>Ga0307982_1000134_pt1 | contig 55365 bp, 26 predicted proteins | sample OrgLakmetagen989_FD_201847 | JGI IMG/M metagenome (GOLD analysis project Ga0307982, IMG submission 201847) | Saline water microbial communities from Organic Lake, Antarctica - #989 | ecosystem: Environmental > Aquatic > Non-marine Saline and Alkaline > Saline | place: Antarctica: Organic Lake... | reverse complement strand
TGCTCAGACATGCCCTCGAAGGCAACATCACTGGGACGCCACTCCACTGACGGCACATCCCCGCTGCTGCGCTCCGGCAGCGCCTTGGCGGCGTACTCACGCTGGTGCTCAGACATGCCCTCGAAGGGTGTGCTTTTCGTCTTTGCTGTTTGTGACACTCGCTGCACCGTTTGAGTGCTCGGTTTGTGTGCTATGTAGTCGTTCTGTGTCGTAGACTTGCCCTCAAATGGGATTCGCGGCAAGGAGGGAAGTGTTATGGCTGCGTCTTCGTATGCAGCACGGGGTGGCAACACATGCTTGATGAAGCTAGCGGCACTTTCTGAAGTCCCCGCAAAGGCCGTGCGTGGCTGAGCCCTGACGGGTGACGGGGGGGGCAAGGGGCGGGCAGTGGATACCTGCTTTTTGGTGTACTCGCGCCGGTACTCGGTGTCGGAATCGAAAGGTACACGTTCAGCTGCATGGCTCGTTGACGTGTTGCTAATCGGATCTACCTGGTCCCGTCGTTGGACTGGGTGTGCCTTGAAAGCAGCCTGTGCTGTGCTCTCTCCCTCAAATTTGATGCGCTGGGATGAGGAAGGCAGCGACTCGGCCAGCTTCGATGCAGCATCTCGCTGGGCTTTCTTCTCGGTGTACTCGCGTCGGTACTCGGACATGCCCTGGAAAGCAATGCGTGGGCCATGAGCACCGGCCTCGCCGCCACCTGCCTGGGGGTTGGGTGGCAGCAGGGAGCCGCTGGGTGGCCGTGCTCCAAGAGGCCACTTGATGTATTCCTTCCGGTATTCTGTGCTGTAGCTGGGTCGAGGTGTAGGGCGCGTCCGCGAGGCAGACTTGGATCTGTGGCTTGCTGAAGGCTGGCTTGTGCTGGGATCCGCACGAGACCGACTCGAGTTGGCAGGCGGTGTTGCACTGCGCCGCATGTAAGAAGATGTGCTATTGTCAAGACCTGGGGCTTCTCTGCTTGTGGCTGCTCGTGACGTTGTTGCATTTTGAGCAGGGACAGCGAAAGAGCGTGCAGATTCCACCCTTGAGACATTGTACCCTTTATAGACTGGTCGCGTCGGAAATGCAGATGCTGCTGCAGGCGACGGGGCGGCTTTTGCTTTGGAAAATGCCTGCTCAAAAGCTGCACTCAAAACTAGTCGTGTGTACAAGTTGCAGGTGGCTTGCATTCCTTGCCTCAGTCGCCCAGCGACCCGAGCATCACTTACTCATGACACGCCTTGGGGCAGGGCCATCGTCAGGATACCTGCTCGCCATATTTTCCAGTGTTAACTACTGCACCGTCCTCTTTGAGCTGTTCCCGCGGTGGTGCAGTGTCAATTTGTGCTGCTAAGGCGGGTTGACCCAAAAGAGTGCGCCACAAAACACAGCCTGAGATCTGAGCAGAGCGCTCAAGCTGCACAGGCAAGAAAAAGGGACAAGCATGAAAATTGTTTCTAGGAAAATCTCAGCAAAGCTCACTGACAGCGAAAGTGTCCCCAGTTCTAAGGTTGTTGCTGCCCCCCGCGAGCGGCTCGAAATTTCTCCCTTCGCTTGAGCACCAGATCCACTGCAGCAAACCTGGCTATAATGCAACCTTTTGATTTGAGCAGCTATCAGTATCACAACTTAGCTGCTTTGATTCACTACTGGCTGGCAGCAGGCTTTTGCTTTTCCCTTGAAACCGCCAAGCGAAAGCAGGGCAGGTTTAGAGTCAAGCCAGTCTTGCTGTTGAATGCTCCACCAGCCAACAACTGGCTGAAAAAAGCACCCTTGGCCAGTATTTGAGCATGTAATTTGTGCTTCCAGGGCGTTCGTTCTTTTTTTATGAATTGGTTCCCACCCCCCCGCACAGCAAAGCCACTACTGGCACAGCTGGCGGTGGTACCTGACTTCCTTGGCGCCGTGCACTGCATGGCGCCGCAAAGGCATCGCAGTTGCTCCCAGCGGGCGTGCAGCAGACACTCACAGCATAGACAGCGCCCAGGCTGCAGATGTCTGCAGTGGGTTGCCCTCTGAATCCACTGCGCCACTGAAGCTGCTGACGTCCTCCCCGTTGTCCTCAGCCCACTCCTCCTTCTCAGCCTTGTCTTGCGCCTCCAGCAGCTGTGCCAGCCAGGACTGCTGCCCCTGCTGTGTCTGCACCACCAAGCCAGCCTGGCGCGTGGCGGCCTGCCCCAGCAGCTGGGCCAAGTCCCCAGCCAAACCCACCAGTTGCTTCAAAATGCTGGGGTCAGCAGCATCTTCAAACTTGATGCTATCGGTGTACACCTGCTGCATGAGCTGCACGATGCTGGGCACGAACTGCAGCAGCACCTTGGCGCGGGGGATGCCCTCCACCGAGGAAAAGGCGTGTGATATGCCCACGTAGGCCTCGAACAACGCAGTGCGCATTGCGTTCACCTGCTCAGCTGCGTCCTCGTCATCCTCTGGGAACTGCACGGCATGGAACTGCGACAGCAGCGCCATGGCGTCAGACACCAGGGGCTCAAAGGCCACGCCCATGGTGGTGGCCACTTCTCCCAAGGCCGACACAGCGGCAGTCTTCACAGACACCGACACCTCGGCCTTGGGGAGCAGGCTGGCCAGCAGCTGTGCCCACTGCATGGCTTGCTGGCCCAGGGAGGGCCCGCAGGCGCGACACACGGCGCCCAGCACATTCATGGCCATGGCACATGTGATGTCCTCGTCAAAGTTAGAGATGGCGGCGTGCAGCTTGGGAGCCACGTGCTGCACATAGGGCTGGAACTCCTCGTCCAAGCTGTCTGCAATGGTGAGGATGCACATGAACGCCTCTTCTTGGGCGGCTGCTTCGGAGGAGCCCGTCATGCCCATCAGCTGTGTCATGAGCTTCTCAGCGGTGCTCATGCCGCTGCTGCTGAACTGCGGGTGCAGCACATCTGTGCCCTGGAAGCTGACCAGGGCTTGAATGATGCCTGCGTACAGCACCATGAGGCGGTTGAGCCCCGCACGCTGTGCCGGCAGCAGATTGGGGCCGCCCAGGGCGCCCATGACGCGGTCCAGTCGCTCAATCAGCAGAGGCATCATGGCCAGCAACACGGCATTCTCCGTCTCGGGGGCGTTCTCAATGAGCGCAATGGACGCCTCTGCCAGCCCAGCAGTGAGCTCCTGCTCGTCGTCGTTTTCGTCCATGCAGTCGAAGAAGGCCTTGACGATGACGCTGTAGTGCCCAGACAGCATGTTGCGGTCTGAGCCGTCGTAATGCGGAAGGTTGTTGCTGACGTTGTGCAGCACATAGCAAGCGTTCACCGCCACGCGCACTTCGTCCTTGAGGCCGCCCTGGATGATTTGCAGGAATTCCCCCCACCACGCGTTGGGCTGCCCGCTGGGCTGCGTCACCCCCGCCAAGTTCCGCAGCACATCGAAGTGAGAGTCGGCCACAATGCCCACAGTCCACATGGAGGTGTCGCGCACCATGACGTTGTCGTCCCCCATGGGCAGGCTGGGTGCCACGTGTGGGCCCAGCAGCCGCTTCAGCAGGGTGGGCAGGGCCGTGGCTGCCACAGTGCCCAGTGTGGGCCCGTTGGGGTTGCCAGTCAGCTGTGCGTCTGGAACCGTGTCAGACGATAGTGCCTGCAGCAGGGCGCCCAGGGCCAGCGTGGATGCCTCCCGTTGGCGCCAATCAGCAGAGGAGAAGCCCTCGTCAATGTAGGCCATCATGCGAGCAAGCACCTGGGGCCCAGCCAGCTGCGCCATGTTCTTCAGCAGCACTCCAGCCATGACTGCAACTGTGGGGGTGGTGTCGTCTTCGTCTTCGCTCTGCTGCTTCAGACAGAACTGCACAACCATGACCAGATTCTCCAGGGCAGTCAGCACGATGTTGTGGCAGGGGCCCTCCCGCAGACCCTCCTGGATGTGCAGCTCAGTCTCGCACACCACATTCCAGAACTCCACTGCCTGTGTGCGCACAGTGATGGCTGGGTCCTCAGACACAGCCTTGGTGGTGAGCGTGTACAGGGTTTGGATGCTGTCGGACAGGTTGTCGTAGTACAGGCGGGCTACGACGGCCAGCGCCTCGTACGCCTTGAGGCGAACATCAGCGTCCACGTGCTGCATAATGCGGAAGAGCACGCTCATCACAATGCCGCGCTGCTGGTCATTCACGAAGACATCCCCAGCAAAAGGAAGAACGTAGCCGAAGGCCTCAGTCGCAGCCCTGTGCAAAACATGGGTGAGCTAGCTGGCCCAGCAGTAGGCAACGCAAATTGAAACGTACTTGGCAACAGCCACGGGTTGTCCCTCGCGCATTCCAACACCAGCGACGGCCTCCAAAATCGCAGAGATCTCGTCTGAGGACAGGCCGTCCTCCTGAAGCTCGGAACAGATGTAGCCCAGACAAGTGATAGCAGTGGTGCAAATACCATCATCCGTGGTTTTACTGATGCCAGTGGCCAAATTGATGATGATGCTGCCGAATTGACGCTCGGGCAACTCCACAGCAGCCACCGCAGCGATCGCCTGCAGAAGCCACGCAGCATGTGATCACTCAGACACAGAAGAAGCAGCTGGAGCGTCACTGTAAGCTTGAAACGCACCTGTGCTGCAGCTGTAGCGGCTTTGTTTGCACCCCCTTCTAATGTGCTGAGCAACTGCAAATGATGACGCTTATATTGGGTGCACGGTATGTCGATAGGGCATGAGCACGGCGGTTAGCTGCAAAGCGGAACTTGCAACGTACATTGCCTTTGATTGTCAAGCGTAGTGCTTCTGGTAGCTGAAGCCATCGCTGCTTCTTTTGCATCTTTAAAACACTATTCTGTGAAGACAAATGAGTTGTGACGGTTGTGATCCAGAGCCAAACTGAGCATGGCATCTTCCGTAAGGCAGCAGCATTCGACCCTGGTTCATACCTTCGCGTCCAAGCCGTTCTTTGCGTTGAGGCCAGCAAGCTGCCTGACATCTATATCCACAGATGGGTCTTTGGTAATGTCACTCAACAGTTGGTAGTACGCTCCCTGCACCAAACAGGAACGACAATTGACACAGCTGGCGTTGGGCGATGACAGCGGGATAGAACTCACGGGATTGCCTTGCTCAGCGGTCTGGAAGACCTGCTCAGCTTGACGGCGAATACCACCATCTTTGTTCAGAGCTGCCTTTAGGTAGCTGATCATCTGGGAGCGATCATCGCTGCCAGCTGCTGCTCCTTGAGCCATTGTTTTGTGCGCCTACGTGAGGTACTTCGCCCTTATCGCAGAGGCGCCAAGCACGCAAGGCACAAGCGAAGCTGCGAAAGTCGTGCAGTGGTTGCAGATGTGGGGCTCAATTGTCGCACGGATAGCGGCAGTGTGCCATACATCGCTGGTTGCTGCGGTTTGGTCGCCTTCGGAGGGGGGGGTCGACGAGATTTGTATGCATGAGGCGCTGGCTGTTTTGGGGAGAAGAAGCACCAAAGCGACCAGTCACTAGAAGAATAAAACAAGGTACACCTTTTTAACTGGTTTGCAGTTCTCAGCGTCACAGCACACGTAAGTAACCGTGAACATCTCGCACGTCGGCGCAGATCTGTAGAATGACCGCGTATTTTTGCAGACTGAAGTAACAAGATGCTTTCAGCCACGTCCAGAGCCTTCCATGCCGCACAGCGTGCCGGCGGGGTGCGCTACTTTTCCGCTGCAGCGGATGCAGCAGCTTCTGTAAGGTACGTGGTGCTGCGGAATTTGTCGTCGGGTTATTTCGCGTCGTCTGCGGGCCAACTCACCCCAACTTGAATTCAGCGACACCAAGGCCAAATTTCCATCTTTAGCACGTGGTCTATTTGCTGGGCGCATTGATTCTGGCACCATCCACCCCTACCCCACAGCACTGAATGCAGAGCAGGTGAGTCATTTCACCACACACCGCCTGAGCTGTGTTGCCCTGGAGCTGCTATGCTGCTGCTGATTTCAGCTGCTGCCAGTGAAACGACCTTGACTATACAGAGTGAGACACTGTCCATGCTTGTGGATCCCGTGGAGAAGTTCATGAGCGAGGAGAATGATGCCGCTGCGAATGACCGCAACGCCGAAGTGCCTGATGACGTGTGTACTCCCCTGCCACACCAGCTTCTACAACCCTCAAACCGGTCGCACACACCTTATTGCAGATCAAGGAGGGCCTCAAAGCCATGGGTGCCTACGGCCTGATGGTGCCTGAGGAGCTCTCTGGCGTCGGCCTCAACAACAGCTCTTACGCCCGCATGGTGGAGATCATCGGGAAGTATGACCTGGGCCTTGGCATCCACCTGGGGGCGCACCAGTCCATTGGGTACAAGGGCATCATCCTGGACGGCACCGAGGAGCAGAAGCAGAAGTACCTGCCCGGGCTCGCCACGGGCGAGACGCTTGCAGCCTTCGCCCTGACGGAGCCGGGCTCCGGCTCCGACGCCGCCAGCATCAAGACACGTGCCACCCTCAGCGAAGACGGCAAGCACTGGCTGCTGAACGGTAGCAAGATCTGGATCTCCAACGGCGGGCAGTGCCAGCTGTACACCGTCTTCGCCAAAACAGAGGTCACTGACCCCAAGGTGAGCAGCGCTGCTGTCTGAGCGCCCTGCCCTGTGCTTCTTGTTGTTCTTCGCGAATCAGCTGCTTGTACCACCCCTTACTATGTGCAGACTGGCGAGAAGAAGGACAAGGTCACTGCATTCATTGTGGAGCGTGACTTCGGCGGCGTGACCTCTGGCCCCCCAGAGCGCAAAATGGGCATCAAGTGCTCCAACACCGCAGAGGTTGCCTTTGACAACACAAAGATCCCCGTGGAGAACGTGCTGGGACAGGTGGGTGGCGGCTTCAAGGTGGCCATGAACATTCTGAACGCTGGCCGCTTCGGCATGGGGGCGGCGTTGACTGGCACCATGAAGTACTGCATTGCTGGCTCCGCCAAGCACGCCACCGACCGCGTGCAGTTCGGCAAGAACCTGAAGGAGTTCAACTCCATCCGCAACAAGATCGGTGACATGGCCTGCCGCTTGTATGCCACCGAGTCTGTGAGTATTTCGCCTTTCCGCCACGTGACCCCTGCGTGACTGACGTGTGTGCAATGTGCAGGTTGCGTATTACGTGGCCGGCGCCATGGATGCCGGCGCAGAGGACTACTTGCTTGAAGCTGCTGTGGGCAAGGTGTTTGCCAGTGAGAACGCCTGGCACGTGGCAGACGAAACCATCCAGATCCACGGAGGTGTTGGGTTCATGGAGGACGCCCCTTGGGCTGTGAGTGAAAGCGCCACCGCCCCTGCTCTGCACGCTGCCTGCACGCACAACTTGCTTTTTGCAGCGTGTCCTGCGTGACCTGCGGATTTTCCGCATTTTTGAGGGCGCCAACGACATCCTGCGTCTGTTTGTGGCCTTGACCGGCCTGCAGTCTCTGGGGGCGGAGCTGAAGCCTGTGCAAGCTGCAATGAAGAACCCCATGGCCAACCTGGGCACACTGTTCCCAGTTGCACTTGAGATGGGCAAGGCCAAGCTAGGCATGCCCACCAAGCCCACCCTTGCCTGGGCACACAGCAGCATGCGCACCGGTGCCTCGGCAGTTGAGGACGCCACCGCTGTGTTTGGGGCGGGGGCCCGGGAGCTGCTCATGAAGCACGGCAAGGGAATCATCGACCAGCAGGTGCACCTGGAGCGTGTGGCTGACTGCATCATCGATTTGACGTCAGCAACAGCATGCCTATCCCGTGCCACCCGTGCCGTGAACGAGGGCTCCCCCACTGCTGAGCACGAGACGGAGCTGGCCAATGCCTGGGCTTTGCAGGCTGCCCGCCGCGTGCACACCAACGTGGACCTGTTCAGCGGCGCTGTTGCAGAGGTGGACACGGCAAAGCTGCGCATTGCAGACAAGGTGTTCGAAGCGGAGGGCCACGCCACCACACACCCCCTCGGCATGTAAATTCCATGCAACGCGCCGCCACGACACCCTCTAGAGACTGCTTTCACCTGAAGCGTCAGAGGAGCCAATGAACCATGAACAATCGATAGGCATCAAAATCAGTCACTGGGTCTTCTTCGAAACGTTTGCTTGGCAGCTCAATTCGTTGCTGACTCCATTTAGGGCAGTGAGGGCATCGCTGCAAGCATTGGTTTGCTGTCGCATGGTTCTCTGACACTCGGTACAAGTGATTTCAACAGTAGATATTCATGCCCACAAATGCCAGTGAGTGGAATAGCGTCATGAAACTTGCCCTTAGGGCCACAAAAGTGCTAAAGCTTGGTGCAATTCGTAACGAAACTTCTTGTGGTGTTTTGACCATTGTCTACCATCTCTGCACAGCGATCTGCGGCCATGGCTCCAGTGAATGTCGACCAATTGTTCCCAGTGAATACTTCTTGGCTATAGGTGAGGTTTTGTTTCGTAAGCACTCGTAATATTTGTGCAAAAGTTTGCTGCAGGACCGTTTGTGCTCATACCCATCGTGCTTTTTGCTATATATCTGGCTAAGTTATGGATGGTAAGTCGAAGATGATGCTTGGCAGTGGTTGTGATGCCCAGCATGGTGTCATGTTGATTTTGTTTGAAAATTGCAGAGCGAGCATCCGAATGCCTGCTCCAGGGCAGAGGCATCGACACTGCCCCCGCAAAGCGACCATGAAGAGCCACCTTCCGCACAAAACATCACATCTTGGCAGCAACACCCAGCTGGACGAAGTGCGCCCGCTGGAGTACTTCATGGCTTCGCCCGAGCGGCCTTGCAAGTCACCGCCGCACAGCGCATGGCTGCTGCAGCCCAACGAGGGCGCCCCAGACTAAACAGAATCGCTTTAGGAGGGCGTGCGCCCCTTCCTCGGGGTAGTGGCACCTCCTCTGCTGCGTTAGTCCTACCTGCTCCGGGTGTTGTTCGCGTGTCAGGTCAAACCGTGGACGAATACAGAATCCAAGCACAGCTGTCGCCATCAGTAAGGCGGCTGCTTCATGCCGCAGCACAGCACAGTCAAAGTGTGCAGCGTTTCTCGAGTGCAGGCAGCTCCCCACCAGGGGGGGGGGCGGAGCCGACTGCTGCCCCAGCGCAGAGCAGTGCTGGCAAACCATCTACATCCCGATGGCGCCACCTCGCGCAATCTGTGAAGCGTCCTGCTGTAGTTAACACGTCCAGTATGCGCAGTAGTCGTCAAATCGTGGGTGTACCTGGGCCGGCTAAGGGCAGCTCTACCCGCACTATCCGCCGCACAGCGTCGGGCCCAATCGCAGGGGGTGTGAGCAAACCGGGCGAGGCAGTGCAGCAGAAAGCGTCCACCACTATGATGCAGAGCAGTGGGGACAAATCGAGTCGCGTGCACAGTGCTCTTGTGCGCTCATTGTCTGCTGGCTTCAACACGACGGCTGCAAAGCCAGTGCGGCAGCGGCCAGCACAGACACGTAAGCAAGCATCAAAGAGAGGCAGGACCTATGGACGAATGGCCCAAAAGGAGCTATGAAGTGACAGGCTAATAAGCGCAAGCCCGCCAAACAGTACTACTAATACGATTCAACCTACGGCAGCCTGTCTGTGTAGCTGCACGACCGACACACAGCCACAACCCCACTGAGAACAAACAAGCAGGGGCAAACGCTGAAAAGCCACGTGAGGCCAAGGCAGCCTGTGTACGCCACAATTCACTGCCTACAGTGCTTTGCTCTTGCCACGCCGGGTGAAGATGTCGCTAGCGAATGCAGCAAACTCCTCCTGGCTGCTTGCGCCAGTGATAAAGGGGTGCTGCACACGAGAAACGAATGTGTCCAATGCGCACGCGGGGTTGGGAGGGGTGAGGGTGTACGTACCAGCAGCAGCTTCTCCGCTGTCGCCCGCTTGTTGGGGTCAGTGTGCATGGCGCACTTCAAGAAGTGCACAAACTCCTTGCTCCACTTTGAGGGGTCTTTCACGGATGGGGATTCGTGGGTTGTGATGAGCAGCAAAGCGCGCAGTGGCGGTTCGTGCAGGTATGGGGGCTCTCTGCGATGGAAGGTCGTGCACCGCCTGCCTTAACCTGTGCTTGCAGCGCACACAAGACTCACCCGTCCGCCATTTCCAGTGCAGTGATACCCACTGACCACACGTCCACTGTGTCGTCGTAGTCGTCGCCTTTGATCAATTCCGGTGCCATCCAGTACGGTGTGCCCACCACTGAAGAGCGTTTCTGCCTCTCCTCCGTCAGCGCCGAGGCAAAGCCGAAGTCAGCCACCTTCACAGCGCCATCCCAGCCGACCAAGATGTTGTCACTGCACACGTGAGAAACCGGTACAATGTTGCACAGTGCCCTGCTGGACAGGGGGCTGGGCTTACCTCTTGATGTCTCTGTGCAGGTGGTGAGCCCGGTGCATGTAGGCAAGGGCGGATAGTATCTCCTTGCAGCAGAACGCAATGCAGCGCTCAGGGTAGGGAATAGTGGGGCCCAGCACCTCAGTGAGTGTGCCGCCGTGTACAAACTCCAGCACAATCCACAAGTTGCCCTCGTGTGCAAACGTCTCTGCGGGGGGAAGGGGGGGGGGGGGTGAGGACTCAGCTGCGGGGGGCTGCACGCACACCCGAAAACGTACCAATATACTCCACGATTGCGGGATGGGTGGACATGCTTTGCAGTGCAATTTCGTTCTTCAGGGCTTCCAGCTCCGTAAGGGGGGCCACCTTGATGGCCACCCATCGCTTGCTTGTGCGAACCTGAGCCACGTACACAGAGCCGCTGGCGCCCTCTCCCAGCTTGGCCCTCACGGAGTACTTCTTGGTGGGGTCGCCTTTTTGCATGGTGACGGCTTCCTCTGCTGCAGCTTTGAAATCCTCGCCCCTGGGGAGCTTTGGGGGGGGGCCTTGCATGTGGAACTGCAGGGCATCCAGCACCTCATCCGGGTGCTCATCCACCTCGGCTCTGGAAATACCACTGGCACCGAGCATGGCCTCCCACTGTGGCGGCAAGCCTACGAAGCCATTTGGTGCATTCTGGTCCACTTGCACGTGATATTCGTGCTTCACATTGAACGGGGTGCCGATAAACCACCCCTTGTCTTCATCGCCGCTCTTTTTCCAGCGATCAGACTTTTGAGGGGCAACATGCGCAGGGAGATGCTGTGCAGAGACAGTGTCTCGAGAAACACCTGCGTTCGGAGATGTGGTTTGGCAAGGTGCAAACGGTGGCTCCCGATGCAAACTGCAGTGCACCTCGACACGGCAGCACTGCTGAAACACGGCGAGCCTCTGCTCCGGTGAGAAAACGCACCTTTCGGGAGTTCATCTGCCCATACATCGGGTAAGCCCTTAAATGTTCCAGACTGTACACACACTTGCAGGTGCAGAGCGAATGATACTTGGGCGTGGCAAGGCAAAAAAGTTCACCGCCGAACTCCCAAGGCTTTTACCGGCTCATGGATGACGTACCTGTTGATCAAACTCAACGTGAACCATACGTTGAACATTGCTGGGCCTGGAGATTGCGCCGCCTGCAGCAGATGACTGGGACGATGAGGTGGACGGGGCAGTGGCCATAGCTGTCGCAGACGCAGCAGCCACTGCTTCAGGTGTGCCAGCTGGAACTAGGCGGGCCTTTTGCTTCCCCCCAAACACACTGAAGAGGCTTGATTTTGAAGAAGCTGCCATTTCTGATGCGCTTATTGCCGTCAAAGCCCGCTGCGTGCAGCTGCTTCAAAGGTCGCTTTGTGTCGGAGCAGCCTTCAGGGCAGTTTGTTCTCTGAGGGCAGCAAGAATGCCGATTATGAGAACTCCAGGAACAATACAAGCATCAGGGTGGTACCTTCCTTTCGTTGTGCATGGTGCAGCATAGGCTGGTTTACTGTGCACGCACGCTGCCACCGGTGCTAGCTCTGCTTTCACCCTGTGCAAGCCTGCCCCTGACAAGGGCCCTGACCCTTGCAGCGATCTTGTCCAAAATGCAACACCACCATTGCAGGCGAAAACTGTGGGGTTCAAATTAAGAACATTATTTCCTCCGCTAGTCAGTTTCCTTCACAAGCAGCTAAGCTCTTTCACTGCGGTCGCAGGCGAAACATCTGTTGGCAGCGTTTGCGCATTCGCTTGATTGCCCAATCAGAGATTCACCATGTTTGCCAACACATATCAGGCAGGTTTCCTGTCTATTCTCTATTCCATTGGGTAAGTGTGCACATGACGTGTATTGCCTGACAAAGCGTCGCGTAAGCTGCTTGCGGGATTTGAGATCAATCTGCAAGCCATTAGCATCGAACTAACTTGCTGGAAACTCACAAACACTGACTATTGATATGTGCAGGAGCAAGCCACTGCAAATTTGGGACTCCAACGGTGAGTTGAGCGTGTGAAAATACTCCACATGAACTCATGCTGAATTGTGTCCATTGCTGTACATCGCGCGATCTTTTGTTGTTGGGCCTCACGGCTCGGGGCTCTCTGGAAAGATGCCCAGCTCATATGAGCAGAAGCAAGAACATATGCTGGACATTTTGGGTTTCTGTGGCATTGTCTTCGGTGTCTCTTGGTCTGGTCTGCCGTATGATTCAGCAGCTTCCACCCTGCTCACTTTTGCAGTGCGGAATGGCCACATCAAGCGCATCACTGATGGCGACATTCAGTCGTCTGTGCTGGAGATCTGCGGAACCAATGTTTCCACAACATACATCTCATGCCCAGCGGATGCCAAGAAGACACTCGGAATCAAGCTGCCATTTTTGGTCATGATCATCAAGAACTTGAAGAAGTACTTCACCTTTGAAGTGACAGTTTTGGACGACAAGAATGTCCGCCGACGATTTCGTGCATCAAATTACCAGGTTCGTCTACTTTGCACTCCTGCTGGAGATCCAGTCCACTGGCTTGTGCATATCCTCCCTTGCCCCCGCGCACTGCCTAATTCCGCAGAGCACCACTCGCGTGAAACCCTTTATTTGCACTATGCCCATGCGTTTGGATGAGGGCTGGAATCAGATTCAGTTTAACCTGAGTGACTTCACTCGTCGTGCATACGGTACCAACTACATCGAGACTCTCCGTGTGCAAATCCACGCTAACTGCCGGATTCGCCGCATCTATTTCTCTGACCGCCTGTACGCGGAGGAGGACTTGCCAGCTGAGTTCAAGCTGTACCTGCCCATCTCGAAGCAGGCAGCACAGGCACAGGCCCACGCCGCCGCGGCAGCCCAGGCACAAGCTGTGGCTCAAAAGCAGTCCCAGCAGGCCGCCGCAGCGCATGCCGCTGCAGCTGCCCACGCCCACAGCGAAGCAGCTGCCGCTGGCGGTGGCGACGAAGCAGGGGAGGAAACCTACGCACAGGACGGCCTGGAGCAGGCTGGTGAGGAGGCTGGCACACCAGTGGACGAGTGAGAAAGCCGCCTGCAAGGCCTGCCTTCGAGCACGAATCAAGGGCCGTGGCAACTCATGCCATGTGCAGGCATTCAGCATTTCTGCAAACGATGTGTTCGTGCGTGTGGCTCACTTTTCGCGTTGCCCCTTCAGCGGTCACTGGTGGCTGCGGCACCTTGGCCAGCATAGAAAGGTGGCGAGGCCCCATATGCTAAATGGGAGCGCAGCAGCTGAAATTCCCTGTGAATTTTATGACTGCTCTGGCCTGCCGTTCCCTGAGCAGCCGCTGCAGGTGCCTCGATCTGATTGGGGGGGTGTATCTGGCCGCCTTGCCGAGTGAATCTGCATCGAGTTTGAATGAAGCTTGTCTCAAAATGTTTCTTCGCTATATGCTGCTCACTGGGCACACAAACCTGTTTGTTATCATGAGCGTTGGCTCTTAGGTTTCGTACCTTAGTTTGCACAACCTGCATACAGCATGGCTGACGTGCAGGAGGATAGCTTCTTCAGCATTGCTGGCTCACAAGTTAGAATGCCCGCTGGCCTCAAGCCCTTTCCATCCCAATTTGCTGTTATGTCAAAGTGTATTTCAGCTTTACGGAATGGTCAAAATGCTTTGCTGGAGAGCCGTGAGTTTTGTATCGGCTCAAACCAGCGTTGTGCCAAGAAATTTGAGACTTTTTGCAGCGACTGGAACTGGGAAAACCTTGGCACTGTTAGCGAGTGCTCTAAGCTGGCAACATGAAAAGCGCAAAGAATTGTGGATGCAACACGTGCAGACTGTTGTTGACGACGGTATGTGCTCAATAGTGCGAGCGAAGGACCAACCCTGACTTCACGAAAAATCCTCGCAGCCGCCATGGCAAACGGCACGGCCTGGGAGCACACAGCAACTCGACATGCTAGACGAATTCGGATGCCTCAAGCCCCAAAAATATTCTTTGCTTCGCGCACACACTCGCAATTGGCTCAGTGCGTGAAGGAACTGAAGCGGTGCAAAGGTTTTCAGAGTTGGACGCTCGAAGCTGACTTGGCCCCGAGTGCTGCAGCATGGCAACACCGCCACGACTTGCAGAAAGCTGCTGAACAGGCGCCTCATGCAAGTTCAACAGCTCCATTATCAACTGCTCAAGCAAGTGCCGCAGACGCCGCTCCATCTGCTGCCGTCGGCGGTGCTGCCCTGGCGTTGCCCGTGGCACAACTGGATGGCTTCGCGTATGGGGGCACTGCAGCTGCTGCACAAGACAGCAAGCCCCCAGCACTACCGGGGTCAAACGCGGACCAAGCTTCTGTGGCATCGGCTACAGTCCCCCCATCAACCATGCCAGCCCCCCCTGCGCCCGCAGCGGCAACAGCTGCAAAGGCCCTTCCCGCTGCGCGCAGGTACACTTCCCACGGAACGCTGCGCATGACAGTACTGGGCAGCAGAGAGCAGTACTGTGTGCACAAAACTGTCTCCAAGTCATCATCGAAGAACGACGATTGCAATGCGCAGCTTCGCGCAGGCACGTGTGCGCACTACCCTATCGCCAACAACCTGAAGAACGACCTGCCGGTGGTGTGGGACATTGAAGAGGCAGTGGCACGCTCCAAGGCGAAGCAGCAGCGAGGTGGCTGCCCCTACTACGCATCGAAATCTGCGCTGGAGTTCGCTGACATCGTCTTGTGCCCGTACTCCTACCTGGTAGATCCTGCTGTACGGGACAGCATGTCACTGGATGTGAAGGGTGCGGTGGTCATTCTAGACGAAGCGCACAACATCGAAGACGTTGCACGAGGGTCTGCATCTCTGTCTCTGCCGTACCTGGATCTGGAGGATGCCCTGCAGGCGCTGCAGGTGATTGGCAGTAAGGACGGCTACAGCGCGGTGGCGCCCGCAGTCATGCAGCCGCTGGAGGCCATGTCTGCATGGCTGCGCAAAATGGGCGCTGAGATGGGCCTGGGGGATATGGCTCCAGTAAGTGCACGTGACATGGCGGCAGCTTCAAAACGAGGGCAGGTCGTGCGCTCGGCACGAGTAGTGCCAAGTGCCAAGGGTGCACGAGCTGTCAAGCTGCCAGATCAGGTGCTCACCAATCCGATGTCCCTGACAGTAGCAGAGCGGGATTGGGGACTATCTTCAGCTGCTATGGACAGTTGGACGCACGCTGCTGACACGTTGTTGAGTCAGCTCAAGCAAGACACATCAACAGACGCCGCGCAATCAGCAGGCAGCAGCGCTGCTGGCGACCAGTCACAAAGCTCCAAAGCCTCAGGCCTGGATGCTGACTTGATGGCTCTGCAGGGCAGGGTCAGGTCGACGCTGGAAACGCTGACACACACCATGGCACTATGGCTACGCTGTGAGGGGGGGGTGTACAAGGGGGACTTCCGCGTAGCAGTCACAGCTGAGCAGGCAGTGGACGCACATGGATCAGCGTGTACCCAAGGCATCTTGCACGTGTGGTGCCTGCGTGCCAGCTGCACCATGTCGGAATTGGCCCGGGAGGCGCAAAGCATAGTGTTGACCTCGGGCACTCTATCCCCCCTTGACTCCTTCGCCTCAGAATTGGGGGTGTCCTTCCCGGTTCGCCTAGAGGCAGCGCACGTCATTCAAATTGGGCAACAGCTGTTTTCAGCCGTGCTGCAGCACGCTGTGCAGCGCTGCAAACCTGCAGGCACCGCCGGCGGCACCGCCGCTGAGTGGCAGACCGGCACGGGGCTCAAGGCTGTGTACTCTACCACACAGACCAGCACGTACAAAGATGGTCTGGGGGTATCATTGTGCAGCATTGCAGAGACGATTCCTGGCGGCATGCTTGTCTTCTTTCCGTCGTATGCGCTGCTGGATGCGTGTGTGAGCAGGTGGCAAGAGACGGGCTGCCTGGACGCATTGCAGGCTGCAAAGCCAGTGCACAGCGAACCACGCGGGCGAGATGGAAAGGAAGAATTTGAAAGCATGCTCACCAGCTACCGCGAAGCTGTGGTGAAGTGGACTCCGCATGAGTTCACAGCAGCCTTCAGCAAGGGGCTTCCCAAGGGCAGCGGCGGCCGTGACCTCAACGCGGTGCTCATGGCGCGCAGTGAGCCGGATATCGATACCCCGAAGAAAGCCCGTGGGGGAAGACACCAGCAACAAGCCAGTTTGAAGCGGGGGTGGGCAAAGGGTGGGGGCAGAGGGGGGGGGGGTCGCTTTGGCTTCACTCGTAAAGGCGTCCGCCCAAGTGACGGCGGGACTCACAGCAATGGGGCGAGCATGCTAGCTGTGTGCCGCGGGAAGGTGTCAGAAGGTATTGATTTCTCCGACGAGTTCGCTAGGTGTGTTGTGCTGGTTGGCCTGCCGTACCCTGCCTTCAAAGACCCTCAGGTCACCGCCAAGCGGCAGTACCAGTCCGCCCTTGCACAGAGCGAACGGAGGCATGCTGTAATGGGAACAGCAGCAGGCACATCTGCTCTGAGTGGGGACGACTGGTATGCGCAGCAGGCTTTTCGAGCGCTGAATCAAGCTCTTGGGCGATGCATTCGGCACAGGAATGACTACGGGGCAGTCATTCTGGCCGACCCGCGGTACAACGAACAGCGCACCCTGGACGGTGTGTCGCGCTGGCTGCGGGCTGGCGTCCAAACTGGCATGAAAGGTGGTGATTTCATGCAACACTTGACCCAGTTTGTGAGGGAAGTGCCAGTACGAGTGATTGGCCGCATCAATGCTCAAACAGCTGCCGCCGCTGCCTCTGCCGCAGCGAAGCAGCCAGCGGCTATTCAACTCACAACAGCCCCCAAAAGCGGCAGCAGTACTACTCAGGTATCTTTTTCGCGGTCTATTGAACCAGCTAGCGGCTCTGTGCTGCAAACCGCTGCCACAGACGTAGCAGAGGTGTCACGGTCACGCTCTAGCGAGCCAACGGGGAGTGCACGGCAAACAGCAGACGTGTCGTTGAATAGCAGCACCAACAGTGGGAACAAGCAGTACCTGGCGGCTAGCCAGCTGCCGTTCACGCTGTCCAATGTCAGGGCTGCCGCTGTAGCGCGTGGATTTGGGGGGGTGAAGTCTGGGACACGTGCGAACCAGCTGCAGCTGTCCTTCACGCAGGCACCCGACACAAGTTTGGCAGACTCCCAGGCAGCTTCTCAGACAGCGCATCCGCCTGCAACACCTGTGTTGGACGACAGTGTACACTTCAAAAATCTGGGTCTGGACCTGTCGCAAGACTCAGCGCACAGCGACGCTGCAGCAGCTGTCGCCAAGGACACACTGCACAAAGATGAGAGCACTACCTCAACCCCTCCAACGCAGTTGGCAAACAGTGCCCGTGCTGCTAGTAGGCTGCGAACCTGCAGTGCTGCCTTCGAGGAGCCCTTGCAGAGCTGCACTTCAAGTCGGGCTTCAGCTGGCCATGTGCAAATGTCTCTGAGCAGTGGCTGTATTTCGACGCACAGTGTGTACAACATGCCCACCCAGCCCATTGTAGGGGAGCTCAGCGCTGCCCTGGATGACTCCCAGGCCAGCAGCATGAGCTCAGGAGACGAGGCAGCGTTTCAGGCGCTGGCAAAGATTGAACGTGAGCATGCATTGAATTCCGTCAGGGACGGCAGAGGAACTAAGCGAGGACCACCTGACACCACTCAGGGTGCCTTGCACCCCAGCCAGCGGCGGCGGGAGCTGCTCGGTGCAATGTGGGCTGAGGATGCCCGTAGATGAGCAGCCACACAACTTCAGCATGCCGTAGTCACACGCATCAATGAACTATTTTTTCAGACAACACCAACGCAGTGGCCAGCTGCATCACTCCAGCAGTCCGCGGAAGTCGCGGAACTCTCCTGCTGCTTTGCCGTTGCCAGCTGCCTGGCCAGGCTGCTTGGGCCCAGTGCGGGTCGAGGCGGGGCGGATGGTGGCAGTGCCGGATTGGGCGGCAGCGGCACTGGGGGCGCTTGCAGCCTCAACTGCTGCGGCAGCATCTGCGTTCTTCTTCTTCAAAATGTCCGCGAAAGACATGCCTGACGCCTTGCTGGAGTCAGCGGCAGCGGCAGCGGCTGGCTTGTCGGTGCTGGCGGGTGCACCGGCGGCCTTCGCTGTGGGTGCAGAGGCCTTGCCCCATGCAGCGCCTGCGGGGGCTTTGCTGGTGGCAGCAGCGCCGCTAGTGGCCATGGCTGCAGCCATTTGAGGGGAAGGGGTGGCGCCGGGGGCCAGCTCAGCTCCCGGGGGCGGCTTCATGAAAGGCGTGCCTGAGGCGGCAGGGGCGGAGGGGGGGGCGGCCTTGCCAGCAGCGGGTGCTGCAGCTGAGGCGGCACCACTGGGCTTGGCTGCCAGGAGGGCGGCAGCGTATCCGCCCTTCTTGGAAGAGGAGGCAGCTGCCTTGGGCGTGGAGGCCTTGGCGCCTCCCAGCCGTGGCGCGGTCTTCTCGTTGAACTCAGGCAGGGGCTGGCGCTTGACAGGGGCTGGGGCAGGTGCAGGGGCCGGTGCAGCCTCCTCGCGGTTGCCCGTGCGCCCACCACTGCCGCGAGCGCGGTTGCCAGTGCGCTCCCTGCGCTGAGCGCCAGATTGCCCCTTGCCGCCCTGGGCCTGGTTGCCCTGGCGAGCTGCACCCTGAGGGGGCTGTGCGCCGTGCATCATGGAGCGGTAGTCCACGGAGGACACGGAGTCCACAGAGTCGAAGCGGGGGCGGCCATGGGCAAGGGCGGCGTCCATGCTCTCGGAGCGCTGGCGGCGCACAAGGTTGGTGTCTGGCACAGCCAGCACAGCCAGGGGGTGTGCCTCGGCGTCGCAGCCTTCAGGGCGGTGGGCCTTGATGTTTTCCATGGTCACGTGGCGCACGATCTTCATGATTTCATCCTGCGAGTAGGAAATGTAGGCCCCCTTGTACCCCAGCTCGGGGGGGGGGAGCATGCTGAAGTTCATGGGGAAGTTCCCAGAGGTACCCATGGGCAAGCCGAAGCCTGTGGGTACGCCTCCGGGGGCTGGCATGCTGGCTGGGACGCCGGAGAAGGCGGCGCCAGTGGGGGCGGTCATGGGGAAACCGGCACCGGGGAAAGCGCCAGGCATGCCAAATGCGCCAGCGCCTGGAAATCCCCCGGTTGGGGAGGAAGCAGAGGCAGGTGCTGACCCGCCGGCAGCTGCAGAGGAGGCCAGCAGGCTTTGAATCCAATTCTCAGACTTCATGCGAGCGCGAATGGGGCCACCCTTGAAGGTTTTGCCCACCAAGGATTCCTCCGCAGCCACAGCGGCAGCTTCGCTGGGCATGCGAACGAACCAAGTGTCGCCCCATTCCAGTTTGACGGAGTTTGGCTGAAACTCCGAGCTGAGGTCGGAGAAAATGCCCTGAACCTCCACTTCAGTGGCGCCGTCTGGGATCTGACGCAGGATGATAGTGGTCCGCTCAGTCTGCGCAAACATTGCTAACAATATTGTTTAATACCAAGGTGCAATACACACCTTGACATTTGGGCGGATCATGGTCTTGTCAGAACTCAAAGCCACAAGATCACTGTTGGCAACAGCAGCGATGATCTCATCCTCTGTAGCTGTGAGCGCTTTGAGCTTGGGGAAAGCAGCCAGAGTTGTCAGCGACACAAAGCCTTGTGCATCCATTTTGGAAACAAGGAACGGGTCACCGGATAAGTTGTCTCGGCTAAGGTAGTACTCAACCTGGAGCAAAATGGCTGCTGGCTTTTCGGCTGCGAGGAGACGCAGTGCAGTTTTTGTCTGGGATACAAAAGCATACAATTTGTGTTGATGTTGACAAAAGGTTGCTGATTCCAAAACGGGCCGTATCAACTAGCCAAGACGGTCGTGTTTGCTTGAGTGAACACTCTGTCCGCAGCTCGCACTCACCGTCCGAAACTTGCGCCCCCTGCGCTCCAGTACCAACATCAGTGGCAGCAGTTTCTGTATTGACATCGTTGTAGTGGTGCAATGCAGCAGCATGCCCTGCACACACTTACGACTCATGATTTTTGTAGGCAGCGGAATTTGGTACGGAAGAGAAGCTAGTGAACCTAGCCTAACACACTCAACCGCTCAAGCAGCCCTCACACAATATGCTAAGTAGGAAGAAGCTTTGCTCGTCGGGGGCAATGAATGCTAAATGTCAACCATTGCTCACTACTTTCGGCGAGGGCCCCTCAGCAGGCGATCAACATGAAGGTTTTCCCGGGAATGCAGTCTGAAAATAGGGACTGCGCACCAAGTGTGGGCTGAAACTGCTCCGTCTACATCACGCCCAGGTTACTCTGGGTTAATATGCGCGACTGATACGCTGTAGGCTAGGCATTGGCGTGTGCAGGCCGAGCGATGCGTGCTCTGGCCCCGGGGCTGGCCGGTGGGAGCCCCCCTCCAAGCGCAACAGCATGCGGGTAGGGCAGAGATGCATATAATCTTAGCACAGTACCCACAGCATTGTTGTGGGTCTGCCGCTTTGAGCTTGGCAACGTTGATTGTCTTGCCTGGTGGCCTGCCCTGACCGAACCTTCGCGTCAAGTCCAGGTTGCTTATGTGCTTGCTTGCCAGACCAATGCATCTCATGGCCACCAGGTCGGAAGGGCTCAAGTGCGGGTTGAAGAAAGTAAAGGGGCAAAGTTGACTGCAATACTGCCCTGGGCCGTGGGGCGCTGCCTAGGGCAGTGACCCCGCCTGGTTGGGCGGTTGCCTCAGGGGCTCAGTGCACTGCTCTCATGTGATTGTGTACCTTTCAAGATCTGCAAGAGAATGGTCAGGATGTGGTGTCTTCCAGGTCTAGGGCTGAGCCCCTGGGCAGCTCACGTTCGGCAAACATTTTTTTCAGCGGGGGCGCTCTGCACTGCAGGTGACAAACTCTGACTCAAGTATCGGTACAAGATTTGGCCCTGGTCCAGCTTGAAACTTATTGGAGGCTTTTCTGTTGCTCGGCATCTATGGCACCCACCCAGTATGTGAAACACTGCTTTTGCATCTGTGCCAAGACTTGCCGGAAATGGCCCTGGGCGACGGCAAGACTTGCAGGTGAAAGATACGCCCAAAAGAATTATTACCAAATCTGAACCTGCTTATAGACTTGACCACCCCAGCTGTACCGGTGTGTTCTCTTCTCAAGTTGTCACCAGCAAGCGCTCAGCAGCGACTGGGGGACCACCTGTGGGCAGCCTCATGAATCGGCAGAACGGCAAGCAACGGCCTTGCTATCAAGGTGGCTGCGCTCAAAATTGTTTTCATCGCAGTGTTGCAAAGTCATCGGGGAAGCACACATCAGTTTCGAAGCCACCCACAAGCACATGCAAATGTACAACCTTGGAACTTGGCCTGCTGTCACTGTAAAAGTGCACTGGCTCAGCGAGGAAATCATATGCATGTATATGCAGCTCAGCAGCAAAACAATCGTCACAAGCCTGATTGGTGAGCCCAGCAGGGGTGCAGCTGAGCAAAATGTACTTGTCAATAATCCGGAGCAAACACCCCCTTTTGCCTTGCCAATGAGCCCTGGGGGCCGGGCACTTGGCTGCCTGAAACTTGAACGGGAAAAGTGGTGTAGAATTCAATTACTTGGAAAATTGAATATTTCCATCGTCAGATTGCTTTCCTACTTTGATTTGCGTTTGAAAGCCAAGCAAAAAGAGCACGAGTCAGCCCGCGTTTTTGTGCTGTTTCGCTGCTCTTTTTTCTTCAAGCAGAAGTTGATCTGCTGAACAAGATCTCAGGTTAAGACTTGTCTTTGGGAGAGAAAGCTTATTTCTTGCCTTCGGATGGAGAAGATGCATTCGAATAGCGCAACTGCACCACGCCTGCGAACGTGGGCACTTGCTCTTTCGATTGTCTATGTCGCTCTTAGCCCTACACACGCCATAGCAGCATTACCAGATGGCATTATTTGCAGTGGTGGTAAGCAACTTTTTAGCCTGTCCAGGGGCATCGCGCATCCGTGACACACAAAATAGTTTGCGGAATCACGACAATGCGCGCCGTGCTTGTGCAGGTTTTCAAATCATCAACGAGCGACTCGTCGCGCAAGGAACTTGTGAATGTGACGCAGGATTTTATTCTGTTGGGGAACTTGTTTCAGAGGACGTTGTATCGGTTTCGTGCAAAAAGTGTGGTCCGGGAAGGTACGATCTGCTTCTAAATACCTCGCTTCTTCACACATGGCATCGCTTCAAGCTTGCAGCTACTGCCCGGAACGCCGCATGGACATCAGTGAATTACGATCATGTCCACCTGGCAAGTACAGTTCTGCTCAAAGCAATCCGACCTGCTTTCCTTGCTCCTCAGGCCGATTTGGCGAAGGCGGCAGCGTTTTAGCGCAGTGCGATGGCAAATGCCAAACTGGTAAGCTTCGTGCACAAGTGTGCGATGGTAAACGCTTAAAATAGCGTTTGCAGGTTACTATTGTCCCACTGGCTCCTCGTCTGCAACGGAAATGCCTTGCGGTGGTGGACTGTCCAAGTTTTGCCCAGCGGGCAGCAGAACCCCATTGAACGTGCGCCCTGGCTTCAAGCCTGTGGGTCCTCTCGGGCACGCAACAGGCCAAGTGGCTTGCTCTATTGGGGCATATTGTACTCGCGGTGTTGAATTGCCTTGCCCTGCTGGGGTTTTTGGCGCACATGCAGCGATGCCAAGCGCAAGTTGCTCGGGGCCCTGCCAGGCTGGATACTTTTGTGGTCCGAATTCTAAGTCGCCAACCACAAGTATGTGTGGAAATGCTACTGTGTTCTGTCCGGCAGGTAGCAGTGCTCCACAGACGGTTTCATCGGGATACTATTCTGCTCCCCTTTCTGCCCCCGTTGGACAACGTAGTTCACAACTTCCATGCAAATCAAGCCAAGTTTGTGTGAATGGCGAAGCTTATGATGTTGTCAAGTTCGTTGACGCCCCTGGAATGACGCTGGTGTTGGATGAGGGTCCGCAAACACCCTCAGAGCTCTTCACTGCAAGCACTGTGGTTCATTCAAGTTTTACGGGCTCTGTGAAGTATAGATACGCCAAGGTGCAAAGTTGCAATGAGACAACAAATCCCTTTGATGTCAGTATTGACTCGATGACAGGCACTTTCTCAGTCGAGTCTGGCTCCATCAAATTCGAAGAGTGCATGGCCATGAAGTATAATATCCTGGCTGACCTCACTTTGCCGGGCGAGCTGGAGCCCATCGAAGCGGTCGACACTCTGTCCGTCACCATTCAATTTGCAAACAGCAACCAGCCACCGAAGTTTACGGCTTGCCCATCTGGAGAGCTTTCCATTTCAGAAAAAGCTGCAGCAGGCACTGAGGTGTTTTCCTTTGATGCTGTTGATTCAGACTTCGGCGATTTTGTTGTTTTCACCATGCTTGACAACGCCGACTTCTCCATCAGCACTAATGCAGGAATTCTCACCACTAGAAAGGGCATTTCAGCGGGATTGAAGTACTTGCATGTTCTTGTGAGAGATACGGAAGGCCTCACAGCGGCTTGTAACATCACAGTCAATGTTCAAAATGTCAACGATGCGCCAAGGGTTCAAGATCAGAACTTCGTCGTCCCAGAAAATAGTGCTTCTGGGAAATTAGTGGGTACAGTAGTTGCAGTTGATCCTGATGCTGGAGATGTGGTATTTTTCAGGCTTGATGATACCCTTGAGTTGCTTTCTGCCTTGCCGTTCAGGATTGACGAGACAAGCGGAGATCTGACACTTTCGAAAAGTGTCGACTTCGAAAAGACTTCCTCCTTCCAATTCGGTGTCATTGTTTCAGATTTGTTGGGAAGAGAAGACAAAGCGGTGATTCGCGTTTCCATTTCCAACATGAATGATGCACCTGCCGTGGAAGCGGCAATGATGAGCGTTCTTGAAGACGCACCTGCAGGTCTCACCATCGGTCAGGTTTATTTCTCTGACGAAGATGCAAAAGACAGTGTCATGATCCAATTGCTCGATGATACCGGAACGTTTGAAATCAACTCAGGCACTGGTGCAGTCAGCATTGCAGCTGGGTCTTCCTTAAATTTTGAAAGTCAGCATGTATACTTCTTGTCTGTTGCAGCTCGTGATATTGCTGGCCTGATCACGTACAACACATTGATCATAAATGTGCTGGATGTCAACGAGGCTCCAACGTTTAGCCCTTTCAATATTACGCTTCGGGAGACAGACCAGGGTGGTAAAATTGTTGGCCAGCCGGCCTCAGTGCAGGATCCTGAGTTGAACAGCCAGACCATGCTTTGGTCGATAGGCCCGAACGAATTCTTTTCAATCGACCAGCTGACTGGCGCCATTCGCTTGAAGGCCTCATGGGATCGAAGAAGTGAAGCGCCAGGGCCAATAACAATCACCGTTACAGATTCTGGTTCCCCAGCACTTTCTCACTCTGCTCTGGTTTATACTTTATTGGTGCCATTCAGTAACCATGAGCCTATCTGTGATGTCAGTCGAGTGCCAGCGGACTTATCCATTGCCGAAGGCTCAGCAATGGGCACCGAAGTTGCCGACCTTGGCATCGTTTGCGAAGACCCGGATGGCGACTCATTGAGCTACACCCTCCAGGTTGATGGCATTGCTAGTGAGATCCTTGAACTTGGGCTGGACGGTATTCTGAAAGTTGCGGCTGGTGACAGCTCAACAATTAACTTTGAGTCGGGGCTACACAAACTAAGTGCAACAGTGACTGCCACCGATAACGGCGAGAACAACTTAAAGGGATCTTTCAATGTTGAAGTCACCATCAAGGATGTAGCTGAAGGAATTGTGTGGCTGAACATTATTCCACAGCTCGAAGAAGAGAAGTGTTCAGCTGACTGCATGTCCAGCAGTCCGGTCATGTCCAAGACGGTGTGGACGAACTCTGAGCAGCACGTCGTGCTTCCAGCAAGTGTGCCTGCTACCCGTGGTGAAATAGTTGCTCGGTTGGCTGCTTTTCATGGCGATGGTGAGGAGATCGAATTTCAGCTCGTGACGCCAATGTGGCCCCGAAAGGGTGATTGGCTGCCTGGAAACTGGTTGGACGTATTGCCGAACGGAGACATTGTCGTGTCAGCAACTGGCTTATATTCACCGACGTCATCAATAGCTAGTGGTTTGATCCCGGACTTCCAGATTTACGCTGCACTGTATGTTTGCGCCATCCCAACGTCACTTGCGGCTTCTGGTTACAAGTGTGCATGGGGTGACCCACGTGCAAAGTATGTAGCACTCATGCCAACTTCTGAGATGAACACAGCTCCTCGTGGAGCTGCAGCGACATTTGAGATTTTGGACAGTCTAGCAGCGGGCAGCCCAGTATCCCCTGTCCCAATTTCAATCACTGATGATGAGGGCTCCGCGTTTGACTGCACCATCATCCAAGGCAACGGCGATGACACTTTTTCAGTCAGCAATCTTGGTACACTCATTCTGAACCGGCAGATTCATGTTCAGAATGGGCAGAGTGCTGACTTCGCGCTCGTGATTCTCTGCACGGACCAAGGGCCTCGGTACCAAAGCTTGCAAAGCCTGCAAGGGATAACTTCGGTGCGCGTAGTTGTTCATGATACCAATGATCCTCCAAAGTTAGATATTCACAGCAATGTTTTTGCCGTACCTGAAAACTCGGCAGGCCACTTCATCACTGATTTGGGCCCATCAGATGAGGAGGGGAGCGCAGTTGGCTTGGTCATACGAAACGGTGATGAGCATGGACACTTCCAGATCACGGACGGAAAGCTGTACGTGTCAGCAATTCCACTGAACTTCGAGGAGACCGGCAAGTACAGCCTAAATATTGAGGCATCCGACGGGGTGGCCGTGTCAACCTGGGAAGTTGCGATCATCGTTCAAGACGTGAATGACGCTCCGCGTGCAAAGGTGCCAGATGCAGTGCACATTCTGGAGGATAGCCCTGTAGGCTTTGTTGTCCCACTTCCACTAGTTGCCATTGATGAAGATGGTGATCATTTGACATTCATCGTGCTTGGGGCATCGGCTCAGTATTTCAGGATTGTCGACTCTGGTATGGTGCTTCTGCAAAGTCTCAACTTTGAGCACATGTCCGTGCATGAAGTGGCTGTCCGCATTATGGACCCGCGGGGAGCATCTTCAACAACCAGCGTTGTAGTTCACGTGGAAGATGTTAATGATGCTCCCAAAATTGTGGGACACGGCTCATTTGCACCCAGTTTGGAGTTTTCGGAGCTCACTCCCGTCAAAACTGAACTCTTTGACATCGCAATTGTTGATGAAGATGCCGGGGACTCCCTCGAATTTTCAGTGAGCTCATCTGTTAAAGGAATTGTGAGCGTTGACAGTGCTGGCAAGGTACGGCTGTCTGCACCCTTGGATTTCGAGACCGAACCGAGCATCACAGTTCAAGTGGCGGCTGTCGATTCAAGCGGTAAATCTGCCCAGTACCGCCAGGTGTTGACAATAACGAACGAAAATGATGCACCGAAATTCTCTCAGCAACTGTACACCTTCTTTGTTGCCGAAGGGATTCGTGAGTGGCAGCCAGTTGATTCTCCTGCGCTCATCGTTAAGGATGACGACGGGGATGATTTCACGATCTCAATTCAGGAGGGCAACGGCAAATCCCCAACAGGGGATGACTGGTTCTTGCTCCAAGGAGGCCGGTTGTATGTGGGAAGTGCTCAGCTTGATGCTCGGAAACCAGGCTTTTCGCGATACGAACTTGTGCTGGAGGCAAAAGATTCAGCTGGGCATGCAAGTGTTGCAATTGTGAACGTGGTCGTTACAGACACCAACCGTGCACCGACCATGAAAGATTTTACTCGTTCAGTAGTGGAGAACTCGAAGGTTGGAACACCGGTTGGAACACCAGTGACTGCCCATGATGAAGATGCAGAACAGACACTCTCTTACGAGATCGTAAGCGGAAATGACGACGCATTCTTCAGAATTGACCTGACAACTGGCCAGGTCAAAGTTGCACGTGATGACATCGACTTCGAAGGCAAAAAAATCTTCTCCTTGGTTGTCCGAGCAACTGATGACGGTGCGGCTTCTCCTGGTCCTGCGCGATTGTCCAGTGAGGGCACAGTGACAATTTATGTCACTGACGTGAACGAAGCCCCACTCGTTTCTAGTGGTCGGTTTGAATTGAGTGAATTTTCACCGAGTGGCAGTACTACACTGCTCGACGTGTGCAGCCCAAAAGACCCCGAGTTGGACGACCTGCAATTCACTATTGAAATGGGCCCCTCATCGGACTTTTTCAGCATTAACCGACATTCGGGTGTGCTTCAATTGCAACGTGCTTTGGATTACGAGAGATGCTCGCATCACCAACTTGCAGTCGCAGTGAGAGATGTGCACGGGAATGAAGCTGAATCATGCACTGTATCAATTTCAGTCAAAGACGAAAATGAGCCCCCCCTTATTTTCACAAAATTTCTTAATCTTCCTGAATCTGCAAATGCTGGGCACCGTCTCCAGCCTCGAATTCTAGCTGAAGACCACGATGCAGGTCAGTCGATCATACTGCGCGTTTCTGATTCAGATGCTGATATGTACACGATTGAAGACGGTTATGTTGTCATGAAGCAAGACAAAGCAGTTGATTTTGAGTCGCAAGCAGAGTGGAATGTCACCATCATTGCCAAAGACGATTTCACGCCCTCCATGGAAACAATATCAACTTTGAAAATTATTCTTTCGAATGCAAATGAAGCCCCAATCATTCGATCGAATCAAACTTTTACTGTCCCAGAGAATGCAGCCAGAGGGTACCGCCTAGGGGGCGTGGATGCATTTGACGCAGAAGGAGATGAGCTGCGCTACATCTTGACGGCAAGCAGCGCAGGAAACACATTCTATATCAATGCAGAATCTGGTGACATTATTGTTCGCCAAACTGGAAGACTAGACTTTGATTCAGATGTGCGCATGCACACTCTGTCTGTCGTCGTTCGCGACGGCTTGTTGCAGTCGATTCCTCAGCATTTGTCGGTGGTGATAACCAACGTAAATGAACACCCAGACTGCACAGGTACCCCGTTTTCGTTCGTCTTGAACGAAAATAGTTTTGTGGTTGGGAGTAAGGTCGGTCAAATCACGTGTGCCGATCCAGAGGGGGCAGCACTGAGCTACAGTTTCCTTTCGGGCAATGGCTTTGAATCGTCGCCACACTTCTCAATTGATGACGCTGGCCGCTTGCTCATGGCGGGGCTTGAGCCAGATTTCGAGTCTGCTTCTGAGCTCCGTCTCACCATTGAAGTCAGTGACGGCCTCATTTCTAGCTTTGTTCAAGTGACACTTTCAATCAGGGACATGCCAGAGCGTCCCCAAATTTTGGGTGAAGATCAAGGTGCTGTGCATAGATGGACGCTGCGCCCAGGCTTCACTCACAAAGATGGAGACATTGTGGGTGCAGTGGGTGCCACTGACGTTGATGCCAATTCTCAAGACCGCGGCCTGGTCTACCGAATTTTCACTAATCCAAATGAAGACTGGCTGCAAATCGAGCCGAACACAGGGCTAATTCGTGTATTTCCAAGCTCATTCACTCAAAGCATCGATGCCAACAACCGAACTGTGACAACGGCAACTCTGAGAAACGTTACAGAGTCGCTTTCCTTGACAGTGAATGCCCATGCTATTGATGAGGTTGGTTTGCAATCTGAAACAGGCATATTCACGGCGCTTGTGAATCCCGTGTTGCCCCGCAGGGATGTATTCTGGCAGCAGACAGCAAATGGAATCACCAAAAAGTCCAAGATTGAAGACCTACAGCAAGCGCAAAAGTTTTTGTTCCGCGTGCGTGAAGGTGCGGCGGTTGGCACTGTGCTTGGACATCTGACCGGCATGACAGACGATGTAACTGACAGATTCTTTCATACCTTCGCCGCTGGAAATGAAAACCTGGGTTTCTCAGTCAGTAGCACTGGTCGAATTGCTGTCCAGGATGTCGTAGCTTTGGTGCATAGTGAAAAGAAAGAGTACTCTCTAGTTGTTTTGGCCACTGGACAGGGAGCATTCGACTTCACTTACGTTGCCATTGCATCTATTATTGTTGAGGGTATTGATCACAGACCATCCCTATCGGGCAGGTGTAAGCCTATTTTGCTGAGTGAAGCAGCCACCCCGGGGGGAACAGTTGCGAACGTTCGCCCGACGGATACGGATGGAGCGGAAGGTCTCACAGTCCAACTAACTGGAAGTTCAGATGACACGTTTTCAGTTTCTGCAGATGGTGTCGTGACGCTGAGCAAGGCTTTGAACTTCGAAGTGCGGTCAATGTATCGACTACAGCTTCAAGTGACAGACCCAACTGGATTGGCAGATAAGTGCTCCATGGAAATTACTGTAGTGGATGTCAACGACGCGCCACTGCCTGTTCATCAAGCCTTTGACGTTTTATCAACAGCGGCAACCGACTCTCTGATCGGAAGAATGGCTTCAGGCGATGATGATATCCATGACACGCACTCATATGTCATCGAACATAATAATTGCTGGGCATCTAGCTCTTTGTTTGGAAACGAGATGCGAGAAATTCCAGTCGCATGGGAAATTTCAGTGGGTTCGAGCATGTCCATTGCTGTGAAGGCAGAGCACGATCTTCAGGTGACATTAACTTTAAAATCTGGCACGATAAGGTTCAAGTTTGGTTCAAATCCTTTTGTGGAACATTGCTTTGAAAATTGCACCAGCACACCACTTTCCAATCCTGGAAGGACACAATCTGCTCTTATTTCCATTTCGAATGAACGCCAAATTTCGGTCACAAGTGCCACAGATAGTGTTGTACTCTCAGCAGGGAAGCCTCTGGAACTTGGCAGCTTTGCATCCATCTCCACGGCACTTACTGCCGGCAGTGGCAGCGTGCTTGAAGTATGTGCGGATAACACACGGACAGCGCCGCTGCCAGTATCTCTGGATCAAGCAACCGGAAAATTGTACACACGGCAAATACCAACGTTTTCTGAAGGAGGGATTTTTGGATTCAAAATTCGTGTGTCTGATGACGGCGAACCAGCTCCTTTGAGCAACGCTGCGGTAGCTGTAGTCAACGTCCTTGCAACCCCTTCGGAGCCGCGTTTCCTGAACAAATTACCCCGGGAAAGCAATTGCCCTATAATATATGCTGCTTGTATTGAGCTTGCAGGTCAGCCAATTGCTGGTGACCTCCTCGCCGATCTGAGCGACTTCACGGAGCAGGCGGAGTCATTCACTGCCGTGACTGCTCATTCCTCATCAACAGTGGTTTTCGTGAACGGTACCAAGTTTGTAGCTGGTCCATCAATTCAACACACCAAGAGCAGCTCGATTGATGTGTCTGTTGTGGCAACCAACCCCGCAGGCAGCACGCACGGTATGATCCGGTTTATTCTGAGCCCAGACTCGTCCGATTCCGCTTTGGTTTGTCTGGACATCAGCCTAGATGAAAACCATGTTGCCGGCACGGTGGTCAGCAATGATGCTGTACAACTGCAGAGCGCTGATAGTGACCATGTCCCAACATATGAACTTTCCGTCCCCAGCTCGCATTTCTCAATTGACGAGCGCACAGGGTCGATCCGTTTGTTGGAATCAAAGCGCTTGGATGCAGCTACTCAGAGCCAACACACACTTCATGTGCTTGTCATTGCTGGGGAGAATAAAGCCACCTGCTCCATTTCTATCCTCGTCAATGATTTAAATGATGCCCCAATCTTTGCTGAGGCTGATAGCAATGGTGTTGTTTTTAGATCAGTGTTTGAAAACAGCCGCGTGGGTGACAAAGTTGGCTCTGGACTCATCGTGACCGACCCAGATACTTCCCAGCTGCATGCATTCTCGATCTCCGGAGGTGCAACATCGCCCTTCCAAATCCACCCACACTCTGGACAGTTGCATGTCAAGCGACCCCACCTCTTAGATGCTGAAACAAGCCCGTTCTTGGACGTTGTTGTTTCAGTTGTTGATAATGGTGTTAATCCTCAGCCGCTTAGATCGTCAGTGACAGTGCGAGTGGCTGTGCTTGACAAAAATGAACCCCCCACTGTACGAGCTCCCACCATGTACGTGGCAGAGAATGCCGAGGCTGGCGATTTCATTGGCTCAATAGCAGTCTCTGATGAAGATGCAGGTGATGATGTCAAGTTGCAAATCATTCACGGCAACACACTGGGCTTGTTTGCCCTTGATGGCCTGAACATCGTTGTGGTCGAAAACAGCGGCAAGCTGGACTTTGAATCTGCAGACTTCAGCTCATTTGACCTCACTGTGATTGCTACTGACAAGTCTGGGCTTTTCTCGCAATCCAGCTTCAACATTTTTGTGACAGATGTCAACGAACCACCAGTGTGTGATTCAGGTGACATAGAAATCAATGAGTCTCCTGCAGCACGCAAAGCCCTGGCAGACAATGTCGTTGGCAACCTTCCTGGCTTTGACCCAGATACTGGTATTGGTGGGGAACTTGAATTCTCCTTGCAGTCTGGTGGAGTTGGGATTTTTTCTGTCACACAAGATGGTGTGATACGACTGACAGCAGCAGCAGCGGCTACTCAAATCGACTTTGAAACCAGGAGGGAGTATTCGCTTACTTATTCAATTGTTGATGGAGGGAAGTTGCGTGCACTGTGTGCGACATCTGTTCGCGTGACAGACAGCAATGAGCCTCCGGTCTGGAATCATGCAAACGGACTCACACTAAGAGTGAAGGAAAACTCGCCTCGTGGAACCCCAGTCGGTAGCCCTTTATCCAAACTAATTTCAGATGAAGATGCAGGACAGCAAATAAGTTTCAAAATTGTGCAATCGTCGGTTAGTGGTGTGTTCCGACTCGGAAGAGCCTCCGGCCAAGTTTTCGTTGCTACTGATGATTTGAATTTCGAGGCAACCAACTCAGTTCAGCTTGCAGTTGTAGCCTTTGACAGCGGAGTTCCGTCAGCTGAGAGTGAAGTTATGCACGTTTCCATTCAGCTCGAAAATGTTGCAGAACCGCCGAGCATTATCACTGACAATCTTGTGCTGCTTGAGCTCAGCCAGGTTGGAGATGCTTTGGGAGGCAGCATTGTTGTTGACGACGATGATCATGTCAGTGGCGATATTGCAGCTCTTTCAATTCAGCGCTCATCTGCTCCTGGTCTGTTTGCTGTGGATAATGCAGCCCCTGGCATAATTAGACTGGCTGCTTCGATTGACTCGAATTTTGAAGCGCTAGAGAGCATTTCCCATTGGATTCTAGTGAAAGCAACCGATAGTTTCGGCTTATCCGCGTCTAAGAATGTTTCTGTCACAATTGGTGACATCAATGAGCAGCCACGATTTGTGTACAAAGAGTTGACAGTATCTGCAAGTGCTTCAGGTGATAGCAACTTGACCATCGTCAAGATTCCATACACTGATGCCGAAAATGATGCCCATTTGATTTCTTCGTTTGGTTGTGAAGGACTGTTGGCCATTGGAAATAGCATCCTCCGCCAATCTGGCAGTACACATGCAGTAGGGAGTCAGCTGGTCTGTCACCTGACCTTCCGTGGTATCACAGGCTCTGACCGAATGACACTTTATGTTACTTTTGTTGAGCCCGAGGCCTCGGGTCAAGAAGTGAGCATTTCTTGGACCGGGGAGCCATCTGCCACGCAGGGCGGAAACTCGGGCGAGCGAGTTGTCGCTTTGTCCACCTCGAACCCAAATGCTGTGATTTCTATTGTCGGTGGTGTTTTGGATGGATCGATTGCAATCGATTCCGGAAACCAAGTCATTGTGCAGTTGCCGGCTTTGTTGCTCAAGTTGCCGAGCCGAGTTGATATCGCTGTGCAAGCAATCACGGCAGCTGGTCGCGTTGGTTTTGTGAGCATACCCATCACGATCTTAGCAGCCAATACTCACAAGCCGGTCTGGAGCATTTCCTCTCTTTTGTTCAATGTCCCCGAAAATGTCCTCGCTGGCAGCTACATTGGGCAGCTTCATGCTACAGATCGTGATGAGGGCGATTCGGTATCATTTGGAACAGATGAAGCATCCTTATTCCTGGTTGAAGAAAATGGCAAAGTGATGTTGAAGTCAGCCGAGATTCTCAATTTTGAGCACCAGAGCAGGCATTTGCTGAATGTTTTCGCTGCTGACAGTGCCGGGCATCGTGAAAGTGCAGTGCTCGTAATCAACGTCCAGGATGTTAATGAGCCGCCGGTGATGAATAATGTTTTCGTTGGCGTTTCGGAGATGGCCACTATTGGACATGAGCTGATTTCCAGGTTAGAAATCAGAGATGATGATGCAGAGCAGGACTTTGACGTTCAGGTCGCTCATGACAGAAAATGTTGGGCTCCTCGCGTCAGTGGGGTCATGAGCACCCACCCCTTGCCAACTCAAGGCGACCAAAGCTTCACCTTCTTTGCACGTAATGCAAACTCGTACACTTTCCAAATTTCAGGGGATGCCCTGCCTGCTGAAGACGCCTTGGGAGCTCCAGCTGTGCGTGTTACAGTTTCTTTCACGATGAATACTACTCACACTGTGGCTTCCATATGTCGCGCACGAGTTTGCAGTCAGATGGTGCAAACGAAAATTGGCGTGAAAGATGTATCAGCATTTGAAAATCGCGAGCTTCGGCTCACGGCTATTCTGTCCGATAATGTGATTTCGCTGCATGCTGGTCGTTCTGCCGCAGGTCGGGAGATTCTGGCTCTTGGTATAGTCGACATGATTCCAGATACTGTCGGTGTGCAGCCGCCAGTTGGTGTCCAGACAGGCCTTTGCTTCGTGCAGCGTCATTCTGATCAGCCATTTTCAATCATGCGTCGGTCAGACTCGCACAGTTCAGTGGCACTTACAGCTGCGCTTGACGCTGAAGTTGACCCGACGTTGGCCATTGAGGTCACCATCACAGATAACGGAAGCCCAAAGCTATCATCAACAGCAATTATCACTCTTGGTGTACTAGATGTTGACGAGAAGCCGCACTTGAAGCCAATTTACGGAGCTGCACAGTGCCCACTATCTGCACCTGAAGGCGTCAGTGCCTGTGCAGTCTTATCCGAATCCCTGAAACCCGGAGAGACAGTGATAGAATTTTTGGCAGTAGATGAAAGTCCTGCATCAACTACATTCTCGCTTGCCAAGGCTGGTTCCGGAAGTGATTTCCTGACACTTCGAGTCGTTGATGCCGGACGAATCAAAATCATTGTCGCCCCGTTTGCGTCTCGGTCATCTTACGACTTTGAAGCATCTGTGCATCAACATTCTGTTTTTATCACGGTGACCGACGAATCGGGCCAAGCTGCAACTTACATGTACCTCATTTCTCTCGTTGACGAACCGGAGCCGCCAAGCATGGTACCTCAAGTGATAGACATTGCAGAAAACCGCCCCATTGAATCTGTTTTGGTTACAGTTGATGCATCTGATCAAGACGCACACTCTGTGATTTCTTTTGAATTTGTCGGATCGCGGCATTCTGTATGTTCGCCAGACGCGCAGATCCAATTGGATCCTCGGTCCGGAATTATTCGTTCTGGGTGCAGCTTTTTAGCGGACCAAGAATTTGTGTTTGACTACGAAGATAGTCCCCTTCTGGTTTATCAAATTGTGGTCACAGATGAGACTGGCCTTTCAACTCGAGCTCCAATCACCTTCAATATTACTAATTTAGATGACCGAGTCAGCATCGAAGCGCCTGGAATTGTCACTACACCAGAGAACGTAAAGTTCACATACATGGTTCCGGTTTTCACGGAGGCTGATAAAGCACTTACTTTCTCTCTTGGCGACACTTCTGGAATCTTTTCCATCCAAGCGTGTAGTGGTGCAATAACCGCGGCCGGCGCCAGTCTTAACTACGAACAGCTACCGAAAGCTGGAATTACTCTCACAGTTTCGGCTTCGGATGGTGTACAGTCTGATGTGGCTACTGTTCGCATTGTAATTGAAGATGTCAACGAGCCCCCAGTCTTGAACTCGCTTCCAACAGTTTCAGTTGCAGAAATGTCAGCAATTGGTTCTGCAGTTCTTCGTGCCACTGCTATTGATGAAGACAACGTAGACGATTTAACGTTTTCACTAGAAGCATCAGACTCGATTCCTTTCGAAATCAACACAAGAACTGGCCAGCTGTCTGTACGAGGCAGCCTCGACTACGAAAGCCAAACAGAGTACTCCTTTCACATTAAAGTTGCCGACACGAAAGGCCTCTTTGACATTCAACCTATTGTTGTTTATATCACTGATGTAAACGAAGCCCCTCAAATCACATCTACTCGCTTCCACATGAACGAAGCAACAGTACTCAAACCAAGCGTTCCGGGTCAGTTCATCGGCAGAATCAGCTTCTCAGATCCAGAGGGTTCAGAGGTGCGCCTGTCGCTGAATGACCCCACTGGTCTGTTTGACATCAATGGAGGCAATCTTATTCTGTCTGATGCTGCCGGGGGCTCGTCGTCATTGAGCTTCGAGCACAATCGCATTGTTTCAGTTGAAATTGTTGCGTTGGATGTTGGCACTCCACAGAGGCAATCCAAAAAACCCATCGAAATTGTCCTCGATGATGTCAACGAGGCTCCAACCATAAACCCTATCACAGATGTTGAGATTTCTGTCCCTGAGAATGCTCCAACAGGCTTCATGTTCGGCCCTGAAATGTCTGCTACTGATGCAGATGCAGAATCTATTCTTTCGTTTGTTCTACTCGATGCTCTCAGCAGCCCATTCGGTGTGGATGCCAAATCTGGGCGTCTCTTTGTGTCCAAGTCAGGCCTCGACTTTGAGTCCAAGGCGTACTACTCTGTCCAAGTAGTAGTCACGGACAATTTCGGTTTGTCGTCTGATCCTGTTTCTCTCACAGTAACTGTGGCTGACATCAATGAGGGTCCATCATGTACTGCACCTGTCTCAGATTTCACGATCAAGGAGAATTCCGCCGTTGGCTCGGTAGTTGGAAACTTGTTGGCAAGCGACCCAGACTCTGCGGATGTGAGTTTGCAGTTCGAGATTAGAACACCCAACTCACCCTTCGGCATTTTGGGGCACAGCACGCTTATTGTACGCAATCAGTCGTTGCTCAACTTCGAATTGCAGCGGAAATGGTCGCTCAAGGTGGTTGTCAGAGACCCTGAAGGGCTTCAAAGCAACTGCATTGCAAATGTGGCTGTGCAAGACAGCAATGATGAGCCTTTTTCATCAAAGGCTGTTCATATTCAAAGTATTCCAAACAATAGAGAGTCTGGCTCAATCGTCTTTGACTTCTCGCAGGTTACTTCAGATGAAGATTTGATTGATGATTTGACTTATACAACCATGCCGAGCACGACAGATGACGTTGCTGCTCAGTACCTGTCGCTGCTACCATCCGGGCAGCTGACCTTCAATTACAGAACCATGCCTGCAAAAGACACTTCGATGTCGTACGGCATTACAGCAAGCGATAATTCTGGAGCAGTTGTGAATACTAGAGTGCAACTCACAATTGTTGATGCAAACGATCGGCCTGTTCTGCAGGAGGCTGACTTCAGTATCATTGAGGGAAATTACTCGTCCGGTGGGCTGACACTTGGCAGCATACCAGCCACAGATGCGAATATCGGAGACGAGCTCAACTTCCAGCTCATGCAGGATCAGAGTGGCATTCTGAGCATTGACCCGAACGGGGTCCTTCGAATCAAGCCTGGGCCCAGATCCAGCGTTAATTTTGAGAAGAGTGCTTTAATTAAGTTTGTTGCTTCAGTGACAGACAAAATTGGCGAAACTGCAACCAAAGAATACTCGATTCAAGTGGTGAACCAAAATGAAGCACCAGTGTTTATCAACGCACCAGTGAACACGATTCGCGTGCCTGAACATGCTGTTCTTGGCACGGTCATTGCTACACTCACTGTCCAGGACGAAGACTTGGGCGACTCCATTGTGCTGTCATCATTGTCACATCGTTTCTCTGTATTGCCATCGGGCGAAGTTATTGTTGCTGGCAAGCTTGACTACGAATCACTCCCGACTGAACGTTTCAATGTCCAGGCAGCAGATTCAAAGGGCTTGACTACAGCAATCACTCTCGAAGTAGATTATGTGGATATGAACGATGCTCCTACGCTGATGGCTTCAACATGGAGTTTGCGAGAGCTTGCCCCTCCAACTCCGTTGGGGACCTTGATCCCTTCTGATCAGGATGCCTCAGACCAAGTCAAGTTTTCCATTTCCAGGTACAACTGTTTTGCGCCTACAACAGCCTCTGTATCAGAAGTGTCGCTCACACCTCTGGTTGTGACTTCACCGGCAGTTTCTCTTCGAATGGCATCGGTATCCGAAGTCGAAGTGGCTTTCAGTGCTCGCGGAGCGTTCGTGGCCAGCGTGGTGTTATTTGAAGACAGCCTTGCTGGCTTCGGATTCAGAGTTCTCAACAACGCAGGCGTCTTGGTTGACCAAAAATCCAAGGCGGATCTCATCATAACTGATGACTGCTTGGTCAGCGTATCTCTAGATGTTTTTGCAGGATCTGCAGATGAGGCTCAGGTTGTCGTGTCGTCACAATGCTCAGGCCTTGAGCCGACGGAATTGTTAAAATCATCGCCTTTATACTCAAGCGCCCTTGCAACAATTGATGGAGTACTCCTTCGGTCTTCGCCGGCTGCCGTGCTAAGCATGTGTGCCGAAGACCCAGCAGCTGAAACAGCGATTCGTCAGGCTCTTGCACTGAATGTAGAATCTGGCTCGATTTCATCATTGATTTCACTCGACTTTGAACAGATTGCATACTTAGGACTTGAAATTGCCGTGGTCGACCTCAGTGGAGCAACTGGATACAACACGGTAGGGGTCCACGTGATCGACGTGAACGAGCCACCGTCATTTTCTGTTTCACCAAAGGTTGTCATTCCTGAAAACTCCCCAGTTGGAGCTCAGTTCAACATCGACATGCTTGCATCTGATCCTGATCAGGGCATTTGTGGTGAAGTTGTGTATGAACTTGCCCCAAATTCGTTCTTCAAACTGCGTGCTGATAAAGCAGTTTTACAAGTCGCGGACAGTGCTCCCACCTTGAATTTCGAGGGAGGCTGGACACAACTTTCGATGGGCATCAGTGCATATGATCGTTGCAATGGAGATGCTATTGCGTCAACTTCATTAACTATTGAGCTGGTTGATGTGAATGAAGCCCCCGTGTTCTCAAACGAGCGTACACAATTTTATATCCGTGAGAACTCTTCCCCCGGAACCACAGTAATTGGAAGGCTGGATGTTCAAGATCCTGATTTTGAAGACACAATTACCTTCTCATTGAATGACAACAAGGGGCTGTTCGCCATGAATGCAGATACAGGAGAAATCGTGGTTACATCTGCTGCGCTGGACTATGAGCAACCATCCATGCGTGTCTTTGACTTGCTTGTTAGCGCAAGCGACTCCAAGCTGGTGACCACCCACAGCATTGTCATTTACGTTCTTGATGTAAATGAGCCACCTGTTTTGCAAGAGCAAACAATTGAGCTGCCAGAACTCAGTGACCCTGGCGAGATCTCGTTAGCATCTTATGTGCGTGATCCAGATGATACTGACTTCGTCTGGTCAATAGTTAACGAAGATTCAGCTGCACAATGGCGGATTTCATGCGGCAAGCTTGCCCTCTTCAATTCGGAATTGGACTTTGAAACGCAACCACAACACAAGATCCAGTTGAGAGTCTGCGACAGCAAGAATTTGTGCAGCTCGGGGACGCTCACAGTTCAAGTGGTGGACAGGCCAGAGCCTCCAGTGTTGGTCATGGGAAGCAGCGAGATGACTGTTCGCGAAAACTGCTTAGCAAATGTTTTCGTTGGAAGGTTCAAGGCGGTAGACCCAGACACCGCTGCAAGTAATCTCACTTTCTCTCTGAATACTTTGCAGTCTGGTGAGGCGGCAGGTGATTTGTTTAGTATCTCGTCCATCACCGGGGAGCTCAGGACAAAGGCAAAGTCTGAGAACAGCAGCCACGCAGGAATCAATTATGAGTTGCATGGGCCAAAGATGACACTTTCAATTGTTGTGTCCGACCCTGAGGGCAACCAAGTTGAGGGACAGTTCATTGTAAGAATTATTAATGAGAATGATCCTGCCATCATTGTACAAGGACAAGAGTTCGACATTTCAGAGTGCGTTGCTGGCCAGTTTCCAGTGACTGGACGACAAGTTGGTGCTGTTATTGTTCATGATGAAGACAGGATCGCCCCTGCTGGAACATCTATCAACACTGCCTTTTCCAGATTTGAGTTCAGTATTGTAAGCTCCATGGTTGACGATGCAATCGAAATTGACGAAAATACGGGGCTGCTCACGCTAGCTGACTCTGCGTGCTCTGTACTCGATTTCGAATCAACAAACTCATCTGCGCTAGAAGGGGTATTTGAGGTGGAGATCAGTGTTTTTGACAGAGGTTCATCGCACCAGCCCCGATCAGAGATAATTCTAATTGTTCTTGAGGATGTGAATGAGCCACCAGCCTGGGACGTAGTTCCAACAGCAATCGTACCAGAAGACGCCATCATTGGCAGTCTAGTCGTTGATTTAGCTGGCTTTGCTCATGACATTGACGCATCAGATTCGATGACTTTTGTGATGGCTACACAAACACAGTTGCTGTCTTTGTCATCAAATGGAAAGCTTACTTTGGCTGAAGCGCTGGACTTTGAAGACAAGCGACAACCAACGGCATTCTCTGTGTCAATCTCGGCAAAGGATTCGCATGGAGATGCTGCCCTGCTCTCTCTGCAAGTTCAGATTGCTAATGTTAATGAGTCTCCAAAAATCCTTTCAACTGACTGCTCCATCCCAGAAACTGGCTCCAGTTTGGACCAGTCGTGTGCCATTGCAGTGCAAGACCCAGACGTTGCTGACAGCTTCACGTGGAGAACAAATTCCACACTGTTTTCAGTATCTGGTTCCACAGCTCGAACTGCACGACTTCAATTAATAAATGGACACACTGTCGACCACGAAATGCAATCTAAGCATTTTGTATGGTTGACTGTCACCGACTTATCCGGTTTGTCTGATTCCTTGAGTATTCTTGTTCAAGTGGTTAATGTGAACGAGCCACAAACTTTTATCACGAGAATGACGGCCAATGCCGTGGCAGGAGAGCAGCTCAATGTGGATCTGCGAAACTTTGTTGCGGACCCTGACTGTATTGATATCACAGCATGTGCCGAACAGTACAGATTTGAGCAAATGTTTGCTGAGACGGGCAGATTCAGAGTAGAGGGAAACTATCTCCTTGTGCACGATGTTGCATGGCCTGACTTTGCAAATTCTGCCTATGACAGTTTCTCTATTCCGCTTCTTGCAACAGACTCGGACGGAAACCAAGCCTCTGGAACATTGGTGCTGAATTTGATTGCTGTCAATAAACGCCCCTACGTGCAACGGCATAGTGCCTTCTCAATATCTGAGGACTCTCGTGTTGGGGATACGGTAGGTGAAATTGTGGCCATTGACGAAAACAGGGAAAGCGTGGCATTCTATCTCAAGGACGCAGCATCTTCAGCATTCAGCATTCATTTTAGATCTCACAATGGTCAGGAGAGTCGTGCAGCTCTCAAGGTCCGTGAACCAACCTTGCTCAACTTTGAACAATCCTCTCTGCTATTTGTCGAAGTCTTTGTTCAAGATTCATTCACACCATCTGATCAACAGCTGACTTCATTGTCAACTCCTGTAGACATAAACATTCAAGACTCAAATGATGCCCCTGGATTTGCAGAGTACTCGTACACGGTGTACATCGGTGAGAACGATCCGGTAGGCACCTTGTGCAAGTCTGGTGCATTCCTATCTCAGCCAGTGGTGGTGCGTGTGTTTGACGAAGACAATGGAGATCAGCTCTCAGCTGCAACAACGATTGACGGAATATCAGCTGTAGTGAGTGGTCATGTTGTTGAGCTCAGACTCGCTGCGAATGCAAACTTTGATGCATTGTCTCAGTTCAAGTACTCTGGTGACCTGAGCGTTTTCGATGGTCAAGCTAGAACAACGGTGGCACTCGAGCTCATTGTGATTGACCAGAACGACTTGCCGCAGCTGGAGGACGAGTCTGTCACCATTCAAGTACCAGAAGACAAGCCCGTCGGAGAAGTTTTCCATGAAGTCATCGCTTCAGATAAAGACGGTGATCGTCTTGCCTTCCAGATTGTCCCCGGTGAAGATTCTTCCCTGTTTTCGGTTGGGCGTCTCAGCGGAGAAGTACATTTACTGGCCGAGCTTGACTACGAAAGCCGAGAGCAGTACTCTTTTACAGTCAGAGTATCAGATCCTAAAGAAACTTTTGTTGAGCAACGTGTGACCATCACTGTCGAAGATGTCGATGACATGGTTCTTCGAGCTGTTAGTGCTATCGATGCCGCTGGCACGGTGTCGAGCTTGCCGACTTCAGGGACTGGGGCGACCTTATTGCTTCGGGGAAGCAACTTTGGGTTGTCTCCTGCTCACCCGGCTGTCAAGAGGGAAGGCTACTCTCTACCTGCCTTGTCTGTGAGTTTCACGAGTGGAGACTTCACCTTCAGAGCTCGTGGCTGCTTGCTATCCATGACAGACAATTCTGCCATCACCTGCCCTTCAACAGATCCGGGCTTCAAGGCTGGCTCCAATTGGAACTACACCGTTCTGGTTGGCTCTTCGTCAGCAAGCTTGACGACCACGCTTGGGTTTACTGGGCCAGAAATTGTATCGGTATTTATGCATGAAGCATCCAGCATTTCAACAATTGGAGGCGACACCCTGGTCGTTGACGGTGCAAATTTTGGGCCCACTGGCACGACTTGGTCCTTTTTGAGAGGAGTTGGCCTTGCTGAAAGTGCAGAGTTCACCTGCAAGGTTCATTCAGAGACCGAGCAAAGACGGCTGTGGTGCATCACCCCTGCAAATCTCATCAGCTCTGACTTTGATCGTGTAGCAGTGCAAACAGTAGGACAAGCATCGGTTCGGTCGAATACTTTGACAGATATCCCTTCCCTACCTAGCTTTGCAACTCCAGTCCCTCAAATGGTTCGGATTGCCCAAGGTGCCGCTGATATGTCGACTGCTGGTGGTGAAGTTCTGTATGTGCTTGGCAAAGAGTTCGGAAAATTGCGGTCTCAAACGAAGTTTCCTGGGACAATCGCTTTGCTTGATGATAAGGATTCTCTTTCACAGCCACTCGTGTTGAAGTTCTGCGTATATGACACGCTGCCTGATCTGACTCAAGTTGGCACGTCAGTTGTTCGCTGCTCGTCGCCTCCAGGATCCGGCCAAAACTTGAAACTGCAGGTGACTTTTGATGGCCGCTCTGGCTCACTGGTTGATGCCGTGAGCTTTTCGCGCCCTGTCATCTCTAGCATCATTGGAGGAAAAGAGTGCCCAACAAAAGGGGGTTCAAGCTTTGCCATCGCTGGATCGGGCTTCGGACCAATCACTATGTCTTCAAAGATCAACGTCAGGTATGCTTTAACTGAAGCAGCGCTTACTGGCAGTGGTGCATATTTTGCATCCTGCACTATGGTCAATGCAGACAGTCGCTTGCAGTGCTCCATGTCTGAGGGCGTTGGTTTCGATTTTGTTCTACTGCTCACCGTAAATGGGGCTCAATCTGGTGTGGTAGCCACTCAATTGTCATATGCAGCCCCGGTGGTGAACTCAGTACAGATTCTCTCAGGGACTGTTTCAGCGCACGACACTATCGGGGGTCAGCTTGTGGACATCGAAGGTACCAATTTCGGTCCAGTTACAGATCTATTCATGGGGGTAGTAACATATGGTAGTAGTGCCATGAGCGAATCGGGCGATCAGGATTCCACATTCGCTGCAAGTGATTGCTTCGTTTCCAGAGCACACACCGTGTTGACCTGCACAAGTGCACCTGGTGCAGGAAAGAACCTGCAGTGGGCTGTGGAAATCGCTGGACTCAAATCTGTCACGCCCAGTACACGATATGAGGCGCCTGCAGTCGAGGAGATCCTGGTCCTGGGTGCGGACGGGAAACGGAAGGCTGCGGCAAATCCTGCTGGCGGGGACAGACTCAAAATCATTGGACGATACTTCTCAATCCCATCGGAGAACAACTTCCTGGAGCGAGTCGTCTTCGGCCTGTCTCGGACAGCACTTGTTGGTTGCTTCTTGGAATCTGATACCCAAATTGATTGCCCCTTGATCCCACCTGGGGTTGGAATTGACATGCCCGTCTCGGTCATAATTGCAGGCCAAGCATCATCTGACAGCATTCAAGCGAAATTCTCATATGAAGCTCCTTCCATTTTGAGTGCATGGCCAGTTACAGAGCTTTACACAAATGGTGGTGACACCGTGGAGCTAACTGGGCGTGGCCTTGGGTTCTCTGTGGAGACCACATTCGTTGTGGTTCAGGGAGTTGAAATACCCGTTGATGGTTTAAGAGCTGATGGATCATGGTTGAAGTTCACAATGCCCGCTGGCACTGGTATTGCTGATGTTGGTGTCAAAATCCGATACATCCGCGAGGACGAGAATAAGAACGAGGCTGTGGTGGTCATGGAAAGTTCCAATAGTGTTGCACTGCGCTATGCCCAGCCCATGGTCATTGGAATTCGTGCAGTCAAGACTGATTCCCGCTACACTTTGACAATCGTAGGCCGTAACTTCGGTCCAAATCCCATTCTGCGCCAATGCTCCGAGTCTTGTGAGCCATCAGCGGACACAGGGCTGGAGGTGAGGAACTGCCTTTTGGTGGAAGATCCTATCGAAGAACTAATTCGATGCACTGGCATCGAAGAACGCACAGTTACGCTCTTTGTGGTAACTCCAGCTGTCCCTGCACCGCTGGTTTCTGGAGGCATGAAGTTCATCGCTGATGCACCAACGGTTCAAGCTAAGCAAGAGGTTGCAGCTGAAGTTCAACTTGTGGAGTTTGCCACCGATGGCACATCAATTCTGGAGCTTGAGGGTACTCGCTGGACTGCAGATGCTACGCTAGTGCACATCAACACATCTCCTTGTGTGATGCACAACGGTTATCCAAAGTTAATTGATGCCACAACAGACAAATGGTCACTCAAATGTACAGTCCCTGAGGGAAATGGAAGGGGGTACGTGTTTATTTCTCGCAACGGGGTTTCCTCGGCCCCTATCCCTTTCACTTACAAGCAACCTCAGATTGTCTCCGTTTACCCGACAGCTCTTCCGACAACAGGTGGGGTGGTAACAATAGAAGGTGCAAACTTTGGTCCGCAAAGTTATTCCACAGGAATGCCCAGACTAACGGAAAGTCGTGTTTCAATCGGCGGGCTTGAAATCGAAATCAACAGCTGGACACATTCGCAGATTACAGTTCATGTCAAACCCGGAACTGGGGCAAATCGCACAGTCAGTATCATCACTGGGGATTACACGGCAGTCTCTGATTTCAGAATCTCATTCATGCAACCGGTACTCAGGTCAATTGCACTCCAAGACGCAAGCTCAGGGAAATCGCCCGAAGGTCAATATGCGCTGGTTGTTCGCGGAGATAATTTCGGACCCAAACCCGCGTCTGTTGCTTTTGTGTTACCAAATGGTGTGCAACTTCGAGCCATTACACGGATGTGGTCTGATACCGAGATTGTGCTGAACGTTCCTCCAGGCCAGGGTAAGGCATTTGTCTTGGTCTCCCGCGGCACTGGGGTAGACTACCAATCTAATGAAGCCCAGGCGACTGCCCCAGCTGCACAATTTGTATACGACCCACCACAGTGGCAAACGGAATCCACCGCACTCCAGGGCGCGGAAGTTGAAGTGGATTCTGTTTCAGGCTCTCGCGGCTTTTTGGTGCGCAATGCTTCCGGCGGTGCAGAAATCACCATTTTTGGATCTGGGTTCGGCCCAACCAGCTCTGGCACCGGCCGCAACGATGTGGTGCAAATGATTCTCACCCACCCATCTGGAGCTACAATTGTTGTCAATGCAAGCAGCAGCTCACACGAGTCTGCACGTTTCATTATGCCGGCTGCCGTTGGCAAGGGATTTGTTGCACACATGCAGGTGAACGGAAATCCCAGCGGGGAGTCAATCCCCGTACGATTTGATCGCCCTTACATCGAAGAAATCGCCAACATTGATGAAATTCCACTGTCCGGTTCTTGGGTAAGCCAAGGGGCCAGTTGTGTGCAGACGGATGATGTTGCTTGCGTGATTTCCGTTCGGGGCAAAAACTTCGGAAGTCCAGATCTCAGTGAGCAGTTGGGCTTTGAGCATACCAAGGTATATCTGTTGAGGTCTTCAGTGGGTGGAAGACAGCTCAGTGAAACCAGTAATCGTGCGGAATGTAGCACGAAAGTCGTTGAGGGGCCTCCTGGCACTTTCACTAAAACAGACTCCCCAGCATACCAATCATCTCTCATCCATTGTATTGTGCCACCAGCATCAGCGGGTGCATTCGGCAGTGGTATCCAGGTGCAAATCGACGTGGCAGGACAGCCTTCTACAGAGTCAAAGCAAATTAGTTTTGCAGCCCCAAGAATTACTTCAGTTTCACCAAGCATTCCGGATGCAAACGGTGGTGAGCTTTCAATCTTTGGCGAGAACCTCGACACCCAGGACTACCACCCTACACTTAAGATATTCATTGGGGGTGATGAATGTGTGGGCGCAGCTGTTGCAGATTTGCCACAGAGTGGTGCTTCCACATCAAGGGCACCCAAGTACCTTCGCTGCACAGCTCCAAAACAGCGAGTTGGCCCCACATTCCTTCAAGTCCAGATTGCCGGGTACAACTTGCGTTTCCCCGAAAATGAAGAGGACATACTGCTATCTCTGACCTGCATGTCTGGATTCTATGGACAAATTAATGAGGTGTGTCTTTCTTGCCCTACAGGAGCCCACTGCGAAGGGGGTCAAGTTCAACCAGTGGCCCTCCCTGGTTTCTATGACATCCAGCCCGACCGAAGCAGCAATCTGTGTCCCCCCAAGCGCCGTGAAGAGTCTTCAAATGGGACTTGCCACCTTATGCTTCCATGTGAGCCTACTGATGCTTGCGTTGGTGCTAATCTTTGTGCAACTGGCTACACTGGTGAACGCTGTGCATCTTGTGTCGCTGGTGAGTTCTACCGCCGTGGTGGTGAATGCGTGCAATGCCCAGATAACACACTGATTTTGATTGCTCTGTTTGTGATCGGCTCGATTTTGGCATGCGCTCTCGGTTATGCGCTTGCCAAATACAAAATTAACCTGGCCTTCATGACCATCGGAATTGACTATTTCCAGGTGCTCGCCATGTTCTCCAGAACAAGGGTTGCTTGGCCGGGCATCTTAAAGGATCTATTCCACATCATGTCCGCGTTCAACTTCAACCTAGAAATTTCAGCGCCGGAGTGTGCCATTCCCGAGATGGCATATACGACTAAATGGGCTGCAATCATGTCCTTGCCACTAGCTGCAGTCGCAGTGCTTTCTGTCGTGCATGTGGTGTCAGCAGCAGGGACATACCTTCGAGGACGGGCAGTGAATAAGTCTGAGTTTGCTGCATCATACGTTGGGACTCTCATGATGATGATGTATTACCTGTACCTGTACCTTACAAGAACCATCTTGGATGTCTTCAACTGCTCGCCAACCGAACCTTCTGATGGAAACGAATACCTGGAAGTTGTGTTTGAAGACTGTGCCAAACCTGGCGGCGTACACCTCACCCTGCTTCCGTGGGCCATTGTTGGACTACTGGTGTATGCTATTGGATACCCACTGATTGTGGGCGTCATTCTTGCCCGATACAAGCACACTGTGCTGGAGGATCAGATTCTGCGAGCGTCCGGTCTGGGCGACAAGGCCTCAACGAACCCCAATGCGTTCCTATTCAGACAGATGTTCCACAAACTTTATTACCAGTTCCGTCCAACTCATTGGTTCTGGATTCTTGCTATTCTTGGTCGAAAGGCACTGATCGCCTTCACAGGTCTGATGTTCCGGAAAAACCCAGCCTTCCAGTTGGCCATGGCGCTTTTGGTGATGTTTACTGCATACGCTGCACAAGTCAGGTTCAAACCGTACATGTCCCCCAAAGACTTTGCTGTTGAAGTTGAGAACCATCGGGCCATGGTTGCTGCTGGACATCCGCTGAGGACAGCAATAAATGCCAACCTGGACCGCTTGACTGTCTACCAAAACCGGGCTAAGAGTAGAACCACCCCAAGCTGGCGGTTGGATGCAAGGACGGCCACAAAGAACTTTTTCTTTGATTACAACACCGTGGAAAGTGTCTTGCTGGCATGCGGAGTTCTGGTGTGTCTGTCTGGCTTGATGTTTGAATCGGGTTACTTAGATACTGGGTCAGCCAGTGCCAGGGAAAGTAAGGTGTTTGTGACAGTGGCTGTGCTCACCATCATTTTTGCGTCCGTTGTGTACTTCCTAGTCGTGTTTGGCTTCGAGCTGGTCATTGAGCTCGGAGGCAAAGGCTGCTGCGGCGTCTGGTCAAGTCCTACCTCGGCCGAAGAGTCTGCAGAGACCAGTCAAGCTGTGCCAGCTAACAAGAACCCAATGTTCAAGTCCTCTCAAATGAAGCCAGATGAATCTGCTACTGCGGCTGTTGAGATTGTTAAAGTTGAGACAGTTCCGGACCATGAGAGATGGCAAGTGTTCCGCGAAGAGTTTGCCTCTCAACGTGCGGAGATCAACTCCCTCAAGGAACAAATGCAGCGCAAAGAGGCTGTTCAGTCCCCTGCAGTGCGGTCTCCATCTAATAAGACCTCATTTGCTCAAGTGGACAAGGTGGGAAAACAAACCAAAATCAAACATGTTAGCAATGCACTGTACAAGTCAAGCCACAGCCGACTGATTGTTGGTGGAAGATCTCCACGTAAGCAACAGCACAGCCCCGCAATCATTTCCGAGCAAGAGAGACGGCAGCAGGAAGCAGCGCTTGGAATTCTCAACATGGGTGCAACGGATGCTGCTGGCAAGGGCCTGGCTCGTGGCTGGCTGAGGAAGCAAATGGGCGACAAGACTTGGTACGAGAATGACACCCTCGGCAAGAAAGCCTGGTCGCCTGTTTACTGAATGATCAACTGAAATGCTTGCATATAAGCTAGCTTTGTCGCTTCTTCTCGTGGTGGTGTATCATGTTCTATCTTTCAATACATTGCCACACTACACACAAACATGCGCTTGCTTTGTCTACACATGTTATCCTCGAACCGTTCAGAGTTCTCCTGGGCAGCAATGTTTGTCTTGAATTGTGAGGGTTGGCAACTTGTCATGCCCAAGGTGTCTGCTCCAGGTTTAGGGGCCCACAGTGTGCTGCCCATGTACGTGCCGTTCTGCATGTGTACTCTCTGCCCTTGCACAAAGGCTGAGCTGGCACCTGATTCATTCATATCAGAAATCACAGAGTATGGAGATCAATTATTAGGCTTGCATGACATTATTTGCAGACGCCGTTGACGTAGTTGCTGCAAGGAAATAAACTAGCCAGCCAAGGCGTTGTCCCTGAAAATCACCCGAAAGGCGCATTGAGGTCAGCGACATACCTCTCGTTTCAGGGCCAAAGCTGTCAGGGACCAATCACCCAGGATGAGGGACAGGTTGCAATGGGCTGTTTTGCCGCGGCGTCATGCCCGCACGCTGGCTTGGCCTGGGCTGGGGGGGGCTTGCAGGGCACGACAAGTGGTGTGATTGCAGCGAAGTGACAGCGCTGCAGTATGCATTTTGTACTAGTCCTGATGATGGCAACTGGTCACTCGTTGGCGTCTGATCATCTGGAAGCTAGTGATCCTGCACTGTCAGCCAGCCCAACATTCACTCAGTATGAAATGTCTGTGGTGGAAGCTTGGTTTGCTCATTCTGGCTTGGCTGGAGAGGCCTGTTGATGCAGAAGCGCAATCCAAGCTGAATGATTTTACTTGGGTGTTAGCTCGAATGGTGCCTTTCCCTGAATCACATGCGGCAGGTACGTCCAGCGTGTGCGGAAATGTCTAGGAAAGTCCCCCACTTGTGTGCACAGCTTGCTCGCGAATAAATGCCACCGCAACAGAGGCGACCGTCAAGCTCAGCAATAAGCTGCACTGGAGCCTTCTTGTTGCTCATGAAATTGTGGCAAACCTGTCCAGCTTGCTCACCAGCAGTGCTCATCAAACAGCCCTGAGCTTGTCTGGGTGCTGCTCAAATTCAATCTGGTGCCAGGAATCCCCATTCGGAATTTTATCATGTACAACCCATGCTATTGGTGGAGCAGCCTTGTATGAAAATGTGGGCTGGGGTGCATCTCCACCTGGGCATGCTCCTGTCTTCAGTTGCTACAGCGCTGCAAACGGCAGCCACGCCACATCGGCAAGTGGCGGCCCCAGCCTGCGTGGCCAGGAGGCAATTCAGGCGCCGCCCAGCGCACCTGAGATTCGGCATGTGACACCTACATATGCCACTGTGGGCGACAGGCTGCGTGTGTCAGGGGGGGGATTTGGGCCAGACGCAGCCCAGCTGCAGCTGACCCTGGGGGGGCTGGCCTGCGAGGGCATCACGGCATGCGACCAGCTGTGCACTGAGTGCAGGGAGTCATCTGAGTGCAGTGCTGAGCAGACCTGTGTGCGTTTCAGCGGCGCCGAAGGCAGCCCCGGTGCGTGTGTGACTCCTTGCACCCTTACCGGCGCCAGTACCCCCCTGCTCCCAGGCGCCGAGCTTTCCTGCCCCTGCGGTCAAATGTGCCAGAACTTTGCGCTGAATGTGGATGGGACATTGACGGCGCTGTGTGTAAACCCTGATTTCGAGCCGTTCTCCAGCGTGCCCCCCTGTGGCAGCGCCGATGCGGTGCCGCAGCCGGCCGCCGGTGCCTCTGAACTTCGAGAGTGCACGCTCACAGCAGCCCGCCACGACAGCGCAGTACGGCTAGGCGACTTAGCAGCAGCGTGCGGCGGCAGCGGCTCCTCTGGGAACTGCACCGCCCAAGTACACGCAACAGTGCGTGGGATGGTGTCCGCTGCCGCCCCCAACTCAAGCATCTCACTCCCCCCCTCAGCGCGTGGTGCAGCCTGCAGCCAGGACGACCAGTGTGCAGCCTTCGACCCCTGCTTATTGGCTAACTGCGTGCAGGGTGCTGATGGGGGGCGGTGTGTGATCTCCAGGAACCCTGCAGGGGCCTGTGCTAGCGCAAGGCCTGGCTTTGGGGGGGGTACAGGAGACTTGCCCCCCGCATTGCAGTACGTGGCGATGCCGCTGCAGGCATCACAGGGCACTCAGTGCCCCGCGGGCGCCGGCTCTCCACAGCCGTGCTTTGGGGGTCAAAGCTCCCTTGGGGGAATGCCGTTGACCGCAACAGCCGACGCACTGCTGGCAGTCAGTTCCGTGGATGATAGGCCCCTAGACAGGGTGCCGCTGAACATGGCCATCGGGTCTCAGAGTGGGGCCCCAGCGGCGCCTGCAGGGGCCCCTGTTTTCCAGCTGCCCATGCCCCAAGGGCCTGTGCCCTCCTTGTGGGTGAGTGCCAACGGCTTTGTGGCGGCAGATGGTGACGCTGGTTGCCCCTCATCCTTTCAAAACACGCTCACTGCCCCGCCGTGCGACTTCCGCACAGCCTTCAAAGGCATGCTGACGCCACTTGCGGCAGACCTGGACCCGTCTGCCAAACTAGCAGCACGTGTGCTGGCCAGAGTAACACACGCTGCAGCTTGTGTGCAGTGGACAGATGTGCCGCTATTCGGCGCGGGCGCAGCTGGTACCTTCACAACATCTCTGTGTGCGTCTGCAGATGGCGGCGTGCGCTTCCACTGGGCGTCCTTGGGCATTGCTGGCTCTGTGGCAGCTCTGGACGCTACCCCCTCGTACTGGATGGCAGGCGCTCGTGCCCAGCGGGTGCCCTTCTTGGATGCAGTCACCCCGTACTCGCAGTGGTCGGATGGAGGCGCAGACCTGGTTTTGCAGCGCGGGGGGGGTGCTGCGGTGCAGCAGGGGGGGGGGCGTGTGTGGAGCAATGGGTCGTTGCCGGGGGCTTCCCTGTCCACTGTGCACCAAACAGTCTTTTCCAGCGCCGCAATTGTGCAAGATGCACCTGCCGTGGGCATGTGCACAGCCGGCAGCTTTGCCTGTGTCAGCCCCATGTGTGGCCCAGCGGCAGCACCCCCCCCGGTCACCATCGCCTGGGCAGGGCTTGCGTGTGGGCTGCAGGTAGCTGCAGGCCCCTCTTGGAGTCACACTGCGGGGGGCAGTGGCGTCTGGTACGATGCCGGGGTTCGATACGCCTGTCGCTTTGGGGGGGTGTTGGTGGAAGCCACTGATGTCACCTTGCCGTCGGACGCTGCTGGGGACGCAGCAGGCGCCCTGCCCACCATGCGGTGCGTGCCACCCCCCCTGACAGAGGTGCTTGCTGCAGGCGGCGCCTTTGTTCCAGGGGTGCTGAATAACTCCGCACAGGTGGGCAACGGCAGCCACGGCCCCCCAGGTGGGCAGGTGCATGTTCCCCTGGAGCTGGTGGCGCTGCTGCCAAGCAAGGCAGCACAAGACGGGCCGCTGCAGCTGGTCACAGAAGTGGGCACCCTGCACTTTTCCAGCCGTGTTGCCGATGTTCTGACTGCAGGCGGCATGCCTGTGAGTGCACTGGGATCGGGGGGCGGACCCGCCAGCGTCCAGGCTGGGTTCTACATCCCCCCTAGCGACCTCAAGGGGGGCCCCTTGCGGTCTGGCGGCAGGATCAGGAACGGCTTGACTATGAAACAGCTCACATTCACGTACAGGTATAGCAACAACGGAAGTGGCAGTGCTGGGTCTGGGCAGCTGCAGTGCGGCTGCAGTGGGCCCAGTGGTGGGGCCACTGACCGCTGTTCCTCGGCTGGGTTCTGCTTGGATACTGCCGCAGCCGCAGCCATAGTGGGCCCATCCAGCGGAGGGGTTGGAGTCAGTGACACCCAAGTGACGGCTGCCTTGTCTGATTGTGCTGGGGTGGTGCTTGGAACAGCCCACTTGGATGGCTGTGGGGTGTGTGCCGGGGGCTCCACAGATGTCAAGGCAGACTCTGCCCTGGACTGCTTGGGTGTGTGCTTTGGCAATGCCACATGTGCGCCCACGCCAGGTCCCTCTGTGCGTCCCACCAGCGTCCCTGGGTCGTCCCTGGTAGACCCTTCTGGCGGTCTGGGCATCATTGGACTGTCACTTGTGCTCGCTTTGGCCTTATCAGCATTTGTGCTGTGCGGTCTGGTGGCGTTCTCCGCGTACCGCCGTGCTAACGCACCCATTGAGTTCACTCCTGACGGCCCCGCTGATGCGGTGCCACCCCCCGGCCTCCCCCCCGCAGCCATTGCAGCGCTGCCGGTGACAGCATATGCCCGCCTGCGCAGCGCATCAGACCTGGATGCATCCCCCCCCGGGCCCGACTCGTCTCGAGGGGGTGGGGTGGGGGGCTATCCACTGGGGGGGGGGTCTGTTGGCAGCAGCCGCCCCCCTGCGGCGGGGGCTGGTACACAAGCTGAGGTTGAGCTTCCGCTGGTGGGGCAATCACGCAGTGCTCGTGCAGCGTCCGAGACCGCCGACATGGACACGTGTCCTGTGTGTTTGATGGAATTTGAAGACGGGGAGGACATCGTGCGGCTGTCGTGCAAGCACAAATACCACCCCCCCTGCATCAAGCAGTGGCTGGGCCGCTCCACACAATGCCCCTCATGTCGCCACGACCTTGTGCCATGGGCCGTGAGTGCGGGCTTGATGGACACACCGGCAACTGGACGGCGCCACACCCCTGCTGCCAGCCAGCAGGCCCCCCCCAGCGCTGATGCGCTGCAGGAGACAGGCCGAGCCGCCCGTCCCCTGGCCAACACAGCGTCAGTGCAGGTGCGCCCATCTGCTGAGTGATAAGGGTGTGTGTGTGTGTGTGTTACACCACTGTGTGCACTGGCTGTCTGTGCGTGTCTACAGTGCGTTGGGGGGTGCTGCTCCATGTTCAGTGGGGCTGCTGCTTTTGTGTCTTTGTTGTGTTAATTTTCAGTGCACTTCGCTAAAACGCACGATTTATTTTAGAACTTCGATGGCAAAAACTTGTGATCTTTACCCAGGAAAAAGCAGCAGAGCACCGAGGGAGCTCCCTCACCTTGAGCGGCTTTTTGGGACTGAGCAAGCAGTGTTGCGTTTGGTCAACCAGCACTGGGAAGTTGAAGCCTCCAGGAGTGATGAAGTCAGCACATGTAATCGACAAAGATGACAAGCAAGAAGAGGCAATTTCTGTTGTCGCGCGCATTCGCCCACTCCAGTCCCGGGAGATGGAGGTGAGACAGGGCGAAGATTTATTTGCTGAGAACTTCCCTCACTACACACTCAAGTCATCGTGCCACCGAGCTCTACATCTGCAGGGTGGCGAGCGCAACGTTTTGGGGCATACACCACACTCCGTGACACACGACACTGCTATCCAGAAGAGGAATTTTGCGTTTGGTGAGAATCTGACTCGGCTTCCGTTAGGGCTTTGCCCAGTACCTGAGCTCACTCAACCTGCCTATTTCAGACCACGTGTTTGATGACCAATCCAACAACAAAGCCATATTCGATAAGTCTGTACTGCCTGTGGTGCGGCGCTGCCTGGAGGGCTACAACGGCACAGTCTTTGCTGTAAGCTGAAGAAGTGTTGCTCATGCTGGCCCACATGAACTTGACCCCCACTTCGCAGTACGGCCAAACAGGCAGCGGTAAAACGTACACTATCTTGGGCCATGGAGGACAACCTGGCATTATTCCTCTTGCTGTTCAGCACATTTTCTCTGTGATTCACGCGCAAGTGAAGCAGCAAAGGGTGCGTTTCAGTGTCGTTTCACTCTGCGCTCTTGCGTATGCAACTGTTGCACCTGCAGGACGAGTTCTTTGCCGCTTTAGACGATACTGGGGACCACGATCCCGAATTTGTAGCACAATCTGTTCACCGGACTGAGTACCGGCTTCGTGTGTCGTATTTGGAGGTTTACATGGAGGAGATCAATGACCTGTTGCAGACAGGGACCCCGCCGCCTTTGCTGCCGAGGGTGCGCCGACAGGTGCTGCAGGCAGTTGAGGGCGGCCTGATTGATGATATTGTGCCTCGACTACCAGCTCCCACCTCCCCATGGGGCGCAAGCTCTCCCCCGCATTTGCCTTCACGAGCCGTTTCAGCTTCCACAGGAGTCACCCCAGCCAGCCCAGACAGGGCAACGCCGGACAAATCATGGGTGTCTGCACTTCCATCTGCTGTGGCTATCCGTCTGGGCGTGGCGCCAGGGGGGGTCTCTCGGACTGAAACAGCCGCAGGGGATGCCTTGCTTCTTGAGGGGGGGGTGCAAGGCAGCTCCACCCCCCCCTCGCCTCGGCGGTCATCCCGTGCTGCCGGCAGCGGCTGGGGCGGCAGCAGCTACAAGCCCGATCCTTCCATTCAAGCCGACGAGACTGCAGCCGCTGCCACGCTGCTGGCGTCTGCAGTTTCCAGGGTGTGTCCAGCTCTTGGCTGGAAGGCTGTGGAGACTGCAGATGTCGCCGCCGGAGCGCCCCCGCCCCCGCTGAGGGTGTCTTCCCACCAGCTGGCCCACGGGGGGAATGGTGTGGACCGCTCTGGGCTGCTTCGTCAGGCACTATACACCCCCCCTGCCCACATGCCGTGGTCGGCCCGTGCACGGAACCGGGCAGAGGGCGGTGCAGGGGGGTCTAAATCAGCAACAGCAGTGCCTGCATGCGGGCGTAATCTTGCCATTCGCTCTGACGACCCTGTGCGGGGCGCCATTGTGCCTGACTTGTGGAGTGTGCCCATCGTGTGTGTTGAGGATGCCATGGCACTGGTTGCCCGGGGGGAGGCCAACAGGCACTACGGGAAGCATAACCTGAACGAGGGATCATCTCGCAGCCACACAGTGTTCCGGCTGTCGGTAGAGCGTTCCGAGTGGATCCCAGCGGACGCCATGGGTGACGGCGACTCCACCACTGACGGGGGGGGGGGCGGCGCCCACATGGGGCAGTGGGTCACCACCTCCAGTGTGTTGAACCTGGTGGACTTGGCAGGCAGCGAACGGCAAGCGGCCACTGGTAGCACGGGGGAGCGGCTGCGAGAAGGAGCCGCCATCAACAAGAGCCTCTCCACACTGGCGCGGGTGATATCAGCACTCAGCAAAGCACAGGCGGCTGCCGGCAAGGCCCCCCCTACATCGAAGGGCGGTTCACGTGGCAACACTAAGTTTCGCGCTGCAGGCATAGCTGTGCGCATGACACTGCGGGGTTCTCGGGAGGGATCTGATGTTGACAGTGACGAGGGGAGTGTAGGGGGGGGTGTCACCCGAGTGCGGTCCAACACACTATCAGGGCTTGCACATGCGAGCATGGGGAGCAAATCAGGCAGGCCTCGCACGCACAGTGAATCAGGGGCAATGC
>Ga0307982_1000127_pt1 | contig 56544 bp, 55 predicted proteins | sample OrgLakmetagen989_FD_201847 | JGI IMG/M metagenome (GOLD analysis project Ga0307982, IMG submission 201847) | Saline water microbial communities from Organic Lake, Antarctica - #989 | ecosystem: Environmental > Aquatic > Non-marine Saline and Alkaline > Saline | place: Antarctica: Organic Lake... | reverse complement strand
AGTTTTTGGGTGAAATATATATTATATTATAAAAACAACACGCTAAAGCATACAGAATATAACGCAATTAAAAATGATTTATTTAAATATATTGTTTGAGATATTATATATTTAAATATAAATTATTTATACTGAATCAACCCTGAAGAACTGATTGATATAACCATGGGAGTGCTTGTGCTGCGTCGTTATTAACTAGTGTTATTGCTGCCAAACAATAAGACGCTCCAAGCCACTTACTAGATGCATCTATTCCATTATTAATAAGATTATCTATGACATTCACAGTAAATTTCTTTAAAGAATAATTACTATATATTTCCATCGTTAAATGTTGGGTATTAAATTCATAAAATGGATTACACCCGTTCAATGGATAAATATTATGTTTTGTATCACTTGTTAATTGAGCACGATATAACCATATATCAACTATTTCTCTCAAAAAACGGATATGCTTTCTTCTATCAAGGTTTATAACCCAATTCACATTTGTATAAAATCCAAGTTCATCAATCTTTGAAAAGAGAGTTATTATTCGTTCATTTAATTTTTTATCAGGTGTTGTTTCAGTTATTATATCTATTATTTCTAAATCAATGGGGTATTTTAATAATTTAGAAAATATAATAAAACTATTTACATTCTCTCTTAGATCTGTGGGGAAGTTCTCCCTATTATATGGATTTTTTGCTTTGTCACCTTCTTTTGAGATATAATTATAGAGAGAACATATATCAAAACCGTAGATAAATCCTCCATCATTCTTATAACTGAAAAACTGGTAATGTGGGATTTCATTAAGGTTGTCTAATGTGTAAAAATCTTTATCATTTACACATTTATCTTTATTTTTGAATCCTTCCCCGTGTATTTTAATATACTTACAGATTATATATCTTCTTACTAATGCTTGTATCTTTATAGAATGATAAATCTCTCTCAAACGAATATATAAGCGCGTTGTTAATCTATCTTTATTCCCAGATAATTTTAAATTATGATATTTGCACATAGTTTTTAATTGGACAAGTGTATAATTAAATCTATGTATTTCTTCATAATTATTATGTGTTAATATACTGAATTCTTCATTAGATATTTTGGGTTTTTTATATAACATTTTTTTACTATTGTTATTTGTATTATTAATTATATCTTTATTACCTTTATTATCATTGTCCCCATTATCTCTATTATCATTTTTAGTATTATTAATGCTCTTATTTTTTCTTTTTTTACTTATTAATGTCACTTTATTCTCTATATTATCTATATTATCTATATTGTCGCACCCTGATATATCACTAATTGATAATTTAAAATTTAATTGTATACTGTAATTATCATCTGCCTGTGTTTTTTTTGTATTTATATCTGTATTCATTTTATATATGTATCAATGTGCTATAATTTCTATAATATAATATAATGATATATTTAAATGAATTGTTATTTAATAAATCATCAATGAATGAAATAACAATTTATAATATAGTAAAATCTTCGTGAATTTTTAATTTTTCATATAAATATTCAAGTATTTCATCTTTATTCAAAAATACATTTTTTTTCAGATCTTTATTAATAAAATCGTGTGTAATGTTTCTAAGGAAAAAATTCTTGAAGAAACCTTTATCCATTTTTGTTTTTATTAATTTTTTCAGCCCGTTAAATGGGTAATAAAAATATATAATATTATCTTCATCTAATAAAATTAGGGAGGTATCTAGTTTGTATATAATATTAAAAACCTTATCAAAATTAAATATATAACTTATTTTTTTCACACATTGGGATAGTTTTCTCTCTATTTTTTGGCATTTTCCACAATAATATTTCCCATGTATATCTATACAAAAATTATATTTTATTAAATTATTACACACACAGCAATAAAATTCTATTATATCAAGTATATTTATTTTTTTAAATTCAAAATTATCACCGCTATATTTTATACAGTTATTGCACATAAAACCTCCATTGTTAAGATTAATATATATAGAATGTTCTATAAAGTTAGACTTTATCAAATTATTTTGACATATTTCACATTTTAATAGTTGGTTTATATCTCTCTTTTTATCACATTTCATCCGTGGTATTTTATTATAAAAATTGAGGTCACACCCTTTTATCCGGATTTCTCCATTTGTCTTAATAAATATATTCATTAGTAATTAATAATTATTCTTATGTAATATTTTAATTAGTGTTATATTTTTATATATGTGTATCTTTTATATTTCACATAATAAAGTGTTACCATTCATATAATAGATTTATTAAAAATATATCGTAAATGATTTAAAGATATCATATAATTATATAATAAAATGGCACGCGAACTAATTACTGATTTTTCTGAATTCTCACCAAAAACTGTAACATATGGGGAACCTCGTATGAATGCGAGGGGAGGAAAGAGTATTAAAATTATGGATGCTCGTAAGAATAAACTTATTTTGAGCACTCCTATTATGTTAACATGGGGAATTAATAAGATGGTAGATGAAGACACTGGGAAAGTGAGTTATACAGCATCTCTACAATTCCCATCACAAGATTATGCTAATGATGACACCACACTATTTTTTAATAAAATGAAGGAGTTTGAGGATAATCTTCTAAGTGACTGTGTTAAGAATGGAAAGGAATGGTTTTCAAAACCAAAACTATCCCGAGAAGTAGCTGAAGCCCTATATACACCTGTATTGAAATACCCCAAGGATAAAGCAACTGGAGAACCGGATTATTCACGTTCTCCAACTATTCGTGTTAAGATCCCATACTGGGAAGGGAAATTTAATACTGAGTTGTATGATATGAATGAGAACCTAATTTTTGATTCTACAAATGCGGAAGAGGTGCTAGAGAATGTATCATTTGAAACTCTTATTCCCAAAACATCCCATATTTTGGCTTGTATGCAGTGTAATGGTATATGGTTTGCTGGTGGTAAGTTTGGAGTTACGTGGCAATTAGTCCAAGCAATGATCAGGAAACCAGTACGTATCCAAGGTGGGTGCTTCTTGAGACCAAAGTCCAGTGATTTGAAACAATTGGACAGTATCGCGCAAAAAGAAGCTGAGCATAATAGTGATGTAGATGATGATGATGAAATCCATTCCCAAGATGATATTGAGGAACATCAACCAAAGAAAGAGCAACCAGTTATTGTTGAAGATAGCGATGATGAACCAGAAAAAGAAACTGAACCAGAACCAGAACCAGAGAAAAAAGCACCTGTAAAACGTAAAGTTGTGCGAAAAATAAAGAAAAAGGATTAGTCAGTATATCCTTATTACTATAATACATTTTCTAAAAATTATTTTATAAATAAAATTATCTATAATATAATTCAAAAACTTATAATTTAACGTATATATGGCATAAAATATCGTTTTTTATAGTAGTATCACAAATATCGTTTTCATTAATAGAACTTATTCCAATATTCTTTATTAAATATGGTTGATATATTCTACAATATAGTTCATTAGTATGTATGGTTAATTTATAATCTCTATATATATCAATTTCTAATGTCTCGCTGAACATATCATTAATAGAACATATTTTATGTACATGTAAAATATTATTATCATCAATTTCTATATGTCCAGGCAAATCAGGTTGTATAAAAACAATCATATCATCAAAATATAGTTCATTATGCCATAATGGAATGAAATATTTTTTATCACCTACATTATAAACATAAACATTATTATTTAACACGTCATATATATCGGGGTTTAATGTTATAATTTTTTTCTTCTTATATTTTTCTTGTAATTTCTTCTTTATTGTTTTTACAATGTCATTATTCAACCCAATAATATACTGGTATTTTGTAATTAATTCTAATAATTCACAACACGTATCTTGTGATAATCTATCTATAAAATCAAATGTGAAATTTTTCGTTTTATTTGTAAATATATCAAATATTTCAGTCATTTGGTTCTTATTTAAGTCATATTTATTTATTACCATATCAAAATAATTAGAAAATATGTCTCTATAACTCATATTGTTAAAATCCATGTTTTTGTATGTAGAATTATTATGCGATTGTTGATTATATTCATTCAGGGTTCTATATGCGCTGTTTATCTGTTTAAATTGTTCTGTTCCATCCCTATTTTTATCTGGATGGTATTTGAGAGAAAGTTTAAGGTATGATTTTCTCAATTCTTGATATGTAAATTCTTTGTCCAATTGTAATACATCTAATGCTTCTAGCTCTATCGAATTATATACCCTGTTTGTTTTAATCTCATTACTATTGAAATATATATCATTCTTATAATTTTTATCCTGATTTGAACGTTTATTTGTCTCCATGGACTTTCTTACATAGATATAATACACATCTTTCTAAATGAAAAATTGGTCTATAATTATTATTATATTGTTTGAGGAATACATATATTTCATCAAGTATTTCAGTCATATATTTATCATCTATATGTTTCTCATTATTAAGTGACTGTAATATATAAAAAACACTATCATATATATTTATATTATAAATAAGCAGGTCATAGAGATACTCCCTTATATTCGCTATATTGAAAATTTCTATATCTATTATTTCTGCTATTATCTTATTACATATCTTTTCTTGCGGATTTATTAATTGATTAATTTGTAACTTAATATTTTTGATGTTAGTTATTTCATTTATATTATTATAATTTGAGAGTTTTAAATTATTAGGGAGTAATTTATTATATTGTGACTTTGTAGGTCTATTGAATGAAATAATATTTGAAATATTAATTATATCATCTGGTATAAATGATAGTTCCTCAGTTATTAGGATAAATTTAATATTTATATTTGAAAATAAAGAAGTTTGAAAATTATGCATATAAGTATAGAATACTTCTAATAATTCACTATTTATCTCATGGAAGTATTTACATACTATTATACCATATTTATCCTGTTTTATAGATATAATATCCAATATTTGTTGAAATATATCACCCCATAAATTTTTTGCATTGCATCCTAATAATGACATATCAACTTCATAATGAATATCACTTATCTTATAATTATAACTGTGTTTGTTCTGAAAATGTATGGTAAATTTATTTTCATATTTTAATTTACTCGGACTATATCTCTCTATTAATTCTAAGCATTGTGTATATTTACCAATACCTTTTGGACCATATAATATAATATTTTGTAGGTCTTTGACATTACTTGGCAATTTATTATATAGACCCTGTTTCTGAGGATGTAGATTAATACCACATTTTAGATCATTTAAATAATGTGTGAATGAGTTTTCGTATTTCATCATATTAGAATAATTATTATATAATATTTGTCTCTATACTTATATATACGATTTTCTTGTATAAATAAAATAATCTGTATTTATATAAATGGTGGAGATTTTTGAAAATATATATAATATGTATAATTCATTTGCTCTAATAATTACAACATTGGCATTCGTTTTTGTCCTGTATCTAAAGATTAGAAATAGAAATAATAAAGAAGATAAAGTAAATTATAATGCAATATTGGGAATTTTATTATTAATTGGGGCATTTATTTTATATGGATTATCAAACTTAAGATCATCCAGGAAGAAAACACTTGGGTTATTAGATGCTATTAGTTTGGTTTAACAGATTTTAACAGATTTTAAAAAAATCTGTGGCAAAATATGATAAATACAAAGTATATGTGGAAAAAGAACATGGTATAAATATATGTGGAAAAAGATTAGTACACATTACACATTATATATAATTATTATGACATATTTTATTGGAGAGAAAATTATAAACTTATGCTTTTGTAAAATACTACACATGTATACCTAATTATACCTTCTCTAAAACAAACATAAATATAACATAAGTAAGAATAATAATTATGTTACTTATATTAAATGACAATAATATTGATATTGATAATATCTTATTTGGAGAGAAAATTAAAAATAATATAATTGATAATAGTTTTTTTTATCAATTGTATTATGGAAATCAATCATTTACTTTATCATCTCTAGTTTTTGAGTTTAATATTCCAAATATATCTATATCATCGTGCTATAATAAACAAAAAATAGAATATGATTATGAAAAATATAAAAGTTCGTTTGAGAAAATAATAAATCTTGAAAAGACAGTTTTAGAAGCATTTATGGAGAGAAAAAAGATTAATAGTAATATGTGTTATTATAAAATGGAAGACACCTTTAAAAATAATTACATAAAAATATCCATAGATAATATAGGGTTTATAAATAGAAAAAATTGTAACATATTGATTAAAATATCTGGTATTTGGGAAAATAACAATACATATGGTATAAATTATAAATTTATCGTTAAATAAATATATCGTTGGTATAGTTTACCCATTTGTTATAAAAAAAGCAACTTCTCTCCATATCAAACCCGTACATACCATATTGCATAATGTTATTATAATAGAACCATAAATATTTGTCATATTTTTACTTTCGAATGATAAAAGCATAATAATTATTTGGAATAAAAATAATGTTGTTGATACATTTATAAGACTATTATATGTATCTAATTTTATGTTGGGGTCATTTATAATATCCCTGTAACGAATATGTATATAAGAAAGTATATATAATGGTAGTAAAATCATTGACAAATATGATATTTTAATTATTAGGTTTTGTTTCTCTGATAAAATTAATCCTGAAATAATCATAAATAATACACTAATTATTATATAAACATACTCTGTATAATTTGGTAAACTATTCTTAAAATATATTAGGAATAATAATATGAAAATCGCAAAAAACATACTATTTATTATATAATATTTACTAGTCTTATTATCATTACTAACATTTATATTTGTATCTCTCTTTTCTCCTTTTTTTATATCCATTATACATTATAGATATAAAAATAAAATACTTATAACCCTAAATTATAATTATCATTATGTCTTTACACTCACTATAACTATTATTCAGTATTCGCTATATAACAAAACAAATAATGTCTATATATTATAACCAAATAATCCAATAAATAAAATCATATATTTTTCTCAATCCATTCCATAACTATTTTAGAATCATCCATTTCAATGTTTCCTTTATATTTTTTAATATTAATAAATTTAGGTTTTTTCATATCGTCATTCTTATAAAACACATAGTTTCCACTTTTCCCCTTCCCTTTTCTTAAACTACATATTGACGTAAAAACCCTTATTATATTTTTATTTGTTATTGATATAGGATTATCACTATTTGTTCTCTCTATAAATGGTATTACATCACTTAATTTAATATTAACATCATCTTTATTTAGATCTTTAATAGATGTATTTTTTCCATCATATGTAATATATAATCCATACTTACCTTTCTTTAATAATACTTCTTTATTATTATATAATCCTAGTAAAGGGTTTAATTTTACTTGAATAATATTATCTATATTAATTTTTGTATTTGTTTCACTGATATTACTAACTAATAATTTTATATCATCCAATTCAATCCCTGGCTTTATCTTTAATTTTTCCTTTTTTGTCTTTTTACATCCTGGTACTATCGTTCTCTCTATATATCCTCCGTATCTACCAATTTTATATGTATGATTTTCATCTATTGAGAACTCAACTTTATTACTCTTATTATTAACTAAATCATTAATTTTACTTAATGAATTATCACATTTTTCACATATCTTAAACCATTCACATCCACCTTTTTCTATTTGATCTAATTCTTTTTCCATATTATCAGTATATTCATAATTAAATATTTCATCATAATCCCTTATCAAGAACTCTATTACTATCTTTCCAATAGGTTGTAATATTAATTTTTTATTCTCAGCACCACATATTTTATCATGGGTTCTCTCTATAATTTCACACTTCAATAATTCATAATCTGTTCCTGTTATTTTCTTTCCATTTACATCTTTAACTGATACATAACCTCTTTCTATTATCTTTGTTATTAATGATGAAAATGTGGATGGTCGTCCAATACCCTTTTTTTCTAAGAGGCTAATTAATTTTGCTTCTGTGTAGTGTTGTTTTAAATTTTTTAGAGAGAAATCAGCCTTTATATTTTTATAATTAATATCCTTTTTATTGTCAATACACTTTATACTATCATAGTTTATATTATCACTTTCAATAAAGTCATTATCGTTATCATTATTGTCACCATTCTGAACTACTAACCAACCTTTAAATATTACTTTTTCAAAAACTCTATGATATTGTCTCTCTATTGGTGATGTAATATAAGATGTATATTTTAATAATTCTGCGTTATCCATACAACTCTCCAGTGTTGTATTCCAAATTAATTTATATAATTTATTTTCGTAATGTCCCAATGATGTCTTTGAATTTGTTGTTTCTTTCATATTTATTTCTTTGATATTAATATTTGTTGGTCTTATTGCTTCATGTGGTGTTGATATTGTTGAATCTCCTTTTTTGTTTTTATTAATAGTATTTGTATCGAGCGATATTGTATACATGTCTTTTCTAATATATCTCTCATCATATGTATCACATATGTATTTTATTGAAGAATTTATAAATTCTTGACTGTATAACTTACTATCAGTTCTCATATATGTAATATATCCAGCTTCATATAATTTCTGGGCTGTTGCCATTGTTGTCTTTGGAGAGAAATTAATAATATTGCTTGCTTTCTGTTGTAACCTACTGGTAGTTAATGGTTCAGGACATTTCTTGAATAATGTAGTTTCATTACTATTATATATATTATGTTTATGATTTACACTTTTCTCTAAGAAATTTATGACTTCCTCTTTTGTATCAATTGTAGTATCTAATTTATATTCTATTTCACGAGTATATACCTTGTTCACATTGGTTTTCTCATTTTCTCTATTTTGTCCCTTTATATCCACCTCCATCTCCATATGTATAATAAAATTTCCCCGTATATCATAACATTGTTTCCCAGGTGAATTAATAATATCAGTTTCATTGTCATATACTAATCTTAATGCTGGTGTCTGACATCTACCTGCTGATAATGATGATTTATTATGACTACTTATCTGCTTCCATAACATTGGAGATACTGTAAAACCAACCAATAAATCTAGAACTTGACGCGCTTTCTGTGATTGAACTGTATTCATATTAATATATGTTGGATTGTTTACCGCTTTTTGTAATGCTGTTTTGGTTATTTCATGGAAAATTATACGTTTTGTTGTTTTTACAGATAAATTAAATACCTGACAAATATGCCATGCAATAGCTTCCCCTTCACGATCATCATCCGTTGCTAATATTACTTCCTTATACATATTTATATCTTTTTTAAGATCATTTATGCGTTTTGATTGCCTCGCCATTATTTTAAATGATGGTTCATAATTATCCTTTTTATTGATACAACTAACACCCCGTTTAATATCTAATTCTCTAATATGCCCGTAACTTGCTACACATTTATATAATTCTTTTCCTAGATATGTCTCTATTTTTTTACATTTAGCAGGCGATTCTACAATAATTAGTGATTTATATGGGTTCATTGTCTCTTACTTATTGTTTCTCACTTCAACTATAAATGATATAATATATATATTTGGTTTTATATCATTATTATGTTTCAATTTTCACTTATATCTTATCCATTACCCTTTATTATTTATTCTTGTGATTTTTTATAATCTTGCCAACTTATCTTATGTATGGCTTTCTTAAATGCCACTTTTTTACCATCTTTTTCGTGGTCATTTCTCTCTAAAGCACTATCTATATACATCTGTTTCAATAATAAACCTGCTTCATACGAACCGTCATGCTGGTCTATATTCCCATTCTCAATTCTCTCTAGGATTTTAATAAATCTGGACAGTATTTCCAAATTAAGTTCTCCATTTATTATCTTATTAAACAGATTTGTGTAATTATTAAAGAGGAAATTAGCACGCTTCACACACATCTCTTTAAACAAAACAATATTATTTTTAGCAATCCTGGGGAATTGATTACGTGTTTCAACAATAGTAGAAACGTCATTTCTTATTAATTTACTATGTTTCAAATTGCGTATTTTTGCGGTTGTTTCTTCTGTGTTATATTCATTAAGTAATTTACTTAATTCAATTCTTTGATTGTCGTCCATAATTATATATCTTAATATATATTATTCTTTAATAGTTAGTTTCAAATAATATTATTGGAACTAAATAAAATATTTATAATTTATATATGGGGTCAAATAATAAAATAATAAGACAAAAAAAGAATAAAACATTACGTAAGAAAAACAACAAGGTTATAAAGACAAAAAAACAACACGTTAGTAATAATTTAAAAATGGCGAAAAGAGTGAATCATAATAAGAGTATTAAAAATAAAAAAGTAAATAAATTAAACAATAAAAGACATAAATCACATAAAAATAGGCGAACTAAACAAAGTAATAAAATTAACTATATTAAAGTTAAATATGGCGGTGGTGTTGTTGATGGTGATGGTGCGAGTGCGATTATACCATTTCGAACATTCTCGGTTGGGTCTCCACAAAAAGCTTCTCATGAACGTTTAGTAGAAGAAGCGGGTTTCCAAAATGATATGAATAACGGTGTAAATTATAAGGGTGGTGCACAAAAACCTGAATTAACAGTGCCCAGTTTCCGAGGTGTAAACAGTATATATAATCCCAACGCATCTTCGCAATCTGGTAATGAAACAAATTTGCAAAGTAGAGCAAATAGTATTCACGATAGCAGTGTTAATACTGTAATATAATCATAAATTTAATCACATTTAGGTATTAAGTATTAACTATTAAGTATTGAGTATTTCCATGATAAATAAAATAACACGATAATTTAATATGAAAGCGTCGGATATAACATTATCTGTTTTAATTATTCTATTATTTATTGGGATAATGGTTTTGAATGTATTAACAATAGGGATATCAAAGATTAAAAAGGACTGGGTAAATTATAGATGCAATCCTATCGTAATGCCCTTTGCTAGTTATTTTGGACACGAACCAGTATCAAATTTTACTTATTGTATACAAAATATGCAGTCTTCATATATGGAGTATCTAATGGAACCAACTCATTATATTATGAACTTATTTGGTAATATGTTATCAGGTCTAAGCACAGATATACAATGGATAAGAAAAAAAATATTCAGTTTGGTTTCAAATATTCAAAATATAGTTAGCAGTATATTGGGGGTATTTGTAAATATATTAATCCAATTCCAGAATATTATGATGAAATTAAAAGATATGATAGGTAAAATATTAGGTGTTATGGCAACATTAGTTTATTTACTAGATACTGGTGTTCAAACCGGGACTAGTGTCATGGCGGGTCCTGTTGGTAAAACATTACGTTTTGTATGTTTCCACCCTGATACACCAATTAAGTTATCATCTGGGATTATAAAAGAAATGAAATATATTAATTTAGGGGATATATTAGAAAATGGTAGTGAGGTTATGAGCACTATGAAAATAAAGGGGAATAATCATAATGATAGTCATAGTAGAGACAATCCATATTATAGAATATATGACAATATCCTCAATACGTATATTTATGTTACCGGTAGTCATTTAATATACGATGTTACTAGTTGTGGATTTATACAAGTTAAATATTATCCTTATGCTGAAATAGAGAGAAATATTCAAACTAGCGAATTCAGTTGTATGATTACAACCGATCATAAAATACCAATAGGTAGCCATATATTCTGGGATTGGGAAGATTAGGATTAAACTACAATATACACATAGTGAGATATATAGATATATATAGATTGATTGATATAATTAAGGATTTTTACATAATATATAATACCATATACATAATATGTAAAAATCTAGGAAAGGAATAAATAGACTAAGTGAATGAGTAAATGAGAGAACGAGAGAATGAGGGAATGAGAATAAAGTGACACTAATAAAAAATAATAGTTAGTGAATAAGTATATCAAAATCCTATAATAATATAAGAATATTATAAGAATATACATATAAAATGGATAATTTAAAAGAGGCATTAAATGGATTATACAAGAAAACCACATATTTAGATATGTACGGGGGGTCTGTATTTATGATGCTTTTAACATTACTTGTTTTTTTTATACTATTTAGTTATTTTCGCGTCATGAACAATATTAAACCTATTAAGAGTCAATGGGCGGTTCAACGATGTAATCCAAGTGTTATTCCTTTTGCTGGATTAATAAATAAACCACGTGATAAGAGTTTATTTTCATATACAGGAGAGAACTTTAATTATTGTATCAATAATATATTAGAATCTATATCGGGTAAATTCTTAGAGCCAATACATTATATAATTAATATATTCAATAATACAATAAATGGTTTATTCCAGGCAGTCCAGGCTATACGCAAGAAATTTAGTAAAATAATTGAGAATATTGAAAGTATTGATAAAGAAATAATGGGTAGGATAATGAATTTCCTCATGCCCATCAGGGAGATGTTAATGAAATTAAGGACTATAATCGCAAAAATTAATGCTACATTAATAACATCGTTATATACAGTTTTAACCGGATATTTTGGAATGAAAGCATTCTTAGGTGCATTTACTAAGATACTAATAGCAGGGTTAGGGATATTAGCAGGTATTATAATACCATTACTATTCTTTATATTTACTGCTCCTTTAGCAGTGCCATTATTGGCAATATTTTCTATTGTTGCTGGGTTTGTCACTGTAGTAGCAATAGGATTAAATGATATTATTCATATTAATGCTTCATCAATTCCATCAAAACCACATTGTTTTCATAAAGATACCCAAATAAGAATGCGCGATGGATTATATAAGAAAATTTCAGAGATAAAACCAGGTGAATTATTAAAAGATGATAATAGAGTATCTGCTATATTTAGGGTAAAAAGATATGATAATATGTATAATTATAAAAATGTTATAGTGAGTGGTTGTCATAATGTATTCTATGATGGTGTATGGAGAGAAATAACAAATATACCAGGTGCAATAAAAATAAAAGATAAGAAAATAATAAATGACTGTGATATTTTGTATTGTTTGAATACTAGTGCGAAATTCATAATAATAAATGATGTAATATTTTCTGATTGGGACGACATTGATGATGATGAAATGAATAAAATATATAATTCTTACAACCGCGTTAATAAATGTAATATAAATAATAAAGATAGCAAAGATAGCAAAGATAACAAAGATAGCAAAGATAACAAGGATAGTAAACATAAATTTTTATCAAAAGTTGATTTAACCGAGTATTTTGAGAAATCACTAAAACCAGATACTAATATTTTATTAAAACATAAATCATTATTTGGAGGTGTAAGTATAAAACCTGTTAATATTAAAGATATTAAAATAGGTAATTTATTATGGGACAATAAGCAGAAAAATAATGAAGTTATAGGGATTGTTAATAATCACGATAAAGATGGAAATGATGGATATCATATTTTAACATTAAGTGGTCATTTCATACTTGAAGATGGCACAATAACAAAAGATTATAATTACCAAATTGAAAAATATATATAATAGATAAATAATTTAGCATAAAACAAAGATAAACCAAAGATAACTAAAATAAATAACGATATACTAAAAGAACGATTTGAATAATTATTATATTTAAACCCTATTTAATAATTATTATCTATACATTATTTATAACATGATTGTAGATATTTTTGGGTATAAAGTAAGGGTAGAATATATAGTTAGTGCTATTTTAGCATATATGATAATAAGTACTATTACAGTGAGTTCGTGTAGCCGTGTAAGTTCCATTAAAGAAGGTATGCAAGCACTCGGGGCTGAATTAGAATATAAAATGGGTGATGGTGTATCTTCCAGCTGGGAAACTAAGGAGACAAAAGAAGGACCATCATTAAAATTTAGACAACAAAATCATGACGCATATCAAAGTAAATTTGTAGACCCGGCTGAATCATTGAATTTCTTTAACGACACTGAATTCTCATATGATTGTTGTGGTTCTTCATATAGTGCAAACGGTGGGTTATTGGGTGGTGGAGGTTCAACCAGCGGTGGTTGTGCGTGCATGAATAAAAAACAAATTGATTATATTAACCAACGTGGTGGTAATAGAACACTAAATACAGAATTTTAAGTAAGTGTTGTGGATAATATCAGTTCCTAGTTTTTCTCTCAATCCATATCTATTACAGTTAAAAATACATAAATAAAATTGATATTTATGACAGGTAAAAATAGTTTAAATACTGCGGGGTTGTATGGATATACAAAATATATTAATTCTTGAAAATCAAGAACTTTATCATATAAAATGTTATGTTTGTTTTAAGAATTTTATTAATGTAAAAGGGAGTAAATATTCAAATTGGATTAGATATATACAAAATAAATATTTTATTGTATCGCGTGATTTTCATAGTAGTATTAAGAGCATTGATTTAAATTGTTATGATGAAAAGTTTAATTGTATGTTTTGTAAAAGCATTATATGTAAAAATTGTATATATAATTCTGAAAATACAAAAGTTGTATTCGCTAATTATTCGCAGTGTAATAATAAACTTAATCGCAGGGGATATGGGAATGGACATTGTATATTGAATAATTTCGAAATACAATCTCTTAAAAATATAGGTTATGAAAATATAGAGAATATGACAGACGAGGAATACTATAGATTACCAAATATAAGGGTTAATGATACTATTTATTATGGCTTTTATAAAAATTATCGTCCGCATAAATGTGTAATCTGTGATGAATACAATATATTAGAATAAATATTATGGAAATGTATTATTAAAGATAATGTATTATTTTATAATATAAAAATATTAAAATGAATATCCTAGTAACTGGTGGATTAGGGTTTATTGGATCTCATATATGTGTGGAATTACTGAATAAGCATTATAATGTTTATATAATTGACAACCTAGAAAATTCTAAATCTGATATTATTGATAAGATACATAACATAACTTTAACAAAAACAAATAAACAGGCATCATTATTTATATTTGATTTAACTGATAAAAAAGAAGTAGATGCGTTCTTTTCAAATCATAGTATTGATATTATTATACACTGTGCAGGGCTTAAATCTGTAAATAAATCTATTGAAGTCCCTCTATTATACTATAATAATAACATATTGATGACATTAAATTTACTTGATAATGTAGCTAGATATAATATTAAAGAATTTATTTTTTCATCATCTGCTACTGTATATGGAAAACAGTTAATGGAGAGAAATAGTTCAGATTATAAATCATTATTAGAAAGTGATAATATTGGGTGTGGTATTAGTAATCCATATGGTAAATCAAAATATATACAGGAAATTATATTAGAAGACTTTTATAGAAACAAACAACACTTAAATTGTGTTATATTGCGTTATTTTAATCCTGTAGGTTGTCATAAATCCGGTATTATTGGAGAAAACCCAAAAGGGATACCTAATAATTTAATGCCTTACTTATTGAAGGTTGCAACTAATAATAATAATAATATATGTGAAACTGTAAATAATGGAAATAATAGCATGGACATTTATAAGTATCTAAATGTATTTGGAGATGATTATAATACATGTGACGGGACTTGTATAAGGGACTATATACATGTTTGTGATTTAGCTAATGCACATATTGAAACATTGAATTTTGATAAGAAAATGGAGAGAAATTATTGGGTATTCAATGTAGGAAATAATAAAGGGACAAGTGTTGTGGAAATGATTAGATGTTTTGAGGTAGAAAATAATATTAATATACCATATAAAATAATAAATAGACGTAATGGGGATGAACCTTATGTTGTATGTAATAATGATAAAATAATTAAATACACTAATTGGATCCCAAAATATGGATTGAATGATATTGTTATTGATTGTTGGAATTTTATTTGTAAAAATTAGTGTGTTAAGTGATTATTGGTTATGTATTTATACTTATACTTTTGACGCTTGATTAAAAGCATCTGTTAATATCCCGTTAACGTCACTAGGTTCAAATACTAACTCGTTAGAATTATATAATGCTGGTTGTTGATATGGTAAAGGATCTAATACACTATTTGGAGTAGGTTTTGCTTGAATTGTATTTACACCACTTGTAATATTAGAGACGGCACTTCTATATAAATCAACTATATCTTGTGGAACCATAGAACCTCCTGATTGTTGTTCAGGTGTTGGAATATTATTCATGTGGTCTTGAGTATATAGGTAACCTGGTGTATTACCACCATATTTGGCAAGGTTGTAATATTTTCCACCATGTGTAGGTGCTGAAACGTCTAATCCACCACCAGGTGGAACATGGGGTGGGGTTGATATAGAACTCATACCGCCTTTTAATTTTGGGAAATATATATTCATTTTTTTTCCTTGATTTTTTCTTTTAGTCTTACTCTTCTTATTTTTACTATTTACATGTTTTTTTTTAATAGTTTTGCTTATATTATTTACGTGTTTGTTTTTTTTGTGATTTTTATATGTTTTCTTCTTACCACCTTTTATAACAGTCATCTTCATTATGTATTATAGAGAGAAACTAAATAATTATTAATTATTAATTATTAATTACTAATTACAACAACCCTAAATATATTTTAATATCCAATCAGATAACTCAACTTATTTATAAATTATTATTTATTATTTATCATTGATATCTTTATATCTGATAGCAAACGTTTTATCCCCTGTAAGTACAAATCCAATAAATGGGACTCTAAAATATTCATAATACACTTTAAATTTTAATTCTTTTGAAGAAAGACAGTTCAAATATGAATGAACCCAGTCTGAATATAGAGCATGTATAGGCTTTAATTCCATAATCATTACTGAATCATTATCATTATCTTTTAATTTTTGATTATAATACCTAGTATCATCATACAATTCTTTATTTTTACATTAACCATATATTTATAGACATCTAAGTATTTATTAATATCTTTATAGTTTTCACTTTCTGATATTTTACAATTGATATTGTATAAACTTCTGTCTGTCATTGTTACTCTTGATAATGTAAAAATGATTTTTTATCCATACTAAAACCGTACGCAATATGTTTCCAATTGTTCCAAGAAAACAACACACTAAAATCATTATCATATATGAGATTATGAAAATATCTGCTCTCTTTTCCATTCCCCTCCTGTAGTGTAATTTTTTTAATATGGATATTTGAATTGCTGTCATTTTTTAAAACAACGTCAATATACGGTCTATTTGGGATTATTATAGGTTCAATATTTGTAAAATTACAATCAATAATCATATTTAACTCAGGAGGTTCAAAAGATTTAGATACTTTATAACTTATGAAACTAATAGGTATCAGGGGTATAACCTTATGGATATTTGATTTAATAAATCTATGTACCATAATAATGTAATATATTGTCTTATCTTTATATATTTTTCAATTTTTCAATTTTTTATTCTGATAATAGTAATAATCAACATTTCTTATATTACCTTTATCATCATTATGATATGTTGGACCACTTGCATTTCCACTGACACATTCTTCTTTTCCATCAAATGACGCTAATACACAACATGGTAAATAAGAACACTTGGATTTACTCATCTTAGAACATAAAATTTCTGTTTTATGTGATTCACCAAGTGTATTATCACAAATACTCTCGTGTGATGGCTTTAAAATACTTTCAGGTTTCTCTCTATTTGTTTCTTCTAAATTGTCAAATGATTCATATATAAATACCTTTTCTGTTATTTTAGTCTTTTCTATAATAGGAAAAAGTTCAATATCATTTAATGTTATGATTATGAGACCTACTATTAACCCAAGTGATACTAATATAATATCTAAAAAATGTTTCATTATGAATTCTATCGAAGACCCTATAAAATCCTGGTTTGGGTTCATATATATATACCTTTTAAAAAAAGGTATAGCCAAAATAGAGATTAAAAAGATTGTTTATAAAGGTTGGTTATAAAGATAAAGCCAAAATATAATACATTTTTATGTTTTTATGTTTTTATATTTACTATATTATTACAAATATTATTTAGTATATAGATAGAATATTTATTCAATATCAACGTGTGTCATCATATGTCTCCTACAACACATTCGTGTTATCCCTAAATTATCCAATACAACGCCCTCTGGTGTTTTTTTTACATTTTCTTCTGTTAAATAAACAACTTTTTCAATATTCATACCCTGAGACAATTTTGTCTCTCTTACTTTAGTAATATAATACTGGTATTTATCAGCTAATACTTTTCCACATGTAAAACATTTAATAGGGATAATCATAATTCTTATATATTATTTAAGGTTATTATTTTTAACTCTTTATTTAATTATTCAATTTTTATTTTAATTATACAGAATATATCTATATTTTATATCCTATATTCTAATACTAGATAACATAAATATACCCATTATGATGAAGAATAAAATAAATGGGAACAATACGATTAACCATGACAGCTCAGTATATCCTGTCTTGCAAAGACTGTTCAATATAATCGTCCAAACTAGTATATATATAATTTGTGGGATAAATAATAGCCATTTCATATAACTAGTATTACATTTATGTATTCCTAAACAAAAAATATTCTCATTTGGTTCATATATATTTTGTATGATAATTGCCATTATTGCAACCGCCGACATAATAAAATATAATTGCGAGGGCTTACATAATTTATTGAATAACCCCTTACTTTCTTTGTAATTCATTAGTTTAGATATATCCATTATTATATACAATAATGAGAAAAAATTAAAATTAAATAATCTACAATATATATATTTTTATATAACAAAATAAAAAAATGCTATTGTTATATATTATAGAATGAATGAAAGTGAAAAAATAACTTGGGGTATAATCGATAAATATTTTCAAGATAATCCTGACTTTATATCAAAGCATCATTTAGATTCATATAATGACTTTATACATAATGGCATCCCACGCATATTTAGAGAGAATAACCCCGTTAAGATTATGAAAGAACAAGACCCTAAAACTAAAGAATTCACGCTCCAATGCAAATTATATTTAGGTGGAAAAGACGGTAAAAAAATATATTATGGCAAACCTGTGATATATGATGAAGATGAAAAGAAACATTATATGTATCCAAATGAGGCTAGATTACGAAATATGAGTTATTCATTTTCTATACACTACGATATTGATGTAGTATTTAATATGATTGGAGAGAATGGTATTATGGAAGAGAGAGAGATTACGATAGAAAAACAATATTTAGGACGTTTTCCAATAATGATTTATAGTGATATGTGTATTATGCAAGATATGCCACCTATTACACGGTTCAACTTAGGAGAATGTAAAAATGATCCCGGTGGATATTTTATAGTTGATGGAAAAGAGAAGGTAATTGTATCCCAAGAAAAAATAGCGAATAATATGTTAAATATAAAGGACAAAGTGAATGATATATATAGTCACGCAGCAGAAATACGGACAGCATCAGAAGATCCATCAAAACCTATCCGGACATTGTCTGTAAGAATTGTAGCACCCATGCCCAGTTTAAAAAACGGTCAAATTGTGGTGAATGTCCCAAATGTTAGGAAACCAGTGCCATTATTTATATTAATGAGGGCGTTAGGTATTATTTCCGATAAATCAATTATTGAGACATGTTTATTAGATATGGAGAAAAATGAAGATTATATTGATTTATTTATACCTTCTATTTATGATGCGGGACCTATATACACACAAGAAACAGCACTGCAATATATATCATCTTTAACTAAGATGAAAACCATTCCTGCGACACTTCACATTTTAATGGATTATCTATTACCGAATGTAGGAGATCTAAACTTTAAACAGAAAGCCTTCTATATTGGATATATGGTAAAACGTCTATTGGCTGTGTATATAAATGCCGACAAACCAACAGACAGGGATAATTTCAAATATAAACGCGTAGAGTTGTCGGGTGAATTAATGTATGAATTATTCCTTGAATATTATAAGATGCAACTAAAGGATATTTTCGTTAAAATAGATAGCAAATATTACTATAATATAGGGATTTACCAGAATAATTTTGTTTCATTAATAGAAGATAATTATTATGAATATTTTAATACTCGTATTGTTGAAGAAGGGATTAGAAAAGGATTTAAAGGAAATTGGGGTGCTGAGGCACATACAAAACGCCCTGGAGTAATACAGACATTAAATAGGTTATCATATTTCTCATTTCTATCTCATCTAAGGAAACTAAATTTACCATTAGATAGTAGTGCTAAAGTCGTTGGTCCTCGATTACTACACAGCACACAATGGGGAGTTATTTGTCCAGTAGAAACCCCTGATGGTGCCAATATTGGACTTCATAAGCATCTTGCTATTACTACACATATAACATCAGGGTGTTCCATAACTCCAACATTACAATGGCTCAAAAATCATAAATTAAAAGTCATCGAAGAATTATTGCCTATACAATTAGGGAATTACACTAAGTTATTCGTAAATGGGAATTGGGTTGGATGTGTGGAAGAACCCATTGACTTAATAGAACAATATAGATTAGAGAGAAGAAACGGTATTATTCCTGTATATAATTCAATACAATGGATTATTGAGAGAAATGAAATCCTTATATATACAGATAGTGGTAGATTATGTAGACCAATTTTATATACCATGAATAATAATGTTAGTTATATAGAAAGTGATAAATTCAGGGAAATACAAGATAATCCAACTTCATATAATTGGGAAACATTAGTATCTGGTTTTGGTGAGAAAATAGAAAACTATGATATGGATAAATGTAAATTGTATTCGGCAGTGGAATTATATAATACTGAAAATGGGCTATCTATTAATACAGGAGAAGGAGATATGACAAATGATGGTGCAAATAGAGAGAAAATCCGACAATTCTTATTGGATAATGCTTCTATAATAGAATATCTAGACACTAGTGAAAGCGAAGGAACATTAATCAGCATGGAGCATAAGATTAGCAATAAATACACTACACATTGTGAAATACATCCATCCCTAGTATTAGGAATAATGGGAAATATGGTAATATTCCCAGAGAATAATCAGTTACCACGTGATTTATATTCTTGTGGACAGAGCAAACAAGGTGTTTCCATATATCATACTAATTATCAAAACAGGATTGATAAGATGGGTATCATATTGAATTATCCACAAATACCTATTGTAAAATCACGGTATTTAGATTATGTCACTAAAGAACAACATCCATACGGAGAGAACGTGATCGTGGCTATTATGTGCTACAATGGCTATAATGTTGAGGATGCTCTTATATTCAATGGAGGCTCCATAAATCGTGGATTATTCCGGACAACATATTTTAATATGTATGAAGCGTTTGAAGAAAGTGATAATATAGGTGGATCAATAAAAAATACTCGGTTTGCTGATATAAATAATAATAATGTCATGGGAAAATCAGCAGGTTATGACTATAATTATTTAGATAAAAATGGATTAATAAAAGAGAATACACAAATGAATGATAAAATTGTAGTTATCGGAAAAATGACAACAACAGGAAATGATATTTTCACGGATGATTCAGTTAAACCAAAAAAAGGACAGTTAGGATTCGTGGATAAGTCATTTATGACAGAAAATGAAGAAGGTAAGAGATTGACCAAAGTACGTATTCGTGAAGAGAGAATGCCAGATATTGGGGATAAATTTTGTAGTAGAGCCGGACAAAAGGGAACCGTTGGGATCGTAATACCAGAAGAAGATATGCCTTTTACATCTAGTGGAATAAAACCAGACATTATTGTAAATCCTCACGCGTTGCCTAGTAGAATGACAATAGGTCAATTAGTCGAGAGTTTAATGGGTAAAGCATGTGTATTACAAGGTGGTTATGGTGATTGCACAGCATTTCTTAACAAAGGTCCAAAACATAAACTATTTGGAAATATATTAACAGAGCGAGGGTTCCATTCGAGTGGAACAGAAATATTGTATAATGGTATGACAGGGGAACAATTAGAAAGTGATATATTTATTGGACCTACATATTATTTGAGATTGAAGCATATGGTTAAAGATAAAATTAATTACAGAGCAAGAGGACCACGAACAGAATTAACTAGACAAACCGTGTCTGGTAGGGCTAATGATGGAGGGTTAAGAATTGGTGAAATGGAACGTGATGGGCTTATAGCTCACGGTATAACTAATTTCTTACAGGAGTCTATGCTCGTAAGAGGAGATGATTATTATATGGCTATATGCAATAAAACCGGGACAATTGCGATATATAATGAAAGTAAGAATTTATTCTTAAGTCCCATGGCTGATGGACCTATACAATTTAAAGGGAATTTTGACGGGACAATGAATATAGAAAATATTAGTAAATATGGTCGTGAGTTTAGTATTGTGAGAGTTCCTTATTCATTCAAATTATTAATGCAAGAATTACAAACAATGAATATCCAAATGAGAATAATTACCGAAGATAATGTAGAACAATTAACAAATCTAACATATGACGAGAAACAATTAGAGATAAATACCGGTTTTAATAGTTATAGTGAAATAGTAGAAAATTATAAAGTATTGGAACAAAAAACAGGGTTAGAAAGAGGAGATAAAACCGGAATTAAAAGACCATCTAAAATGAGAAGAGAAAAGCCAATTGAAGACTTTTCTGAATTTGGAACATATTACCAAGGACAGACACAACCAGGGAGTATAATGGGACAAACAATGAACCAACAAAACACAGGTTTAACTTCTTATGATAACTTTAATTTTACCCCATTCATGAATGAAGATGCTATTAATAGAGGTCGTGACAGTTTAACGAAACCATCCCCTGATGGAAAAGATATCGTTGTAACACCCGAATTTCGTGTTTCATCGCCTTCTTACAGTTCATTTTATACCCAGGATCAACTTGACCAATTCAAGAAAGAAGCAAATGAATTGGACGAGAAAAGACTATTAACAGGGATAAGTGAAGAAACAAGTATAACAAATAGTAAATTACAGGAACCTACAAAATCACTAAATATTGGCGAACAAATACCATCCCCTGATGGAAAAGATATAGTTGTAACACCCGAATTTCGTGTTTCATCACCTTCTTATAGTTCATTTTATACCCAAGAACAACTTGACCAATTCAAGAAAGAAGCAGATGAATTACCTGAGAAAAGACAATTAACAGGGATAAGCGAAAGTGATATGAGTAGTCGGGTTACAAATGAGAGTTCTAACTCACAAAAATCACCTGTTTCTGTTTCATCAAATGTATCCACAATGAATATAGGACTAGGAGAAGAAAGAGAAGAAAGACAAGATAGAACGCAATCAATTAACATTAATAGTCCTCGTAGTAGTATAACCAGAGTGCCAATTATACAACCAACCCCTGGATATGACAATAAAACTATAGTTTCAAAAGCACCATTTGTTAGTGAAGATGGTATTGGGAACATAGCCGAAGGCGTAAAAAAAGAAAATAAAAGCACAATAAGCGAAATAACAGATACATTGAAAAAATTAGGTAATATAAATATATTGACTGATATATTAGGTGTTAATACTGGAGACAATCAACCTCCTATTATAGAAGAAGGAATAGACAATAAACCCACACAAGATGAGATTAAGAAGATAGTAGCATAATGCTTCTATAATTGTGGTATTGGGGTATTTATTTTTCAATATATAATAAAAATTGAAGTTCTAACTTAAAATTTATATAATATTATAAATTATATAAATGTCAGCGTCATCTAAAACTAACACAATTAGTAGTACTTTAGTGCCTAAGATATATAAATCACGCAAAAACATCCTGCAACAATTAGAGCATAGAGGGTTTAATATTGCTGATTATGATAATTTTGGTATAAATGAAATCCATAACTTGTCAATTAAAAAACAATTGGATATGTTTCTTACAAATGAAGATAACAATAATAAGGTCTATGTAAAATATCATTTAGCAAAAAATCTTATGCCTACACATATTTACAATACAATTACGGATTTATTTGATATCGAGAACTTACTGAATCATAAAACAGACCAACTTATTTTCATTGTAAAGAGCGAACCAAATGATACCCTTATTAAAACCATGGAACAAATTTATATTAATGATAATGTATTTATTACTATATTCAATATTGAGAGACTGCAATTTAATATATTAAACCACGCTCTTGTTCCAAAACACCGCATTTTGAAACATGCTGAACAGAAGGATTTCTTAGAAAAATATAATATCCAAGATAAGAAAATTCAAATTCCATTAATATCTCGTTTTGATCCAGTTGCTATGGCAATCGGGATGCGCCCAGGAGATATATGCGAGATCATTCGTCCAAGTAAAACGGCAATTGATACATTATATTATAGAATTTGTATCTAAAAAATATAAGATTATATATTAAGAATTTAAGGGAGACTAAATGGGAACAATAAAAGAAACACCTAAATTTTACGATGAAAAATCTGATGAACTCAAATCCAAAATGGAAATATTGCTATCACGATATAGAAAATCTTACCCATTATATAAATCCAGTCCAAACATAAATGAATATAAATCAATGTATCAAAATGATATTAACCAAATACAAATTATTTTTGATGAATTATTTTTATTACAATCAAATATTTCAAAAATCACAGAAGATAGATCAAGTAAACTACAGGATATTAATAATGATATAGCAAGTGAAAAATATGCCCAAGATTTAGGTGAAAAAGAATTGAATGATAACCTAAATAGCGCACAATCAGGAACCCCGAGATTTAAAGAATTTAGACAAGGATTGAATACGCAATATTACATTTTAATATATAATATTCTACTATTATCGGGTAGTATATATATTCTGAATAAAATGTTACATATAAACTAATCCATTAATTTCATTGTAGAGTGTTGATTTTTGTAATTATGATTAGATATTTATGATTAGATATTTAGATATTTATAAATTTATATATATATAATATAATATGAGTTTATTTGAACCTGTAAATTATTATAACGCAGAAGAAGACAATTCTATATTAAATTCATCATTGGGACAAGGTGGACATTTTAATAAGAACCGTAATAATTATGACGAACTGGTTGGGATGAAACGACTGAACTTGATAGGTGAAACAACAGGTCCTAATTTAGGAAACATAGAAGGTATGGATAATATTAATTATTTCAATAGTGATACCCAGGATAACTCAGAAATTAACGCATTGGAAAAAGAATTTAATGATAAATTGACAATTTATACATCTGTGTATCAAGAATATTTATCAAAATTGTCTACTCTAAAAGAAGACTCCTTGTTATACGCAAATACGAATGTAAAAGATAGTAACAATAAATATTATGTTGTAAATCAATATGGTGTAGCTAGAGGTTATTCAAGTGATGCATGGAATAATAAACACTCCTCGTGTCCTACAAACATCCCAGGCGATGAGACTGTTAATATATTTAATAAATTAACAATTGGAAATGATAAAAAAGCAGGTGAACCATGTAATTTAGAAGGAAAAGTTATATCACAATTGCGACCACTGAAAAATTCATGGATTACACCTGAAGGACGAAAAAAATGGTTTCCAAGCAATTCCATATGGGAAGCAGGTAAAAAAAATGGTTGTAATGCAAATCCTACTGTAGTTACGAATGATGTATATAATTTATTAGATAGTGCTGAAGATATGGATATGAATGCAAACTGTAATGTAGGATTAGGATTTGATGATATGAAAAACCAATTAGAAAAATTAAATGGGGATCTAATACACACCGCTACAAAAATATATGAACATATTGTTTCACTTTCAGGTAAAACCGGTAGTGTTAATACTAATGTAGGAGAATCACAGAACACTTTAAAGGAACATATACAGAAATTACAAAAACAACGGACGCACTTCGAAAAAATGAGGTCTCAACAGGAAACATTAAAGGCGGAAAGTGATAATAATAATTTATTAATTAAATCTTCATATTATCAATATATGATATGGACTATAGCAGCAATTACATTAGGTGCTGTAGCAGTTAAACATGTTAGTAGTTAAGAAAATAATCTATTATTTTGAAATATCTTTGAATTGAGAGAAGACAAATATTAAAATAATAAATAACAGGTAAAATATATATATATATAGTAAAATAATAAATAACAAATATAAATTCATAATAAAATAAAAATAAATCTAATAAAATAGTAAGTATAACAAGAATGTTAAAATATCTGAAACAATCTCTTACATTCGAAAAATCGTCCCCATCATATATAAATATAGACCCATTTAATAAATTAATGAATTTACAACAAGGGAAAAATTATAACGATTTTAAAACAAAACAAACCGAAGATAATAAAAAAATGAGGGTAAGATTAAATTTAATAGAAGGTTTAGAGAATAATGAAGGTATCCAAGGAATGCCTACTATGGATTCCAAAACAGACGTTAATTATGATGAACCACTAAATAAAATAATAGAAAGTGAAATAACAGAACTGAAATTATTAGAAGATAAATTTAAACAATCATTAAGTGCTTATTCATCTAAATATAAGGATTATATGGAAGATATTTTAAAATATACAAAATCACAACATTTACAATATACAAATAAAAATATTATTACTCCTTCAGGTAAAAACTACTATGTTACCAACTATGGTGCTGCCAGATTATACGACGATAAATCATTAGGTAAAAAACACAAATCTTGTAATGTTCCAACTGAGAATGTTTCAAGCGATAATATTCCATCTTTAGGATTAACTATGGGAGAACCAATGAAACCATATGAACCTTGTGGATATGAAGGAAGAAATGTAAGGATATCAAGTGATGAACCGCTTATGAATTTATGTTCTCTCCCTGGGACAAAAACTGCACAATCCAGTTATTATGATAAAAAAAATAGTTATCCTGCGAGCAATGCTATTGATGGTAATCCAAAAACGTTCACACATACAGGAAGAGGTGTTGAACAATGGCTTGAAATAACACTACCTGCAGTAAAATTTATAAATAAAGTAACTATTCAAAATAGGTTGGATTGTTGTAGGTATAGATTTAAAAAAGTAATGATTAGAATTTATGATAGGAGCTATAATAATGTTAAATTTGAAAAAATGATAACTAGTGCTGATCCAAGTAAACAAATATATTTTTATATAGAGAATATTAATGTGGTAGGTAATCTTATTAGATTAATCCAATATACGGATGATATTGCCGATAATAATTTGAGCGTAGGGGAAGTACAAGTATTTGGACACGATATTGTTAATAAAGAAAACAGTAAAAAGGGTAAAAAAGGATACGTAGATATGAACGGGATGCTTCATCCTTATCCAAATAATGATATGACAAATACAACTGGAACATGTAGTGACAATATAACTGATATAGATGAATTAACATGGGATCGCTTTAATTTGAGTGATGATATGCACCCAGGTTCTCTCTGTAATTTAGGAAGCGTTGATGTTGAAAAAAAAGCGGAATTAGTAAAATTAAATGATGACCTAATAAAACAATCTGAAAATATATATTCGAAAATAGCATTATTGCGTGGGTCGATGAATAATATCAGCAATCTGGATAATATCAAACAACAAGAATTAAATACCCATATTCAGACATTTGAACATTTATTTAAAGAATATAACACAATAAATAAAAATAAAGATACACTTGAAGTTATGGTAAGCGATAATTCAATGACCACCAAAAGCAATATGTACCAATATATTATGTGGATTTCTTTTACAATAATAATAATGCTTATAGCATTTAGACATATGAGACGATAAATAAAAGCAATATGATAATAAGACATTTCAATCAATATTACAGTTTTTATTAATATTAATATAATTAATTAAAATTACAAAATAATCACTATATATAATATATTATAATGAGTTTGACAAATGAGCAATTTAATCAACAACGCCCAGCATTATTAAATGAGAAACATCAAAATGTATTAGAGAATATTCGTAAACTCCAAGAAATAGAGAAATATATGTTTCAAAATTTAGAAAAAATTAATAATCAAGGTGGTGATTCTACTGCTGAAACACAGGCTATTAGTAAAATAAATCAACTGACCGAGACACGTATTAACCTATTCAATCAGTTAAAAGATGTATATTCTAGCACACAAAATGAATTAAATAGCGAACGCAATTCACTAGCAAACCAAATAGCAATGACTGGTATGGTTGAAAATGAATTAAATTCATTAAAAAAAAATACGGGTATATTGGAATCAAATAAGAGTAATAAACTCCGTTTAGTAGAAATAGGCGAATATGAAAGTAAACGATACAACGCACATATAGGAGTAATGAAAATAATAGCGGCATGTTCTGTTATAGTATTAATAACATCTATTATAAGCAAACAGTTCCCAGTCCCTCCTATTGTGACAACAAGTATTATAATATCTACACTCACAATTGGTTCTGTTATGATTATAATTAGAGTTATAGACTTGCTTAGACGTAATAATATGGACTTTGATCAATATGATTTTGCTGGTATGGATAAAGCACAAATGCAGGACGGATATGAAACAGTTTTAGAACACGATAAGGCATTTTTTGGTAAGTTAGGAGATGATATTGAAGATGAATATAATAGGGGTTCAGCATCGTTTTCAAGTCAATTTTCTAACATTAAAAAAGAAATTATAAATGATGCTTCACAGGCAGGTTCTGATGTTGAGAGTGCGATGAATAGTGCAAGTAACGCAATAAGTAATTCTGGGAATGCAATGCCAGATGAGAAACCAATAGTTGAGAGTTTTGCATCAAACGCCGGTTTATTCTAGAACATCTATAATATAACCTGGATATTCAAATATTTTAATATTTTAACTTTTAAACATTTAATTATAAATTGTTAATTATATATTACCTAATAATATTATATATAATTAATAGGAATGGATTTATCACAATTTAAAGATGTTAACCCTGATATTATGAAAAATCTTAATAATTCAATCCCACCAGAACAAAAAGAATTATTTGATAGCATTAATGATGGGATGGAATATATAAAAGAAAATCAACATTTATTTGGGTGTGATGATGAATGTAAAAAAAATATGAAAGAAGAAGAATTATATAAATCATTTATAAATGCTGAAGTTTCGCTTAATAACGCCCCAAAAAATTTAAGTGATGCGGAGAGAAAATTCATAACATATAAAGATGGTGGTATGGCATATCAAAAAATAAAAGAAAAAAAATATTCTTTACAAGCAAATAAAGAAGCGATATTAATCGAAAAAGATTTTTTGGATAAATATAAGGTTCTTAATGATCATATAAATATGTTTAGGGATCAAAATATTTACTATGAAAATGTGTATGATTTATCTGATAAATATAAGGATGAAAATAAAAAAATAGAAAATAAAAATAAACAAATTATGAATAAAAATAATATATCAAATCGTAAATTATATTATGATTTTAAGTGGATAGATTTTTATAAAAATGTTAATTGGTATGTTAAAAAGAGTTTTTGGGTTATATTTATCATATTCATATTTCTCTCTATTTATTATAAAAAATATACTTCTAGATTATTTAAAATTGGGTCTCCTGTATTATTTATATTAGCAGTGTTATCAACAAAATGGATTGTATTAAATATAAAAGATTTTATTATGTATATATATCGTTCTATTAAGAAAATGATTTAAGGCATTTATTATGTATATATCATTTATATTTATGTTTATATTTATGTTTCCATCAATGTTTAGTATTTAGTGTATATTATTATTTTACACAAATATATAAAATACTTCTAAGTTTGGTATAAATCTTACTCATAATATCATCATAAATAATATACCATTTTTTAATTTGTATATCATATTCCTGTTGTGAAATGCTCTCTCCTTTTAATGATTTATATAATTGTTTTTTAATGGTAATAAATGGATATCTATTCTCTATAGTAGTAATTATTTGGTGACAAGGTAGACATAGTAATTGGCATTTATCTAGTTCATATTCTATACTATTAATATCTCTCCCTACTGAAATCATATTGCTAATCGTATCTGTTTTATCAAAGGCATTAATATGATCATAATTAAACCGATGACCCTTTCCTTTTTTCTTGATATTGCATATATTACAATAATTACCACTTTTATTATTAATATAATTCCATAATTTGTCTCTTTCATCTTCGTAAGCCATCCAACACCAGTCACATAATTCGTTTTCTTTCCATATCCTATTAGTATTAGTATATATATTAGGGATTTTTATATTACAATTATAGCATATAATATACTCCATTGTGTCCATAAACGCCACTATATTACAAGGTCGTTTAATTGTCTCTTCATTAGATATAGATAACCTTATTTTATTATATTGGGTGTCATTTATCACGTTTTCGTTATTATCTTTTTTATCTTTTTTATCTTTTTTCACACCATTTTCTTCAATCTTTTCTATATTTCCTTTTATGTCCTTCATGTCCTTCATGTCTTTCTCTCTAATTACCCCATTTTTTAAACTACAACTAATATTATTAAATACAATTTGTCTTAGCTCATCTTGTGACAATAGTATATCCTGGTTCTGTATAATATCTATTATTTTATTAGATATTATATTATCATTATTTATTGTTTTATCTTTTACGCATCCTTTACATATACCGTCACGATTTATAATGCTACATATTTTATCATTTGTGTCTGTTTTACATTCATTACACTGATATAATACTATTTTAACACTGTTATAAGTTTTAATATTGCATATATTATGTTTAATATTAAATCCATATAATTTATTATGTAGTTCTATAAGTGTTTTATCTTTACATAAACAGGTTAAACTATGACTTTCTAGATTAGTCCCAATAGAAATACTAGATATTGTTGGTATATTAATAATTATACTCATATTATAATGAAATAATCTTGAGGTTTATGTTATTATTATGACAATTTAATTAAATAAGTATCAATTTTATATTAATAAAAAATATTATTTTTATTTGTAGTTATTACTATTATTAAGACAATGTATATAATATATATAATTTAAGGTGAATATATTATTAATGATCTTCATCATCATCATCTTCTACATCCACAATATCATCAAATATTATTTCATAACCAACCCACCCATTCTTATATTTTCCAATAGTATTATCAAGATATTCAAATAATTCTTTACCCTTTGGAACTTGTTTCCCATATGTTTCTTTATACCATTCTTGGAAAATTTTATACACTTGTGTTTTCCTGATTTTACTATCTTTTGAATCACTCTTGGCAATTCTCTCTTCTTTGAATTCCATAAAGTAATCCTGATTTTTTCTATAATCATTGCTGGCACTAAGGACATTTTCACAATCTGTAACAATGCCATTTGTTTTAAATACTGTATCAACTAACATAGATAAGAACAATTCTCTCCATTCTTCAAACTTTTCACTCAGTTTTGGATTCAACGAATACTGGAATGGATATAGTTCTTTTGAGAACCGTTTATCTTTAAATGGTTCTTTTACAAATTTTGATGCAAAATCACATAATCGGATACGTCTCCATGTCCCATCATCATTACTTTTAATATCAAATAATGTATTTGTTGTAACTACAATAGAGAATTGAGGGATGAACGTGACAGGAGGTGAATATAGCGCCCGTCCATTAATAGGGTCTTCACCTGTTAATTCTTTCATGACACCATCATTCAATACATCTCCTTTACTGGGTTCATTCATTACCGCATAACGGATACCTTTCAATGCTGCGATTTCCGGAGAAAGAGAACCAACACCATTGCGTCTCGATGTTACCAGTGTAATAGGAACAATACCTTTATAATCACCCAAAATACAAGACATTAGGTCTACTAATTTAGATTTTCCATTGCTACCACTACCATTATAAATATTGAATGTCTGATTTACATTTTTTCCAATTAATACTGATGCCAAATGTTCCCACATGTATTTTTTTAGTGCTTTGTCTGGGAATAGTTGTTCCATAAAATCATTAATTTCACCAGTAATTCTTACATGATTTGCGTTATTTAAATCTATTGGGACATAATTAATATTTGTACATAATGATACATAATCATCAGGTAATCCTTCCCTGAATTCTTTATTTTCAAAATCAATAACCCCATTTTTACAACATAGAAGATTTGGGTTTGTGTCTAGTTTTGAATAAAATTCACCATCATATTTATAGAAATGTTCTGCTGCTTCTTTCATGATATTCTGCTTATAATGGGTTTTTTTACAGTCTGTACTAATATCAGCATAAACTGAGGATATTTTACGATATTTTTCCTGTTTTTGGGGATCATCTACATTACAAGTTTTGTTAAATAACTCTTCCGCTTTCTCTCCAAAGATGCGTGACAGTTTCTGAGAGATACTATACCTTAGAGAAGTTCCACAGTCAATCTTTTTCCATTTATTGTTTTGGTATCTATACCAAATCTTATTAGACATATCAGCACAACGGTATTCATCCTTAAATATATTAAATAATACATTGGCAACATCCCATTCAGCCGCTGATTTTCCGCATTGCTCTACGTAATATCCAACGGTTTCTTCACGGATCTTTTTATATTCTTTTGGGTTCTCAAGTTTAGACCAATACATAATAGAATAACCTGTAAATCCTTCATTCTTCATATTATTCCAAAATTCATAATACCCTGGGATATCATCGAAACAGAATTTAGCCGATTTAGCACTGAAATACATCCACGAAATAAATAGTCTGAAATCTGTATTATGTAATGCCCAACCACACTGTAGCCATGACTGATATTCATCACAATATTTTGATGGTAAACTCATTAGATATTCATGTGTTTCTTTAATACGATAATCATCCTTAGTAATTTCATCCCATAACGCATCTAATAATTTTTCTAGAATTTCAATATTAGTAATATCCGCAACATCAAATGCAAACCCTTGTTGGATAAATTTTACATTGTTATTATTTGCTTTTGTTGTCTTTGTCGGTTTCTTATGATTATCTAGATATTCTTTACATTCAGGACGAAGTTCGAATTTTAATAAATTTTTATTCCTTGCAGTTAGATTTTTCAATAAATATAGATCATTATATTTAATCTCATTATCTTCTTCATTCAAATCAATAATTTCAATGTCACAATTGATATCGTCAGTATCATCACTATCATCTTGTTTTAGTGTAATATATAGCATCTTAGTCAATTTATATGGTTCGTGTGCTGGTTTTCTTGAACCATATAGTTGCCAATTTGTATGACCTTTTGAAATCCCTTCATCCAATACACTAGAATAGTCATTTGTTATTGGTAAATCCCCAAATACAATACCAATATTTTCTAACATTTTCTTACGAAGATATTCTTGGGCTGGGTGTGACATTTCAATACCAATAACAATATGAATACCGTCTTTAGTAACTTCATTATTAGAAGTATTTGGTTCGTCTTTTTCCAAAATATAAATCGGTATTGGAATAGAGCAATCAATATTGTATATATGTTTCGCAATGATTTCAATGTATAATACTGCCAAATCTTCAATGTATTCTTCATTATGTAGACGGTATTTAACACTTGGGTCATAACGAAAATCTAAGTCAATCAATATAGGATTGTTAGTTTTATTCTGCTTTTCAGTAAGGTATTCGCTTTTTTCTTGGACAAACACATGACGATGATATAGTTTATAAAATATGTCTAATTTATCGTCAGGAATACAATATTTACCAGGCAAGATATTATTACCATTACCAATACGAGTATGGGTTATATTTTCTTTATCGGTTGTCCTATGTTTAATAAGGAAGTCATTGAAACTCTTGTAAATCTCTGCCATAGTTGCTTGATTATTATAGATAGAGAAGAATTATTTACATCAATTTTTTATATAAAATTGTGGGGAAATGAATTTGTATGGATCCTGGAATTCCTGAAATAATGAAATAATGAAAATAATCCCATATTTATGTTATTCATTTTACAAAGGGAGGCAAATAATAGCACTATATATATAGCAATATTTCCAGGCAGTATATTATAATTAATATGTATTAAAGATATACATATATTTATATGATATAAATAACAATGGCAGATTCAAGTATTATTTCAACTGATACTAAAAAACGACTTATATCAGATATAAAAGATATATATAAAAACCCATTAGATGAACAAGGTATTCATTACGTTCATGATGATGTTAATATGTTAAAAGGCTATGCAATGATTATTGGACCCAAGGGAACACCATATAAAAATGGATTTTATTTATTTGAGTTTGATTTTCCAACAAATTACCCATATAGCCCTCCATTATTAACATACCGCACAAATAATGGCACAACGAGGTTTAATCCAAATCTATATGTTGCGAAAGGTAAAGTATGTTTATCGATATTGAATACGTGGAGCGGGGAAAGTTGGAGTTCTTGTCAAAGTATACGCAGTATCCTCCTTACGATAACAGGTGCTGTATTGAATGACAACCCACTATTAAATGAACCAGGTATTAAGATGGGTCATCCTGATGTAAAAAATTATATTGATGTAATAACATATACTAATTATAAGACATCATTATTAGGCGTATTAAACAGAATTATTTCACCTGATGTAGGTGATAAGTTTAGAGAGATTATTGATAATTATATGAAGAATAACAAATATAGAATTATGGGTCATTTAGGTAAATTAAGAGATAAATATCCTCATGTCCGGTGTATCAATATAGGTATATATAATTTCAAGACCATAATCAAATATGAGAAATTATACGAAGATTTTGAAAAATATTATAATAGTATTGAATAATATCTATTAACAATGGATTTAAATAAATTCAAATAAAATTGATTATAATAAAATCTAAATAAAAAGATATTATTATATATAATTAATATGCATTTCTGTGATAAATGTGGCAATATGTATTATGTTGGATTAGTTGAAGGCGAGAACCAACGTCTTGAATATCACTGTAAAAAATGCGGGAATATTGATAATACTATAACTAATAATAGTGTTATTGTTTCGAAAACTAATATTAAAAAGAAATCTCAGCAATATCAACATATGATTAATCAATATACAAAACTTGACCCAACACTCCCACGTGTTGATAATATTGATTGTCCAAATAATGATTGTGTTACGAATAGAGAAATTGATGGTGGTGGAAAGATAGAAAAGGATATTATTTATTTGCGATATGACAATGATAATATGAAATACATTTATTTATGTGGTTCGTGTGATAAGGTATGGGTTTTAGACAATAAGTAAATTTTAGAAATATGAAATATATATAGTTGTTTGGGATAGAAATATGAAATATATAAATAAAAATTGAATAAATATATTATATGATAATATTATTAGATTAATATATAATATAGAATATAATATGAATACTAACGAGAATATTTCATTAAAAATTGATGACCTACCTGAATTAGATGATTTTGAAAAAAGTAGCGTATTAAGTGAAGAAGAATATCAAGAAGAGGAGAAAGAAGAAAAAGAGGGGGAAGAAAAAGAAGAAGGGGAAGAAACAGATGATAGTGATAATGACAGTATTGACCAAGGTGATGATGATGAGGAAGAAAAAGTAAATGATGAAAGCGATGAAGATAGAGATGAAGATGATATGGAAGAAATAAAAAAATCAAATACTCCTATTAATAAGGTAGATGTTATTACTGGTATTGGACTTGATAAACAAGATACAAGTGAAGATGAAAGTGAAGATGAAGATAGCGAAAGTGATGATGAATATATTATAAAATTTAATAATGATATTAAAAAAGACCATATTCTACAACATCATCCAGAAATTATTCAATCTAATTATGATGAAATCACCGCGTTATGTAGCGTTGTAAAAGATAAAAATGGAAGCGTTATTGATCCAATACATAAAACTATTCCAATATTGACAAAATATGAACAAACAAGAATATTAGGATTGAGAACAAAGCAGTTGAATTCTGGAGCACAGCCATTTATTACTGTTCCTGATAATATTGTAGAAGGGTATTTAATTGCTGAAATGGAATTACATGCAAAAACAATCCCTTTTATTGTTGTTAGACCATTGCCAGGTGGAAAAAAGGAATATTGGTATTTGAAAGATTTAGAGATGGTGGATTATTAAATATAAATATAAATATAAATATATATTATAAACAAATGTCATTTTTTAGAAATTCAGTGTCATTGTTCAATATAGCTCATAAAAAAAGAAATCAAATGGGATTAAATTTAACGGGTTATCACAATCGTTTGTGTCAAGAAGAAACATGTCATTTTCTCATATGTCAAATACATTACAAAATGATGTAAATGATGAAGAGAATATTTTAAAAAATGTTAGTAGTTCAGATACTACAGGAAACATTACTAATACAATAAACCTTGATGATGAAGGCATTCAAATTTTTACATGTTATATAGACCTAATCAACAAGGTAATTTTGCCATTAATGGATTAATATTTATATGATTTATATGTGATAATTTTTATAATATATATATATATTATAAATGACATTTTACTGTCCATCCATAAAACAAAGAGGAAATAGAGGACCGGACTTTGCTTTTAATTTATCAGGTTTAGCCCCTAGGATTGGATTAGGAAGAAATTCTAATCATAACAGAATGATAAATACTTTATTTAGTCGTATAAGAAATACTATATTAAGAAGCGGTAAAGTTATTATTGATTTTAGCGGTAATTCTTATGATGATGGTTATTCTTTACAACTTGATAATATAGGCAATATTTATATTGCTGGTTTGTCAAATGAAAATGATGGTGATTTTGCAGTTATTAAATTAACCCCAGTTGGAGATTTAGATCCGTCATTTGGTGCTAATGGTAAAGTTGTTATTGATATTAGCGGTAACTCTGTTGATGTAGCTCGTTCGTTACAACTTGATAATATAGGCAATATTTATGTTGCCGGTTCGTCATATGAAAATTATAGCAGTGATTTTGCAGTTATTAAGTTAGACCCAAATGGAGTTTTAGTTACGTCATTTGGTGCTAATGGTAAAGTTGTTATTGATATTAGCGGTAACTCTTATGATGAAGGTCGTTCGTTACAACTTGATAAGTTAGGCAATATTTATATTGCTGGTTTTTCAAATGCAAATGGAATCAGTGATTTTGCAGTTATTAAATTAACCCCAGTTGGAGATTTAGATCCGTCATTTGGTGCTAATGGTAAAGTTGTTATTGATATTAGCGGTAATTATTATGATGATGGTTATTCTTTACAACTTGATAATATAGGCAATATTTATGTTGCCGGTTCGTCATATGCAAATGGAATCAGTGATTTTGCAGTTATTAAGTTAGACACAAATGGGGATTTAGATCCGTCATTTGGTGCTAATGGTAAAGTTGTTATTGATATTAGCGGTAATTATTATGATAGGGGTTATTCTTTACAACTTGATAATATAGGCAATATTTATATTGCTGGTTTGTCAAATGAAAATGATGATGATTTTGCAGTTATTAAGTTAGACACAAATGGGGATTTAGATCCGTCATTTGGTGCTGGTGGTAAAGTTATTATTGATTTTAGCGGTAACTCTGATGATGTAGCTCGTTCGTTACAACTTGATGATATAGGCAATATTTATGTTGCTGGTTCGTCAGAAGTAAATGGAAATAGGGATGATTTTGCAGTTATTAAGTTAGACACAAATGGGGATTTAGATCCGTCATTTGGTGCTAATGGTAAAGTTATTATTGATTTTAGCGGTAACTCTGGTGATGAAGGTTATTCGTTACAACTTGATAAGTTAGGCAATATTTATGTTGCCGGTTCGTCATACTTAAATGGAAGCCATGATTTTGCAGTTATTAAATTAAAACCAAATGGGAATTTAGATAATACATTTGGAAAAATTATTGAGTAAAATATATTTTCTTATATATAGTATTTTTCTTATTAGATTATTAGATTATTTAACTATTTCAATTTAGCACTTCCAATTATTACCACAATTGAAACAAGTTACGAATGTTGTCATTGGTTCATCAGCACTCCGTGTTTGTAGTTGATAATAAGTGCATTCACTCTTGTGGCATTTTCTACACTTAAATTCACTTGTTGCACCTCGCTTATCAACTTCAAATTTATTAGCATCACGTTTTGTTTTGGCTTCTAATAATTCTTTCCATATATCCGGATATATTTCTTGATGGGTTAGAAATCCAATTTCTTTAGAAGTCATTGACCCGTTTTTTACACATTCTATGAATGTAGTATTTCCAACATACGATTCCTTATTCATATTCAATAATATCATCCGTAATTTATCTGTATATATAGTGACAAAATTCTTATTATCCCATTTTTTGACAACTTTACGACGTGTAGCTTCCTTAATTGAGTAATTATAAATAGATTTCTCAATATTAATGGATTTCTTTTCATTTTCAACAAAGTTGTTAATTTTCATGATTATATTCTTACGGAATTCTTGTGGATTACTGATTTGCTTCATAACACTTAAATATAATATATTAATGTCTATTATATTTAACCTAATTTTTATTATCAATTTTTATTTTTATTATTTAAATATTCCTGTTTATAAATCTAATTATAAATTTAACTATGATTTTCATTATATTTCTGATAACATCTGGTCAGCTTCTTTTTTAATATTGGATATCTTAGAATTTGTATTATTCCTTATTTGCTCCTCTATTACTGTCTCGAATGTCTCTAACAAACTCCCATAATCCATTTCACAACCCACATATAAATCCACTATTATTTCTCTCGCATTTTTAATTAATAAATCCAATCTTTGATATGTTAGACCTGGGTGTAATGTAATCTCTTTATTTTTTGTTATTGGGTCTATTCTATATACAAATACTTCATTTAATAACTCAATCAATTTATCGTGTTTAAAATTCATATTTGACATCATAATTGATAATTGCTTTCCATATTTTTTATATGTTTTGCTGTTATTCTTTAGTTTATACGACCTATTTAATAGTGTTTCTTTTTGACAAGAAGGATTATTATGATAGTCCTTTAATTTTATATCACTGAATTTTTTTATATCAGGGGGCATAACTTTATTCCCAGTAAAAGCTACATAAAATTTTAATAAATCCGCCTTATATTGTTTCATTGTTTCTTCTGTTATACCCACAAACTTGGATGTATTATAATCAAATTTATCCATATATAATTTATACAATTCTGGTATACCCCGTTCATCCACAAGTGTCATTGTTGGATTATTTGTATCATCTATACTGGTAACTATATTACCCCCAATTATATTTTGTGTTTCGAACTGTGTCTCTCTTATTTGCGCTTGGGGTTGTTGTGTCTCTGGTGTTCCAGTATATTGTATAAATGGATTTAGATTATTTATTTTTGTGGTTGGATTTATTGTAGGTAATGGAGTTGTTTCAGTTTGTGCATTAGATACCTCATTACTAGTTTTTTCTAGTGATTTTGGTTCTCCAAATATAGAAATTTGTGGGATTTGTTTAGTGATATCTTTTGTCTCTGGACTTATTATTGTTGATGTTGTTTTTATTGCTGTTGTGGGACTATATGTAATACCTGTATTTGATTTTTTTATCTTATTTAGGTCACATACATTCATTTTTAATTCCATATCTGTATCTTCTAATTGTTTAGTTATAATTGATTGAATACGACGATAACATAAACCATTTTTTGTCAATTTTGCTCTTTCTTTTTCTTCTTTTGATAATAAATTTTTCTTCATATATGGAATTCTTGATTTAGTTGAATTTGGATAAGATACTTCATATTCTGGTGCCATAACCGAAACAATTGACGCGAATAAATGTGCGATTTTAATATAAAATTTTGCTATACCAATACAAACCCTTTTCTTCTTGATTGAATTCTGGATATCTAATTTACCTAATTTATCCTTCTTCAAATACATTATTTTATCTTTATCCATCATATTTATCTCTACACCTTCTTTTACTCTATTATTTAAATACTCTATTTCTATACTGTTGAGTCTATCACCTATTATTTTAGATGTCAATATAACCAATTTATTACAATAATCAATATCATCTAGTTTTAAAAGATCCTCAAAATCTTGGGTTAATATGAATTTAGTTGCAATTGTATCTATAATACCAGGTAGTGTAATTTTTGTTTTATTTTCAGTGTTTGATTTTTTACCAGGACTTTGCCCACTTAGTCCACTTTGTGTGTTTCCCATTATATATATGTAAATATAAATTTGTTTATTATAAAATCATTCAATATAAAAATTGAATTAAAGATATGTAGATATATTATTTACTAAATAAAAATACTTTACAAACGAAATAACTTATTAATTATAGGCATTATAGTCATTACATACATTATTAAAATATCAAATATAATAATGGCAACAACTATTATATCCCAACAGCAAACAAGTCAAAAAACAAAGAAAAATAAGATTGGGAATACAAAGAAAAAAACAAAAGATTTATGGAATAAGTTTAATAGTATGAAAGATGAAAATAATGATGATGAAATTAACAATTCTAAATTAGAATGCTTATATAATACTGATTTACAGTGTAAATTGAGAGAAACATGTGACCTGTGTGAATCAGGTTTACGGATTACAGAAGAAGGATTTTATACATGTGAAAATAGTAATTGCGGTGTTATATATAAAGATTATATTGATGATTCTGCTGAATGGCGATATTATGGGGCGAATGATAATCAGGCAAGTGACCCAACACGTTGTGGAATGCCAATAAATCCATTGTTAAAAGAATCATCTTATGGATGTAAAATTATATGCAATGGTAAATCATCTTATGAAATGCGGAAAATCCGCCGTTATACAGAATGGCAGTCAATGCCATATAAAGAAAAAGCACAATATGATGAATTCCTTAGGATTAAGACAATGGCAAATAATTCGGGTATTCCAAAATATATTATTGACGATGCCCTTATTTATCATAAGAAAATATCAGAAGAGAAAACATTCAGAGCTTTAAATCGTGATGGTATTATTGCTGCTTCTATTTATATATCGGGTAGAGTGAATAATTTCCCACGAACAGCAAAAGAGATAGCGGCGGTATTTCATTTAGATCATACAAGTGCCACTAAGGGTTGTAAGAACGCATTAACTATTTTAAATAAGATGGAAAAGGATATGGTACATAGTGATAAAACCTCATTATGTCAAACCAAACCTATCTCATTCATTGAGAGATATTGTAGTAAATTAAATATTAATAGCGAACTAACTAAACTGTGTCAATTTATAGCTGTAAAGATAGAGAAGAATAATATTATACCTGAAAACACACCACACTCTGTAGCTGCTGGAATTGTCTATTTTGTAGGTCAAATGTGTTCACTTAATATTTCTAAGAAAGATGTAAGAGGTATTAGCGAGATTAGTGAAGTAACCATTACGAAATGTTATAAAAAATTAGAGAAAATACAGGAACAATTAGTGCCGAAAATGATATTGGATAAATATTGTTAGTAATATCAGGACAATCAAGAATTTAAATAATTAGTTTCCATTTATATTATTATTTCAATATTAATTAATTTTTATATTTCTAGTAAAATTAAATCCATGTTCATTATTTGTAAAAAAATGTATATTATTTCTAATAACATTAATTTTATCACTGATTTTATCTATACTGGACTTATTATCTTCTTCATCTATATCATTCCCGGATTCATTATCACTCTCATCTGATACATATCCTATAGGTATATGTTGTTCTCTCGAATTACGGAATTTACTAAAATTACTTTGTCTACTCGTTTTACTCATTACTTCTGATTTATCTATTTGAGAATTGGCGACTTCAACATTTAACTGTTCATCATATGTATCCTGAATTTCCCTATTTATTATATCATCTATAATATCTTTTGAATTATCGGTAGGGGTTATAATCCCGGTTGATTTAGAATATGTAAGATCTTCATATACATTTTTTTTATCTCTCACATTTTTCCATAATGTAAAATATATATCTAATAAATATAAATTTTGATATTTCTTCATTTTATTTTCGTCATTATATAGTATATTCGGGGACAATCCTTTTGATTTTTTCCCTTTTAGATAAGTTGAACTATTATTTTTATGGCTATATTTATCCATATTAGCGTTTATCAAGTCATCATAATCGGTATCATTAACACTATGTATCATTCTATTTAAACTACCAAATGGTAAAATAGTTTGAAGAATATTTGCTACTTCTGGTTTATGGAATGTTTTACCAATATGCCGTGTTTTTTCGTTAAATAACCTGATTATATAATCTGGGATAGTAGGGCTTTGTTCTAACATAATATCCATCTCCATCCGTTTCATTGTTATGTAGTCTATGGGGTTTGTTCTGTCTTCTGTTGAAATGCTTAATTCACTACTTATATCACGGAAAAAAGCAAGGAAACGCAAGCACGATATTCTATGTTGCTCACCAAGTTCTTTAAATGTAAACATTTGTTGAAAATTTGATAATATTCCTGCCAATATACCGGTTACTCCTATAAATCCCCGCATCAATAATGTCTCTGTCTGTATTAATAATGTTGTTGTTCCAGCAACATATCCAAATATACATGCTGGGATAGAAATATATAGATTGTATTTTTTATTTAGACTTACACTTTTATTGTGCATCCACGCGTATCCAGATGCCTTTTCAGCCCAACTAATTAATAAATATTCGTGTTCTTTTGACCATTTAGCATTTATAGATTTCTGTGCATTAATATCTTTCTTTCCAGTAATACCGCCCATATTTGAAGTATTTTTTACATTATTAATATTATCCATGCTTTTACAGTATTTCATTATTATTTTTACTTATATTTTTTTATAATCATTAATTATAAGAAGGATGATATTAAAATATTTAAATTCTCTACGGATCCCAAAAACTATAAAAACATATCACGTAGTATTTATTATGCTTGCTGTTTTGTTATTGAATAATTTAGGATATGGTTTTAAAGAATACTTTGAAAATAATGATGTTAGTGATTCTAATAATAGTCCGGATGGGTTGCCCGTTGGTATTTCAAGAACAGATATACCACAAGGCGAAGAAGACATGTACATATTGAAGAGCGAGATTGTCCCACCCGTTTGTCCTAAATGTCCTGATATCTCAGTATGTCCTGATAAAGAGGCAAAATGTCAACCTTGTCCACCTTGTGGGCGTTGCCCAGAACCATCTTTTGAATGTAAACGTGTTCCAACATACAGACCTAATGATAATAGTATGCCTAGACCTATACTAACCGACTTTAGTCAATTTGGTATTTAATTAAAAAGTTAGGTATGGGATATTTTCTCTCTATTTAATAAGCGATATATTATCAATGAATGGTAAAATAGAGAGAAAAAAAGAGAGAGTTCATAGAAAAACACTACGCAATATTAGGGCTAAAAGTAAGAATATAAATAATAACCCAGTTACTAGAAAACGGAATAAAAATAATACTAATACGCCATTTAAAGACGCTGATTATAATAGCGGTGATGGTATGCTAACCAGTGTATGGGGACCTAGTTTATGGCATTATTTGCATATAATGTCCTTTAATTATCCAGTTAAACCAACAAAACAAGATATTAGAAATTACAAGGATTTTATTCTACAATTACAGTATGTATTACCATGTGGTTATTGCCGTATAAATCTCTCTAAGAACCTAAAACATTTACCTCTAACAAACGATCGAATGAAAAATAGGGGTTCATTCTCTCTATATATATACGAATTACATGAACATATAAATACTATGTTGGGGAAAAAATCAGGTTTAACTTATGATGACGTGCGGAATAGATATGAACATTTCAGGTCAAGATGTTCAAAGGAAACAATAACTAATATAAAAAATAAAGAAAAAAGTAATGGTAAAAAGAAAAGTATTAAGAAAGAAAATGGCTGCACGAACCCATTATATGGAAAAAAATCCAAATGTATTATTAAAATTGTTCCACAAGAAACAAAATGTAAAACTTTTCAAATGGACTCTAAATGTAAATGTAAGATAATTCAATAATATTATTTTTGTTTACGTTCTTCAAACATCAAATTATAATTTATAATATATATAATTTACACATAGACACAATACATAATATAGTCAATACTCAATACCTAATACCCAATACAACCTATATACTTTCTAAAACCATATTTATATCAATAATAAAAATATGGTTATAAGTATTTGGATAACATTTATATTTTTTCAAAATAACTAGGTTTAGGGTTCAATATATTAACAAATGGAAATTAATATAATTATTTAACACCTTTATTTATTCGCTTCAAATAAGAATCTATTAGTTCATTATTTTCAAATTCATCTTTATTTTTAATCTTGATATTATATTTACTTTCCCACAGATAAGAATAATATGATTTATCATTTTTATTTGCAATTATTGGGATTTCAACAATATTACCTTTGTAATTAATTACGTACATTAATCAATTTATTATATTATATAATATTCGTTGTCGTCCTTTTAAATTATTTATATTTAGTAATTAATACGCATAAATATAATTATTCGTATAAATATTTATAATAATATTTATATTTAGTATATAGAATATGTTAGAAGGTATAAAAAACGCCATTAAAACTATACCACAGAATAGAAATATAATGCTTATTTTATTTTTAACATTATTATTTATTGGTTTAGCAGTATATGTATATATATATTATATCCGGAATAGAATAAACCCAACATATGTAGAAAACAAAGAACTAGTTCAACAACCCGATAATGAAGCAGAATTATTTTATTTTTATACTAATTGGTGTCCTTACTGTAAAAAAGCCAAACCTGAATGGGAAAAATTAAAGAGTGAATATGAAAATAAATCCATCAATGGAACTACTATTTACTTTAGAGAGATTGATTGCGAAAAAGACGAGAAAACACCCGAGCAATATAAAGTAGAGGCATATCCAACAATAAAATTAGTTACTAATGGAAAAGTAATAGAATATGACGCTAAACCTAATTATGAAACATTGAATGAATTCTTAAACACTTCTTTATAATAATTTTATCTCTATATATAATATAAATAATCTAGTAATGAATTTTTTAAACAATGCGAGACAAGCAGCAAGTGTTATTGGCACCCAAGCAACAAAAGCAGTAAAAGATATTGGTTCTCAAGTACAACCCGGGATTAAAGGAGAAGTAGATAAAGCAACCAAAAGTGGTTCATTAAAGCCTGGTGTTGCTATAAAAACCACATACGATACAGGTAAATTAATGGCTCGTAAAAAAACAACTGAATTAGCAGTGGATGCTGAAATTGCTGCAGGGACTTCAGATAATAATATGCATTCTTTAATAAAATTAAAACACTTATTAAAAAAATTAAATAATTATGGAACAATGGATATTAAAACACTAGAAAAAATATCTAATATGACTTTATCCCTGCTGGTAGATCCAACTAATGACAAATTAAGCATCGATAAACTCCCAATTAAGGAAGCTATGGAAAATACTATTACTGCTATAGAATCTAAAATAAAAGAAAAAACCGCATTATTAACCCCAGAACAGGTTCGGGTATTAAACATTAAACAAGATTATGCATCTGATAGTGTTCAGGGTGATCAGACAGGAGGGAAGAGAAATAAACCAAAGACACATAATAAGACACATAAACCAAAGAAACATAAACCAAAGAAACATAATAAGACACATAAAAATAAATCCCACAAATTGAAAAAATAAATGACAATTATTTATTGTTATTATAAATCATAAATATTCTGGCATAATTCTCTCCTTGTTCAATCATTTCATTTCTCACAACTTGGTTATTTAGCGCTTTATATCCATCATTTAAATTCATCTCTTTACAAGGTATTATAATCTGATTTTTTATAATATCTTTACACTCTACCCGTTGTTTTATATTCTTTGCTAATTTTTTATATAGAATATATCCATATTCAAATATATTTGCGTCTTGAGTTATCTTTTTAGTGCTATGTTTAAAATCAAATGCTATGGAGAGAATATTGTCATTGTCTGAATTCTCCATTTCAAAACATTTATTTATAGGGTAATTATTCATTAATCCTCCATCAATATAATAATCATCTTTATACCATACTGGTTGGACTAAATAAGGTAATGCACAAGTCATATGAACAGCAGTTATAATATCTAGTTCAGGGTGCGTTTTATATGATATTTGTCTTTCTTGGAATTCATTTAATGATACTGAATACATATACAACTCTTTATTTGTTTTTTCGTATAATTCAAGTAAGGTTATATTTGATGAAAATCCATTATTTTTTAGAATTGGTTCTAATACCATCTGGAAAATTTCTCTCCCAATTAAACCCTTTTTTGGTATAACATCAAATAACATTGATGGAGACATTTGTATTAAATTATTCCACGGTCTCTCTATAAAATATTTACAAATATCATCCATATTTGACTCAATACACATTATACATGCTATTAGTCCACCAATAGACGTCCCATGAATAGATAAAATATTATCATAACTATAATATTCTTGACATTGTAAATATCTTAAAGAACCTAATTCATATAAACCCAGATAAGCCCCACCAGATAAAACAATATGTTTTATTTTAGATATATTTATATCTGTCTTTGGATTACTATTAGTATTATTATCTGCTTTTGGATCACTATGTCTACCTAGTGTAGTATTTTTTTCTTCTTTAATTATGTTATTTGATATATCATCCATGATAAGTTTTTAATATACTAGTATAAAATTTATTTTTAATATTAAATCGTGTATAATTAGTAAATATAATATTTTTTTATATTAAATTTATAAAGATATAAATGGATCATTTTTTCACTCCAAAAAACTATAATCATACTAATGAAAATAATACCAATCATAAAATTAGTTTAGATGAACTTTATGATAGAAAACGTGAAATTGAGAGCCATAGATTAACAATCTATAATAAAATTCTTGGACGTGTTCATATTAAGATAAAAACTGCCTCTCGTGTAAAAGATAATAATCACTATACATTTTTTATAGTGCCAGAATTTATATTTGGAGTCCCAAAATATAATATTGATACGTGTATTAGTTATATAATTGATAAATTAACAGATAATGGGTTTTTAGTGAAATATACACATCCAAATTTGCTTTTTATATCTTGGTCTCATTATATCCCTTCACATGAAAGAGAGATAATTAAGAGAGAAACAGGCATAGCAATCGATGGGTTTGGGAATGAAATAAAGAAGAAAGATAAAAATGTCTCATTCGCAAGCATTACAAATACAAATGATACATCAACAAGTTCTAATAATGATAAATTAGTGAAGAATTATAAAGATATATCAACATATAAACCAAGTGGTATATATAATATTGAACTAATAAATAAGATACAAGATAAAATAACAAAAAAATAATATGTAATTATATATGTGTCTCGACCTATGTTTATCATTAACTTTATATTTAATCTTCGTTAATATAATCTTCTTCTTCTAATTCACTCATAAATTCATCATCGCTATCTTCATCATCATCGCTATCATTTAAAACCGTGGCATTTTCAATATAATCAATTTCTGTTTCATTATCACTAATAATAGTTTCTGTTTCAAAATCACCATCATTTAAGTCGTCATTATCTTCATTATTCTCATTTATATCTGCTTCTAAATCTTCCTCACACGTGCTTTCAACTTCATTTCCAATATCTTCATTATCGTCTTTATCGTCTTTATCAATTTTATTAATGTGTTTTTTATTAATATCTTTGTCATCAATACCTGGTACGCCATTAATAATACTTGTATCATCAGCGTCATCAGTGTTTATATCCTTAAAACCACCCATTAATTTTTCATAATCAGCTTCCCAGTCTTCAGCTGTATATTTTTCTATGCAATCTGGATCAGTATTATTTATTTTTATAATCAATACATTGCCATAATATACATCATTATCAATTGGTGGTGGAAAATCAAATTTATTAATCATATTTGATTTACCTTTATCCTTAGCATATACATGTATATTATAATCCTCCATTTTAAAAGAATGTCTAATTAAAAAATTATTAGATGTCTTAAAACCACATTTTAGATATAAATTATCCATTGTAATATCTTTTACTTTCTTTGAAGAAATAATACCATCTTTTTGGATAATAACAATAGATTGCATTTTATTTAGTATAATTTTATATATGTAATGGGTTTAAATAGTTTAAAATAATATTATAGAAGTTGATAATAACACACCTTATAATAAATTATGTATAATTCATTAGGTAAATCAATGCGTAAAGATACGTATATCAAATACTCAAAAAATATTGTCCCTACTATACAAGAAATATTAATTCCACAACTATCCAATTTAGAATTTGATATTATTATTAAAAAAATACCATCTTTAAAAGATAAATATTTTTATTATATAGAACAAGATAGATATAACCTATATGATGATAAGATTGTATTATTAGAATCATCGTGTAGACATAAAATAATTAAAAAAAATCATAATAATAGGAATATTACAAATGATTTTGCTGGAAATAAAATATATAAAATAGAGGAAAATATCAAATTTAAAAATACAATGACTACCAACATAACTAATAGTGATAACAAGGTTGATAATAGCAATATGTATACATTTATTATACAAGAAAAAAATATTTTCAAAACACAAATAAATTATATACCATATTATGATAACTTTACACCACTGGATATTGAAAGAAATATTTTCAAATTAACAAATAATTCCGATATTTTATTTATTTTTGAGAAACACGCCATTTTTTCAAATAAAGCACCAAATATTTATCATAAATTCTTTATTGAAACACATAATAATACAAGCATTGATGATATAATGACACAAGAAATTATTATCGCGTTTATTCAAACCATAAATTAATATGATTTAATATATAATTAACTATGATTATAAATATCCTAGGTTATGTAATTATATCTATAAGTATAGTATTTTTTCTCCATTTCATATATAAATTTATATACGATAGTATATTTATCGAAGAACAACCGCTCCATGCACATATTCAAGATAATATAATAAATGGAAAGAACGCATTGAATTCAATATTAAATAATAATGAAAAAATGGGGTTACATAATATTGAAGGGTATAATAAACAACCTGGTTCAGTTGAAAAACAGCAATATAAAAATAATAAGGAGATTTTAAAAAAAGATTTAAAGAATTATATGAAGGGTTTAGCAAATAAACAACCCATAATATCTAAAAATAAAGAGCCTTTTTTAGACAATGAACCATTACCATCTAATAATATTACTATGTTAGATAATATAGGAAATACATCAATAAACCAACTAGATAATACAGAAAATATACCGAATGAACCTTTTGCAGTCAGTGATATGAAAACAAATTATAGTATGTTCTAAAATACAAACTGGTAAATGATATTAAAGATTTAGTTATAAAAATAATATAATAATGAATTATTTGAAACCAGATAAAAAAAAATATATATTAAACTCACTCCCCAATATTGAAATTTATAATGAACAGCGGATTCATAATAGAGTAATTGACGGCAAATATAGTTATTATAGGATAATACCTAAGGGTAAAAAAGGGATCCTAGTGTTTACACAGGATAAAAATAACTATCATAGTTATTTTATTGAGATATATAATAATAAATGCACAAATGTTATAGAATTTAATACTTGTTTTAAATCAACATTGGCGAATGGTAAAATGGCAACTATTTTATACGGTTCATTAAATAATTATAATAATCAAAATACATTTACTATTGAAGATATTCTTTATTATAAAACTCGTAATATTATTGGTTCTTGTTGGATTGATAAATATAATATAATGAATGAATTATTCAATCATTATATAAAACCAGAAATTATTATAAAAGGACAATTATTAATCTTAATTAGTTATACTAATATTACCAGCAATATTGATACACATAGTATTATCCAAGAATTTGCGGGGGGGTATTATTATCCTATATATACAATACAATATTTTAATGGTAATGAAAACTATGTATATAGTCAACTATATAAATCAACAAATATAGTTAGGGGAACATTCAAAATAACACCACATATACAGAACGATATATATGAAGGTTATGATATTAATAATAATAGTATTGGTATATTATGCGTTCCAGATTATAAAACAAGTGTTATGTTAAATTCATATTTTAGAATGATAAAAGAAAATATTAATTTAGATACATTGGAAGAAAGTGACGATGAAAGTGATTTTGAAAATACTGATTTAGATAAACATGTTTATTTAGAAAAGATAGGTATTTATGAATGTGTATATTCAACTAATTTTGAAATGTGGATACCAATAAAATTCATAAATGATGATAATTTTTCTAGTATTGATAACGTTGATATTATTATGAATAAACTCATAATGAATAAAAATAGAGAAACTGTAGAGAGAAACTGTAAAAATAATAATACGCAAAATAATAGATACAATAATAAGAATACGCAAAATAATAGATATAACAACAAATATAATAAATATAATGTAGATATCACGAATAAAATATATAAGACACATAAACAAACTTTTAATTATGAAAAAACATAATGTTAATATAATTATTATTTGATACTATATAATTATTATTTGATACTATAAAAAAATATATGATAATTATATATATAGTATGCCAGGAAAAACTACACACAAATTAGGAGTTGGAACTGTCGGGGGAAAAATAGAAGGAAAAGGTTGTGCCGGTATGAAAGGTGGCGCACCATATAGCTTAATTGGAGGTCTTGATGGGAATAACGGCTCATTAGGCAATAGTAATCCTCACTATCCACATGAAGTAATTGGAAAACACCACGCCGGTGTGGTAAAGGTAGAACAACCAGACGGGAACCCTTCTAATATGAGTGCTGCAAGTATACGTGAACCAGGATCTCTAAACCAGTTTGAAAGTAAAATTATGGGGGAACCCCAGTTAGGTGGAAGTGGTGGTGCTGCGTATGGATTTACGGGTTCAACCGATAATATGGATGATTTTGGGGGCGGTTATGCACCTATCACTAGTGTCAAAAATAATTTGTGTAATATGAATGGAGGTAAATTTAAAGGTAAAAAAATACATATTTGTCATGATATAAATAAGGTGAAAACTTATGGACAAGTAAAAGATTTCTGGGGTGCTATTTGTCCAGGTGCTGTAATGATATATGATAACCATTTAAGTAAATTAGCGAATAAACAAAGCACCAAAAAACAAGTGTTTAGTATTGTAAAATTATACACGCAAGTATTTTGCGATGAAGTAAAAGCATTAGAGAGTAGTATTAAAAAACATGCAAAAGAATGTCTTATATCTATGCGTCATAACCTAGAGAGAATTGAGAAAAAACTGGAGAAAATTGCTCCTGAATCTATAACACAACATAAGATGGTATCAAAACGGCATTTAGATACTGTAAAAAGTCATATAGAAAAACTTGGAAAAAGTAAGACATTAAAACATGGTAAAGTTACTAACAAAAGTAAAACATTAAAACATCATGTTAATCATACATTAAAAAGTGATAAGTTAAAGAAAAGTAATAAACAAAAAAAACAAGGTAAGACATTAAAACATCATTTAGTAGGAAAAAATAAAACCCGAAAAGTAATGAAAGGTGGATATTCTCAATATCTAAGTGGAACACCATTTACACCAACTTATGGGTTTGATGGTAGTGGTACATTGCCAGGTGGTGTTTTAACTGCTCCATACCCTATAACACGTGCTGGACTTTGCACAGATAATTATAATCATTATATTGGGGGGTAAAACAGGTGTATTTGACGGGGATGTTAATCAATAAATAAGTATATTTATCCATTAAAAAGTAGTTATTGATATCCAAATTATATAATTCCGGTATTCCTATATTTCTGTATACATGTATTTCTGTATTCCTATATTTTATTACATCCTAGCATATTGATATAAGTTATAACTATAAATATAAATTAAAACTTATAATCCTTTGGTTTTTTTAGAAAACATTTTCCCTGCAATAATTTATCTTTCTCTCCACTAATCATTTTATCAAGTTGTGTTTTAATCTTACATTGTTTACCTTTTGGTTCATATACAGTTTCCCATGACTTAAACTTATAATTATCAATATTTGTCTGGATAATTTTATATCCACATTTCACATAGAAACGTCTTCTCTTGATATATTGGTTCTTAAATATGTCATGTTGATCTACTATATCTATCACTAGTGGTTCATCGTGTTTAACTCTTAAAATTCTACCAACAGCCTGTGTTACATCTGTTTTTGGTGTAGCCATAATCAAACAACTTAATGTTTTAATATCTAATGCTTCTTCAGCCATAGCATAGGTAGCAATAACAACTTGTTTACTTTCTGTTAATTTAAGTGCCTTTTCTTTCATACCACCAACATAATACCCTACAGTAGCAATATTGCGATGTTCTATTGCATCATACAGATAAGTTAAAATAGATTTAAAATGTGCCAATACCATAATTTGATGTTTTGGATTAGCATCTAATGTATCTTTAATTATATCTAAGATAAACTCTGTTCTATGATTAAAATTGCATAATTTACTAATCATTTTGGAGTAATGCGTTTGACCTTTAAAATTGTATTCTACATTTGAAAATTCCACATCTTTATTATGATATTGAATTGTTTTAACCAAAACATTATCATCCGCTTCTCGTTCTTCTTTGTATACGATATCTCCTAAGAAAAGTTTAAATACTTTAGATAATCCATCTTTTCTCTTCATAGTTGCCGATAATCCTAGCATATATGGAGTTACTATTTTAAATAAAGAACGGCAAAATACCTCGGCAGATATATGATGAACTTCATCGACTATAGCAAGTCCAAAACTGTCGAATGTACCACTCGGGTAATCTTTCATAGATAACGATTGTAACATACCAATAACTATATCTTTATTCTCAATATCTACTATTTGACCTTGTAACCTACCAATTCTTGAACCAGGTAAGAATTGGTTTATTCTCTCTACCCATTGATTTAAAAGAAATTCCTTATGGACGATTACAATTGTTTTTTTCTTTAATTGTGCTATAATATTTAATCCCATTACTGTTTTTCCTCTTCCACATGGTATTTCTAATAATCCACAACCGGATTTATGAGCCTCTTCTATATAAGTATTTATAATATTTGTTTGATACTCTCTTAAATCCCCTTCAAATCTAATGTTAATATCTTCACCTTGTGATATCTGGATATCTTTGGGCATCCCAAATCTTTTATATCCATAAAATCTTGGTAAATATAATTTCTTTGGCGATTCTCTATAAATTGAGAATTCTGTTGGTTTTTGCATTGAATTAGGTGGAGCAAAAGGTTTTACTGTTAAATCTTTACGAATTTCATTTTGCTCTTTTACAGACAATGAATTTTTTAATATAGAAAATCCCTTTTGTCCAAGATATCCTTTATGTATTTCCATTTATCCTTAATATATTTGAGAATATATTCCTATGTAAATCTTTAAAATATATAATTATATTACATAATATATTGTCCTTTATTATATTCAATTTTTATAATAAAAAAATATATTAATAAGTTATATGGAATCTATATTAAAAACATTAAGAAAAGAACCACTTGAATATACTGGTATAGCATTAATGGGAATATTTATAGCTAGTAATATGAAAGTCCCTTCTGATATTGGTAATATGATAGATACCCTAACGGGTCGTTTAATTGTAATAACATTAGCATTATCATTATTTTTCGTTCATCATATTTTAGGAGGTGTAGCGTTAATTTTTGCGTATGAATTAATAAGACGTTCAGAGAGAAAAGGGTATTACCAGGCGAGACAATTTTTACCGAGCGAAATTAAAAAGGGGGTTCATTTTAATGCTTTGAACCAATTCCCACCCACTTTAGAAGAAGAAATGGTTGAAAAATTAGTGCCTATATCACGCAAAAATTTAGGAGAACCAGAATTTAGACCTATTATGAGTAAATTACATGATGCCACAAAAATATAATTTATATATATTTATACAATTTTGAATATTTATTGATATTTATTTATATTTATCAATAAATATTTTAGTAAAATTTATTCTTTTAGCAGTAATAATTTATATTATTCAGTCGTTTGGTTTTTGACCCACTCAAGGACTTTATATATGCCATATGCCGCAGCAATGCCACCAATAATGCCTCCTGCTGCCTCAACATACTTCATGTATTTTTCTTTATCTTTATCAGTTAAATTTGTTGAACTATTTAATTTTTCTAAATCTAAGGGTGATTTTACACCATCTTGTAATATATTTCCTTTATCATCTACTTCATTACATGATATATATATTTCATCATTGATTACATTTTTTGTCCCTGTTTCATTATAAAAATAATTATCTTCATCTACTGTTTTAACATCCTTGTTTTCCTGACCACAAATTATACTATCTAATATTTTCATATCAGCATACGTCATATTTATTGCTGATTCAATACCAAATAATAGGATGTCATAACTGCCAGTGCATGGTAAATATGGAAGAGATCCTCCATTATATACATAATAACTTGATTTTGGTATAAAATTATTCATCGTATAATTTGATATATTTATGGATGCTTTATCCCCTTTATCTGAAGGAGAGTGTTTTATTATATTACTAAACATTATTTCACTTTCTGATTTAGCATCATTAGACTTTATTGGAATACAAACTAATACATTTTTACCATCCTGATTTATATGATGTATTATTAACTCGGCGTCTGAATAATATCCATTATATTTATTTAGGGATTGTTTATATAATCTTATATCTTGTATAGTGAATTTATCACCATTATATGTTACATCTGTTTTACCGTCATAACTTAAGTCAAGATAATCCCCATTATTTGTTACATTGAGTGAACTCAGTCCATAATCAAATGTATATTGGCAATTAGTGGAGCATGTCTTATTTGTTGTTGTTACATTAACAGGCATAGAACCAGAAGAACAAGCATTATAAGAACCACATTTAGAAGTCATTATTATATAATATAACTTATTATTATATAATATTATAAACATAATATAGGAATAACATTATATAATAAAATTTAAATTGAAGTATATATATAATGAAACATACTAAAGTTAGAAATGGAAAAAAGAAAATTAAGAGGAAAAATATAACACGTAAAAAAGAAAAAACTTATAAACTTAGATCTAATCCTAATTCTAAACGAAACAAAATTACAAAAAGAATTAAACAAGAACCAAATAATATCTTTAATAAAACTATAAAAAAAATACAAAATGGAGGAGCAACAGCGAGGAGAAATATCAAAAATAGGGTTGATACATTATTGAATAAGAGGGATAAACAAATATTAAATAAGCCTATAAATAAAAAAAAAATAGATACAATAAATAATGAATTAACAAACTTATTAACACATGTCATATCTAGACTTGGGATTATGAAAAAAACAAAAAAAAATAATAAAGTCATTACCAAATTTAATAATGATATTGGAAGTTATAAAGCATTATTAAAGAGTATTACTGCTAATCCATATAAGAAACAAACTTTGAATGATACGATAATTAATGACGCCACTAGTGAGAGTGTTGAAGAAGAATTAGGACAACCTAGTTCAGAACCTGGAATAAAACCACAACCTGAAACACAACCTGAACCACAACCTGAAACACAACCTGAATCACAACCTGAAACACAACCTGAAACACAACCTGAAACACAACCTGAAACACAACCTGAAACACAACCTGAACCACAACCTGAAACACAACCTGAACCACAACCTGAAACACAACCTGAATCACAACCTGAAACACAACCTGAAACACAACCTGAAACACAACCTGAAACACAACCTGAAACACAACCTGAAACACAACCTGAAACACAACCTGAACCACAACCTGAACCACAACCTGAACCACAACCTGAAACACAACCTGAACCACAACCTGAAACACAACCTGAAACACAACCTGAACCACAACCTGAACCACAACCTGAAACACAACCTGAAACACAACCTGAAACACAACCTGAAACACAACCTGAAACACAACCTGAAACACAACCTGAAACACAACCTGAAACACAACCTGAAACACAACCTGAAACACAACC
>Ga0307982_1000126_pt1 | contig 56661 bp, 31 predicted proteins | sample OrgLakmetagen989_FD_201847 | JGI IMG/M metagenome (GOLD analysis project Ga0307982, IMG submission 201847) | Saline water microbial communities from Organic Lake, Antarctica - #989 | ecosystem: Environmental > Aquatic > Non-marine Saline and Alkaline > Saline | place: Antarctica: Organic Lake... | reverse complement strand
AGCCCAGCCTACAGAGTGGGCTGTGGCTGTGGCGGTGCGGGCTCGCCCCTTGAACGCGCAGGAGTTGGGCATGGGGGACAGCAGTGTGTGGCGCTTCGATGCCCAAGGCAGCACCGCCATCGAAAAGTGCAGTGACGGCACCCAGCCCAAGCTGCACAAATTCACCCATGTATTTCCCCCCAGGGCGCCCACCTCAGCCGTGTACGATGAGGTGGGCGTGCCGGTGGTGGATGCTGCGCTGAGCGGGCACAACGCCACCATCATGGCGTACGGGCAGACCAGCACGGGGAAGACACACACACTCATGGGCACACCGGATGAGCCAGGCATCGTCATCTTGGCCGTACATGACTTGTTTGCGGCAGTGACACAAGCCCTGGCCCGTGGCCAACGGCAGTACGAGTTGCGCATCAGTTACCTGGAGCTGTTCAACGAGGAACTCAAGGACCTGTTTGACCCCACAGCCAAGCACCTGCGCATCGTGGACGACCCGCACGTGGGCACCACCGTGCAGAACATCACCGAGGAAGTCGTGCGTTCCCCCGACCGCGTGCTGCAGCTGCTGACCATAGGGGAGGGAAATCGCGCCGTGAGCATGACCAACATGAACGCCCGCTCTAGCCGCAGCCACTGCATATTCCGCCTCACCATTGAGTCCTGGAGCGCACAGGATGAACGGGAGGATGCCGATGACGTGCGCAGCAGTGTGTTGAACCTGGTGGACCTGGCTGGCAGCGAGCGCGTCTCCAAGAGTGGCGCCACTGGGGCTCGCATGAAGGAAAGTGCCAAGATCAACACCAGCCTGCTCACCCTGGGAACAGTCATCAACAAGCTCACCGCTGGTGCGGACCACATCCCCTACCGTGACTCCAAGCTCACCCGGCTGCTGTCCTCTTCGCTGGGGGGCAACGCCCGCACTGGCATCATCTGCACCGTCTCCCCCGCGGGCTGGAACAAAGGAGAGACACGTTCCACGTTGCAGTTCGCAGAGCGTGCCATGCGTATCGTAAACAGGCCTGCGCCCCACGGCCCCCCCAGCTCTGCCAGTCTGCTTGGGCGGTATCGCAGGGAGATCCAGTCCCTCCGGGGTGCCTTGCTGCAGGCGCGGGGGGAGACGGACATACTGCTGGACGGGGAGACACTGACGCCTGCAGAGGTCATCGCGCGGCTGCAGACGGCCCACCAGGGCAAGGAGTCGTCCCTACAGGCACAGCTGGCCTCCCTGCAGGCGTCAGAGGAGCAGTCCCAAACCGCCGTGAGCAGTCTTCTGGAGCTGCTGCTGGCGGCATCACACGGTGTAGCGCTGCTGCAGCAAGCCCCAGACATCATGTTCATGCTGCGTGACGTGGCCACTGGCAGCAGCAGCGCCCCCCGCGCCATCCGCAGTATTTACGCAGGAGTGCCGGGGCTGCAGGCCGCGATGCAGGCGGACAGGGGTGACAGCGGGCGCCCCCCCATGCTGCACCTGACAGCCAGCACTGGCGCCCCCCAGCAGGCCCCGCCCCTCACACCGGAGGAGTTTGCCCGGCAGCTGCTGCAGCTGCGAGAGGAGCGGGACGCCCTGCGGGCCGAGCGCGACGCGCTGCGGGCCAACAGCGCCGACGCCGCCCAACGGGGCGATGAGCTGGGGGACATTCTGGTGGAGATGCAGGAGCAGCTGACGCAGACGCGGCAGGAGCTGGCTGCTGCACACAAACAAGTGCGGCAGAAGGCGGAACAAGTATCCGCCGCTGAACGGCAGGCGGAACACAAGGATGGCCGCCTGCAGGCAGCTAGGGATCGCGAGAGTGTGCTGCAGCAGCAGCTGCGGGCTGCAGAAGACACGCTTGGCGACACGGTGGCAGAGCTCAGTGCAGCACAACAAGCCGCAACCGTCAGAGCGGAACAAGCTGAAACGCAACTGAGAACAGCTGAAGAACAGCTGCACACACAGCGCGCCCAGAGCAAGGACTACGAGCTGCGGCTGGCGGATCTGCGGCGGGACCTCACTGATTCAAGGGTGCGCGCAGACAGCCTTGAACTGCAGCTTGAAGATCGAACTGTGCAACTGCAACGTGCAGAGGAGCACACTGGGGCGGCTGAAGCGCGTGAGGGTCGGCTGCAAGAGGAGCTGCTCGCCCTGCGGGAAGATTGCGAGCGGCGCATCCAAGCTGCATCCAATCAAGCCGCTGCAGATGTGCGCACCGCACGGGAGGAGCACAATGCCACACAGCAACAGGCCCATGCCACACAAGAGGAGCTGCGGGGCCTGGAGAGTCGCCTGCAGGACACACAGGGGCGTACCTCCCAGCTGCAGGCACAGCTGGGCAGCCGTGACGCAGCCCTGTGCCAGATGGAATATGACATGCAGCAGCAGCAACAAAGAGCATTAGAACAGTTGCAAGCAGTGCAGGAGAAGGTGGACCAAGAGCGTGCTGCCAACGAGGCGTTGCGGAGGGAGCTGCAAGTCGAGCAGGCGGAGCGACAGCAGCTGCAGACAGCACTGCACTCCACACAGCAGCAGCTTAGCACGGCATCCAGTCAGCTGGGTGCAGCGCAGGAGCGGACCACCATGGGAGAGACAGCTTCGGCTAAGGCAGAACAGGCCCTGGCCAAGGCAGAACAAGATATTGAACAGCTGCGTGCGCTTCTGCAGGCCGCGCGGAAGCAGTTGAGCGCACTGCAAGCAGAACACGCCATGTGTGGAGGAACAGCACAGGAACAAGCTCAGAAGGTAGGTGCTGCTGTTGCCAGGGCGGAGCAGGCGGAAGCCAAGCAGGCTCAGCTAAGTATGGACCTGCAGTCTGCTGAGCATAGGCTGCACGCCACACAGAAGAAGCTGCAGGAACAGAAGGCACGCATGGATGCGGTCAGCACGGAACGCACTGTGTTTTATGAGCGCATGTCCAGCGCCGAGGAGCAAGTGCAGCTCAGCAACAAGCTGCTGTTGGGCGCGCATGAAGCGGTCGCAGACATGGAGCAGCAGGTCGCAGAGGCCGAGGAGCGTGTCACCACCATTCGCCTGGCGGTGCTGCGAGCGGAGAATCAGGCCACCCGCTCCGCATTCAGCGACTTGGAGGGGGAGCTGCAGGAGGCCAAGCGTGGCGTCGGCGGGGGGGGTGCAGGGGGGGGTCGCGCGCTGCAGAGCAAGGGGCGGGTGGCGGCGGCACCGGTGCTGCCGGTGGCCACGGGGACCTCTGTCGCACAGTCAGGCAGCCACAGCACCGTGACCAGCAGCAGAAGCAGGTTGGTCAGCTTTCATACGGCAGTACACAGCCTCCCGGCAGGCGGTGCGCAGGAGATGGGCGCTGCAGGCACAGCGTGGGCGCAGGAGGAAGCGGTGCCCCCCGTCACCCCAGCCAGGGGGGGCTTGCTGGACACCTCCCAGCTCACCCCCATGTCAGCTCTGTCCCGGGGCACCATGGGCAGCACCCCCTTCAGCCTCTCCGGCAGCGACACGCCCAGTCCACAGCTGAAGTTCGACAGCAGCCAGTGATGCAGGGGCCTGCGGCTGGTACTCTGGGCAGCAAGCCCCGATGCCTCGCTTCAGCAGCACACTTAGTAATGTATTTCGGTGATTGACTGACTCTGCTCGGTCGACCAACCTGGGCTTGCCAACGTAGCGTCGTGCCTGCTGATACCCCCCTTGCTGAGGCAGATACAGGCTTCTAGAAGATGTGTGCCCCCCTCATGTGTGCCAATGCACAAATGTTACTTCTGCAAAGAGATGCCGAGTGACACACTTTTGGTCACCGAATGGTTCAGAATGTCCTGCTGAATCGCAGATTTGTGGGTTGACAGGGCAAAAAGTAGGATCTGCAGAACATTGCTGCCGTTACCACGTGTCGTGACGTATCGAATCATTGGCTACAGTGGGTGACATGGAACATCTTGTGAAGAGCTGGGAAGTTCTTGCATATTTTGTGGGTGCCTTCAATGAAGTCTGCATGGCGCCTTTGTAAGCTTTTGCATGCAGGTGTGGCAAATCACCCAAACGCAAGTCTTGGGCTTCAGTCTTTTGGACTTCATTTGCTGTGTGCGGGTGTGCTCGGAGTTGCGCAAGCAGGCCTCATTCAAAACGCATTTCTTGCGAAGTCTGATCATGACCTTCGTGACACATTTCGGTTCGTACTTGGTGCCCTGCATAGCTGCAGTGCACCTCTGACGTGTGGATATTTTCAAAGTGGTCCGTCTTGCAGGTGGCACCACCATGGCAGCCATTTTGATGGGCCGCTCGCCAGGCTGGGCTGCAACATCTGCCCCCACAATGGGCGTCCTCCTCGCGTGGTACTTGGTGTTCTTCTGTCCCGGGGATCTGTTCCATGACGTGTATGAATGGCGCATCGTGAACACCACCGCACGGGTATTCGAGTGCATCAACACCGCCTACGCCATTGGCAGCTTGGGGCTGAACAATGCCCTGCACTCGACAGTGGGTAAGGCCACCACTAGTGTGCTCATGTGCGGTGTTTTATCTGGCTGTGGTGGAGGAGTGCTGCTGGAACTCGGCAACCTGCAACTGAGAACAGCCGAGGAACGCAGGATAAACAGCATGCAGACCGTGGACAGCTGCATGAAGGCGCTGCTGCTGGCCATTCTGTACCTGTTTGTACTGTGTGATCCGTACGGGCTGCTGTGGGCCCCCCTGGGTGCGGCGCCCCCCATGGTGGGGGTGGCTGAGGGGGTGGCAGCACTGGCCATCCTGAACACTGCTGTGACCATGCTGTTCCCTGAGGCAGTGCACTGGCCAGCCGATGTGGCTGAGCGGTTCCTGCCTGGTTTCCAGTCGGCATTTGTGCCCACTGAGCTGGGCAGCAGGAGGCCCAAGCAGCCACATGCGGCGACGCACACAGCACGGGGGCGCCTGCAGCAGCCTGGGGAGGAAAGCGGCAGCAGCAGCATGCAGCCAGAAGAGAAGCAGGTTGGCACCCCTGCCTGGAGGCGGCGCAGCACCCGCGCCCGCTCTGCTAGTCGGAAGCAGTGAAGGGCGGGAGCAGTGTCGAGGGGGGCAAGGGGGGACGTCAACAACATTGCAAACGCAACACCAGAACACTAATTCAAGGGTCATTTCATGAACATCACTTGTAGTTGGTTGAATTGTGGACATTTGCTCGTGCAGGAGCACGTAGCAGCCACACTGTCAGCTTGACTCAGCCCCAGCAGCAGCCGCGGCAAACAAGCCAGAAAAGTCCCGTGACTGCGCCGAACTTGCGTGACTCATTGTTGCCAGTCATAATGACTGCCCATGGCTCTCAAGCAATGGCCGACCTCCGCAAGGCCACGCGCAGCAACGTGCCTGCTTCCAGCTTGCGCTCGCCCGTGAAAGCTCTTGATGCAAATGGCGATGGCGACGTTTCCGCACAAGAGCTACTCGCAGCTTTCGACGCTGATGGAAATGGGGCAATTGATGGAATTGAATTACAGAAGCTTGGCATCCAGTTGACCAACCAGGTGCGTTCATTGCTACAAGCTGCCTAGGGCCATGATTCCGCGCGTGCTGCGGAAGTTGCTGTTGCACGTCTCCCTGCTGCCGCCGCCACAAAGGCACCTCCCAATCATTTTTTTGTGCAGTTGGTGTACAATAATCATCTCTTGGGCCAAATCCAGTCACTGGAGCAGGCCCAGCTGGGCCACCAGCGTGCACTGCAGCAGCGCCACGCTGCTCTTCGCCAAGCGCTGGCCGCCGCGGAGGCTGCTCGGGCGGAGGTGGCGCAATTGCGCCGGGACCAGCACAGCGCAGAGGCTGCGTGCACTCGTATGGAAGACGAGAACAGGGGCTTGCATGTGGAGCTGGGCTCCGCCCAACGCGCTGCAGAGGCCGCCGCAGACGCAGCCGAGGCCGCCACCGCCCGTGCCGAGGTGGCCGAGCGAGCCGTCGCCGACGCCAAAGCAGCAGCGGCAGCAGCCAAGCGCGCCCTGGGCACTGCAGAGGGGGACAAGGAGGACGCCCTTGCCGCTGCCCAGGCCAAGCTGAAGGCCCTGGCGTCGGAGCGGGACCGCGCCCTGGGCACAGTGGAGGAGCTGAGGGAGAAGGCAGCCCCCCTGGTGTTGCAGGTGCAGGCGGCACAAAAGGCGGCTGCAGAGGCACAGCAGGCAGCAGCTTCTGCCCGCAGCGCCAAGGAGGCTGCTGAGGCCCGCGCCGCCGCCACCGCGGAGCGCCTGCAGGGCTTGGAGTCCCACACGGCGGAAGCCCGGGGGCGGGAGGCAGCCTTTGAACGCGCCATAGCAGAGCTCCAGAACAAGATGCAGGCGGCGCAGGACGAAGCGGACATGCTGCGTGACCACGCGGAGCAGGCTGGCAGTGCCTCTGACGCCCTGCAGGGGCGGGTGGGGGACTTGGCTGCAGAGCGGGATGAAGCCCTGGCGCAGGCCGCGGAGCTGCAGAAGGAACTGGAGAGCGTGGGGGCAGACCTGCTCACGCAAGCGCGGGCACGCACAGCGGACCAGGAGGCCTTCGAGGCCAAGGTGCGCGCCCTGCAGGAGGCCCAGCGCGCAGAGGAGGCTGCCCACCGGGAGGCCCAGGAGAGCATGCTGGGCAAGCTGCAGGCGGCACAGGAACGCAACCGCAGCAGCCGCACCCACGATGATGCGCGCTACCAAAAGCTGCAGGATGACCTCAGCCAGTTGCACGATGTAAGTACCCTCTCACCCGATCACCTGTGACTTTGCATGTGTGCATGTGTGTGGGGGCCATGACGATAAACTTCAACGCGAACACAGAACGTGTGCGCCGCACAGCGGGTATCTGTACTGCTTTTAACTGCAATCGTAGCCTCAGTATTGTGTGTTGTGTGGTCTCCGTGTTTTGCGCTTTCCTTGCAGCGCTCCCATCACCCCCTCCCCCATTGCAGGTGCTGGCGAAAACCCGACGGGAACTAGCCACAGCAGAAGGCCGCTTCGAAGCCGAGCGCGAAAGCCACGACCAGGAAGTGCGTGCCTTGGAGTCTGAGCTGCGGGGAGCGCGAGTGGAGCTGCAGGCAGAGCAGGAGGCCCACGCCCGGGACGGGAAGAGGGCAGAGCAGCAGGTGGCTGGCCTGCACGCCGACCTGGTGAACCGCACGCAGCGCCAGGTGGCTGTGCTGTCTGCCATGAAGGGCGCCTTCGCCGAGGTGATGCAGGATGCACGCACGGCACACAGCGCGGCAGCGGCCTCCAAGGCTGAGACCGCCCAGCTGACCCTGCAGGTGAATGAAGCCATGGACCAGACCAGCAAGGATGCTGCACAGTGGTATGATGGCGTGAAGGGCAGCCTGCTGACCCTGTTGGATGTGGTGACTGCTGCCCGTGGTGCCGTGTCTGACGCTGAGGACGAGAAGGAGGCGTCCGCCCTGCAGCTGGAGGAGGCCCGCGCCGCCATCCTCATGTTGCAGGAACAAGTGAACAGGACAGAACACGAAGCGCAGGTCGCGCAGGAGTCCCTGCGAGCAGGCGACACCCGCCACGACCAGGCCTTGCGAGCTCTTCGGGCTGAAGGGAACGAGGCCGCCGCTGCCGTGGAGGACTGCACTGCCCGCCTGCGCCGCACACAGGAGCAGCTGGCGGCCGCCAACGACGCCAACTTGAAGCTGCAAACGGACAACAGCGAGTTGGTGGATGAGGTGTCTGAGATCCGTGCCAAGTACAAGGCCAAGCTGGCCGCCAGCGACGAAGCCAAGCACGCCGCGGCGGGGCAGGTAAAGCGCCTGGGCAAGGACAAGCAGGAGCTGGCTGCGGCCCTGCGGGAGGTGCAGGGCGACAAGATGGCGGCGGAACGCGCAGTGGCAGACCTAACGGAGCGCCTGGGTGCCCTGGAGGAGGACTTCGCGGAGGTGGATGCTGGCGGGGCAGCAGAGGTCACACACCTGCGCTCCCAGGTGCAGCAGCAAGCGGCAGCCCTGAGCAAGCTGGAGGAGCAGCTGGGCCGCACACAGGCGCTCATGGGCGTGCTGGAGCAGCAGCGGGATGAAATGCGGGAGGACAACGAGGCGCTGCGGGAGGAGCTGGATGGCTTCTACGCGCGATCCCTGGCGGGGGAAATGGGCATCATGGGGGGGGCTGCCCCCCCCCAGCACCACGGGGCCCTGGCGGAGGAGGCGTCGTCTGACTCAGAGGACGACAGCGGCCCGTACAGGAGCGACCCCCTACGGGACACGGGGCGTACAGCGCCGTCCCTGGCGGCCACACCCGCCCCTCGCCGCCCCACGGGGCAGCAGGCCACCCCTGTCCCCGCCCCTGCCCCTGCACCCAAGCCAAGCCCTGCGCCAAAGACTGCATCGCCGGCACCCAAGTCTGGTGGAGATCTTGCCCCCCCCACATCAGGCCCAGCGACCCCTCCTGCATCAACCTCTCCACACAAGGTTGACAAAGGTGTGATCGGGGAAGCATCAGCGGCTCCTACGCCAAGCACATCAGGCCCACCCGCAGCGAAAGCAGCCAGCCCACCCAAGGCACCTTCGGGCGTCAATGCTGCCGCCACTTCTGCCCCGGCCCCCATGAAGGCACACACCCCCAGCCCCCCTGCTTCCACCTCGTCGCAGCCAAGCTCGGCTGCGGCCAGCGGTGCCTCCTCCCCCAGTGGCCCCCAGGCTGCCAGGCCCCGCGGGCCCCCTCCTGGCACAAGTGCTGCACCTAGGCCTGCTGCTGGAACTACACAGTTGGGCTCTGCGCCCCCAGCTCGCGGCCCGCCCCCTGGCACCACACCACCAGCTAGGGGGCCCCCACCAGCTCGCGGCCCACCCCCTGGCACTACATCCCCAGCTAGGGGGGCCCCACCAGCCCGCGGCCCACCAAGACCCACGAAATAAGTCTACCTCTCAAGCAGCAGCGAAAGTGCTGATGTACAGCTACGGTATACAATGGTCGCGCAACATATCATCGTGGCTTTCTCCTCTCGCAGGACATGTGCCCCCCCGGCGACTTCCATTGGGGTCTACGGCAATTGTTGAGTCAATCAATTAATCTCACTGCCTCCAAAAAATGTTCCTGAATAAATCATTCCGGCAACACGAATCAATGCCGGGGGTTTGTTGCACTGGTTGTCTATGACCGATGACTAGATCTTTCGCGAAAACGCTGCAAATATGCACAAGTATAAACTCATCAGCAAAAAAGGTGAAGGCACCTTCAGTGAAGTACTCAAAGCACAAAGTATCAAAACAGGGGAGTACATGGCTATCAAGTGCATGAAGACAAAGTTTGACAGCATTGAGCAAGTCAACAACCTTCGGGAGATACAGGCACTTCGACGCTTGTCCCCGCACTCACACATTGTAAAATTGTATGAGGTCTTGTAGTGAGTGGCCACCATAACAGCGTCAAGTTTCAGCTGCAGCATGTATGAATCTGCGCTGTGACACTGTGCTGGCTCACGGTCAACCCGGCGCAGTGATGCTCCTTCAGGCCGGCTGGCATTGGTTTTTGAGCTGATGGAACGAAATATTTACGAACTGATCAAAGGCAGGAGGCACTACTTGCAAGAATCTCACGTGAAAGCACTCATGTATCAGCTCATGAAAGGCATAGATCACATGCACAGGTACGTCGACAATTTCCGCAGGTCAACGGCCGACTTGAAAGCTTTGTGCAGGAACGGAATTTTCCATCGCGACATCAAGCCAGAAAATGTCCTTGTTGTGGATAATGCACTGAAACTAGCAGACTTTGGTTCTTGCCGTGGCATCTATAGCAAGCAGGTATGATGCAAAACAGCATTGAAGCATGCGGGCGTGAATCGTTGCATCATTTGACTTTGCAGCCGTATACCGAGTATATTTCAACGCGTTGGTACCGTGCTCCAGAATGCTTGTTAACAGATGGTTACTATGGGTACAAGATGGATATCTGGGGGATTGGTTGCATTCTTTTCGAGGTCATGGCACTGTATCCGTTGTTCCCTGGCAAAGATGAGGTTGACCAAATTGACAGGGTTCACAAAGTAACCGGCACGCCAGACGAAAAATTGCTGAGCAAGTTCAAAAAGTATTCCTCTCACGTAAATTTCAATTTCAAGAAACGTCAAGGAACTGGGATTCGAAAGCTGGTTCCTCATGCTTCCGCTGAGTGCCTGGAGCTTTTGGAGGGCATGCTGCAGTATGATCCGGAGTTGCGGTGGTCAGCCAAGCAATGCCTCAAACATGCATGGTTTGCGGAGCTGCGGGCGGCTGACAAATCCCTGAAAGACTCTTCTATGCCAAAGGCATCAAGCGGCAAGCAAGCCCTATCAAAGTCGTCAGGGCAGGAGTCATCAGCAAACATAAAGCAAGAGTCCAAGGGTGCAGAGCTGCACGGAGCAGTATATTCCAGCCCGTATAAAGATGCTCCAAGCGCTAGCAAAGCTGCCAGTGACAGCGCCCTTCAATCTTCTCATCGATCGTCAAGCCTTCCTCTTGCTGCAACTTCCCAAACTTCAACGCATGCTGAGGCCTCCGCTGCACCTTCAAGCACGTACACTTCAGCCAATACCACATCTCAATCTGTTCACCTCAAGGCTCGCCGCAAGAAGCCGCACATATCAAAAACATTTGCAGGGTACAGTTCCAGCCAAAGCAGCACAATGCAGCAACTTGGCGCGCCACAAGCACAGTCCTCAACCCAAGCTCCTGCTTCACAGTACGCCAAGTATCAGTCGGCTTCTTATTCAAAACCAACAAGTTTTAGTCAGCAAATGGTGTCGAACGGCAACTACATTACTGCTGTGCAGCCTAAGCACGCGTCTGTCGTAAAAACAGCAACAGCTCAATCTGTGAGCTCCTACGCACATACTGCAAGCCGAACATCACAATCAACCCACCCATCCATGGCAGCAGCCACAGCCCATGCACAGAAGTCCTACTATAGTCACACAAATCTACAAAGCCTTGCGCGGGTGCAGGGACGACAGCAGTATGCCGCACAGGTGCAATCATACGCCAGCCCCCAACCTGCAATGGTGCACACCATGCCCACGACTAACACAGTGACTCGACAACCGGCACCCTACTGGTCCAAGCAATCGTCACAACAGACTAGCAATGTGTACTCGTACACAAACGCCAAGCAAGCCCCGCGAGGCTATTCGCACCGCAGCAAACTGCCACAGGGCACACCGGTTCGAGCCCCTCCTAAAAAGAAAGCCACTAATAAGTCAATGCGTTCAAAGTACCCAGTGCCTAACTTTGGATGAATTTACACTCAATCCAAAACTACCACGAACGTACTTGCACAATCAATGCTGCATTGCAGCCCACTCCATAAGCTCACGAACCAGAGCAGTGCTCTTAGTTAACTGCGAAACCCACGGCGCCTCCACCAGGTGGTCATCAGTGTCGGTCAGAGCCATGCCTCGTGCCACTGCCTCTTCAGCGTCAGCATCTAGCTGCTTCACTGCCTTGCTCACCATGAGCTGCAGCAGCTGCACCAACTCGGCTTCCTGAGCCTGCTGCTGTGCGGTGGAGCTCTCAGTGAGAGTCACAGCATGGCACACAACCCCAACAACATCAGAGACTGCGGCTTTGATTGTTTCGTCGGGCAGACAGTACAGCAAGAGAACGAGTGGTGGCGATAGGGCGCTTGCAACAGCGGACAGCACACTGGCTGGGCAACTGATGGCCGTGTACAGGAACAACTCCAAATACCGCTGCCAAAGCTGCGGACGCTGCCGTGCTACACCCTGGAAGGCTGCCAGCAGTTCCCGAGACTTGGCTTCACCCAGCTCAGACACACGGTGGCGGGCGAGGAACAAGTTGTGCAGGGATGGATCCACGCCCAGCGGGGCACTGAAGCGATGCGTGTCGCCGCCCTGGGCTGCCTCCTGCTCTGCTTTTTTCTTCTGCATGTCAAAGAGCTTCATGGTGTACTGTGCCCGCACCAGTGGCACAAGCAGGTGCTTCATGATGTGGCAGGTGGAGCTGAACACACGGGGGTCCTCACAGTGCCGCGATCCATCGTCTTCTACAGTCACTTCGCGCTGCCGACTGGCGGCATGTGTCTGCATGAGCACCAGGAGGCGCTCCAACAGCGCCCCAAGCACGGGCGACGGCATGCCCCACAAGGTTGTCCCAGCACCACGATCGAAGCGCAGCAGCGAGACAAGTACGTGAGACCAAGTGGGCGGCAGCTTTGCGAAGCCCTGCAGCTGGTCGTTGTCCACACTGATGACGACTTGGATGACGCATTTGCGGAGGTCCTCAGGGGCGGAGTCCCCCATGGTGGTCAGCAGCGCTGTGTTCACAAATTGCCCGCTGAGCACACAATCCGCAGTGGTGCACAGCAGTCGCACCATTTTGATCGTCACAGACTCCTCAGTGAGCTGGCCTGCGCTGGATGTGATGGCTGTCTTGGCTGCATTCGCCAGAGTGCCTTGCATTAGGTTGTCAGCGACGGAGCAAATCACCCGCGTCATGCTGCGGTAGAGCAATACCCCGCCACCATCGTGGGGCGAGAAGCTGACGCGGTGTGTCGTGTTATTTGCCAGTGTGAGGCACAGGCGCACCAGCGGCTTCAGCACGTCAAAGTCGTACCGAAAGGCCCACGCCATCACCCCCAGCAGGTGCACGTGGCGGTGGCGAAACCAGTCAAACACAGCGGCGTACTCACTGTTGGAGGAGGACGCCCACACCAGGCCACGCAGGTCACGCAGCCACCCAATGACGGCAAATTTGTCAGACAGTGAGATTGTAACAGCTTGCTCGCCGCCGGTTCTGGCAGATCCAGTGCGGGCGGCCTGGTGCAGCAGCTGCGCCACTTGCTCAGTCACACGACCCGTGTATGCCACGGCGTGCAGCAGCCCAGTTGGCTGGCTGGTGTCCAGCTGCGGTGCGTCTGCGATCACCCGCACCACCAAGCCCTCGGGGACATCCACCGTGGGGCGGTCGCTGCCGCCGCCACCCCGCACCCCCCCTGCACCCCCATGGCCAAGGGCAGGCGTCTGTCCAAGCAGCGCACCCGACGGTTGATTTTCAAAGCCAGTGCTGAGAAGTGTGTGCAGGGATGCCCCCACAGCCTCCAGGGGCGTAATGAACCCCAGGAACCAGTCGGGGCCCAGGTGCCGCAGCGCAAGCGCACCAGAATGCGTCAGCTTCGCGGTGAGATGGGGCACCATGGAATCCAGGGCGTTGCGGCTCTGCAGGGAGCCGGACATCATTCTGCGGAAGGGGATCTCGAACCTGCCGCCAGCCTCGTTGCTGCTGCTGCGCTCGTCTGAGGAGCCCTGTCGCTTCACCTTCTTCAGCGCCTCGTCCAGGGCGTCACCTGTGTCGATTTCATTGTGCTGCAGGATGGAGTTGCTCTGCACGGTGCCTGACGCGAAATCAAACGCGTCCACTGCTGCAGAGGCGCCAAGCATGTTGCCGGTCACGGGGTTCATGGAGGGCCCGGAGGCAGCACGCTGCTGCATGGCGCCCAGCACAGGCCCCCGCTGCTGCATGCTGCTCATGTCACTGGAGCTGTCTGCAATGCCCAGCTGCTGCACCACCTCTGCCTTGAGAGCTTCCTCCAGGAGACTGCCTGCGCTGCCGGCAGGGCCCACAGCCTCCTCGGCAGCCGCATCCAGGGGCTGCGTCGGGCTGCTCAGCACACGGGCGTGGGAAAACAGCAGTCTAGACAGGGCCAGGTACACATAGGTGCGCCAGCGGCCGTACTTGGGGTGGGACAGCAGGGGAAAGAGCACTGCTGGGGAGCGCGTCACCAGCGTGCGCACCGTCAGCGTGCACAGCAGGTCCGTCAGCGCAGGCGGCAGCGCGGCCATGATGTTGCTGGAAGAGCGGGGGACTACATGGTCCACCATGCTGGTGAATGTCACCACAGTTTGTGTCACCACCTGGTCCACCCCCCCTGACACCGGGCACGCCCGCACTCCAGCTTCGCCTGAGGCCTCGCCTGCCCTCAGATTGGCCACCAGCTTCATCATCATCATGTCCACCAATTCATGGGGGTGTGTGAGCTTCATGCGGTGCAAGAATCGAGCCAGCAGCGGCGTGATGCCCTCCTCGTTGCCGCTGCCCTGTCGCCAGGCAGCCTCCCCAGCGGAATGCAGCGGGTTGCTTTGCCACCCGTGCTGACTCATGGACGCTGCAGCATGGCTCAGTCCAGAGCGCAGTTTTGCGGAGGTGACTGCCAAAGCCCCCTGCTTGCGCTCCTTGACGTACACGTGCCAGAAGGGCGTGAAGCAGTCCAAGATGGAGCCCTCCAGCCACGTGTGGCTGCGCTCACTGGCTGTCGCAGAGCGGCTGGCGAACATCAAAGTGTGCAGCTGCTTCACGGCTGCACGGGCCTGCTCAGGCGACAGGGTCTTGAAGCTGCTGTCGGCTGCTGCAGCGGCAGGGGCGGCCGGGGCGTCGCCCAAGGACACTGCCGCAAGGTCATTCACAAGGGCCTCCAGGGCGGCGTTGGTCATGTCCAGGCCCTTTTGCGCCACCCCAGACAGGGACATGTCGCTGTCCTCAGCTGGCGCGGCATCGGGGGTGTCCTGTCCAGTGGCCACTCGGGGCAAGCACGCGCCCAGGGACAGCAGCATGATGTCAAACATCCACTGCAGCACGATGGCAGCCGCAGATGCAGCAGTGAACGCCTCGTCGCTGTTGGAGGTGGCAGTTTGCAGGGACTGCACCCCGCCATCCATCATCCCCCCGAAGTCCATCCCAGCCGCATCCGGGCCCAGCAGCTTGCTCATCAAGGAGCTCACTGCAGCCTGGAAGGCATGCTGCGGATCTCTGCCATCATACTGCGGCGATGACTGCCCTGCAGTGCGCCCGGTGGCTGCTGCTTGTGCTGCCGGTTTCTCAAGGGCTGCCTGCAGGGGGTCTGTCTTCTCCTTCACCAGCAGCGTGTCTGGCTTGTGCACCATGCTCAAGGGCCACAGCAGGCTGGACAAGTTGCGCATCAACGCTGCGCACTGTCCCCGCAACAAGCTGCCCACCACACGCAGCGTGAACATGCTTTGGTCATCCTGAGAAGCACTGGCAGCCACGTGCACATTGTCGGCGACCTGCAGTGCATGCCGGGTGTAGTTGAACAGCGTTCCCTCGTAGAACTGACACACCCCACCCAGGACTTCTGTGGTACACTGCTTCAGGATGAGGTAAAGCGCCCTGCGGGTTTCTGCGGAGTCGTTGAACTCGTCAACCCAGCTGCCCTGGCGCATCTGGGCCATGGCCCCTGTAAGGGCGTCGGGGGGGGGGGCCTGCCCCTGCATGACGGGCATGGACACAGGGTACAGAGCAGTCTGCAGTGCCCCCATGGAGTTTGCATTGTCCATCAGTGCCCACGCATCACAGCCATCCAAGGAGGCCACAGCCCCCATCTGCACGTGGTAGGCCGTGATACAGGCCACCACATCCACCACGTGCTGGTGCAGTCCAAGGGAGTCATACATGCCTTGGGAGGTGCTGGCCATTTGTGCAGCGCCCCGCGCTAGCTCCACCCACGCCTTGAGCAGGTACTCAGTGCCGCCCATGGGCACGGCGTACCAATGCTGCAGCAGCACCACCGACGCAAAGTGCATGGCTTGCAGCTGCGACATGGACACAATACCACGTTGTGCAAGCTTGCTGATGCTCACCCGGGCCATGAGGGACCAGAAGAGCTGGCAGGTTGCGTGCATCCACGAATGAGTGCTGACAAGGGACAGCTGGCCGCCGGCGTTGGCGGCAGCCGCCACTTGCCGAATGCCGTCCAGGCCGCTGCGGTACTGCTGAGCCACAGACGTGGCAGTGAGAGTCAGAGTCACCTGCAGGGCCTCAGTGAGCACAGAGATCCAGCTCTGCAGGGTCTCGGTGTATGAGCTGATTTTGAGCAGGGCCATGTTGGACAGGGTTGCCATGCACGCAACCGCCACGCGCACTGCGTCATCGTCATCATCCAAAGGCTCATCAGCGCTTGATGCAGTCGTACCATTGGCGAGGGTTATCGCCAGCGAAGCAAATGCACGCACCGCTGCAGGCTCAGTCAAGCCCTGTAGCGCTGCAGTGGCTGAGGCGCGGGGCAAATAGTCGTAATCGTACACGGAATCAGTCTCCCTGCCGCTGCTGACAAGTTGCAAGCGGACTGCACGAACTTCCTCTAAACATTTGCCACACAGTGACAAGCAATCGTTGATTTGGCCCCAGACATCGTCCTCAATGCTACCACTGCCGGAGCTGGAAATGTGAGAAGTAACACTCTCTGCCGTAACGCGTGCCACGCTGAAGGTATGCGCAACAATTGAGTGCAGGAATGGTCTGTAGGCGCGCAGGACCACAGGTGGGGCTGGTGTGCTACCCTCGCCAATCTGCAGAGAAACAGTATCGTGCTTTCGAAGTGAGTATGAGAGGTACAAGGCCTGTTCACAGCAGCCTGGCGTTTCATCGAATTCCCCGTGGTCGGGTAAATGCCTCACAAACCGTGTACCTTTCAGCAAACGGTACACAAACACAAGTGAACTTCACTCGAGGAACACATCTTGTGTGAGCTTGAAGCGCTTCACAGGTCTCAGCCTGAAGGGCAAAGCACCAATTCACTGACATTTCTGCCGTTGAAAGCACTTGCGGACATAGAATAAAACCAAGCACACAAGCGAAAGCACTTACTGCAAATGTTCTAATCAGTTCCTCGATAACATACTGGGCGACTTCAAATGGGATGTTCGAGTGACTCTGCCCTTCTTCCACTTGCGCCTGCTGCATTCCAACAATGCTCCTCTCTCCTGAGTGAGCGGCAGCCAGTCGTGCGAGGCACAGTTTTGGCACTTGCTGCACCCGCTGGTCATCAACCCAGGCAAAATAGGCGATTCTGATAACTGTATACAGGACAGTTCGCTGCACATGGCCGGCAAGGCCTGTCTGACCGCCGGCGTCAGGCACAATCAATTTCCAGAGCTCGTGCTGCAGATTTAAAGCGGTCCCATCTGGAAACTGCTGGTAGTACTCAGATACACAGCCCTTCAAACATGTTGCAGCAAACATGCCAGCGTATTCATACTGGTTGCTGCACTGCTTCAGGGTTTGCAAGACCGTTGGCAAGCATGATGGGTGAGAGCACACGAGGTGCACGTTCAGGCTGGTATTGCCAGCACCATGTGCTTGCACAACTCGTCGAGCAGTCTGCACACCTGCATCAGTACCCAATACTTCGATCAATTTCTTCTCGACTTCAACGCGCTGCTTCTGGTCATTGCTGGCGTACAGCACCTGACAGTGCTGGTCAAGAGTGGCGATGTCCATGGAGCACAGACGCCTGGCTGGCTGCAGATGACACACCCAGCGTCAGTCAGCCACGCCACTGGTGTAGTAGCAGCGGCTGGATTGATTTTCACAGCTAGACATCAAATGACAGCCCAGGAGCTGAGGTGTGACACTTGCTGACTCGTGTGCATTCTTGTGTAACACCCCCCGATAAGCTTTACTTCGTCCCCGATCTGGAGTCAAAATTGCCGGAAGGGCAACTTCAGCAGCATTCCCTTGCTATTCGCTCCACACCTTTTGTAAGGCACCTCGTCTTCCCTAGGTGCAGGCTTGTTGCTGCGGCTGGAAAATCAGCTGTTGCGGAATTTGGCCTGGGCAAGAGGATTTCTCATTGCACGCAATCCACCATGGCGACAGTCGGCCAAGTGAATTTGTCGGTTCTGAGCCAAATTTTGGTGACTACCTTATCCAATGACAATGCGACCCGTAAGCAGGTGGAAAAGCAGCTGCACGATGTATGTCTGGCTCTCTGCGACGATATTGCTGCATTCCGCAACAACATCCACTGCAGGCACGAAGAGTTCAAGGCTTCATGCCAGCGCTCATTGCGCTGATTCAGCACCAAGGTGCAAATGATGACGTCAAGATGTGCGCAGCAGTTGCACTGAAGAATGCCGTAAAGCGTTACTGGGACAACGAAGATGTTTCCCGACAGTCGCCATTTGCTGAGGAGGACAAGGTGGCTGTCAGGGAGAATTTGGTGCCTGCCGTTCTGGGCAGCACCCTGCACGCAGTCACGAACATAACGATTGAAACGATTGCTTTGATTGCCATGTATGACTTTCCTGACCGCTGGAATACGGGTTTGGTCCAGCAACTCACCTCGGCTCTGAACAGTAGCGAGCTGAAGACAGTCTTCCTCGGGGCACGCATCGTGCGTCGGCTGTCCAAGCTGTACGCCTACCGGACGTCTGCACGCGGCGACCGGGAGGCTTGGGAGGCCATTGTGCAGGCCACCTACCCCCGGCTGGCTGTCATCTTCAAGCAGTGCCTGGGGGCGCAGACCCTGGATGCCGCCAACATGATGCGCATCATCCTCAAGGCATACTGGAGCGCCGTGTCGTACAACCTGGAGGGGTACTTGGCTCAGACTGACGTGGTGCTGCAGTGGGTGGACATGGTGCATTCCCTGCTGGGGAAGCCCCTGCCTGAGGCCAGCGAGGGCAAGGAGCCCGTGGGGCAGCCCACAGACCCCCACGAGCGCTACAGCTGGCCCTGGTGGAAGTGCAAGAAGTGGTGTGCATGTATCCTGGACCGTTTCATGAACCGGTATGGCTCGCCGCACTTTGTGCCCCAGGACAGCCCCAGCCTCCCGGCAGCACAGTTCTTCCACAGCAACCTCATGGCGCGCCTGGTGCCCACCATCATCGGCATTGTCGCCCTGCGCAAGAACGGCCGCTTCTGTACCGACCGTGTGTATGTGCACTGCGTGTCCTACATCAAGATCTGCTTGGAGTTCGGGGCGTGCTGGAAGCAGCTCAGCGCCGCCAAGGACTTCCTGCTGCAGGACGTCATCCTGGCCACCCTGAAGTTCAACGAGGAAGACATCACCTTGTGGAAGGAGGACCCCGATGAATTCATCCGCACATATTACGGCGCCCTGGATGACCCCTTCAACCCCCGGGTGGAGGTGAAGAACCTGCTGTTCTACCTGACCAAGGCCCGGGGGAAGGCATTCATGCCCTACCTCCTGCAGTCATTCAACGCATTCCTGGGGTCATACAACGCAGCAGCACCCGACAAGCGGGACTGGACGGTGAAGGATGCTGTGCTGGCTGCCCTGGGCAGCATGTCAGGCAAGCTGATGGGGAACAAGTCCTACCGTGGGGACGTGCCTGCCATGCTGGCGGCGCACGTGGTGCCGGAGCTGCAGTCGCCCCTGGGCCCCATGCGCGCCCGCGCCGTGGCTGTGGTGGGCGAGTACGTCAACGCCAAGTTCGACTCCGCCTCCTGGCGGGCTGTGGTGCTGCGGGTGATTGAGCTGATGCAGGACAGCGAAACCGTGGTGCAGTACGTGGCGTCGGCCACCTTCAGCAAACTGCTGCGGAACGTCACCACACGCGACGTGATCGAGCCGCTGGTGGATAACGTGCTGGAGACGCTGCTGCGGCTGGTGGCGCGCTTCAAGACCGACGACGTGGTGTCCTCTCTTGCTGCAGTGTTCACGACATTCCCCGAGAAGTGCGCCGACAAGGCCCCCGCGCTGTGCCAGCAGCTGTCCAACTTCTTCCAGGAGTTCTCAGTGGCGGCTGCCAACTCCAAGGAGGGGGAGGGGGACCACTTGGAGTTCGCTGCCATCAACTGCCTGCAGGCCATCGTGGCGGTGATCGACAAAACACCCTTCAACGCTGCCCGGTGGGAGGGCCTCATTGCCTCTGCTGGGCAGCTGTCGGCGCTGCTGCTGGACCCCGACAGCGACTTTGTGCACTGGGACTACATGCAAACTGCGTTTGACATCGTGTACAACCTCGCGTACGGCGTGCCCCCCGGCACCCCCATGCCCGCGGCGCTGTGGCAGCTGTTTGAGCGTGTCGTCACCATCGTGCTCACCGTGGGCTGCGACTTCAGCGACGTGTTTGCGACCACAGTGGACCCGTTCTTGTGCAAAGATGTGGACACGATGCTGAGCGGCACAGCGTCCACGGGGGAGAAGTACGTGCAGCTGCTGTGGAAGGTGCACCTGCACATGGTGGCCAAAATGGCAGAGGACGACCAGGTGTACACCAGCCGCACCATCGTTTCCCTGGCGGTGCATGCCACCAACGGGCGCCTGGACGCCCTGCTGCCGCAGTTGCTGCAGCACTTCGTGGAGCTGGGTGTGGGTGCCGCCGCCAAGGCCAAGACGGACGACTTGCGGGTGGCCAGCTGCAGTGCCCTGTCAGCCATGATGCTGAACAACAACTCTGCAGTAGTGGCGTGGTTGGACGGGCAGGGCGTGCTGCTGCCTGTTCTCACTGAAATGGTGAACACACAACACAAGTGCCTGTCCGCTCTGGACAAGAAGCTCGTGGCGCTGGGACTGCTGCAAGTGGCACAAGTGCTGCCTGCAGGCTCAGCAGTGCTTCCTGACATTGTGTGTGCAGCAGGCCTGTTGGCATATCAATTCAAGCACAACATCACAGGCGTCGGTGACGATGACGAGGATGGGGATTCAGGCGAGGAGTCTGAAGAGGAGGGGGGGGCTGCTGCCGGTGCAGGGGGGCAGTACGTGGATCCCGAGGGCGCCGAGGAGGGAGACGACGACGGCCCCGTATTGGTGGGCGAGGTAGACCTTGGTGACGAGGAGGACATGGACCACACAGAGGAGGCCAAGATCCAAGCCCTGCTGGCCGGCATGGTGGACGAGCATAGCGGAATTGGCATGTGGGACGAGGAGGAGCCGGAACTGAACCCCGAGAACTCAGGCACAGCGCCCATTGATGCGCTGAATGTGGAGGCAATACTGTTCAGCACCGCGCAGTTGCCCAGTGTGCAGGCTGTGCTGGAGGCAGCACTGGCGTCGCAGCCGCAGCCCTCACAGGCTCGCTTCCAGGAAGTGTACCAGGCTGGAGCAAGCGCTTCACAGTAGACAAATTAAGCTATCAATCGATGCGTACTTTGAGGAAACGCGGTTCGGTTTCATGTTTGCAGCTGCTGGGTGCTCCATGCCATGACTTGAGGCCCCCCCAAACACCGCACGGACTGCCCGTCAGCCTTGCTGATTGTCGATGCCGGCCAGCGGGTAGAAACACTTCACCACGATAGTTAACTTTCCATACCTTCACGCTCCCTTGAAGCGTGACTGTTGTGGGCATAGACGTGGAAAAGTGAGTTGGTCGGAGTGCATTGCTGCGGCTGCCGGCATTTCCGCATACGCTGTTCACACTCATTGTCTCTCTTTTCAGGACGCACGGGCGAAAGCACCATGCAGATCTTCGTCAAGGTATGTGTTGCTGTGCAAATTTTGTGTTCTGGTTGATTGCAGCAATGCTTTACTCGATATGTGGCGTCGAGCTTTGACTGCGGCTGTGCGCACTCGCAGCAATTCTGCTCGTTTGCATCACGCACCCTGTCAAAATTTTCTTCTTGCAGACCCTCACGGGTAAGACCATCACATTGGATGTGGAGCCTAGCGACACGATTGAGGTACGTCACTCCTTTCGGAGATTTTGTGCTTGCGTTTCTGTGGTGTCGAACACGCTTCGAGCTGGAGCAACCCATTTAGTTTTCATCGCTTCCACTCAAGCAATTTTTGGTGTGGAGGCGTACGTTTGTACAATTCCAGCAACTTTATTTGCCTGAAGGGCGCGACGTGAATATCTCAACTGTCAGCGCTTTGCGGAAATTGTCGTGCAAACCTCACAATGCTCTTACTCGCAGAACGTGAAGCAGAAGATCCAGGACAAGGAGGGCATCCCCCCTGATCAGCAGCGTCTCATCTTCGCCGGCAAGCAGCTGGAGGACGGCCGCACTCTCTCTGACTACAACATTCAGAAGGAGGCGACTCTCCATTTGGTGCTGCGCCTGCGCGGTGGCAAGAAGAAGCGAAAGAAGAAGAAGTACACCACCCCCAAGAAGATCTCCCACAAGCGCAAGAAGGTCAAGCTTTCCGTCCTCAACTACTACAAGGTTGACGACAGCGGCAAGGTCGAGACCCTCCGCAAGTGGTGCACCGACCCCCAGTGCGGTGTCGGCGTGTTCATGGCCAACCACCAGGACCGTCTGTACTGCGGCAAGTGCGGCCTGACTTACCTCCTCAACGACGAAGAGTAAGCTTCTCACCCCGCGTCGTTCATCGTGGTTCCCGCTTTGAATGCATTCAATGGTGAACTTCACATCGCACCGCCCTCCTTGCCTTGCATCTTTCAAGCAGCAATCACTGAGATGTGTGAAATCTGCGTGTCGCACACTTTCTCCATGTGTGTACATGCCTCATCTTCCCTGCGCGCCAGGCTGCTGTCCGCGAGGGTGAGCAGGCCCATGGCTTTGAGAGTGCCCCAGGGCACCTCACGCTCACTGTACTCTCGCACAATTTGGCTGCTGTCGTGCTCCACCCACACGCGTGTTTCAAACGCCCTCAGCAGCACTTTGTCCACTCTCAGCCAGAAGCGCGCCAGGACATAGGTGCGGCTGGGCATGCACCTGATTTTCACGTGGTACCGCGCCTGCCCGTTGTCGTCCAGCTCGCTTTCAAACAAATCCACGTCGTCTGCCTGCTCAATGGGCTCCGATGTGTCCCCAACTTTGGCAAAGTCTATGCCCGAGGCGCTGCTGTCCAGTTGCACCTGATGGGTGGCGGAGCTTGGGGCGCTGTGTCCTGCGACTGGCTGGTTCACCGATGCCGAGCCAGAGTACCGTGTGCTGAATGTCCAGTCATGGGCTTGATGCACCTCCGTATCGGGAGAGGAGAGCGTCTCAACTACCCTGCAGGATATAGGTGGACAGTATCGCCAGCGACTCAGCCGCCTGCACGTACGACTTTGACTGCCTCCATTGCTTGGCGGCCGCAACTTTGACCGGCCGCTCATCATGCGCAAGCACGTGCTTGAGCGCATCTTCTGCGTGAAAGCGAAATAGCAGACCAGTTTCTTTGTTTTTTATTTCCACAACATTGTGTACAAAGTACATCTCTGGTGGATCGAAGCCCAAGTTCACGGTCGCCCTGAGAAGATAATTCGTCGGCTTTGGGTACGCGTGGCGAAGCACGCAACACCCACTTTTCCATCGCAGCTTTGTCGCCGATAGGGCCACGGGTAGTTTTAATTGTCCAAGGACCATATGTAGCATTGATCCCGACTTGGATACCACTGGCTGCCTCCCACTCTGACAAGTCTTTGCCTGCTAGTTGCTCAGCAGCTGAAGCACCTGAAGCTGCCATCGCCCCAGATTGCTGCCCTGTGTGCCCAAACACGGCAATTTTATGATTATTCGTGCCTTAGATTGCGTTTCGGCTTTGCAGCGCATTGCTTTGCGTACCTGGAGTGCTCGCAGATTTTTTGAATGAAAATCACGCAATGGCAGGGGCCTTTGCAGGATGGGAGAAGATTGATTGCACAATTGAATGATGTTGCCGCCAAGATCAACGCATGCAACCACAAGTTATTTGGTCAGCATCCTTGGGGAAGTTCTTTCTTGGGTCTTTTGCTGCATGGGAGTTGCGGATTTAGATGGCCGCTCCAAGCGCGAAGCGTGCTCGAAGTAGCGCTGTTGGTCCTGCTGCGGCGGCTGTGGCCGTCAATGAGTTGCCACACGTCCACGCAGTTCAACTGAAAGCATCTGCAGTTGTTCCATGGCGTGACCATGTGCTCTTGCACGACTTGCTTCGAGGCAGCTTTTTACGGGTCAGGGTTGCTAAGCCAGACGGCTCTGCATCGTGCGTCGTGGCCCGGTACTTGTCCCCAGGTCCCTCTGTGTCGCCTTATGCACTGCAGTTGCCACAAGGCGGTAATCATACTGTCGTGGGTTCTGCCCAGTGTGACGTTTCTCTTAGCGTCATGTTGTTGGGGCGCCCAGGAGCGCCTGCCCACAGCGCGCACAAGCCCACGCAGCTGCCAGCCTGCAAACTGAGCCGCCTCTCATCCGGTGACATCACGCCCGCGGAGTGGGCCATGGCAGTGAAGTGTATACAAGCCTCACGGGCGCAGGTGCCCCCCGGCAAGGAGCCCCCCCCCTGGTGCCGCTCACTGACGGGCCCCCGAGTGGCCCCAGTGGCGGCACGGCAGGCTCGCCTCCTGCGCGACCTGCCTGCAGGCTGTGCCACTGCATACGTCCAGTCACAGGATGCAGCTGCACCCAGTGCTTTGTGGGGGCGCCCCCCCCCCTCCCACCCCCCCCACGGGGTGGTGCTGCTCCTTCGCTCCTGGCTGGCAGTGCCGGGGCCGCAGGACGCCACAACGCCCACACACTGCCGAGTGCTGGTGCCGCCCACCCTGGTCACCCAACTCAAAGTACCCCAGGGCGCAAGCGATGCTGCCGCCGCAGCTGCTGGGGCTTCTGCCAGCCAGACGGATGTGTTCCGCGCTGCCCTGGGCGCCGTGGCGCGGCACGATGCGTGGCAGGAAGCACACCCCAAGGCACTGCCCTCCAAAGCGCAAGTCCACAGCATGCTTGAAGCAGGTGCATTCGGACAGCCCGATAAGTTCCGTGGGCACTTCAGCTTCCTGGTGCAGTGTGCGGGTGAGGGGGGGGGGGCTCCAATCACGCACGCGGCGGATGCCACGCACGAGGGCAATCCGGAGCTCACAGGATACGCAGCCATGCGCAAACATCTGCCCTTTCTCACAGATGCCTTCACTCCACAGCGGCTGCAAGACGCGATCATCGATTGCGTGGGCCTACCGACCCCCCCTGCAGCCGAAGCGGGGGGGGGCGCACAGCCAGCGGGCAGCAGCGACAAGCAGCCGCCTGTGCTGCCATCCAAGGTGTTTCAAAGTGACACCATGTCAAGCTCCCACACAAGCCGCTTGCCAGCAGCTGCTCGGCTGTCTGGGGCTTGTGTGCTCACCAGCCTAGAGGCATATGAACAGGGGGCCCCGCTGTTTCGCTGTGAAGCCCCCCCCACATGGAGGCGCCGTCGCCGCCATCGAGATGCCCTTTGCAGAACACAGGTGGTCATTGTAGACATGGACTGCCTCATGCGCGGTGGGGCGATCCGGTGCAAGGCGAGCCTATCTGCACCCCCCACGGAACAACAACCCCAAGGGGCGCGACTACAGTGGGTACCCGAAGACTTCTGGCAAGCCACTTCTGTGGATGAGGACGTGTTGCAGGCGCAGGCTCGGGCCCTGCTACAGCAGCCCTGCCTGCTGGGACACACCGCCTTGGGAGGGGGGGGCGCCGGGCGCCGGAACACGCTGCCCCTGTTCCATGGATGCAGTGTGTCTGCAGCCACTGGCATCATATCGGGGGGCTTCCGTCGCCCTATTTGCCGCGCCCTGGAGCGCTGTGCCGGTGGCGTGTGCTTCTGCCAAATGCACGGCATGGGGGTGTACTTTGCGCGGGCTGACAAAGCCCTGTCCTTCGGCAAGCGCAGGGCGCAGCCCCTGGCGGAAGTGCCCGGCGGTATAACAACATCAGATGTGCAGGCACTGCGTGTGTGCTGCACTTCTGGGAGCGTGGCTTTTCTGGATGTGCGGCAGGGGGGGGCTGCTGGGGAGCAGGGGCCCCTTGGGGCGGTGCTGCTGTGTGAGGTGGATCTGGGGCGATGCAAGGTACAACTGGGCACCAAGGATGTAGGGTATCCGACTCTGTCCAACACTGAGTTCACGGACCACACGGGGCGGTGGCACGCTTGGGAGGGGTACGACAGTGTGCACTTGATGGACGGCAGCCTGCCGGTGGCCCGCAAAGCAGAGTGGTGTGTGAGCGACCCAGGCAGAGTGCACATCACGCACTGCTTGCTGGTTGACAATAGCAGCACAGCAGATGGGATCGCTGAGGCGCTGGTGGGACAGTGAGGGCGGGGGGGGGCGCGGCACCTTGCCTTTGCCATGCCCCTTGTGCCGCTGGCAGTTGTCCCGCATGAAGCGATTGCAATTTTGAATAGGAGGGCAATTAATTCCACATTTGTTGTTCGTCGGGGTGCCAATCTACTGGCTTTACACGTCGTTCAGCCATCCATGGCCAGCAACACGAGTCCGGCCGCTGGGGCATCTCATCTCGGGGGCGCAGCAGGGCTTGACCTGCCTGATACAGGCCCTCTCATCGTTCTCCTCAGCTGCGACGAAGTTGAAGCATCTCTTAGCAAAGGATCAAGCGACAAGTATGGCTCAAGTGGCAATGACGAGGAGTACTTGTGGAGAGCACTGACATCAAGGGGCACAGACTTTTCTCGGGTTGCTTGGAGCTGTGAAGGACTACTTCAGAAGCTACAGGCCAGGGCACAGCGCAAACAAAGGACGTTAGTTGTTTGCAGAACAACATGGGACTACTGTGATTCACCGAGCACCTTAGAGCGCTTTCTGGCCCTTGTGGCTGATTTGGATGCCTTGCCCAACTGTGACTTGCTCAATTCAGCGACAATGCTCAAATGGAACACCCACAAACGGTATCTCGGACAGTTGCCGGAAGCTGGAGTGAACATTATTCCCACATGCATACTGGAGCCAGGGGCTGACAGCCCCGCCACCGTGGCGAGCTTGGCGACGCAGCTCACTGCACCGGATGGCCTTGTCGTGAAGCCCGCTGTCTCCAATTCCGCATGTGGGGTGTTCCTGCTGGAGGACTGGGAAGACACGAAAACTGCATCATTGATGGACGCGTATTTGTCCGCTGCCTGCAGTGGCACCACCTCTGCTGCAGTGCCGCAGGGGGTGGGCCCAGGGCAGTGGAGCGGGGAGGCGGAGGTGTTGCTGGCCCAGCCCTTCCAAGCAGGCATCAGGGAGTGGGGAGAGTTGTCGGTGATGGTATTGGGGGGGGTCGTCACGCACGCCGTGGTGAAGCGTCCCCCCCCAGGGGGTGCAGGGGGGCCTCAGGAATTCAAAGTGCAGGAAGAGTACGGGGGGCGGGAGCAGCTGGTGCACCTGCCGCAGGAAACGGCAGCGCTGGCACAACGAGTGGTGGCCATCAGCGCAGCGCTGGCGCGGGGCGCAACGCCTGCAGATGTGGTTGCTGGCACTAGTGCTGCTGGTGCAGTGCCCCCCGTTGCCATCGCCAGGGTGGATTTCGTCAGGCGGGGCGGGGGGCTGTCCCCTGACAACCTGGCCCTCATGGAGGTGGAGTGTGTGGAGCCCAGTTTGTTCTTCAAGTACGCCCCTGAGGCAGCTGATGTGCTTGCGGAGTACTTGATTGCTCGGCTGCATGGCGGTGAGTGACCCCCCGACCCCATGGTGGTGCCCCAGCCTTGGCCATGGGGGTACTTCAACACCTCTGCACAACAGCAAGCGCACTGCTCAGCACAACCAATCGGTGTTTATTCCTCATGCTGCCGGCGACTTTGCTGCTTCGGCATTCTGTGTGAGGGTGGTGTCAGCTCGCTGTGCACGGATGCAAGGAGCGCAGATTACCATCCACTGATAGGCTGACGTCGTTCTCAGCCGATTCGTCACACAGTCTGAATCAAACCATTAGTCTCTGTAGCTTTCAAGTGGAATAAATGGCTGATGCAGTACGTGCCTGCTGTCACCACCCCGGCTTGTGTGCTGTCCAGAAGTTTCGTTGCTGTTACAGGAAGCAGACAAAGACCGAATTCGGCAGTTGAACGTCAAGCTTTTTGATTTACAAAATGAGCTGGATAACACTGTTTCGTTGTTGGTGGAGGTTGAAACGGAGCGAGATGATGCATTACAAATTGCTGCAGTGCGGGAGGAGGAGATCAGCTTGCTGAATGAGCTGTCTGAAGCCAAGGACAAGCAGGTGGAGGCCCTACAAGGGGAAATAGCCAGCCTGCAGCAAGCACGAGATGACGCCGTGTTTCAACAGGACTGCTTGGTGGGTGACAAGGAGGAGCTGCAGCTACAGCTGGCAGAGTGCCGCGCTCAGGCCGCTGCTGCCGTAGAGGCAGCGTCGCCTCCCGCCCCCCAGACAAGTCCAGCTGGTGTAAGCACAGAGCTACAGCTGCAGCTTGCTGCCGCCCAGGCAGACGTGCGGGAGCTGCAGCGGTCTAGCCAGCAGCACCTGCAGCGGGCGCTGCAATACGCAGATGAGCTGCGGGCTGCAGAGGCGCGCCTGGGCAGCAGTGCCCAGGCGGCTACAGAGGCCGCCAGTCTCAAGAGCCGCTTGCACCATGCACAGGTGTTGTTGGACTCTGCAGAGGTCAGCAAGGGCGCTGCCCACCGCCGCGCGGACGAGGCGGACGAGCGCTGCGCCGCGGTGATGGCGTCAGTGCAGCAGCTGGCGGGCAGGGTGCAAGCAGCTGAAGAGGCTGCAGCACAAGTCCCCGCCCTCAAGGCTGCACTGCAGGAGCTGCAGGGAGATTTGCAAGCTGCTGGGGAGTATGGCGCCGTCGTGAAGGTGGAGAATGACGCCCTGCGGAACATGGCGGCAGCCTTGAGGGACAAGCTGCAGAGGCGCGAAGCCCGCATCACACAGTTGAAGCAACGCACAGGAAAGCAACCAGCTGCTGGCCAGCCTGCGCCCCCCGCTGCTGTTGAGGAGTTTTGAGGAGGAGGTGAGCAAGCAGATGGGGCTGCAAACCAACAGCCACGCAACCCAACACGGAGAGCAAAGACCACAACCTTTCCTTGAAACATGAAGTACAATTGCTTTATACAGCATGTACATGGAGCAGTTGCTGCATGGGTAGGCGGCAGTCAGCGCAGCTGTTAGAGGTGAGCCCCCCCTGCCCATAGCTGCGGAGTGGTGTGAGTCGGCCAGTATTAGCACCCGGGGCCCGACGCCGTCCAAGGGCCCCGGGAGGACCCTGCCGAGCAGCCTGCACGGCCCAAGCTCAAACTTCTGGCAGGGCTCGCCCGTGCCCCCTTCGCCGGCTTTTTGGTGTGCGATGGCGTGGCTCATCATTCACTTGTGTCAGAACAAGGTGATATCTTGGCAAACCCATTATGAATCATTTTACTATTTCATCGTGTTTGTGTTCGTTGTGTTGACGATTGTGCATTGCTAAGTGCAGGACTCGAGGGTTTCCCAGTGAATCTGCTTCAGTCACTGCAGCTTTGATCTCTGCAAGCTTGTGTCCTCACTTACTGTAGCATGTCTGGCGCAGGCAGAAGCAATGAGGTGGCATTAAATGCACTTCTTCGGCAACTTCAAGCGTGGACACAGCAAGGGTCAGTGACCATAGCGTTTCGCGGAAATTGTCTCGCCATGCAACACGCCATTTTTTGCACAGAGTTGTGTCGGCAGAGCAACAGTCTGTACTTCAAGATGGCATTATACGACTAGCATCAAATTCTGCCTCGCTTGAGGGACGTCAATCCCCATCTACAGAAGTATCAGTGCCAAGCCCGCCTCTGCGCGGAGTGCAGCTTCGGTCGTTACCATCGTCGTCTTCACAGCGTGCACAGGCTGGATCTGGCTTCAGCGTGGGCTCCATGTCAGTTGCTGTCGACGATGCATCAGTTTACAGTCATGGTGACAGTATCTCGCACACAATCAGCGATTTGCAAGGTGGCGGCGAAGACGGCGTTGACGACAACGACGCCAGCTCACAGCGCTCTGATGACGCGGCAGAGGCTGCTCGCGCCACCAGGGACGCCTCTCTGGGCCGAGATGATGACAGTAGCAGTATGTACCCAGTGACTGCTGGCAGCGTGCGCAGCGCCCCCGTGGAGGACGAGAGTGTGGACGCGTTGGCCTCCCTGTCCTCCCTTGCTGGGGCGGCCTCCCGATTTGCGCTGCCCTCCACACTGCTGGCGGGGCCGCTGGATGTTGTGGGGGAGGAGGTGGGCTCTGCTGGGGCTTCTGCGGGAGGCAGCGAGGGGCACACTGCTGACCACGGCGGCCTGTCCATGGCGGGCAGCGACGACGAGGAGGGGGAGCAAGGGGGTGAAGGGGGGCTACAGGAGGCCGACGAGGATGATGAGGATGGCGATGGCGACCTGGATGAGGACGAGGACTGCGAAGATGCGGTGGCTGGGGCCTCTGTGGCTGTGCGCCCTCCCCGCCGCCGGCGCGCCCCCCGCCAGGCCACCTCCGGCACCTCCGCGCTCAGCACTCGCGACATTGACCAGGACACGCCCCCAACATTCAACGAGCATGGAGAGGGGGGTGTAGAGGAGGACGACGCGGGGGGCGATGGCGACTCTGCGGCGGCCGCTGCTCGTGGCGCCCGGGGCGTGTACCGCGACGACGTGCGCCCGGAGGACCACGAGGAGGAGGGGGAGGACATGGGCGCATCGGATCTTAAGGGGGGGGCGTTTGTCACCTTTGCGGCAGAGACAGATGTGATGGGCCACCCCCACGAGTTGCAGGGTGGGGGAGGGGACATGGGGGCAGCTGACCAGCCGGGGCGGGCCTTTGAAGACGCGGACAGCGACGGGGCCAGCGACGACAGCAGCAGCTCCCAGATGGACACGGAGGGCGGTGGGGGGGTGTCGGGCCTGCAGGATCACCAGATATCGCTGGGCACCATGGGCAATCGGTCAGACCGGCACGAGTCGGGCAGTGTCGCCGGCACTAGTGTTGGGCGTGTGGAGGGGGGCTCCGTGCTGTGGGCTGACTTGGTGGGCACTGCAGAGGGTGCAGGCCAAGTGGACCTCAGCCCGCTCCCCGATGGGATGGAGGAGCCAGCGCAAGCAGTGGCCAGCGTCCGCAGCGGCGACGGGGATGGCCCATCGCGAGATGCACGCAGCGATGGGGGGGGCAGTCAGCCGAGGGGGGGGCTTGGCAGGCGCAAGGGCACAGGCAGCCCCCCAGTGCACAGAGTTGGCAGCGCTGCGTCTGACAACAGCACTGTGCGGTCAAACTTGACGGGCATGACGCGTGACCCACGGGCGCTGGGGTATAGCAGGGCACCGGTGCACTCAATGCCATCAGCCCGCGCGCACCGCATCGCTGAGCAAATGCCATTTGACAGGGAGGCGCATGGCCTTGCGCGGCACCCAGTGCACAGCGATGTGGAGGATGATGACGAGGATGAGGATGAGCGCCACAGCTTCGCAGCCGTGGCCAGTATGGGGGAGCGCGCCTTCACAGACCAGAACCACGAGGGCGACAGTGACAGCGACAGCTCCTCGGAGCAGCAGCGGGGGCATGGGCAGCAGCGCCAGCGCAGCAAGCAGCGACACACTGCCCTGGGAGACACGCCCTTGGAGGCGTACGACGAGACCAAGGTGCTGTGGCGTAACCACATGAGCTCCAACGCCAGCACCACGGCCCTGGCGGAGGACGGGGACGCAGATGCGCCCATGCACAGCAGCGGCATGATGCAGTCTGCAGCGCAGGCACAGGCGCAGCTGCGGGTGCCCAGCACACGAGGCTCCCCCCCCAAGTCTGCCGTGCAGCCCCCCCCCTCCGGGTCTCCACTCCTGGCCCTGCGCAACGTGCTGCAGCTACGCAGCGAAGTGTGCCCCCCAGTGCTGCCATGCACCCCCAATGGGGAGCCCAATATTTGGGACGCAGATGACACGGGCAGCATGGACTCAGCTGGGGCAGAGGTGCTGGCTGCCGCCCTGGCCGCCAGCCACGCAGGGGCAGCCAGGCCTGGCAGCTCCACCGGGGGGGCTGCTTCGTCCACAACAGACTCCACTTCACGCCCATCATCTGCACAGTCAGCGCCGTCCAAGGCCAGGATCATCGGCGGAGGACGTGGGCCAGCGGGCACTGGCGCAGGCGCCATGGGGAACGGTGCCACGATGCCTGCTCGCCGCCCCACGTCAGCGGTGGCCCGATCGCACCACAGAGCCACGCATGGTGGTGGAGAAGTCAGCAACAAAGTGCGTGTATCTGGCGGAGTGCGCACTGGCACCGGCCGAGACAGGCCAGCCTCTGCCCGCCCCCAGCCCAGCTCAGAGGCGGCGCGCCCGCATTCAGCCAACGCATCGCCCAAGCGACGCACCAAATCCCGGGCGCTGCGTGCCGAAGAAGATGACTTTGCAGTGGCGCACGCTGTGCGTGCTGCCTCGCGGCGCCCTCAGGCCAGCAGTCGCATGCAGCGCCTGCAGCACCTGGTACACGCCGAGCGCACCGCCGCCCACAGACGGGCATTTGACCAAGAATTCGACGCTGAGATCCCAGAAATGGACTGAGCAAATGCATGTATTTGAGCTGAACGACTACTTGAATGCATATGTTGTGCACTGCATGCCCTGCGGTTCCTACTGGAAGATGACCTGGCACTCTGGGATGGCCAGCTCCATGCCGTCGGCCTCACAGCCCACGCCCACGACGACGTAGTTCTCGTGGGGCTGCTCACCCTTGAGCACAGCATCCACGTACACCCCCCGGAAGTTCTTGGTCAATCGGGAGGCGTGCGCGGGGAAGAAGTCGCTGTACATCATGGTGGTGCCCACGGCCAGCAGGGTCACCTCCACATTGTCCGCGGTGATGACGCCCTGGCCCTCCTGGCAGCGCTCTGCCTTGACGTCTTCCTCGGTGGCGGCCTGCACCCACTGCTGCACCTGCTTGATGATGTCTTCCACGGTGGTGGTGGCGGCGTCAACCTTGAGGATGATGCGCTCCCATTTGGTGTGGGCCTCAGGCACTGCGCGGATGGGGCCAGCGGCCACGGGGTCCATCTCCACGCTGCGGCGCTTCTTGGGCTCCCCAGGCTCAGCTGCGTAGTACGAGTTGATGGCCAGGTTCACAAAGGTGTTCCGCAGGGAGTCGATCTTGCGGTCGGCAGCGGCCTGCTGGGACAGCTGGATGATCTTGTACAGCTCCACCATGACCAAACCAGTCACGGCGCAGGTGGTGGTGGCGATGGCAGGGATGATCTTGCCTGCAATCATCTTCACCTTATGCTGGGAAGCCTCGGCGATGCGGTAGTTCCACGCGCGCAGGTTGGCAGACGCCGCGATGAAGTCGATGTGGTGGTTGCTGTCGTCATCCTTCTCGAAGTCTGCAGGCTGCAGAGCAGCAGCCACCTTGGACACGGGCTCTGTGGCTGCAAACTGCTTCAGTTGCTGCACCAGCTGCTCCGCCACCACGTCATCGTCGTCTCCGCCCTCCTTGGTGTCGTCGTCATCCCCCGCCTGGATGCGCACGTGCTTGGGAGCCCACTGGGGCACCTCGGCACTGGCCAGCAGCTGGGACAGGGCACCGATGTCATCGAAGTCGGCTGGCACATCCACGCCCCAAGCATACGCAAACAGGGCGGCGGCGTGCGCGATGTAGGACTTGTGCAGGGGGTCTGCAACGTCGAAGGAGGGCACCTGGGGGCAGCGCTTAGGGCCGGACCAGAACTTGGTGCCTTCCTTGTTCACATGGTCGGCGGGGAAGTTGTGCAGCAGCTGCTTGATGCTGGCTGTGTAGTCAGTGTTGAACGCCAGGCGGGCGCGGTGCACACATGCCTCCCACGTGGCGTCCTTGGCCTCGGCCAGTGTGTCCACCACGCCCTGCAGCTTTTGGCGGCGGCTGTACGGGTTGGGCTCCGCTGCAGTGTCGGTGATCCACTTGTCGGGGTTGCTGGCGAAGGCCTTTGCCTCCTGGATGGTGCCCGCGAAGTACCCTTGGAAGTTGTCGCGAGACCACTCAATGCAGTGCTCGATCTGGTTAGGGAAGTTCTTCAGGGTGCACATGGGGATGCTCTCCTCTGGGGGGTCCTGGGAGTCGGTGTAGGACTCGGTGAGGGAGGGGTAAATCACCTGGGTGTTGGCCTTGCAGCCCAGGGTGCCAGACTCAAGCAGGGGCAGGTTGAACCACACACAGCGGTTGTCCACATAGGAGCGCGCCTTGACGTTATCCAAGGCGTTGGTGACGAAGTGCAGGCTGCCCCAGAACTCGTCGTTGAAGATGTGCTCCGTGTCGCCGCCCACGGGATCCTCCATGGCGGTGATGCGCCCAGCCAGGTCCGGGTTCATGGCGGCCACTGCAGTGCCAGCAGTGACAGATTTGGGGGCGCCCACATCCTTGGGTCGGAACAGGAACTGTCTGTTCAGGTTGGACACTTCGATGTTGTCCATGTCGGTCACATACAGCTTGCCCTTGCCGGCAGTGCACAGGCCGGCCTGGGCGAAGTTCTTCAGGAACTCGCAGCCCAGTGCGCCGGCACCCACGACAAACACATTCTGCTCGCGAATGTGCTGGGTGAGCTTCTGCCCGAAGATCACATTGCTGAAGTGGTACCGGTCGCCAGTGCCCACGAAGTCGGCGGCGTCCTCCACCTTGGGGACGATGTCGAACACATCCAGGTACAAGAACTGGTTCAGGGGGCTGTACTTCCCGGTGAACTTGACCACCTCCTGGGCCAGCACACCTCCGTAGAAGGCACACAGGGCGGGCAGCTCCACGGCGGAGTAGCGGGCCAGCTGCTGTGCCACGTCGGCGATGTTCTCAGCCTCAAACTTGGCGTCAGCGGCCCACTTCTCGGCGGCAGTGGCCACTGCAGCGGCAGCGGCTTCGTCGTGTGCAGCAGGCATCTGGTTGCCGTTCTGTGCCGCAAAGGCGTCCAGGCCGGCGAAGGCGGCGTGCAGGGCACGGGCACGGCCCCACTTGCCCAGGTCGGCGTCGAACAGCTCCGCGCCGTCGCCATCAGGAGACGCCACGCGCTCTTCCCAGGACTTGAAAGCAGTGGGCTTGGGCACCTTGACCTGCTCCACAATGCCGTTGCCGGAGTACGCCCCGAAGGAGGCGGGGGCGTCGTTCAGCTCGAAGTTGTATGCCCGGCAGTTGCTCACCGTGCGCGGCACACCGTCGTTCAGCTCCACCGCGCCATCCAGTTCGCGGAAGATGACTGAGTCGCCGTCGCTCAGGCCGTGTCGCTTGGCGTCGTGGGTGTCCACGATCACCTTGCCGTCGCTGCGCATGATGTTGGCGACGATGGCGGAGCGCACAGGCTCCCCGTCGGCATCCAGCACCATGTGCTCGGGGCCGAAGTCCACAAATGCACGCCCGGCGACACCACGCACGTCAGCAGCGATGAAGCCGATGGCGGGGCTCTTGGAGCGGCAGTACGCGTTGTACTTGGCCAAATCGGCGGCCGCGGTGTTGGTGAACAGCACCACGTGGAAGCGGTCCAGCACGCCCTCGGACAGCGTGGCTTCAGGCAATGTGGTCACTTGCACGTATGTGTTGAGCTCTGCCAATTGAGGAACACTGCACGCGTCGCGTGCCTTGCCGATGTCGCCCTCGCCAAAATAGTACTGCAAATCCAGAACGTGACACCAGCATTCATGCACACACAGGCAGAGACCTCACGTTGTATCCCAGATCCTCGCTGGTGACTGCCTCAGGATCGTGCAAAGTGACTGACCGGGGACCAGCCAAAATCAAGTTCTTGGCTGCGTAGCAAGACGTTGTGCGAAGCGTCAACACGCCAAGTCATCTGACAGAACTTTCCCGCAGGCATTCAACAGCAATCCACTTTCACCAGAATCATAACTTACCAACCTCCACACCAACTCCTTTGAGGCCAACAATAAGTACATTCATTTGGATGAGTTTGCCCATGCTGCAGGAGGAGACAGGGAGTTTGGCGTGTCGGAGGCTCATGTTTCCGCGTACAAGATACGCACGTTTCCATGCCAAACACTCCCAGCTGACGGGAGTAAAGGTTTTGATCAACACCACCTGTCGATGATGCACCTGCTGCTGCCATTGCTCTGAGATTGACAAGGGTTGGGTCCACAACAAATATCACAGGCGCAAATGCGTCAGTGAGCTTGCCTTGTTGCTGTGATCTCAGACGAGTTTTGAACAGAAAAGATATTTGAGGCTCCACGGTGTTGTTCCGCATATAATATGTGCGGCTTGTTCGATAAGGTCCGTGAAAGGGCCTCTCAAACACACACGTGGGAGTAAGATGAGTACTCCCCCGCGTACAATCAACCGCCAATGCACATGTGCCTGTTTCACCACTATTCTGCAGTTCAAATACTTCTCTGAGACACCTTGTTGTTTGACAATTTGCTGCTCTTGAAGTGTTGAATTGACAGTTGAACTGCGGAATTTTCGGCATGGATGAATTTGGGCGAGCGCTCCCGTCTTCAAATCATGCAGCTGTGGCGTCTGCTGCGCGAGTAGAGCACATCCGTTATCAACAAGAGGGACAAGAACGACGGGGTGGCTATGATGGATACGGTGAGCGTGATGGTGCAGTGCCGGGCAATGGTGGCTCACAGGAAGGCGGGCGGGAGCGGGCAGGCCGAGACGCTTCAGCGCCTCCCAATGGAGACTACACACCCAGAGACCCACACTACGATACTACGTCCCGATGGCGTGAGGAGCGATATACGGAGCATCGGAGCGATGGGCCCAGGTGGCGAGACGACAAGTACACCGACCGGCAGGGTGATGGGCCGAGGTGGCACACTGAAGGAGGCTACGGCCAGGCAGCAGCTGCCGCAGGGCACGAACAAGCGAGGGCTCCACAGAGGGGGAATCAACGAAGCCAGTCCAGCACCCCACACCCTGCACCGCACGCAGGCGCCGCACCAGCCCCAGTCCCCCATGTCACAGACGGCAGTGCCCTGCTGCATCGCTACCTGAGCGCCTCCGCTGACGAGGAGCTGCTGAACCGTGCTTGGTTTGACGTGCAAGGTTACATCAGTGTCGTCGTGCTTGGGTGTGGGGAGCTGCATGCGGACCCATGTGCAGTGGTGCAGTTCGAGAGCCCACACCAAGCGAGGGGGGTGCTCACTGAGATGAAGGAGGGCGCCCCCCGCAGCCTGGTGCGTGCACTGCAGGCTGCCAGTGCAGATCCCTCCAGGCAGCTGTGGCTGGCAGTGTACCACCCACCGCGTGCTGTGCGGGAAGCTGCATCCCGGCGCGTCGACCACCCCGTCAGCAGTGTGACCGTCCCCCCTCCGCAGGGCATTGGGCTGGCACCCACCACGCCGCACCGCTTCACCGCTGACAGCACGCTTTATCAGCTGGACAGCAACACGGGCATGTTTTGGGACGGGAGCCTTGGGTGGTATGCCTGTCCCCGGGCCCGCTCTGTGCTGTACCTGCACGCGGCCACGGGACAGTATGCCATGTTCAACGGCATAGACTTCCTACCATTCACTCCCAGCGCACCAACGGGTGCCCCACCAGCTGTCAAGCTGTTACCGGGCACTTCAGGAGCTTCATCCCAGCCCTCCAATGCAAACGGGCAGCCCCAGCAAGCCTTGGCGTGCCATGGAAGCGGCTACATTGTGCAGCGGAAGCGTGGGGTGCTCATATGCGCAGTAAGTATGCCTGTGGCGGCGGTCTTTGCAGGCCTCCACGCATGTTTGTCCGCAGCTTTGTCGGCGCCGCTTCAGAGGCGTGCAGGATGTCACGCAGCACCTGGGACATTCATCCTTGCACGCTGGCAATGTGAGGAAAGTGGAGAGAACACTGAAAGAGTCAGGGAATACAGCAGCCCTGAAGAGCCTCAATGGCTTGCTGCACAGCAGGTGATGTGGGGTGGGGTGCTGCTGCTTCTTCAGGCCCCAAGCAACCAGTACCAATGACCACGAGCCACATGAGCTCGCGTTGTGGTGACTGGCTCTGGGATGCAAGTGGTAGTTCATTCAGTCATGTTGCTTGGAGTATTTCGTTGTTGTTGTAGCTGCTGGCGCTAGAGGGGCTGCTGCGGTTGGCACGCTTGGTTATCTCGGTTCGACCAATTGGTGAGGTGAGAGAGGGTCCGTTTTGCATGCCATCTCGCTTTCGGGCTCCCCTAGAACTGCAGTGATGTCCTTGTTGTTGTTCCTTCCTTGGTAGAGGGGGGTGCTTCCTTCGGGTGTAGTTTCTTGGCATTTGGGTGGCCGACCCGACCGTCAGAGCAAATAAAAATAGAAAAAAAAGGGGAGGGACAGGACAGGGGCTGTCCGGACGGGAGAAAAAAAAAATCAAAAATCCGTCAACCCGTTGAAGCTTGGCGAGGCTTCTCCTTGACTCGATGTTGTTGTTGTCCTTCCGGGTGTCTTGGGCTAGTCTTGAGTCTTCGTTCTTGTGCATAAGTTTGTTTGGTGGCTTGCTGCCCCCTTCTTGTTTGACTTGCGCCCCGCCGCCTTGCCCCCCCTGCCTCCACGCACATCTCTCATAGCTTCACAGCCGACGAGCTGCACAGCTGCAGGCTGAATTATGGGTGGCCAATCTTGAACCATATATCCTCATCTTGGCTTGTGCAAGCAGCTGCTATTCACCAGTCTCTTGCTGTACTAGTAAGAGAAAGTCAGCGCTTGATTTGCGCGTCCTTGCGAAACACCTCACTTGCACCATGGCTTCCGGTGGGAGCGAGACTGAAATCGTCTCCAAACAAATGTCAACAGGACAGAAGCGTTTCTATTTCAACTTGAAGCAGAACGACCGTGGCCGGTTCTTGAAGGTAAGCCCGTCAACATTTTGCTCGCATAGTCAAGCGAGCTTCGTGCACTAGAGCCGCAAGCGATACAACCTATGGGTCAGAAAAGCACACCATTCAAGCTGCATTACTTCGTTCAGATTGCTGAGGTCGGTAGTAAGGGGCGTAACACTATCATCATTCCTGACAGGTAAGGAAGCAACCACACACCAAATTCCGCATGGGTACAGTCTCTGCCTTATTTGTGCAGTGGATGGGAGCAATTCCGTGATATGATGGACTCATTCATTGACGGAAAGGCAACTGCAGGCATTGAGGTGCCTCCTGCACCTGCTGCAGCTGCTCCTGAGGTATCATCCTCCGGCGTGCAGGTTTGGGTTGAGGGCCTACCTTGGGAAATCACTGAGGTTGAGCTGGTGCCCTACTTCAGTCAAATTGGCCCAGTTGAGCGCTGCTCAATCAACCGCAACTACAGCGGGAACAGTAAGGGGACTGCTGTCGTGCGGTACTCAGACCCAGCCCACGCTGCTGCTGCTATCGATTCACTCGACAGCACTGAGGTTGGCGAGACAAACCGGCGCAAGATTCACGTGCGCCTGGACCGATACGGATGATCCTCAAACACATGCACACACATAAAGCTGAAAATAAATTTCAAATTCACCCGCTCAGTAGGCAGTGCGGTGACGCGCCCGGCCCGTGATTACCGGCGGCGCTGGTGCTGCAGGGCGCCCATCTGCTGCATGCTGCTCACATCGTTGCGCAGGATCTGCTGCTGCTCGCAATACAGCTTCCATGTTTTTTCTGTCAGGCCGTAGTTGAAGTAGTCAGAGGCGTCGACGCCCGAGGCAGTCCATGCCTTGGCTTGGTCAGGCTTGTCCCCGAATTCGCTGAGGAAGTAGCTGAAGATGTCGCGCTCATTCGTGGGAATGCGAGCATCTGCAGGGACAGGCATGCCCAGCGCCGACACCCAGGTGCCGTCCGGCAGCTGCGCTGGCTGGGGCATCATGCCGCGCTGGGCTCGGGCAGCCTTCACTTGGCCCAGCACACTGCGGAGATTGGAGTGAAGTGCCGGATGCTGCAGTGCACGATTTCCCTGGGATGTGGCCCCGCCTTGCACTGCAGCAGCATCCTGCTGCCCAGCTGTGTCGCCTTGCGTCCATGTGAAAGCCTCCACATCTACTGGCATGGCCATCTTGGCCCTGATGCTCGGGATCTCATCTGCAGCCACACCACGCACGCGCAAGTCTTCGTCGCCCAGGTATTTGAGATCAGGTATGCGTGCAGTTTGTGCTGTCTGTTGGCTGGGGTCATTTGCGTCCGGCCCGCCGCTTGCTGCCGGGCCTGCGGCATTTGCTGTTGAGGCTGACCCATCGAGTTTGCTGTCCCCATCAGCGTCGACACTGGCTGCAGGGGCGAGATCCTCAGTTTCAGCAGCCAGTTTTGCTGAGACAATGTCCCACTGCTTGCTCAAGTCTTCTTCTCCATGCAGGTTCTCCAGAGTTGTGTAGTACCCTCTGTAAGCGGGCACGGTGTGTCTTGGGTCGCCACTTGCCTCGGCAGCCAAGCAGTCATCGATGGAAACATGCACCAGCCGGTCATGAGTTCGATAGCCCTCCATGGCTACAAGTTTAGTTGCCAACCAAAGGATCGCACGCACACACCAGTTGCTGCCGTGGCGGTCAAAGCACGCGCTGAAAACAAAACGAGGGAAGCAATCAAGAATTTGCAGAGCAACTGAACGGCGGAATTCAAAGCCGCCCATATCAAACCACTGTTCCTTTGTCCTTCTTGGCTTTGTTAGACTGGCTGTGAGACCAGCACGAGCCTGCTTGCTTCATCGGACGAGCGGAGCCCCCCTTGCCGAGCCACTCAAATGCCTGCTTTGGGGTGAAAGCGGAGGCTGTGTGTCGCAGAGGACCAGAAAGCATGGCTCCCAATTCATTTCCCATTGTGTATCAATTGGTCCATTCCCATTGGCTCATTGCTGTTTGCTGAAGAAGTTTCCCCTTGTGGCTTTGCCTGCGGAAATTGCAGAGGTCGCGCGTGGGCCGCCATGGCAGCACGTGTAGTGCGCAATTGTTTCGACAAGTACCAGAAAGCAAGACTAGAATATGTAACCGATATTTGCGATATGGCTGAGAAGCCTCATTATCTGGAAAGCCTGTTGGATGAGGGTGCAGTGATCGAACTGAAGAAGTTGCTTCACGACAGGGTAAGTCTTGTGCGCGTAAGTCAACGAGCTGCACGGCATGTTTAAGTGTACACAGTTACCCACAGTACAACAGCTATCAGCTCTTGCACTTGGTCGTCTCGCATCATACAGCTCGGAGTTGGCAACGGAGCTTGTGACGTCCGACGTGCTGAGCGAGCTCACCGACAGCATGGCCAGCGAGGACGTCTCCGTCCACCATCTGAAAGCCAGCGCATTTGTGATCAGATCCGTTGCAAAGCACAATGAGCAGCTGGCCCAGTGCTGTGTGGAGGCTGGTGGGGCTGCTGTGCTGGTACACAGCCTTGAGAATCTGGACGCAGGCGTGCGGGAGTCCTCTGCGCTGTCCCTGGGTGTGCTGGCCCGCCACACGCCACACCTCGCAGAGGCCGTGGTGGAGGCAGGTGCAGTGCACTACTTGGTGGTGTGTGCCCGGGAGCCCGTGTTGCCCCTGAAGCGGGCGTGTGTGTCCGCCTTGAGCGACATCGCAAAGCATAGCCCCGAGCTGGCAATGGCTGTCACACAGGCCAAGCTGCTGCCCATGCTGGCGGCCATGCTGTCCTCCACCGACACCAAGCTGAAGCGACACACCTCCAACTGCATCGCCCAGCTGGTGAAGCATGACATGCACCTGGCGGAGGCGGCGGTGGAGGCGGGCATCTTCCCGGACCTCCTGGTGCTCATGCAGGACCCAGACGTGCACGTGCGCCAGAACGCAGCAGGTGCAGTGCGGGAAGTGGTGAAGCACAGCGAGGAGCTGGCTGCCCTGGTGGTGAAGGCCAATGGGCTGGGTTTCATGGTGGATTACATGAACGACTGCCACGGCAACGCACGGCTGCCCGCGGTCATGGCGTTGGGCTTCGTGGCCAGCTACAGTGAGACCCTGGGCATGGCAGTGATTCAAAGCAATGGCATTCCCGTGCTGAAGGATTGCCTGGTGCACGAGCCGGAGGACCACTTGAAGGCCGCTGCCGTGTGGGCCCTGGGGCAGTGCGGGCGCCACGGCGTGGAGCACAGCCAGTTGATTGCAGAGGCAGACTGTCTGCGACACGTCCTGGCCGCCATGCTGCATGAGGAGGCATCGGATGACCTGAGGAGCAAATCACAGAAGACACTGCGGGTGACCCTGGCTCGGTGCCGACACCTGGCAGCAATGCAGCCCCTGCTGCCCCTGGCACCTGTGGGCACCCTGCAGCTGCTGCTATCCCGCTTTGTGGAGGTGCTGCCGGAGGACCAGGCCCAGCGGCGTGCCCTGGTGGCCAACGGGGGCCTGAAGCTGGTGCAGTCCCTGGACCGCAGTGACGGCACTGTGGCGCAGCTGGTGGACCTCATCAACGAGAACTTCCCCGCAGAGGTGGTGGAGTACTGCTCCCCTGACTTTGCTGTAAACCTCGCCAAGCGAGTGGAGGAGCAGACCGCCACCGGCATGAGCCAGCTGCGGCAGGAGCAGAGAGCAGCAAAGGAGGCTATCCGCAGCGAAAGCAAGGAGGGCTGAAGTGCAGCAGTAGCACGACGCGTTATGTGCTCGGATATCGTTTGGTACCCGCTGTGACCTGCTGGGCTTTGCAGGCCCAAACATCAGGATGGCCGGAGGTAGTTCACAGGTGCTCGTGCCAACTGGGGCTCCCTCTGGCACTCGGCAAGCCGAGACAACACGGACAAGAAGAGCAGCAGCAAATTATTGGTACAGGAAACAATGTGCCCCACACAATGTATTCTTCTCATCTTGTACTTGCATAGACTGTTTTTACCATGGATGATCAAGTCAACCTGGTGTTGGACCCCGAAATCCGCAACTGGGTGCTCATACCGCTGTGCGTCATCATTTTCCTAGTACAAGCCCTAAGAACTTACCTCCTGGAGTTTGTCAAGCCAAAACATGCAGCAGATATTGATGAACTGAGACAAAAGTGTGTACTGCGCGTAAAAAGCCACAAACAATCTTCCGGCATTCCGCAAAATCTGCAGGGCACTTGTTGCAAGGTCACAGCGTTCCAGAATGTTCGGTGGACTACTGTCCCGCGCCTCATTCGACAGCCGCAAGGTACCATATTTCAAGAGCGCTCTGCCATGTGAACCGTGTTTCATGTCCCTGGTGCATTGCAGGAGTTCATCGGCGAGCATGCTTTGGCTGTGAAGGCCAAAGCTCCCTTCAAGAACCCCATGGCCATGATGGATGGAATGAAGACGCAAGTGGTATTCATGGCCACAAACTACGGCATGGGGTATTGGGTGCAGGCGTTCTTTTCCGGTTTCGTGCTTGCTCGTTTGCCTTTCCCGCTCACGGCTCGCTTCAAGCAAATGACCCAGCGCGACCTCATCGTGCAAACCCTGGACACAAGCTTCGTCTCCTCTCTGTCATGGTACATGATCGTGCTGTATGGCATCCGCACCTTGGTGATGCTTGTGCTTGGGCAGCACTCCAGTGACGCCATGGACGAGAGCAAGATGATGCAGATGCAGATGGGCATGGGGGGGGGTGCACAGCCCCAGTGGGACCCAAACAGCGCATACAAAGCAGAACGCACAAATTTCCAGTTGACATCTCACCAAGATCTGCTGGCTGCGTCTGAGGCTGCACTGCTGGCGTCGGTGCGCTCATGAAGTCCCCTGCGCAAGCGTCGTGTGTGCACGCTGGGACCGCGGAAGGGCAGCAGTAACGCACCCTACATGATTCATTTATCTGCTGCCCACCGCAGTAAGATGGTAAGCATATGTATGCTTTCGACACGAACTGCTAACCTCGGCTTGACGGGGGGGACGACCCCTTGTCCAGGCTGCTGCCCAGCCTCGGGACACACCCCTGGCGCAGTATCAGCAGCCCAGCTTCCAATCCAGTCAATATATTCTTCTGCACCAGTGAATAGTCTGCCCGTTCACTTGCCATTCCGACCGCAGCGCGATGGGCAACGGGCAATCAGCGGGAGCTGATTTGACCCAAGAGCAGCGGGATGCAGTCCTGCAAGGAGAAGCCAATATGCAGGCAGTTGCAAACATACTAAAATCTGGTGATTTACACAATGTAGTTGTGATTGCAGGTGCGGGATCAGCCTGCGCCTCCAAGTGCGGTGCACCCGGTTCAAGAAATATCCGTCATTTGCAGGAGCCGGCCTGAGCGTGAGCGCGGGCATTCCAGACTTCAGGTAGGCTATATGATTATACTACGCTAGCATCACCCTCAGTATAACTGCGTGTAGGTCCCCCGGTACTGGATTGTATTCAAAATTGGACCAGTATGGCCTACCATACCCTGAGGCTGTCTTCGACATACAGTTCTTTCGACGAAACCCAAGACCCTTCTTTGAATTGGCCAAAGATCTGCACCCCGGCAAACTTGGACTCGAACCGACCCTGACACATTTCTTTATTGTCCTGCTGGCCCGCAAGGGCATGCTCCGGCGCATGTACACACAAAACATCGACACCCTGGAGAGGCTGGCGGGCTTGCCGCCAGACAAGCTTGTGGAGGCGCACGGGTCATTTGCCAGCGCAACATGCACTCGCTGCAGCGCAACATATGATGCACAGTGGGTGCAGCGGGCCATCCAACTGGACCCCACGGAGGATGTGGACATTGTGCCCCGGTGTGAGGCGTGTGCCGCCGCCGCCCCTGTGAAGCCCGACATCACCTTCTTCGGAGAAGAGCTGCCGGAACGCTTCAAGCAGTTGGCTGCTGGCGATATGGCCGCCGCTGACATGTGCTTGGTGCTAGGTAGCAGCCTGCAGGTGGCCCCAGTGAATGGCTTGTTCACGCAGGTGCCCTCCACCTGCCCCCGTGTGCTGATTAACCTGCACAGCGCAGGGGAGGCCATGCACATACAGGGCGAGGAGGACCTGCAGGGTTTGACACAAGAGCAGTTGGCCACGCTGATACACGCAGATGGCGATGGAGGCTTCAGGTTCAATCTGCCAGATAACTACCGCGACGTGTTCCTGCAGGGCAAGTGTGACGAGCAGGTGTTGTCTCTTGCCGAAGCTGCGGGCTGGAAGGACGAACTCCTACAGCTGCAAGCTAGCGAGCTACAACGCCTGCATGATGAGCGTGCTCAAGAGGCGGCGGCAGCTGTGGCGAAGCCCCCCCCCACCACCCCCGCACAGGGCGCTGCTGTGCCAGGCAGCGGCGATACACAGCCAAACACCGAGCCCGCAGAGCACGACCCTGCTTCTTCAATGTGCCCCGAAGACCAAGTCCATGGTGTGTTGCCTGTGGGTGCACTCAGCCTGCAGCAGGCGTTGGAGGGGGCTGCTGCCACAGCTGTGCGTGTGAGCGGGGCGGAGGCGGGCAGCCAGCAGGCCCAGGAGGCAGCGGCCGCGGGCGAGGCAGCTGCACATGCTGCTTGGCATGCAGGGGGTATGAGTGTGCTTGACGACGCACTGGCTGTGCTGGCTGCCCCGTCAGAGGCAATCAGCCCGCCTGCACCCCAGGGCGCTCTGCTGGACGGGGGGGGTGCGGCAGCTGCTGAAGGGGGCGTGGAGTCATGACAAACAACTTCGGGGGCCAATGCAGGAAATGATTTGCCTGGGCAATGATGCGTGTGCTTGTGCTTACACGGTGCACCAAACTGGCCCCCCTTGCCAGCGTGGCGCCCCACATAGTGGGGGGGCCTTTGCAGATGCAGATACTTACTGAAGCGGAGGGCACTTCAAAAATACAAAGAAGGTCCTACTGAATGCCAGTGTAGCTCATTTTTCGCGTTGTGCGGCTGTCAGCCCTGAAATACCATTTCTGGCTGCGACAGGCAGCACTTGGGAGCGACACAGCGACCCAATGGCTGCAACGGATGTCACCCAAAAGGCGGCAAAAGATGCAATCAGTGATTGCGCAGACACAAAGCATGCTTCACAGCCGACTCGCCTAATCATTGTTCGTCATGGTCAGACTGTGCGTGTAGCGTAGTACTAAAAGTCGTGCGGGAAATGTCTCGGCATGAGAGTGCTTATCATTTTGCAGCATTGGAATGCCCGAAAACAGCTACAAGGCTTTGCAAACTCTCATTTGACCGAAATTGGAGAGGCCCAAGCAAGACAGGCAGGAGAGTATATCGCCAGGCGCTTTTCCAACGTGCAGGCAGTGTACTCGTCCGATTTGAAGCGTGCGTCAGATACTGCACAGGCTATTGCCGAGAAGCTGCAGCTTCCTGTCCAGCACGACACCCGGTTGCGCGAGACAAATCTGGGTGTGTTTCAAGGAAATACTTGGGCGGGGGTTGCAGAGCATTTCGAAGTGAGTCTTGCTGCTTTCACATCTGACAGCCGTACGTGCGTGCCGGGGGGAGAGTCCCATGCAAGCAAGTACTGCCGCGTCGTGCACGCCCTGCATTGCATTTTGCACGAGCACATGCACACTCCTGGGCCTGTAGTCATCGTCTGTCACGGAGGCATCGCACGAGAAGTGCACCGTGCAGCCACCCGCGATCCCCTGCTGTACAGCGGGAAAGCAGCCGTGCACGTACCCAACGCCTGCATCTCACTGCTGGGGTATGCATGGGCAGACAAGGCGGCCTGTAGCAGCAGCTGCAGTCATGCCCACCTGCCTCAAGCTGCCCTGCGGTATGAGGATGTGGTGCCCTGTGGTCTGCAGCTGTGCAAGGACACGTACATGGCGGCGCAGCACACGCAGCAGGACGCACACACCCTCACGCTGCACGGCAGAGAGGTGTTGCTGCCCGATGACAGCATCCGTGCCGTGCCGGTGCCCCTGACTGCTGAGCAGTGGGCAGGGACAGCAGCCCCCGGCACCCCAGGCAGCGTGGAGGTGGCGCTGCCCGCCAAGGTGCCGCTGGCAAAATGCGGCCAGCTGAGCATTGAGCAGTGGGGAATCACAGAGCACTTGCAGCATGTGACATAAGCATTGGTTACCGGTGCAGAGATGTGGCACACACCACAAACTGGGGGGCGTTGCCGGGGCGGGAGGGGGAGTCTTGAGCCTTGCAGTGTGCAGGGCAAGCGAGCGCGAATGCCTGCCTGATCTGTCACTAATACCCACCCCAAATATTCATCGCTCATCTGTTTCAATCAACTGAGGTAACTTGTGTCTTGGCTCCTAATCTGCACAGCTACTGTGGGCTGCCGTTGCTTGCGTTGGACTCATGCTGCCCACAGCATAACTTCGCATGCTATGGATTCAAGCAGCCATATTCAAGACCTACTGTTAATTTCATCATCTACCAGTCATTTGCCTTTGCGTGTAAGCTTTCCTGCACGCGCAAACCTTCTGAAGCTCTATGACCTTTTGCTCCTCTGTCGCAGCGACCGGACGCTCCTAGCGGACAAGGCAATACTGGTGGGCGACCAAATGCACAGGCTTCGTCCATTTATCCCCGACATTGGTCCTCTGCCGCGTGGTCGGAACCAAATGCCGCTGGACCCGCCGCCCAGCCTGGCAAACGAGACACAGGGCGAGCAGATGGCCAAGCCGACCAATCTGCAGCACAATCAGCGCAAGCAGCAAACACACGAACTCCCGCACTGGGGCAAAAGCAAGCCGGCCCGGCAACTACTGCACTCCTGTTGAGGCGACAGGCCCCAGGCGCTGCGCGCTCCCTCGTGCAGGGGCAGCAGCAGGGGCACACTGGTCGCCTCACAGCTCCGCGGGGCGGGCAGCGGCAGCGGCAGCGGCACCACACAGCGGTGCACCCTTCCCGTGAACAGGCAAAGCCCAGCACGACGGGAAGCTCGTTGGAGGCGCGCCAGCAGCGTGCCGCCCACATCGCGCAGTACTCCCCCCTTCGCCGCAAAATGCAGGGGGGGGGCTCCATGGCCAAGCCCGCCAGCAGTTCCCAGGGGGACTTGCCACACCTATTGGGGGCAGAGTCACATAGGGGGCAGTTACAGCAGGAGGAAGGGGGTGGGGCAATATCTTCTTTGCGGGATTGGGGATTTGCCGTGGACGCCGCCAGTCCTCGAGAGGCTGCAGATGCAAGCCCCCCCTCCACGCCTGCAGTGGAGGGGGCTCGGGCAAGCACCCCCCAGGACAGAGATAGCGCTGCCCCGCCATCACACAGCAGTGCCAGTCGGCGTGTATCGGAGGAGGTGAGGGTGCGGGCCACTGCCCGTGCCCACGTGGGGGCGCAGCGCACCCTCTCTCGGGCCCTCAGCCTGCCCACCGTGCCCTCCTTTGCGCCACGGAACGTCATCTTGCACACCCCTGCAGGAGATACGCTGGCATCGGTCAGTGCACAGGCAGACGCACATGTATCGGGGCGAGCGCACATTCCAGCTGGGCAGGTCACAGGGGGCATCTCCCCCCATATGGACATCGCCCGGGCAGTTGTAGCTGCCGAGTGGACCGGCGTGCTGCTGGATGCACCGCATGATACGCTGCAGCGTCAGGGCCATGAGCGGCGGCGTGCAGCCACTGCTGCTCAGCGCAGCCGGCTGTCTCACACTGCCAGCGGCTCCCGCCGCCGCCATGGGCCGCTGCCCAGGTCAACGGACTCCGGCCTGGGCAGTGCATCCTTGGTTGTGCCGCTGCGCCGGCGCACGTGCACTGCCACGCAGCGGCCCATGGTGCAGACACATGCGCTGCAAGTGTCCACTCCCCGCACCAACTCGCCCGACCGCACGCAGTCTGCAGCCCGCCTGGCCAGCCTGCGCACTCAGCAGGAGGGAGAGGGCTTGCTTGCACGCAAAAGCACTCCAGCAATCAGGCCTTCATCAAGCTTGCAGCAGTGCAAGTCCAATGCTAGCAGCAACTCTGCCATGGCTGTATTGGACAGACCACGCGGTGGCTGGGCGCTCCCAGGGCCCCATGACGGTGCACAGGGGGGGGTCCTGGCAATAGGGCAAGTTGGTGAACGTATTAAAGCTGAATCGGACGGCAACACTGGATCTGTTGATGATGCAAGCTCCCGGGAGAAGTCTCCAAGGGATGCTGCCAGGAACCATCAAACGCCCCCCCCCAGGCTGGACGACAGCTCCCCCCGCGCGACAATTGACAGCTCCTCCTCGCTGCCCAGGCAACTTGGCCGCACTCTTGAACACGCACCCCTGTTGAGGAAGCCAGTGGAGGCAACTTCTACCCAGATGCCTGTGTCACGGCTGAAACGGCAGGATGGTGCGCTTTCTCAAACGCAGCGCAGAGCCGTGGGGCGGAACACAGTGCTTGAGAAGCACCAACACACTGAGAACAAAGCAGAGGATGAACCGCCTCAACATGAAATGCTGCTTCCGTCGGGCAACTCTGTATTTTTAGTGGGGGCAGCGGCGGCCACAGCTGCGTACCTAAGCACCTTGAGCATCCCAGCTCTGGAGGCAGCGGCCAGTGCACTACCGGTGAAAGCTGGCGGCGACCAACGGCTGGCCCTCCTACACGATGCCCACGGTGCTGTGAGTGGCATGGCAGTGCATCTGCCTGGACAAGGTATCATCCGTTTTGCCGTCCCAGATGAGCAGGGGGGTAACCTAGGCATCACACTTGGGGGGGAGCGGGGGGGTGACCCAAGCAGCGGCGTGACGGCACCCACCCACGAAGTCGCTCAGGCCCTGCAAGAGGCGCTCATGTTGGAGGCAGCACATATCGCACAATCCGCCTCCAGCAGCCAGTTGAGCTTTTCCCAGCGGCAGTACCGGGGTGCGTTGCTGGCGTATGTGCTGCACCAGCAGATGTCGCGCCGGGCAGAGGAGAGCAACAGCATCATTCAGCGCAGGGGGGACGACAGGCTGCTGGAGAGCCCCTTTGTGCACCCAGAGGCACATGCGGCACTGGCACAGCATGAGAGACACGCCGCTGCTGCTGCCGCTGCCCACGGGCGATGGGCCCTGCTCAAGCAGCTGGTGCTTGGGGACAAGGCCATGGGCCACTTTGTGCAGGCAGCTGTGGCAGATGCACACCGGGACTTGGCACAGGGTACAGCCAAGGCGTGTGCTGCGGCAGTGGCATTGCTCCTGTGGCTGCATGCTCAGAGCGGGGGACGGGGGACTTCATTCAGCTGCAGTGACAGCGCCAGCGGGGGGGGGGTGGCCGACGAGTCTTCCCCCCCCTGGGATGAGCTCATGTACATGGGGGATGACGAACTGAAGAGTCGCATCTTGGGGCTTGATGTGAATGTGCGCTCTCAGGCTGTCTCCTGGCTGCTGCAGCATGAGCTGCTTGCGCCCCGCATGCTGGACGCCCTGGGCGACGCCGCAGCGCAACACGGCAAGCTACCGGCACAGCTGCAGGAGGTGCGTGGGTACCTGGAGCGTATGGAGGCCAGTGACAAGGCACATGCAGCTGCTGGGCGCCTGCTGATGCAGGGCCTGCTGCTGGCGCTGACGGCCCCTGGGGCGGGCGCTGCTCGGGCGCTGCTGAGGGCTGTGCTGCATTCCACCATTTCAGTGAAAGCGGCGCGATCAACGAGAACACCGGGTACAACAGTGCCAAACATGCAGTTGGAAGCAGCGACTGTACAGGTGCATCCTGATGCCATTCCCACGCCACGGTCTCTGGTGCAGTCCCAGCAGGGTACTCGGGTGCCTCCCCACCCCTACATGATGATACAGGCCAGCCGCCTGGCTCGCCTGGGCTTCAAAGACAGTGACAGCTTTGACCGCCAGTGGGCCCGGGCTGCACACACCGCGCCCCACGGCGGACGGGGGTCCGCTGTCACCTTCCACTCTAGGCCTTCGCTGGCAGGCGGCACAGTGGAGCTGCGGGGGGGGGCCTCCATGTACGACACTTTTGCATCACTCGCTGCTGACTCAGATTTAGGCAGTCCGACTGCTTCTGAGACGCCTCAGTCAGCCCATGCACGAGCAGGGACTCCGCTGTTCAAGACTCGCAGGCAACAGCTGACGCCAGGCCCGAGCAAGGCAAGCAGCACGCAGGCAGCGGACAAAGTCAGCAAGCACAGCTTGGGCACACGCAAAGAATCTGGCTATATGCTTGACACTTCACTTTCGTCCTCCCCCCCTGCTTCGCGGTCTTCAGGCAGCCGCAGCATGCTGCAGTCTCGGGGGCACTTGAGTGCTCGGGATGGGGATGCGCCCCCTGCCAGTGCCGACCTCTCCACTCTGCGGCGAAGGGCCGGGCTCACAGCATTCGCCAAGTCAGTTTCGGTGTCGGGTAGCACTAATAAGGCATCGGCAAAGGTCGTGCAGCCATTCTGTGTGCCTCGCTCATCGCCCGCTGTCCCGCAGACAAAGCGCCCATTAGTGGTGCCAACAAACAGTTCAGCAGAGCTACAGGGAGCGTCCATGAACCAGTCTGAAGCACTTGCAAGGCAAACTGTGTCCCTGCTGACAGGCGGTGCTTCGTTGCAGCATGAACTGCGGGTGGGCGGCCGCTCAATGCCAGGCAACCTGGCTGTCCAGCACGGCATCCGCCAGCATGCAGAGGTGTACTCTTTGCCGCCGGTGACTGCCATTGTGGGGAAGGACCAACATGCCGGCATCAGAAGGGGCCTTGCGTCAACATCCGGGCAACTTGGTGGCCTTGTCAGCAGAACAGCCAACGGCGGCGCGGGCAAGACTAGCATTGTGCCTGCCCGAGTGCGCAACGAGGGAGTGGGCATCAGCGCTGTGCGTGACATAGAGTCAGCGTTGTTCTGGTCCCGTCGACATCAGCAAGCTGCAAAGCCAGCTGAGTAGGCGAATTTATACATATATTACATCTCGGCCAACATGGGTGCGATGACCACCTGCGCGCCTCTGAGGCCAATGCGCAGGACACATCGCCAGAGAAATCACGGATTCCGTGCGGTGTCCATGTTGTCCATGTCCGTGGAAATGCGGGCATTTTTGTTCAGTGCGACGTGGCGGTTTTGAATGTGGTAGTACTGCAGGCGGGCCAGCTTCACCAGCCAAGGCAAGTGAGCAGTGGTGATCTTCATCGCACGGCCGCCGCCGGCCGGCAGGACAGGGGTACCATCAGCAATGCTGGAGCTTTCCTCCAACTCCTCTCCGAAGCACTCGGCTGAAGTCTGCCCTGTGCCCCGTTCCGCGATGCCATGCTCAGGGCAAGTCTGGTCGGCTCCGTCTCCGCCTTCGCCTCCCCTGTTGGGGTTATCAGTGCTGCCACTGGCGGCGTCATCATTGTCACCATCGTCCTCGGCATCCCCATTTTCTGTGGAAGGAGAGCCCACATCAACATCACTTGCGTGTGAATCACACAACACGCATGCAGCTGACATGCGATGCTTGCTGATGCAGTCGCTGGCCGAGCCGCTGGACCCAACGCTGCGATCGGAGGCACACTGCACGCAAGCAACAACGCCAGATGCAATTGGATCTTCCTGCAAAATGTGTTGGACATCATCAGCTACTCAAGGGCGCGAGGAGGACATCTGACATACCTCTTCGCGGAGATGCACGCGCCGAAACGAAGCCAGTGCAGCTGACTGCATGTGTGTTTGGACAGCGGCCGAGGCAGGCACAGGGCTAGGTGCAGCACTGAAACGGGAAGCATGAGAAATATTTGCGCATTTTGAAGGATTTTGGTGAAGCTGCAGCTGCTCCAGCTGTTCGTCGGGTTCAGCCCGGAAGCGCTTCCGCGACGCCCCGCGTTGCGGAGAAGTGCAGCGCAGGAATTGCCGACGGTTACTAGGGGAAGCGCCTGATCCAGCCCCTTCTTCTGCGAAGGTGTCTGCGGGCCAAACTACTGAGCTCTTGCCACTTTCGTGCCGAGAAAGTCTTTCGATCAGCTTCAAGATGTGCTTGTAGGCGGCGATGTGTGTTATTTGCAAACTGTTTTCGCTGCCAAACATTCCGACACATGCGAGGGCTGTGTCTAGATCTTCAGCTGTCCTCAATGTTCGCAAAACAAATGCCATATGTATTATTTGCTCCACTGCAGCTGAAATCTGTGTAAACCAAGCGGCAAGCGTCACAGTAACTTTTGTGCCAGATGGAGCGAGATGCCGAGCAATTTCTCATCAGCGGCAAGAAGCAGCTCACCTGTGACAGCCCGTCATAAGGCTTGGAACTGGATGCAAATTGAACGCATTTGCACGAAACAGTTTCCATCTGCAGAGGGAAATGTGCATGTTAGGTGTTATCCTTGCATGTTGCACACTCGTGCGTCACGTTTGAGGACTCTGCTGGAAGCATATGCTACAAACACGAAGTTTCTTGTAAAATGGAGCAGGAAACATGTTAGTGACCGTAAAACGAACAAATTATCATCACTTGATGTGGCTGTGACGCTGCTTGCGGGTAGCACGCGCCCACACCAAAATGAAGCAAGAGCGTGGCAATGGTCAGGAACTGAGAACTTGCGCGGAGCATGCACTCACGTGGACAAAGTGCAGAGATGAGGGGGCTGGTGTGTCACAGAGCAAATCTTGAGAGAGCAAAAAACGGAAGAAAGCAGGATGTTTGAATTGTTTTGCAAGATAATTTACGTCAGAACATGCCGCAGCTTCTGCAGAGCGCACTGAGCACGTTTGCACCCCCCCTCTCGACTTTGCCTTGGCCCCCCTCTCAATTCAGCCTTCGATGCCAGTAGGGACGACATGGTTGATTCATTTGGCACTCAAGCAAATTGGAGGCATTGCAACGGAAAATAAGAAGATAACTCTGCTCAAAGCTGAGTGCCAAACTTACCACGCATTGCGCAGGGGACGGGAGAGGCATTCCTGGGCATACTCACAGGTCAAGAGGTATGAACTCAACTGTTCAGAAATGGAAGATCGACGACTCCAAAGCAAATCGGAATGGAGCCCACCATACTTGCTACTTTGTGTCCAAGAAGGGTAAATCCCTGAAGAATACTGGCGAGTACAGTGGCAGCTGGCTCAACAACAAAAAGCACGGATTTGGAGTCCAAACAACCAAATCAAACAAGTACGAGGGTGGCTGGCTTGAAGGCAAAAAACATGGAGAGGGAACCCAATGGGTCAAGCGGAATGGCGAGCTGAAGAAGCAATACTTCGGTGGCTTCATCGGCGGGAAACGCGATGTAAGTGCGTTTTGTTGGCGTTTCATGTCGCTGTGCAACACGGGTGTCGCTGCAGGGCCGAGGCACGTTTTTTTACGAGAATGGCGATAAGTATGAAGGGATATGGGAGGATGGTAAATGCTATGGCGAGGGAGTAATGTATTACTCAAACGGCGATGTATATCATGGCGACTGGGTAGACAATCAGCCTCACGGGGTTGGTGTCCTCACTTTGGCGAATGGCGATAGCTTTGAAGGTGGCTGGCAGCAGGGCAGCAAGCACGGGCCAGGCCGCTTCATATATTTATCCAAGGGTCGCATGTATGAAGGAGAGTGGGTTGACGGCGTTGCGAAGTGCGGTGTGCTCGCAGAGCTGCCCCAGGACGCAGTGCAGGACTCAGCTGCAGCTGCTGGCAGTGATCCGGAGATTCGTGTGAGCCAGCTGCCGCAGCTGCATCTTGCAGAGCCCAGCGCAGTCATATCATCTGCCATTGCTGGTGCTCGCTCTGGTGCCATGTCGGATTTGGCTGGTGCAGACACAGACGAGCTGGGCGTGTCCCGGGCTGCCGCGGGCGGGGGCACCCCTGCACTGCAGCCCAGTGAGGCGTGGTGGACCAGCATGGGCCTCACTGACGAGGACGTCATGGAGCTGGAAGACGCATTCATGGCGGCAGAGCCAGATGCCGACACCTTCAGTGTGCCTGTAGGGCGCTTCCATGCTGTGCTGGACGCGTTGGGCCTGCAGCCCTCCCAGGGCGAAGTGGCGGCGCTAGTCGCAGAGATGGACTTGCCGCCAGGGGCCACTGAGGTGCCGTTCGATGTCTTTGTGGCTTGCATGGCGCAGCACAGAGAGGAGGCGTGAGTGCGGGTGCCTGCCCGGAACGGAGTGTATTCATTGCAGGCTTGGTCGGGCTACTCCAGCCCAGCCGCAGCCCCCCCTGCGCCCCCCCCCTCCACCTGCCGGGGGTAGAACTCCTTGATGAGCTTCTTTGGGATCTTCTTAAGCAGCGCTGGCCCCAGCACCCGCAGCAGGCGCCAGGCCAGGTCCAGGCTCTGCACAATGCTGCGGTTCTCATTGTGCCCCTGCGCCACAAACTCGCTCTCAAACTTGGAGGTGAACTGCAGAAACTTCTTCTGCTCGTCTGTGAGGGACTCCTCGCCAACGACAGACTTCATGGCCTCGGCGTCCTTGCCGGCTGCATACGCTGCGTACAGCTGGTTGCTCACGGCGCTGTGGTCGTGGCGCGTCATGCCCTTGCCGATGCCACTTTTCATGAGGCGGCTCAAGCTGGGCAGCACGTTGATGGGGGGGTACACCTTGTGTGCATACAGTGACCTGTCAATGAATATCTGCCCCTCTGTGATGTAGCCCGTGAGGTCTGGGATGGGGTGCGTGATGTCGTCGTTGGGCATGGTGAGGACGGGGAGCTGGGTGATGCTGCCCTCGCAGCCCACCACACGCCCCGCGCGCTCGTAGATGGTGGACAGGTCTGTGTACATGTACCCCGGGTAGCTGCGCCGCCCGGGCACCTCTTCTCTGGCGGCAGACACCTCGCGCAGGGCCTCCGCGTAGGAGGACATGTCCGTGAGGATCACAAGCACGTGCATGCCCCGCTCAAAGGCCAGGTACTCAGCAGTCGTCAGCGCCAGGCGCGGGGTGATGATGCGTTCGATGGTGGGGTCGTCTGCTGTGTTGAGGAAGAGCACCGTGCGCTGCATGGCGCCGCTCTTCTCGAAGTCCTCTGTGAAGAAGCGTGCGGTCTCCATGTTCACACCCATGGCGCCAAACACGATGGCAAAGTTGTCGGCTTCAACAGCCTCCTCGCCCTCCTTGGGCGCGCGGTCGCCAGTGGTGACCAGGCCTGCTTGTCTGCAGATCTGTGCAGCCAGTTCATTGTGGGGAAGCCCCGCCGCCGAGAAGAGCGGGATCTTTTGCCCGCGCACAATGCTGTTCATGACATCAATTGCCGAAATGCCGGTTTGAATCATTTCACGAGGGTGTACTCGGGCATAGGGATTAATAGCGCTGCCATTTATATCAAGGTACTTCTCAGCAACCACGGGCGGGCCGCCGTCTTTTGGTTTGCCACTGCCGTCGAAAACTCTGCCCAGCATGTCCTCAGATATGGCCATCTTGTATGTGTCTCCACTGAACTCCACGTGAGTGTGCGTGTTGTCAATGCCATCTGTTCCCTCGAACACTTGTACGACCGCTGTGGATCCTGAAATTTCCAGGACCTGTCCCTGGCGTACCTCTCCAGACTTCAGAGTGAGGCTAACAATTTCCGCATACTTTGGGCTCTGCAAAGCGGTGGCGTTGTTTCACACACATAGGATCAATACAAACAGCACAAACCTTGACATTCTCCAAGATCACAAGCGGTCCATTCACTCCTTGAATGGTGCGGTAGTCTGCACCAGCAGCTCAATACAAAGCCGGCAACACGCCGATAGCATGCGCAAGCACGCACCAATGCGAGGTTCCACACTGAAGTCGCGCAATAGAGCTGCCACCTGCGGATTGCTGCCTGCATACTTTTCCACGAGCTCTTTCGGAAGTCCCGCTGATGCCATCTTGTGACTTGGCAATTCTAGGTTTTTGCAAAGCTGCCGATCGGACACAGCGGCTCCAAGTCACCCGTTTGCTGCACCGCAACAAGTGAGAATGCAAGCAATAATATGAGCACTGCACCGCGCTAAGTCTTCTTCTGAAGCTGACGGGGCATGATTTATGGCTGCTTCTAGGTGCATAGCTTGCAGCAGAACTTACTGCTACTCTAAGCGACTGCAGGGGGCTGCCGCGGCTGCTGTGAGCTTACAAATGCTTCACGCGAACAATTCAATACAGCCGTTCAACGAAGAACACAAAACATATTCGGGTGACCAGCGTTCAGTTTTGCAAGTCGACTCTGCCCAGCTGAAACTCGCAATAACTCAATTCGCGCTGTCAAACCACTTTGCGGGCACAATGGCTGCATCCACCGGGTCAGACTCCTTGGCCAGCCCGTCTTCGGCGCACTATGATTCAATTAACCAGTTGCATGGCCGTTTAGTTGCTCACAGCACGGAAGCTGCGGCGATTGCGAGGGAAATGCACCAACTCAGTGCTTCAATTTCCGGTGGCGCAGCCGGCGTTTCAAGTTCAGTCCATGTAGACGATAGCAGCGGCACGACAACCAGACAGCCCTATGAAGGCATTTTAGATGGTGTTTTACGCCATTCTGACCAACTCCATGCAAAGCTTGCGGCGAATGTCAAGGCAGCCGGGGACACGTCCTTTCTTGAACTGAAAGCTGCCGTCGCCGTGCCTGCTGGCAGCACGCGCCCGAGCGCCAATGGCTCAGGAGTTTTTTCAGCAGCAAGCACAACAGCAACAGAGGGTGTCGAGTTTGATTCCTCCAGCAATTTCGTCTGGCTGAGCAGTGCTGAGGGCAACGCGGTATTTTGCAACTTGCGCCAGTGGGGCTTTCCCATTTTCGAGGCATCACGCAAGGCTCCAACTGGCAATTTGCTGCGAATCACAGCATGGGCATGCATTCAAGACCTGAACCTTGTTGAAAAGCTAAACTTGAGTTCTAGGCATGTGCAGAATTGGCTGTCTCTGATTGAGGAGCACTACCACTTCAATCCCTAC
>Ga0307982_1000125_pt1 | contig 56704 bp, 54 predicted proteins | sample OrgLakmetagen989_FD_201847 | JGI IMG/M metagenome (GOLD analysis project Ga0307982, IMG submission 201847) | Saline water microbial communities from Organic Lake, Antarctica - #989 | ecosystem: Environmental > Aquatic > Non-marine Saline and Alkaline > Saline | place: Antarctica: Organic Lake... | reverse complement strand
CAGAGCAGTTAAGCCCGTTAGCGCCGATGGTACTACATACCGTGGAAGAGTAGGTCGCCGCCTTCCTTTACATTAAACCCTTCATTACTTCATGTAATGAAGGGTTTTTTAGTTTATATATTCTTTGCTTAGATGATAAGATAGCTCCAGGTCACCTTTATAAACACATCTTAACTACATACCTTGAGGAAACGGATTTAGTTAATTAAATATCCAAAAAAATCTGCATGAAATTAATTATGCAGATTCTAGATTTAAATAACTGAATAAATGTTTATATCAATCCGGCTCGTTTAAGTAAAGCTTTAGGATCTGGTTCTTTACCTCTAAACTTCTTGTAAAGTTTCATAGGTTCAATTGTTCCGCCCTTTTGCAAGATATTTGTCTTATACTTCTCAGATATAGAGTTATCAAATATTCCTTTCTCCTTGAATAGTTCAAAAGCATCAGCATCTAGAACTTCTGCCCATTTATATGAATAATAGCCAGAACTATATCCGCCTTGAAAAATATGTCCAAAAGCTGTGCTCATGCAATTATTATCTATTTCTTCTAGAAGTTCAGTGGATTGAAATGCTTTGTCTTCGTGTGATTTTACATCTGTTATTGCTTCAGTGGTATGAATAGCATGCCAAGCCATATCCAATTTGCCAAAACTAATTTGTCTTGTAGTTTGTAAACCTTCCATGAAATTGGATGATTTCTTTATTTTTTCAATATACTCGATAGGTAGAATTTCGTTGGTTTCATAGTGTTTTGCGAAAAGCTCTAATGCTTTTTCTTCATAACACCAATTTTCCATTAACTGACTTGGAAGTTCTACAAAGTCCCAGTATACAGAAGCTCCAGACAATGATGGATATATTGTATTTGCGTTCATCGCGTGAAGCGCGTGACCAAATTCATGGAACAGTGTAGTTACTTCATTGAACGTTAGTAGTGATGGTTTATCTTTCGTTGGCTTTGTAAAATTACAAACTATCGAAAGCTGAGGTCTTTCTTCAATCTTCTCGTAATTCGATTGATCCTTATAAGTAGTCATCCATGCACCATCTCTTTTTCCTGCTCTTGGATGAAAATCTGCATATAATGTCGCTAAATATTTATCTTCTTCATAAACTTTATATGTAACTACATCTTTGTGGTATACCTCTAAAGTGTCATCTTTTTTAAAACTTAGATTAAACAATTTTGAGGTAATATCAAACATTCCTTTAATTACCTGGTTTAATTCAAAATAAGGTTTTAAAGTTTCTTCATCTAGATCAAATGTTTTTTGTTTAAGTTTCTCTGTATAATAGGCTTTATCCCACTTCTGAAAATCATTGAGATTATCACTTTCCAAGGCGAAAGCCTTTAGTTCTTCAATTTCTTTTTTTGCTACAGGTAAAGATTTGTCAAGTATATCATCGAGAAATGTTTCTACATTATCAATACTTTTCGCCATCCTTTCTTCAAGAACAAAGTTAGCGTGAGATTCAAAACCTAAGAGTTGAGCTCTTTCTAATCTAAGCTTGACGATCTCCAAAACGTTTTGCTCATTGTTAAACTCATTATCCTTAAAAGCTTTAGATCCAAATCCTAAAAACATCTGTTTTCTTAGGTTTCTATTTTTCGAAAACTTCATCACTGGTATGTAGGTAGGAAAATCTAAGGTAAGAATGTAACCTTCTTTACCTTTGTCCTTGGCAATTTCTTTGGCTGATTCTTTTACAGCTTCAGGTATACCTTCTAATTCATTTTCATTAGAAATGTGTAGTTGAAAATTATTGGTTTCAGCTAGAACATTTTCTCCAAATTTTAAAGAAGTCAAGGATAATAATTTATCAATTTCTCTTAAACGAGTTTGCTTCTCCGTATCTAAATTAGCTCCGTTCCTTGTGAAATTTTTATAAATCTTTTCAAGTAACATAACCTGCTCTCCAGTTAAATCATGATTTGATTGATCATAAACTTTTTTAATCTTTTCAAATAACCCTTTATTCAATAGTAAGTCATTATTGAATTCACTTAATAAAGGAGATATTTCTTGTGCTAATTTTTGAATTTCAGAATTTGTTTCAGCTGAATTTAGATTAAAAAAAATGCTAGCAATCCTGCTCAATTGATTTCCTGAAAACTCCAAAGCTTCAATTGTATTCTTAAAAGAAGGTGATTCAGAATTAGCTACTATCAAGTCAATCTCTTCTCTAGCCTCTTTTAAACTTTTTTCAAAAGCAGGTTTGAAATGCTCTGTTTCTATTTTAGAAAATGGTGGATGATCAAATTTTTCTAGTAACGGGTTTACTTCTACCATAAATATATTTTAATTTAACTTTTTTCTTCTTTATTGAAGTAGACGAGATAATAAAACATCTGTCGGTCCTCATCCCATCCTTTTTCGATGAACTTTTCTGCACTGTCACCACTCACAAAGTCCATTTTAATTTGAATATTGGTATCCAGATTGATTACACTTTTAATTTTTTTACGAGCGGCAGTGACTGCTGTATTTGATATTGGAAAGTCTGAAAGGTCTTCTACTTTATATTTTGGTGCCTTTTCTGTCTTGTAGTTTTGAAATTCAGGTTCTAGAGCTGGATTTTCAAGTACATCATTTAAGAAATTTTGCTCATTGAAATTGTCATTGGAAGCAAAGTGGTTCATAGCTTTATTCATGAATAGGACTTCTTGTTGTTTGTCTTCAGCTGGAAGCACAACGTCTTTTGCAAAATTCTCACAGAATTTTAAATATTTCTTGGTGTAGAAGTTTTCATCTTCAAAAAAGTCAACCTGAAGAAATTGCTCCAGCCAATATTTGGTGTCATATTTATTGGAATCAACAGATAATATCTTGTAACCGTTTTCTTTTTCAGTATTAAAAATCAAAGCACCTTTATCCAATTTATTCAGATAAACACCTTGTTGCAGAATAAGGTCAAGGTTGTTTTGTTTCTCTTCAAACTGAAGAAAATCGTGTTTTAATTCAGATTTGAATATACCAACGGCTGACACTTTCTCATTGTCAATGAGCATGTTTTCAAAATAAACGACATAAACTTCACCGCCTTTAATATGCTGATGTTTGGATTCTTCAAAAAGTAAGCGTGTTATTTTTTTCGAAATCTCATGACTTTCTAACGGATTATTAAAAATATCTGTTGCCAGATTATATAGTTGATGAAACTCCAAATCTGTGTCGTGTACGAAATGATAATAGTTTTCTTCTTTATCTCTAAACGACTTCAAGAAATATTCTTTTATAAGTGGCTTTAATTCATCAGAGAGCTCGTGAGCTTCTTCAGAAATGAATAATGACTCATTCCTGCTTTTGTTTCCAACGCGGTGAATGGACATGCTCTCAATTTGAGCACTGAATAAATTTATCATATATTGAGTATGTGTTTACCTATTTGTGATACTGTATTATGCTTAATTCCAATTTTCATCAAAATCGAAATCATCTAAATTTTCAAATTCAATATCATCATTGCTATCGTCATCAAAGTCGTCTAATTCTTCAGCTTCAAATTTCTTTTCGGGAGGCGATTCAGGCAATTGACCTTGAGCAAACATAAGATTTGGGTAATCCTGACCATCTTCAGGTTCAGCAATATCTGCCAATTCAACATAAAATGTCCACATACTGAAAAAGTCATAGACATAAATCATTTTGGTCTTTTCTCTTGAGAATACCGAATCCAAACTGGTTTCGTTCATCATATTTACATCGCCTTGTCCATCACTCATGTCGAAAAGCAGGTATTCTTCACCTTGATTCCAGTCTTCATCACTTTTGTAGAAAGAAGCCATTTCGGTACCATCAAATCCAAATGCCTGAGCAATAGAATTGTGTAGGTCTTCGAGTGTGGAATCCTCTCTTATTTCAATATCTCTTATTACGTCATCTAAAGTATCAAAGACAACTCTATATTTATAAATCATAATTTTTACGTTTTCGAAATTAATTTCGCTTCAAAACTTTGCATTAAAATATAAAATTGAATTCCAAATAGCAAAGCTGCAAATACTAAATGTAAAGGTTGAGTAAGGAACGGGAAATCTAAATAAAACATTGCAATTCCGGTTAAGATCTCGATGATTAAAATGAACATCATCCAGTTTGTAAGTTGAAAACCTAGACGTTTCTTTTTATTTAACCACCATATCCCAAGGTTGACAAGTAAAACTAAAATGGAAAATGACCTGTGTGCATAAAAAACCAAAGTTGGGTTTTCTAACCATTCACTTTTATTGGAATATCCTACTAAGTCAACTTGTTCATCTACAAATTGTCTGACTTGAGTTCCCATTGTCACTTGTATTAAGCTAAGTATAGTGGCAAATACCAGAAGATTTCTGAATGTGAATGTGCTTTTCAAGCTTGTGTTTTCTTCTGAAGATGATTTTAGAATATAAATAAGAAGCGCAACCAATAGCAAGGCTACAAGCATGTGAATAGTAATTCTCACAGGAGATAAAACTGAATACACAACTGTGGCACCAAGCCAAGCCTGGAAAAGCAGCAAGACTAAGCATAAAATAGAAAGTAAAGTCAATTTTTTATTCTTCTTCCATTGTCCAAAGGAACTGATGGTCATGATCAAAATTGCGATACCGGATAGGGCGCCAAGTAGTCTGTTAAGATATTCAATCCAGGTGTGAGCGGCATTAAACTCTGCGTAATCATGCTTATCATAATTATTCCAATGGGTCTGTTCAAAATTATCTGATGAAGTAAAAGCTTCTTTAGCTATTTTTAGCGATTCGTCAACAATGATTACCTGACCCTTAAAATACTCATGATTTGGAGCCCATTCCAGCTGGCTTTCTTCTGTTGGAGGGATGTAGTATCCAAAACACTTTGGCCAATCTGGACAGCCCATACCACTTCCAGTCATTCTCACTACAGCTCCTGCGATTATGACAAGATATATAATGATAATCGAAGCTTTTATAGATTTTCTAAACACTATTTTTGATTTTGTGCAAAGGTAATTTATATCCACTAGTTGGACTACACATTATAAATTTTACAAGTTTATTTTGGGAGGTTTTTGATAAAAATTAAGAGTGCTGTCTAAAGCCGTAGGATTCACCTTCTTTAAGCATGAATTCAAAAGCTGCATCATATTCATTGGGAATAATTCCATCCAGAATGGCTTCTTTTATTTTTGATTTAATGTCACCAACGGCCTGACAAGGTTCAATGTTGAAAGTTTCCATAATTTCAGTACCAGAAACAGGGGGTTGGAAATTCCTAACTTTGTCTCGTTCTTCAACTTCTTGAATTCTATCCCGTACCAGTTTAAAATTGTTGTGGTATTTTGTGTAGCGTTTTGGATTTTTAGTGGTAATATCTGCCTCACAAAGCGTCATTAAGTCTTCCAGGTGTTCACCTGTGTCATGAACAAGCCTTCTTACTGCAGAATCTGTAACGTCCTCATCAACAATAGCAATTGGTCTGGAACTTAGCAAAACAAGTTTTTGGACAAACTTCATTTTATCATTCAAAGGCATTTTCAATCGTTTGAAAATTTGATAAACCATTTTTGAGCCTTTGAATTCATGGCCATGAAACGTCCAACCAATCTTCTTGTGAAAACGTTTTGTAGGTGCTTTTCCTACATCGTGCAATAGGGCAGCCCAGCGTAACCAAAGATCGTTGGTTTCTTTAGAAATGTTATCCACCACTTCTAGAGTATGCCAAAAATTATCTTTGTGTTTCTGTCCATCGATTTCATCTATACCTTCAAGATTGGTTAGCTCCGGGAGTATTCCTTTAAGCAAATCGGTATCATGGAGTAATTTCAAACCAATAGATGGCTTTTCTGATTCTAGAATTTTATTCAACTCGGTAACGATGCGTTCCTTGCTAACGATGTCTATCCTTGAAGCATTTTCTTGAATAGCTTTCAAAGATTGAGGTTCAATTACAAAGTTGAGTTGAGAAGAAAAGCGAATAGCTCTCAACATTCTCAAAGGATCATCAGAATAAGTCACTTCCGGATCCAGTGGTGTTTTAATCAGTTGTGTTTTTAGATCTTCAAGACCGTTGAATGGGTCTAAGAGCCTTCCGAAATGCGCTTTATTCAACTGAAGTGCTAGCGCATTAATTGTAAAATCCCTTCTATTTTGGTCGTCCTCTAAAGTGCCGTCTTCAACTTCTGGATTTCTACTATCTTCTGCATAGGATTCTTTTCTAGCTCCAACAAATTCAACTTCCAGGTCAAACACCTTTAGCATGGCCGTGCCATAAGTCTTGAAAACTTTAACGGGTGGTTTTCCAGGAAGTTTTCCAGATACTTTTTTGGCGAGTTCTATACCACTACCTACAGCAACTACATCTATGTCTTGAGCCTTTCCTCTTTTCAAAAAAAAGTCTCTTACGAAACCACCTATAGCATATGCTTCTATATCTAGTTCGTCGGCAGCTTCAGAAAGGAAATTGAATATTTTATGTTGTAAAGCTTCTTGGTAATAAATATCAGACATGTTATTTGCGAATCACTTCAACCTTCCCATCAAGGTCTAATTTGATGATAGTCGATGGTTTTTTATTTTTGTTGGATTGGTGCAAATTTACGACATAGTCTACGCCTTTTAAAATATCTTCTGAGATTTCAAAAAAGTTAGCAGGTGTTTTTTGTCCGCTGATATTGGCTGAAGTAGAAACTATAGGTTTTTTATATTTTCTTACCAGCTCTTTGGCAAAAATATCATTGACAACCCGGATGGCTAATGTGTCATCATCTGCAATAAGATTTGTAGCTACTCTTATTGGATTTTGATAAATAATCGTAGTGGGCTTATCGGCATATTTAAGGATATCATAAGCCACTTCTGGTATTTCTTCAACAAACTGGTTTAACATTTTGAAATCTGAAACAAGGCATATTAATGACTTGTCATTAGACCTCTGCTTTAATTTATAAATTTTATCAATAGCTTCTGCATTGGTTGCATCGCAGCCAATTCCCCATACCGTATCAGTAGGGTAGAGAATAAGTCCACCTCTTTTAAGAGTTTGAATGCAGTCTTGTATAGTTTCTTTTTGATCTTTCATTTTATTAATTGAATTATTTTTTTCAAATTCCTGTGAACAGATTGATTGACAGAACTTAAATGGCGAATATCACTTTAAGTAAAAGAATTTATGCAAATGTAGTATCGATTCAGCTTATTTATAAATCGTTATCAATTTTATTTTTCAAACATCTCATATCCTTCCTTTTGTAGCTTTTCCTCAGGAATCAGAAATACATTATCAATTTTCGAACACTCATTTAAGGAGTTAATTTTTTTCCATTTGAAATCTACAGGCTTATAAATACTATAATTTTCTGGAATTAATTTTAAAAATACAGAGTCTAACTCAATATTTCGAGCTTCATAATAATGCTTGTTTACTTCCATCAAAATACTTGGTCGATGAATTTCAATGGTCCGCTTGCCACCTTTTAGACAAAAATCTTCGTGACCCTCAATGTCCATTTTGATCATATCGATTTTGCCCAAATGTGAAAATTCTTTATCCCATATTTCATCAAGAACTTTCAGTTTTATTTGTGAAAGCTTGAAGCCTCTATCCATTTCCTCACTGGTCTGTATAGCAGCATTACCTGTATTGGAACCATGCTTAAAATCTTCTCTTAAGGTAATTTGTGTTTCGGTAGATCTATCGGATAATCCATAATTGTTGAGAAGACAAAAATTTTCTAACGAATTGAGTTTTAAGTTTCTTTTTAGGCGCTCGAAATTTCCAGTAAAGGGCTCGAAAGAAACAATTTTGCCGCTAGATTCATTTTTCTTTAAATAATTCCCAATTGCTACTGTGTAAAAACCAATGTTTGCTCCAATGTCTAGAAAGCATCCCTCGGTTCTAAAAAGTGTTTTAATAGCAGAAATAAAAAAAGTATCGTACTTTCCCGTGTAGAAAGATAGCCTTTCAGTTCTAGTACTTAGATCAACTTGCATTTGTGTTCCGTCTTTCATTTCTGAAACGACTTTTGTATCATGACCGAATGCCAAAGCAATTCTATTAATGTGCTTGTATAATTGGTTTAATTTTCGGTGTTCAGGTAATTTTTTTGTTAGATTTGAAATTCTCTTCAGCATTCTAGAGGATTTTTTCAAAATAAGTTGATATATGATTATAAGAATTGATCTACGCCCTTTTCAGCATAAATCAACTTCTTTTCCGTTGTTTGCTTTTCAATTTCCTCATTAATTTCTATATGAGATTTTGATTGTTCCTTGTGATAAATATGATAGGCAATCCCTGCAAATTTTAAACGTTTCCCTTTCATCCCAATATTATGAAGTCTTTGAATCATTTCTGAATCATCAATTCCCCAACCTACCAGATTTTCATTAAATCCATTTATCTTGATAAAATCTTCCCGCCAAAAGGACATATTACAGCCTCTCAGTTTTCCAGAGCGTTTTTCAACAGGCTTTATTTGACTTGCGAAAAAGGGGAATCTTAAGGTTCTGCCTCTTTTTTGAATGCCTTTAGAAAAGAAATTGAATCCTAATTTTTGATTTTGGAACAACTTCCCTAAAAATTCTTTTTGGATGTTGACTCTAGAGCCAAAAAGATAAAGCCCAGCTTCAGAAAACCGCAAGTGATCCTCAATGAAAAATTTATTCATTATAATATCACCATCGATTTCAATAATATATTCGTGCCTTGCATTGGCAATAGCCTTATTCATGATTCTTGGCTTTCTATTTCCTTTATCTTCATGCCAAATATGAATCAAAGAAACGGGAAAGGTTTTTTGAAAATTTTGAATGAGTTCTTTTGTTTCTGAAGAAGACCCATCGTCAGCAATGATTACTTCGTCTGGGAGTATAGATTGTTGCTCTACACTTTTTAAAAGCAATTCTAAGGCTTCTGGCCAGTTATAAGTTGGAGTGACTAAGCTGCATTTTGGAAACGGATTCATTGTATTTGAAATATGATATGCGATTTACGATAAAAAAATAAGGATTTATGTGTATTGAGACATCCATTGGCTTTAAATTTGAAATTTAAATAATATCAATGAATTCTGACTATAATCCAGCATTTATTCAATTTAAAGATGCTCTTCTAAAGCTCATCAATTCTTTTGACTCTGTAGGAACTGTTTTTGGAAATGGGGATAGGAATGTTATTAAAACGGTAGAGTTTGAAGATTTTACACTCAATATTAAATCCTTCAAAGAGCCAAATTTTATAAATCAAATCGCTTACCAATATTTTAGAAAATCTAAAGCAAGGCGCTCTTTTGAATATGCTACAATCTTGAAAGAGAAAGGGATTGGGACACCTGATCCAGTTGCCTATTTTGAATTTAAAAAAGGTGTTGGTTTTGGAAAGTCTTTTTATATCAGTGAGCATGAGCTTCCAGACTTGACCTACAGAGAACTTGTTCATGAACCTGAATTTCCTAATCATGAAGAAATACTTAAGGCTTTCACTCGGTTTACCTTTCAACTCCATGAAAAAGGAGTCGAATTTCAAGATCACTCGCCAGGGAACACCTTGATTTTTATTGAAGAAAATGATTACAAGTTTTCCTTAGTGGATTTAAATAGGATGAAATTCAGAGCCTTAAACTTTGAAGAGCGCATGTATAATTTCAGACGATTAACTCCTAAAAAAGAAATGGTAAAGGTGATGAGTGAGGAATATGCCAAACTCATAAATAAACCAAAAGAGGAAGTTTTTAAATTGATGTGGGATTACACGTCAGAGTTTCAACGAAAATTCCATTTGAAGCAGAAACGTAAGAAAAAATTAAAATCAATTTTTTGAAATTTCCTTTAGTATAGGATACCTTTTGTAAACGCTTAAAGCATTTAAATAGCAGATGATAATGCCTTTTCTACCATCTAGAAATCCCAATCTTATGATGTAATCGTAAAAAAACTTGAAAGTGGGTTTTATGATAAAGTGAAAGGCATTGGGTTTTATCCCTTTTTGAAGCAGCTCTTTCGCTTTCAATCTGGCATAATTGACCATCTTCTTTTTGTAAGAGTCGTAGCTACTGTAGGAATAGTGAATAAGTTTACTTTTCATGGAAGACTTAGACCCTTTTACTTTTAAAACTTCGTGAACTAGACGTTCTTCAGTGTACTGAGCTTTGCTTTTTTTGAAAAGTCTAATGTTTTTATCGGTTTGCCATCCACTAAAATGAAGAGGTTTTCCTTTAAACATGAATTTTCTATAAAAAAAGTAGGCATCTGCTGTTTGCTTTTTCTTTATAGTATTTAAAATTTCATTTTTAAGAGGTTCTGTAACTCTCTCATCGGCGTCCAAAAATAAAATCCATTCATGATTGGCTTTTCCTAATGCAAAATTTCTCTGAGAAGTAAAATCTATAAAGGTATTTTGGTAAACCGTAACATTTGGATAAGACTTAGCAATTTTAACTGTATTGTCTTCAGAGAAGGAATCTACAACTATAATTTCGTCAGCGAAAGTAATATTCTCAATGACAGAAGCAATATTTTTAGCTTCGTCGAGAGTGATAATAAGTGCCGAAATTTTGGGCATGCCAGATTCGCGTCTTTAATAGTGGTTAGATTCGCAAATGTAAAATAATGTTCAGTTTAGATATAATAATTTGTAAATTGATTTGTGAAGTTTTAAAAAAAATTATTTTTGTACAATAGTCTATTTCTATGAAAGCATCTGTTATCATAAGTACCTATAATTCTCCAGACTGGTTGGAAAAAGTCTTGTGGGGGTATAGTGTGCAGACAGAAGATGATTTTGAAATTGTCATTGCAGATGACGGATCTACAAAAGAAACTAATCAAATTTTAACTTCAATAAAAGCAAAAACTCAACTTTCAATCATCCATGTTTGGCATAAAGACGAGGGTTTTCAAAAAACAAGAATTCTTAATAAAGCTATTTTAGCATCAAATACTGATTATTGTATTTTTACGGATGGTGACTGTATTCCTCGTAAAGATTTCGTAGAAACTCATTTAAAATTTAGATCAAAAAATTATTTTTTATCTGGAGGACATTTCCCATTGTCTAAGAACTTGTCCAAATTGATTTCAAAAAATAATATTTTAAGTCAGGAGTGTTTTGATTTAAAATGGCTTAAAAATAAAGGCTTAAAGGCAAGTTTTAAAAACACAAAACTGGCAAAAAGCAAATCAGTTGCATTGTTCATGAATTTCATAACTCCTACTAGACCAACTTGGAACGGTGGAAATGCATCAGCCTGGAAAAAAGATATTCTTGCTATAAATGGCTTTGATGAGCGAATGAAATACGGAGGAGAAGACAGAGAATTTGGAGAAAGACTCGTTAATAATGGAATACAACCTTTGAAAGTTCGCTATTTAGCCATTATTGTTCATCTGGAACATGAACGGGGTTACGTAAACGACGAAGCCTGGAAGATTAATAACGAAATAAGAGAGCAAACTAGAAAAGAAAAAAAAGTAAAAACCTCTTATGGAATTAATTTGCATGCTTAATCAGAAATGTTTTTAAAATTTCTAAAAAAAGAGCTGGATTAAACTCTTCATACATTTCCATATTATCTGTTTGAGATTTTTCTAAAAAAAGATCAGGTTTATAATCTTTCACATGAACGGATACATGTTTAAGGTTTTCATCCTCAAAGCCATTCCACCCTTCTTTATTGATTTGTGGAGAAAATATTGAGAATGTAGGAACATCCAAAGCTTTAGCCATATTGATGGCTCCACCCTCATTGCCGATTAAGGCCTTGCAAAATTTTGAAACTGACATAAATTCTCTTAAACTTTCGATTTTGAAATTTAATAAAATCTTTCCTTGTGTACTCTTATCACAAAGGAAATAAAGTTCTTTAATATCTTCAAATTGTGAGGGTATGTAATTCATGATTAGTAAAGCATTAGAATTCAAAGCAATAAAGTCTAAAACATCAGCCATGAAACGCAAAGGGTATGTTTTCGCTTCACTACTTCCTAAAGCACTAATCATAATGAAAGGTACAGGCTTAGCCTTTTGAAATTTTTGAATTTTATTTTTAGCAGTATCAAGCTCAATAGGCTTTAAATGAATTTTAGGTTGTTGGGTAAGTATTTTTGTACCCTTCAATGCGCTCATTAGATTTAGTCTATTTTCTATGGCTGAGCCTAAACCGATTTCCGACTGATTTGAAATTTTAACTGTAGAAGAATAAATAAGATTAGTTAATGGTTTGTTCCAGCCTATTTTTGTCTTAGCCTTTGAAAATAGAGTGATTAAGTTACTTTCTAACTTACCATACGCGTCGATAACCACATCATATTTTGTCTTTTTGATCTGTTTTAAAAATCTATAAAATTCAAGTTTGCTTGACCTGTATTCATCTTCAAAAATTACGATTTTATCGATGTATGGATTGTTTTCAATCACTGGAATAGTAAACCGATTGACGAGATAGTGAATCTCTGCCTCAGGGTAATTCAGTTTCAAATTCTCGCAAATAAGACTGGAGACGAGAACGTCTCCAATCATTTTTTGTTGGATAACTAGTATCTTCATTAAACTCGGATCAATTAAATATTTTATTTAACTACACCGCTACATCATAAGTTCGAAGTGCGTCATTCAAGGATGTTTTCTTGTTGGTGCTTTCTTTTCGTTTTCCAATGATTAAGGCGCAAGGCACATTGAATTCTCCTGCTGGAAATTTCTTGGTATAGCTTCCAGGGATTACCACGGAACGAGCAGGGACAATACCTTTCATCTCAACGGGTTCATCTCCTGTAACATCGATGATTTTGGTAGAAGCTGTCAAAACCACGTTAGCGCCAAGAACCGCTTCTTTTTCAACACGAACTCCTTCCACTACAATGCTTCTTGATCCTAAAAAGGCGTTGTCTTCAATAATTACTGGTGCTGCCTGCAATGGTTCTAAAACTCCACCAATACCAACTCCACCAGAAAGGTGAACATTCTTACCAATTTGAGCACAACTTCCAACTGTTGCCCAGGTATCTACCATTGTTCCTTCGTCAACGTATGCGCCAATATTAACGTAACTCGGCATCATAATGACACCACTCGAGATATAAGCACCGTGTCTGGCCACTGCATTGGGAACCACCCGGATTCCTTTTTCTTTGTATCCTCTTTTGAGTGGCATCTTATCGTGATATTCAAAAATACCAGCTTCCATAGTTTCCATCTTTTGAATTGGAAAATAGAGAACCACTCCTTTTTTTACCCATTCGTTCACTTGCCAACCCTCTTTTGTAGGTTCTGCGCAACGTAATTCACCGCTGTCTAGTTTTGATACTACAGTTCTTATGGCTTCAATTGTTTCTTGTTCTTTTAATAAGTCTCGGTTGTCCCAGGCTTTTAAAATTTTTTGTTTTAATTCTTCCATTTAAATTTTTTTTAGCGAAGATAAGGTTTATGGTTAAATCCAAAATACCTCTTAGTACCTTATATTTGCTAGAGAATTAAGTTTATGAAAACGAAAGTACTGGCTTTAGATTTTGGAATAAAACGAACAGGTTTAGCTATTTCTGATGAGATGAAAATGATAGCATCTGGTTTAAAAACAGTAGATTCTCGAGTTTTGATGGATGAACTGAAATCCATAATCCCTTCAGAGGCTATCGATACACTTGTAGTGGGAGAGCCAAAGTTTACGGATGGAAAACCGATGCAATTGGAAAAAAACATTTTGTTTCTTATTGAAGATATTCAGAAATTATTTCCAGATATTAATATTGTAAGAATGGATGAGCGTTTTACTTCAAAAATGGCTTTCCAAACTATGATTGACTCTGGTCTTAAGAAGAAAAAAAGGCAAAACAAAGGCTTGGTGGATGAAATAAGCGCTACAATTTTACTTCAGAATTATTTGAAATAAATTTGGATTTTTAAAGTTAGCATTTGTCAATTTCAAAAGAAATAAAACCCGTATTTTTGCGTCTTCAATTAAAAGGGTCTATCCCTCTCACTTAAAATTGAGATTATGATATTACCAATTGTAGCTTATGGTTCTCCAGTTTTAAAAAAGAAAGCTTCAGATATTTCAAAAGATTATCCTAAGCTAGATGAACTTATTGAGAATATGTTTGAAACTATGTATAATGCAAATGGAGTAGGGCTCGCAGCTCCTCAGGTTGGGTTATCAATTCGCTTGTTTGTCATCGATGCAAAACCTTTTGCTCAAGATGAATCTTTGAGTGAAGAAGAGGTCAAAGAGTTAGAATCTTTTAAAAGAGTTTTCATCAATCCGAAATTGATTGAAGAAAACGGAATAGAATGGGATTTTAATGAAGGTTGCTTAAGTATTCCAGATGTTCATGAAGACATTTTCAGAAAGCCAGAAATCAAAATTGAATATCTAGATAGAGATTTAAATCGGCAAACCGAAACTTTAAATGGGTTACCTGCTAGAGTTGTTCAGCACGAATATGACCATATTGAGGGGATTCTATTTACTGATAGGATTTCTAGTTTAAAAAAGAGATTAATCAAAAGTCGATTAACAAATATTACTAAAGGTAAAGTAGATATAGGTTATAAAATGAAATACCCCTTGGCTAAAAAAAATCGCTAAGATCTTTTCAAAACAAGAACAAATTGCATATTTGCCATCCAAAAAAATAAATACATGAAATTAGATAAAGTATTATCCATATCAGGGAAACCAGGACTTTATGAATTAAAAGCTCAAACCAGAGGTGGTTTTCTTGCGGAGTCGTTCATCGATGGTAAGAAAATTCCTGTTAGTATGAGAAACAATGTAAGTATTCTTAGTGAAATCGCTATTTATACATATACCGAAGAAATCCCTCTAAGAGAAGTTTTTCAAAAAATATTTGATAAAGAAGACGGAAAACCATCAATAGACCATAAGTCTTCCAAAAACGAGTTGACTGATTATTTCAGTGAAATATTACCTGACTACGATGAAGATAGGGTTTACCCATCTGACATCAAAAAAGTAATTCAATGGTATAATTTACTGATTTCAAAAAACATCATTGATTTTTCTGATCCGAAAGCTGAAAAGGATACAAAAGAAGAAGAAAAAGAAAATTAAGCTAATCACCTTTACTTAAACCCTCTAATTAATTTTAGGGGGTTTTTTAGTTATAATACTTATTTTTAAATAAAAAAGATGTATACAAGACAGAAACAACTCGAAGCTTTTGAAAGACTTCTGGATATAATGGATGATTTGAGAGAAAAATGTCCGTGGGATCGTAAGCAAACTATGGATTCTCTTAGAAACCTCACCGTTGAAGAAGTTTATGAATTAGGCGATGCTATCCTAGAAAAAGATTCAAATGAAATCAAAAAAGAGCTAGGAGATGTATTGTTACATATCGTTTTTTACTCTAAAATTGGAAGTGAAACCAACGATTTTGATGTTGCAGACGTTATTAATTCCCTTTGTGAAAAGCTTATAAACCGACACCCTCATATCTACGGTGATTTCGTTGCCAATGATGAAAAGCAGGTGAAAGAAAACTGGGAAAAGCTTAAACTCAAAGAAGGGAATAAAAGCGTACTTGGTGGTGTCCCAAGATCTCTTCCAGCACTTATTAAAGCCAGTAGGATTCAAGATAAAGTTGCTGGTGTAGGCTTTGATTGGGAAGAGCCGAAGCAGGTCTTTGAAAAGGTAAAGGAAGAACTTGCAGAACTACAAGAAGAAGTCAATAAAAATGAGCAGAATAAGATAGAAGATGAATTTGGGGATGTTTTATTTTCAATGATTAATTACGCGAGGTTTTTGAAAATCGATCCAGAAACAGCATTGGAGCGTACCAATAAAAAATTCATTTTCAGGTTTCAGTATTTAGAACAGAAGGCCAAAGAAAATGACCTAGATATATCTAAAATGTCACTGGAAGAAATGGACAAATTCTGGGAGGAAGCTAAAACTATAAATTTTGATAAGAATCAAACCGATTAAGTTAAAGCTATCTATAATTTGACGGGTTTTTTTTGGGGTCAGATTTAAATTCTTATAATTGACAAATATTAAATTTAAAACAATGAAAAAAGTATTTTTAACGGCCGGCATATTCCTTTTTACAGTTTTTGCCGCTACAGCGCAAACTGAAACAACCGTAACTGATGCTGAATTGCAAAAATTCGCAGAAGCTTACCAAAGTGTTCAAAAATCTAACATGGAGATTCAACAAAAAATGGTTGTTGCTATCGAAGATGAAGGTTTAACACCACAGCGATTCAACGAAATCTATGAGGCAAAAATGGATCCTGAGAAGGAAAGTGATGCGTCTGAAGATGAGATGGCTAAACAAGATGCAGCGATGGTTGTTATCCAAGAAATCCAAACTGCTTCACAAAAAGAAATGGAAAACAAAGTAAAAGAAAAAGGGTTGACTATGCAGCAATTTCAAAAAATTGGTGCGCAAATTCAGGAAAGCCCAGAACTGCAACAAAAAATGCAAGCCATGATGATGAAGCAGCAAACCGGAAAAAATCCAATGAAGAAAAACTAATTTTTCTTCAACTATCTTCAAAAGGCTAGAATTAGAATTCTAGCCTTTTTTATTTTAACACCAGTCGCTTTATTTGAGAAACTCCTTCATGCTTTATTTTCATTAAGTAATTTCCACTTTGAAACTGACTAAGGTTTTCAGCATAGTTTTTTAAATAGGTTCTTCTTTTTAGTAGTAACCTTCCATTCAAATCGTATACTTCTATTGTTTTAACTCCACCTTTATTAAAGTCCAAATGTATTTTATCATTCTTTGAGGGGTTAGGATACAGAAGAACTTCAAGTTTGTCTCTAAAAGTAAAATTTGATAAAAGTTGTTCTCCTTCTATTAGAAAATTGTCCACTGTCCATTTGGTAGCATTTTCACCAGTCGCAGTATCGTATTTAAAAGCAATATAAACTTCACCACTTATTTCTGAAATATCAATCTTATTTGCCTTGTAGACAAATAGGTTATTACTGCTATCGGGGTGTAGAGGTATATCCACATTTGGTATTTCTTGCCAATCAAAATTAGATGGGTTTCCATTTCCATCATAAGATGAAGAATATAAAAGTTGAAGTTTAGTATTACCAAAGCTAGCAGACGCCCAAAAACTAATTTTCTCTACTTCATAATTTCCAAAGTCTATTTTATCAGATGTAATTAACCAGTCACGGCTTAGGACTTGCTCATTATTTTGATAAGCATTCATTTGATAGCCTTGGGTATTATCTTCGCCATAGTTATCAATACATTTCCAGTTGATATCATTTACTTCACTTACAGACACTAAATTGCCTGCTACTGTATTGCAATTTTCAAAATCTTCCTTCAACAAAATATTTGATTCAGATAAAGTTACAACTTCCAGATTTTCGCTTGGATCGGAGACATTGCCGCTTTTATCTACAGCATAAACTCTAAAATTATAAAGCCTTTCTGGAGAAAGTTCTTGAACAGTATAATTCAATGTTTGCGATGACACTTCAACTAAATTGATATTGTCTAACTCTACAATATATTTTTCTATTCCTACATTATCTTGTGAAGGGTTCCAAGTAATATTAATACTTGAATCCTTTATATTGCTAGCTTGAAGATTTTGAGGGGCAGTAGGAGGTAGGTTGTCTGGATCTCCCCAGATTTCATAAGCAAACTGCGGATGATCTATCAACGGATTCCTGTTTCCCTGATATTGAAAGCCATTATTGTTTCTATCTATCTCTCTTTGACTTACGGGATCGCTTACATGCCATGATAACAGTAAATCAATATACCAGTCTACAAAAAAGTCTTGTGGATTATTTGCAAGGACTTCATTTGTTTTCCAACTGTTATTAAATTCATCTTCGTACCTGATTGCAAAGTAAAGTACAGATCTTGCAATATCTCCTTTAAATTCATCGATGGGCTCAAATACAGTACCTGAGTATCCTGGGAATTTGTTTTCACCACGTTTTGAACCATTACTCGAAATGTAATTAGGATTACTGACTTCACCGAAAGGATAATTTCCTCGGGCTCCATTTACTGCACCATCAGTTGGAACAACATGAAAATAATCATTTCTCATTGGTGACGCACTATTAAATATAGATTGGGGTACCAAATGTTCCCGGTTATAGCAATCTCCTTCGTTGTTGTAATTTCCACATTGATTTAAGACGTGCTCATAATTATAAGCTTCACTTCCATTAGTAACCTCACAATAAATGTCTAGTACAGTGCCATCATTTTCAAAATAATCGTCGGTATCTCCACTGTTTTCTGAAGCATATGCGCTAAATAATGCGTTATAACCTTGGTCTTGATGATGTGATTGTCCATTTTCATCATCTATATCATCAATAATGGATATTAAAGCTGTTTTTAATTGATAGCCACTAAGACCTTCTGCACTATTGTAATATCCTGTCGGAGCTTGAGCATAACTGAAACAAAAGGCAAAAAGGAAAAAAGGAAATATGTATTGTTTCATCTCAAAATAAATACAGGACGAAAATTTTATGAAATAGATTTTTGAAGAATGGCATAATAAAAACCATCAAAACCAGATTTATGAGCTAGGATCTTTTCATCCTTATTGAGTTGAAATCCGCTTCCATTTTCAGAATTAAGGAAATCTTGAACTTGCATTTGGTTTTCTGAAGGTAATATGGAACAGGTTGCATATACCAATATGCCACCAGGTTTTACCATTTTACTATAATCTTGTAACAAATCCTGCTGTTTTTTCTTGATCTCTACCAAAAATTCTGGAGTCAACTTCCATTTTGCATCTGGATTTCGTCGTAGAACACCAAGTCCAGTACAAGGAGCATCTATAAGAACCCGATCTGCAGACTCATGAAGTTTTTTTACCACTTTTGTAGAATCTATCACTCGTGTTTCCAAATTATGAGCTCCTGCTCGTTTTGCCCTTCGTTTAAGTTCTTTCAATTTATTAGCATAAATATCCATGGCAATAATTTGCCCTTTATTTTCCATTAAAGCGGCAATATGTAGAGATTTTCCTCCAGCTCCGGCACAAGCATCTATTACTCTCATTCCAGGCTCCAATCTAAGTGCATGAGCTACCTTTTGAGAAGAGGCATCTTGTACTTCAAACAGCCCTTTTTTGAAAGCATCGGTTTTGAAAACATCTGCACGTTCATAAAGTTCTAAGGCTTCAGGATAACCTTTTATTGTCTTAGTAGGAATGAATTCTTCATCTAAGATAAGTTGAAGTTTTTTTGGTGTGGTCTTTAAAGTATTGGTTCTTAAAATAACTTTAGCCTGCTCGTTAAGAGCTTTTATTTCTTCCTCCCACAGTTTTCCTAGTTCTTTCCGGCCAAGCTCATCGAGCCAATCTGGTATTGATTCAGCGTATTTGGTTATTTTGGAGAGTTCATCAAACCTTCCTTTGATTCTTCTTGTTGGGGTATCTTCAAACTGTTTCCAATCTGGAATTTCTATCCCTTTCAACGTAGCCCAAACTGTAAAGAGCCTGAATAAATTCGGTCTTGAATACGGAGCGTTGACGTCGGCAATTTCAGAATAAAGCCTTTTCCACCTAACTATATCGTAAGTGGTTTCTGCAATAAAGCCTCGGTCTCTAGATCCCCAGCGTTTATCTCTCTTTAAAGTGTTCGATATTTCTTTGTCGGCGTATTTGCCTTCGTTAAAAATAAGATGTAAAGTATCTATAACGGCGAAAACTAAGTTTCTGTGTAAGCGCATGATTATAATTTAATCTGCAAAAATAGAGTTTTAGTTCTTAGAAGACTTATCAGATTGATATTGTTTCAAAAGTTTTTTATGGAAATCATATTCTGCTTTCTTAAGCATCATAATCTGTTTTGGAGAAATCACTTCTTTAAGATTGACAACAAAATCTTCTCTAAGCTCCACTCTCGATTTTTTGTAAGACATGTAATTATCTAGAAGTCGGCTAGCTTCTTCTTGATTTAAATTTTTGATGTTATCGAGTTTGGATTTGATATCAGACCATTCATTATTTCTTAAATCTTCGTAGCGCTTATTATGTTCAGAATAAACGGGCCAAAATCTCTTGGCTTCACTTGGTGTGAGATTTAACTCCTCAGTGAAAAAAGCGATTTTTAATTGCTGAATTTTTTCACTTTCGTTGTTTTGTGCGTTTCCGTAGAAACTACATATAAAAGTGAAAACTAGTAAGAGTATATAATTTTTATTCATTGTCAAAATCTTGATCTTCAATTTTATCATTCAAATACTCAATAATTTCCTGATCATCCAGTTTTGAAATATTTTGGTTGACTAATTTTTTTACAGAAGTATTTTCAAAGTCTATAAATTCATCTGGGGTTTCAAGGTGATAATCTAGATACCTTTCAATCATATCGTTATCAAGGTCAGAAAATTGAATATTCTGGTTCGGACTTATTCTATCGATATACAAAGCACCTATGACTGCAATTGCAACAATTGATGCAGCTACCATCCACTTACTAAATTCTTTAAGTTGAATAACCTTAGTTGGTTTTTCTTCTGAAGGAATATTTACTTCAAAATCTGAGAAATAGTCATTTGGAATTTTGAAACCAGATTTTTCAGTGTAAGATTCAGATTTGATTTTATTCAATAAAGAATCCTCCAAGGTTTCAAAATAGTCTTTTGAAACCTTAAATCCTGATTTTCTATCTTGTATGTATCGTTTGTCTACCATTATTTATAAGACTCAATTTCAATTTAAAAGTTTAATCTGACTTTAAAAACTTTTCTACTTTCTTTCTGGCATGGTGGTAGTTAGATTTCAGTGCTCCCACACTTGAATCTAAAATTTCCGACATCTCTTCGTAAGGTATTTCTTCAAAATAACGCATGTTGAAAACTATCTTTTGTTGCTGTGGTAAAGCTTCAATGGCCTTTTGTAGCTGTAGTTGAATCTCACTCCCTTCAAAATATACATCGCTTTCCAATTTTTCTAAAAGATAGTCATTTAATTCCTGATCCGAAAGCTTTAGCTTTTTAGACTTTTTATTCAAAAAAGTGATGGACTCATTGGTGGCAATTCTATACATCCAACTGAAAAGCTTACTGTCTCCTTTAAAGGACTTTACATTCTTAAATACTTTTATAAATGTATTTTGAAGAACATCATCTGCATCTTCATGGATTTTCACAATGGTTCTAATATGCCAGTAAAGCCTGATTTTATGTTCAGAAATAAGAGCTCTGAAGGCTTCATCTGTATTGATGCCTTTTTGCAAATTTTCTATGATTTCTTCTTCTTTCAACTGGATCTTATTCGAAGGATTGCATATTAACTAATTTCTTATAAACACCGTCACCAGACATCAATTCATCATGCTTACCCTGTTCTACAATTTCACCCTTATGCAATACTAAAATTGTGTCTGCGTTTTTAATTGTTGAAAGTCGGTGAGCTATGACAACAGAAGTTCTGTTTTGCATCATATTTTCCAAAGCTTTTTGAACTAATTGCTCGCTCTCAGTATCCAAAGCCGAAGTGGCTTCATCTAGTATCATGATAGGTGGATTTTTCAAAACGGCTCTGGCAATAGAAATCCTTTGCTTTTGCCCTCCACTTAATTTTCCACCGCTATCACCAATATTGGTGTCGATTCCTTTTGGAAATGCACTTACAAATTCATAAGCGTTAGCAATCTTTAAGGCATCAATCAGTTCTTTATCTGTAGCATTTGGTTTCCCAATCTTTAAATTTTCCTTGATCGTATCATTAAATAAAATGGAGTCTTGAGTGACAAGCCCCATTAAATCCCTTAAAGATTTTTGTTTAATTTTTTTGATATTAATACCATCGATCTTGATTTCACCTTCTTCAAGATCATAAAATCTAGTTACCAAATTTGCAATGGTAGACTTTCCACTACCAGATTGTCCAACCAAAGCGATGGTCTTGCCTTTTTTTACCGTTGCGCTAAAGTTTTTTAGGACATATTCTTTTTCATATTTGAAAGAGATATATTCTAAAGTTAAGCCTGAAGTAAATTCCTCTTTGCTTATAGCATTTTTATCATCCTGAATGATATTTTCAGTTTCCAGAATTTCTAAAATACGTTCGGCAGCAGCATCTCCTTTTTTTACGCTGTAAGACGCTTTAGAAATACCTTTAGCCGGTGTTAAGATATTATAGGCTAAACCCATATAAGCAATAAAGGTACTTCCATCTAAGGTTCCATCGATTAATACCATTCTTCCGCCATACCAAAGCAAAACAGCGATAACGCTAATACCCAGAAATTCACTTGCAGGAGACGCCAGGTTTTGACGATTCAATAGCTTATTGGAAAAATCATAGAAGTTTTGAGTAGAGTCTTTAAATTTTTTGTAAAAAATAGATTCAGCATTAAATCCCTTGATGATTTTGAGTCCACCTAAAGTTTCTTCCAAAATTGATAAAAACTGACCTTGTTCTTCCTGAACCTTATCTGACTTTTTCTTTAATGATTTTCCTATCAAAGAGATAATAAATCCTGAAACGGGAATAAAGATAAAGACAAAAATAGTCAACTCTGTACTTATCAGAAGCATAGCGCCAATGGTGAATAAAATGGTAAGTGGTTCTCTAACTATCAATTCCAAAATCGATAAGAACGAATGTTGTATTTCCAATACATCACTGGTAATTCTAGCAATTGTATCGCCTTTTCGCTTTTCAGAATAGTGAGAAAGTGGTAACTCTATGGTTTTTTTATAAAGTGCATTTCTCAAATCTTTAAGAACTCCATTTCTTAAAAAAGTGATGAAATACATGGCGATATAGTTCGAAATGTTTTTCAGGAAAAATAAAATAATTACCAAACTGATGACCAAAATTAAAGCTATAGACGCATCATCCTGTGCAATTTCATTCACTTGAAAAGATAAATAATCTTTAAAATAACTTTCGACTTCTCCAATACCAGTATAAATCGGTGGTTCAGTAATTTTTTTAGCATCTTTTCCTTTAAAAAGTACATCAAGCATTGGAATGAGCGCTATAAATGAAAGAGCACTAAATAATGCATAAAAAACGTTGGCGATGATATTGAGAACCGCATACCGCTTATAAGGTTTCGCAAAGCGAAGTATTTTCTTGAAATATGTCATAAATTTTTTTACTCAGTAAGCCCTAGTTCCTTTTTTATAGTTTCAATCTTCGAATCTAATTCTTTATCAAGGGTTTTGAACTCTGAAGTGTCTTTTAAATTAGAATTGACACTTATATAAAATTTGATTTTTGGCTCTGTACCACTTGGCCTGGCTGCCACTTTGGTTCCATTTTCGGTATAATATATCAACACATTTGATTTTGGTATATCAATAGGGTGTGTTTCGTGTGATTGCAAATTTTTTGCTTGAGAATTGGAGTAATCTTCAATCAGGACTACTCGTTCTCCTGCGATCTCTTTGGGAGGGTTGTTTCTGAGTTGGATCATTTTTTCTTTGATTTCTTCAGCTCCTTCAAGTCCTCGTTTTACTAAAGACACTAAATTCTCCTTAAAAAAGCCGTGGTCTTTATAAATTTTAATCAGTTGATCATACACAGATGCTCCTTGAGACTTTAATTCAGCAGCCATTTCACAAACTAGCAAAATCGCAGTATTAGCATCTTTATCTCTTACAAAATCGCCAACCATATAACCGAAACTCTCTTCACCACCACCGATGTAATCAAGCTCTGGATTATCTTTTATCAACTTTGCAATCCATTTAAAACCCGTAAGGCTTTCCATGTATTTCACTCCGTAAGCTTCAGTGAGCACTCTCATAAGCGGTGTAGAAACAATTGTAGAAGCAATAAAGTGTGAATCCGTTAAGCTATTATTCTGTTTCATTTTATCTAGCAAATACCAGGTCATTAGTACCATAGTCTGGTTGCCATTTAATAAAACGAGTTCGTTTTCCGTATTTCTTACAGCAATACCTAGTCTGTCTCCATCTGGATCTGTGCCAATAGCTAGATCGCTATTTTGCTTATTGGCAAGTTCAATTGCCATTTCAAGCGCTTCAGGCTCTTCTGGATTTGGAGATTTTACTGTAGAAAAGTCAGGGTCAGGTTCTGATTGTTCCTCAACAAGCTGTAAATTTTTATAACCAGCTTTTTCAAGTAGTTTTGGGACTGTAGTAATCGAGGTGCCGTGTAGCGATGTAAACGTAATGTTCAATGCTTTTTTTACATCATCAGACAAATTGAAATCAACATTTTTTACGGCTTCTTCTAAGTAGGTATTTTCTACAGAATTATCTAAAACTTTAATTAACTCTGAATTTTTATTGAAATTAATGTCTGTAAATTCCAGCGCATTTATTTCTGAAATAATCTCTTTATCCTCTGGTGGGACGAGTTGTCCCCCATCTTTCCAATAGACTTTGTAACCATTATATTCCGGTGGATTATGACTAGCAGTTAGCATAATACCACATTGGCATCCCAGGTGCCTTACCGAATAAGATAGAAGTGGGGTAGGCCTTAATTCTGGAAAAATATAAACTTGAATCCCATTTGCTGAAAATACATTTGCAACTTGATGTGCGAATGTTTTGCTATTACGTCTGCAATCGTAGGCTATGACTACCTTTAAATCTTCGTTTGGAAACACAGATTTCATATAATTTGAAATTCCTTGCGTGTTTTTTCCTAAGGTATATTTATTGATTCTGTTGGTGCCAACACCCATTATTCCTCGCATTCCTCCAGTTCCAAAATCTAGATTTTGAAAGAAGCTTTCTTCAAGGGCTTTCTGGTCTGTGTCAATGAGTTTGCGCACATCATTTACAGTATCTGGATCAAAAGTATCAGTTAGCCAAGCTTTAGCTTTATCTAAAATATTACTCATAATTTTAATTTTTATATTTTTTCTGAAATTAAATATCGTTTTTGTTGATGTTTTGTTTTAAGAAGTAATTCACCAATGAATCCAGCCAAAAACATTTGGACACCAATTATCATAGCCGACAAAGCTATGTAAAACCAAGGATTGTCAACTACAAGAATATTTGGCAGACCGTTCCAAAGTTTATAGAGTTTGGAAGCTCCTATCCATAAGGCTGATAAAAATCCAACGAAAAACATCAAAACACCTACGGCACCAAAAAAATGCATTGGTCGCTTACCAAATTTTGCAAAAAACCATAGTGTTACCAGGTCCAAAAACCCATTGATAAAACGCTCTGCTCCAAATTTTGTTTTTCCGTATTTCCTTGCCTGGTGTTTGACTACCTTTTCACCAATTTTGGTGAAGCCAGCTTGTTTGGCAAGAACAGGGATGTAACGGTGCATTTCTCCATTCACGTCTATATGCTTAACGACTTCATTTTTGTAGGCTTTGAGGCCGCAATTAAAATCGTGCAGTTTCAAACCTGAAGTCCATCGGGCAGCTTTATTGAAAAGTTTAGAAGGAAGATTTTTAAAAATTACGGAATCGTATCTTTTCTTTTTCCATCCGGAAATCAGATCATAATCTTCTTTCACAATGAGATCGTATAATTCCGGAATTTCCTCTGGATTGTCCTGTAAGTCTGCATCCATTGTAATGACAACATCTCCTTTAGTCTCACGGAAACCCGCATGAAGTGCCTGGGATTTCCCGTAGTTGGTCTTGAAATTAATTCCTTTTACGCCATCAAATTCAGAAGAAAGTGTTTTTATAATTTCCCAGGATCCATCGGTACTTCCATCATTTATGAAGATAATTTCATAATCAAATCCATGCCTTTTCATCACTTCTTCAATCCAGCGATGAAGTTCTTTTATAGACTCAGATTCATTGAGAAGGGGAATTACTATCGATAAATCCATACATCTATCAATTGTTTCGTTTGATCATTCCTACAATAAGTCCTACCAGAAAAGTTTTGAAAATAATTGAAAGCAAACTAATTGTTCCCAAAACAAAAGGCGAAGCGAAAACTCCAGACATGTTTCTTGTCATTTCGGCTTCTTCGGCGCTCATTTGTTGTTGTTCAATCTGAGCTTCCATCTCTGCTTCCATACCTGTTTTCATTTCAGTAATGTACTCTGGTTCAACAAGCTCGTAATGAATATAAGTATAAAAGCCATAAATTAATCCTCCAATGACTCCAACAGCGAGTCCCATTTTAATGGCTGTAGTCAGGTCTATTTGCCCACCATTATCAATTTTGTACACATGGATGGCATACCAAACAATGGCTGCTGTAATGATAAAATTCAAAACTGAGATTACAGTATTGGTCTCATAATTGAAAGCATAAAGCAATACTAACATGAGTATCGAATATGCACCGAATATGACACCATAATTTATAGCGTAAGGTTTTACTGGAAGATCTTCTTGTTGCATTAGGAACTTTTAAAAGACAAATATACGCAATAGCCTATATTATTAGTTTTGTTTGTAAATCTACTTACTTTCACTTTCGCTAGAAACAGATTCGAGCAGCATTTCTTCTAGTTTTTTCGTGATTTTTTCAGGTAGATTATCCTCAAATTCTTCTAAATGTAATTGAGATGTAAAAGTTAAATCTTGAAAATGAACTAAAACTTTGCCATCATCAATTTCTTCCACAAGCACCTTTAAAGGAAGGTCAATAGAAAAGTTTTGATTTTGCTGCATCAGTTTTGTTCCCATTTTTGGATTCCCAAATATGAACAAATGGAGAGGTTTTAATTCTGCACCAATTTCTTCAGCGTCTTTTGAAAAATCTTTGGATTCGAAAAGAGTGAGATCTTCACTCTTTTCTATCATTTCTTTTATAGAAGCAACTGTTTGAATATAAGGTTTTGAACTTTCAACCGATCGTATTCCATTGGTATCCAAAGAGTCAATTGGAGAGTCTTGAGTGAAAGCTGCTTTAGAGCTTTGTTTCAAAAAAGTTTCTGAAAGTGTTCCAATACTTCTTAATGCTGCGCTACCTTTTAAATTATAGCGGTTCATAAAATAATCTTCACTTCTCGCAACTACATATTGATTGTCATTTATCCTGTAAAAACCTATTCTAATAGGAAATTCTAGGGCCATCAAAGGATTCTCTTCTATTAAGGGTACGCTGTATCTGGCATTGTCAATAAAGTAGACTTGATTGAAATCTAATTTTAGATCAACATCTGCAGCATTTTGTGAGTGATTTATTTCTGTTGAAACTTGTAATGTTCTATCGGTATCTACGTAGGATTTAAAATCTTTTGAAGCCCTATCCAAATCATCCGTCTTGGTGAAAATCAATCCAGGCGAAATATTTTCATCGATTTTTGAAATGTCTTTTTTTTCAGAATTGTCTTTGCAAGAAATTAAAAAAACAAAAAACATTGCGAATATTGATAATAGTGGAGTACGTAGCATTTAAATTATTTTTTACAAAGCTACCAAAATAGAGGCTATTATATCAGTAATTGATTGAATATATAAAGGAGATGCTTTTAAAATCTTTTATATTTACTCTCAATCTTTATAAAACCATGAAACATTTGCTAAAAGCTAAAGTAAATGATGTACATGAGTTTGAATTTGAACAAGAACAAATTCAAAACCTGGACGTTCAGAAAACTACTTCTGGATCACATCACTTACTTGTAAACGATAAGTCTGTAACCTCAAAAATTGTCTCTTCTGACTTTTTGAACAGGACGTACACTGTAAAAATTAATACCAATATTTACCAAATTCAGATTTCAAACGAACTCGATGTCCTTATAAATGACATGGGGCTTTCTTTGTCTGCCAATCAAGTCATTAATGAAATTAAAGCTCCAATGCCAGGAATGATTTTGGATGTTATGGCTGAAGTAGGGCAAGAGGTGAAAGAGGGTGATAATTTGTTGGTTTTGGAAGCGATGAAAATGGAAAATACTATAATGGCACCTCGCGATGCAATTATAAAATCTATTAATATCGAAAAAGGCAAAACAGTAGGTAAAAACGAAGTTTTAATTGAAATGGAATAATAAAATTAATATGAAAAAAATATTAGTTGCCAATCGAGGAGAAATAGCATTAAGAGTGATGAAAACCATCAAAAAGATGGGAATCAAAACCGTTGCGGTTTTTTCTGAAGCCGATAGAAACGCACCACACGTAAGATTTGCAGATGAAGCGATTTGCGTGGGTCCGGCACCGTCGAACCAATCTTATTTACTAGGAGATAAAATCATTGAAATTGCAAAAACACACCAGGTAGACGGGATTCATCCTGGATACGGGTTTTTAAGTGAAAATGCAGATTTTGCAGAAAAAGTAGAGAAAAATGGCCTCACGTTTATAGGACCAAAATCTCACGCTATCCGAATTATGGGTGATAAGCTTTCTGCGAAGGAAACTGTGAAATCTTATGATATACCAATGGTTCCAGGGATAGATGAAGCTATTACAGATCCCCAAAAAGCAAAAGCTATTGCTAAGGAAATAGGATATCCTATTCTTATAAAAGCTTCTGCTGGAGGAGGTGGTAAGGGTATGCGTGTCGTAGAAGAAGAAGGCAAGCTTGAAGAACAAATGAAGCGCGCCATAAGTGAAGCTGAATCTGCCTTTGGAAATGGAGCTGTTTTTATTGAAAAATACGTAGGGTCGCCGAGACATATCGAAATTCAAGTTCTTGCAGATACTCATGGTAATGTCTTGCATTTGTTTGAACGTGAATGTTCAGTACAACGAAGACATCAAAAAGTAGTTGAAGAAGCTCCGTCTACTATATTAACTCCGGAGTTGCGTGAGAAAATGGGTCAAGCGGCTATTAATGTTGCAAGGTCTTGTGACTATGTAGGTGCAGGAACTGTGGAATTCTTGATGGATGAGAAGAAGAACTTTTACTTCTTAGAAATGAATACGCGTCTTCAAGTAGAACATCCAGTAACCGAATTAATTTCAGGAGTAGATTTAGTAGAACAACAAATACGCATTGCAAGAGGAGAGGTTTTGCAGATTGAGCAAAAAGATTTGAAAATAAATGGTCATGCTTTAGAACTGAGAGTTTATGCTGAAGATCCTACCGATGATTTTTTACCAAGTGTCGGAGTTTTGGAACGCTACAGAAAACCAAGCGGAAAAGGTATACGAGTAGATGATGGGTTTGAAGAAGGAATGGAAATTCCAATTTATTATGACCCAATGTTGTCTAAGTTGGTAACTTATGGAACCAGTAGAGAAGAAGCTTTGCACATAATGCTTGAAGCTATCAAGCTTTATGAAGTAAAAGGTGTTGCCACAACGCTTCCTTTCGGAAAGTTTGTGTTTAATCATGAAGCTTTTAGATCTGGAAATTTTGATACTCACTTTGTCAAAAATTTTTACACACCAGAGATTCTTGAAGAAGAAGCAAAAGAAGAAGCTTACTTAGCAGCATTGATGGCTATGAGACAATACCAAGAAGACCAGAGAAAATTGCGTTTACCAGAAGTCACATCAGAAACTAAAACCAATGAGTAAAAACATAAAAATACTTCAAGATAAACTTGAGCAAGCCAAACTTGGCGGAGGACAAAAAAGAATTGACAAGCAACACGAAAAAAAGAAACTTACCGCCAGAGAACGCGTGGAATACCTTCTTGATGAAGGTTCTTTTGAAGAAATGGGAGCGCTTGTGACGCACAGAACTACAGATTTTGGCATGCAGGATCAAATCTATTACGGCGATGGGGTTGTGACGGGTTACGGCACAGTAAACCACAAATTAGTCTATGTTTATGCTCAAGATTTTACCGTGTTTGGTGGCGCTTTATCAGAAACTCATGCAGAGAAAATTTGCAAAGTGATGGATCACGCTATGAAAGTGGGTGCACCTATCATTGGGTTAAACGATTCTGGGGGAGCGAGAATTCAGGAAGGCGTTCGTTCTTTGGGTGGTTATGCCGATATTTTTTATAGAAATGTACAGGCTTCTGGTGTAATTCCACAAATTTCTGCCATTATGGGGCCTTGTGCTGGTGGTGCTGTTTATTCACCTGCGATGACCGATTTCACTTTCATGGTAGAAAACACAAGTTATATGTTTGTGACTGGCCCCAATGTGGTGAAAACCGTTACCAATGAAGAGGTTACTTCTGAAGAGCTTGGAGGAGCGAGTACACATTCTACAAAATCTGGGGTGACACATTTTACTTCCGTCAATGATGTAGAATGTTTAGAACATATCAAAGTTTTACTTAGCTATATACCACAGAATAACACTGAAACTCCAGAGCATTTTACTGTTGATCTTAAAGATGAAGTTCGAGAAAATCTGGATTCGCTTATTCCGGATAGCCCGAACAAACCTTATGACATGCATGAGGTGATTAAAGGTATCATCGATGAAGATTCATTTTTTGAAGTTCACAAAAATTATGCAGACAATATTATTGTGGGATTTTCAAGAATTGGTGGAAGAAGTGTAGGTGTAGTGGCCAATCAACCGATGAGTTTGGCTGGAGTTTTGGATGTTGATGCTTCCAAAAAGGCAGCAAGATTTGTAAGATTTTGCGATGCCTTCAATATTCCATTATTAGTTCTAGTCGATGTGCCGGGATTCTTACCAGGAACAGACCAGGAATGGAACGGAATTATTTTAAACGGTGCCAAATTGCTTTATGCGTTAAGCGAAGCAACTGTTCCAAGAGTAACTGTGATTACCAGAAAAGCCTATGGTGGTGCTTACGATGTTATGAATTCTAAACACATTGGAGCCGACCTTAACTTTGCATGGCCGACAGCAGAAATCGCAGTAATGGGAGCAAAGGGCGCATCAGAAATTATTTTTAGAAAAGAAATACTAGAAGCAGAAGATTCTGAATTGAAATTATCTGAAAAAGAAGCAGAATATGCCGAGACATTCGCTAATCCTTTTAAAGCTGCACAAAGAGGGTTTGTCGATGAGGTCATAATGCCCAGAAATACACGAAGAAAGCTATTAAAAGCTTTTGCAATGCTCGAGAAAAAGGATGTACAGCGACCAAAACGAAAACACGGAAATATTCCTTTATAAATTTAAAAAGCCTCAGAAATGAGGCTTTTTTTTAATCTTTTATTGAGGTTTTGATTACTCAATCTTCGAGGTCGAAATTTTTATTAAATTAAAATATTTGTACCTGTCGGCTTACCCTGGGATTTTTGATTATTAGTTTTCAAGTTTACATGCGCTGAGGAACTGAAATTCCAAGCACTGAAAAACTCTTTTTTATGACTTCTGCAACCAATCTTGCCAATTCCACCCGGAATTCAATTTGTTGAGGTTCATCGGCTCCCAATATTGAAACGTTTTGATAAAAAGAATTGAATTCTTTTACCAAGTCGTAGACATAATTGGCGACAAGTGCTGGACTATACTGCTCTGCACTTTGCTGAATGATTTCTGGAAACTGATTTAAAATCTTGATAAGCGCTTTCTCTTTGACATCAAACTTATAATTTGATAAATCTAAAGAAGAGGAATCCAGATTTGCTTTTCTCAATATAGATTGAATTCTCGCATAGGTATACTGTATAAAAGGGCCTGTGTTTCCTTGAAAATCAACAGATTCTTTAGGATCAAATAGTATGCGTTTTTTTGGATCAACTTTTAATATGTAGTATTTAAGCGCGCCAAGACCAATCATTCTGTAAAGCTCATTTTTTTCGTCTTCATCATAACCCTCCAGTTTACCAAGATCCTGGGAAATATTTCTAGCTGTTGAAATCATTTCATCAATTAAATCATCTGCATCTACAACATTGCCTTCACGGCTTTTCATTTTACCGCTTGGTAAATCTACCATACCATAACTTAAATGAAATAGATGGTCTGCCCACTCAAAGCCTAACTTTTTCAAAATCAGAAATAGCACTTTGAAATGATAATCCTGTTCATTTCCTACGGTAAAGACCATCTCATCAATGTCATAATCTGCAACTCTTTGGATGGCAGTCCCAATATCCTGCGTCATGTAAACCGCAGTACCATCTGATCTCAGAACGATTTTTTCATCAAGACCGTCTTCAGACAAATCTATCCAAACGCTACCATCTTCCTTTTTGAAAAACACACCACTTTCAAGTCCAGCTTTAATGTGATCTTTACCAAGAAGGTAAGTTTCACTTTCGTAATAATTCTTATCGAAATCTACACCTAAATTCTTGTAAGTAATTTCAAAACCATCATACACCCATTGGTTCATGGTTTTCCATAACTCAACTACTTTGGGGTCTCCAGCTTCCCATTTTTTCAACATCTCTTGAGCTTCCACAAAAATGGGAGCTTCTTTTTTAGCTTCTTCCAGGATTTTACCCTTTTGCACGAGTTCTTCAATTTCAGCTTTATAGGCTTTATCGAACTCGACATAGTATTTACCAACTAAGTGATCACCTTTAACTCCAGAAGTCTGTGGAGTTTCTCCATCACCAAATTTCTGCCAGGCCACCATGCTTTTACAGATATGAATTCCCCGATCGTTGATAATCTGGGTTTTGTAAACTTGTTTTCCAGCTGCTTTTTGAATTTCAGCTACTGAATATCCCAGCAAATTATTTCTGACGTGACCCAAGTGTAATGGCTTGTTGGTATTAGGAGAAGAATATTCTACCATCACCTTGTCACTTTTATTGTTGACTTCTCGAAAGCCAAAGTTTTTGTCCTTTCGAATGTTATCTACCATTTCTGTAAAGAAATCTTCAGACAGTGATAAATTCAGAAATCCTTTTACAACATTGTATTTTGAAACTTCATCCGAGGAACTTGTAAGATATTCTCCAATTTGTTCACCTAGCTTGACAGGATTAGTTTTAATATATTTTAAGAGGGGAAAAACTACTAATGTAAGATCTCCTTCAAATTCTTTTCTCGTCTGTTGAAATTCAAAGGATTCTATTTCAACTTGATAAGTTTCTTGTAAAAAAGTAGTGAGTTGTTTAGAAAGTTTTGCTTCTAGGGTCATGCTAATATTGTTTCAGTTGCAAAGATAATCTAAAAATTAGAGGGCATTCCAAGATGTGACTTTGGAATTCAGTATATTTCAAATAAAAACATGCTTTTAAATGTTTCTTACAACCGCCCGAAAATAAAACAACAAATCATAGATAAAGTCGGAAAGCCATTCACCTTCATGGAAAGAATAAAACTAGGTGGTATTGGATCTGGAAAACTAAATATAAATTCCTCAAGTATTCAAATTTACAATCTTCTAATTTTAGATAATAATTTAAATATTTGTGGTGTAGAAATGAGACCAAACGGAATAATTGTAACCTTCAGATCCTTATTAGAAACTTACGCGCTTGTTATTCCCTACTATAAGTTGAAATTATACAAAGGGCAATCCAAGGTTTATTCAATTTATATGGATAACTATTTTATAAAAGTTGAAGCTAAAGAAAAGAGAAATCATGAATTTTTGAAAAAAATCCTAAAATACAAATCAGATAATTTCTCCAACGATTTTGAAAATTACTAATTTATGAAAATACTTCTCACAGGAGCAAATGGTTACATAGGGATGCGAGTTTTGCCACTGCTTCTGGACCTTGGGCATGAGGTTGTCTGCGCAGTAAGAAGCGCTGACAGACTTTCTGTTGACAAGGAAATCAAAAATAAAATTGAGATTATAGAAGTTGACTTATTGGACGATATAAAGCCAAATCTTTTTTCCAAAGATATTGATGCTGCTTATTATCTGGTGCATTCCATGACGAGTTCAAATTCTAATTTTTCCAAAAAGGAGCAAACGACAGCAGAGAATTTCAATGCTTACATGAAAGAAACCAGTGTAAAGCAGGTTATCTTTTTAAGTGGTATAGTGAATGAAGACAATCTCTCCGAACATCTGGAATCTAGAAAAAATGTAGAAAGTATTTTATACAAAGGAGACTATAATCTTACTGTGGTAAGAGCTGGAATCATTGTAGGTTCTGGTAGTGCTTCTTTTGAAATCATAAGAGATTTATGCGAGAAACTTCCCTTAATGATCACTCCAAAATGGGTAAATACTAAATGCCAGCCTATTGGAATTCGTGATGTATTAAAATTTCTGACAGGCGTATTAGGTAAGGAAGAAACTTACAATGACTCTTTTGATATTGGTGGACCAAATGTACTTTCCTACAAGGATATGATGAAGGGTTACGCCAAAGTGAGGGGATTGAATCTCACCATTATCAATGTTCCAATAATGACTCCTAAGTTATCTTCTTACTGGTTATATTTTGTGACATCTACTTCCTATAAACTTGCAGCAAATTTGGTTGATAGCATGCGAATAAATGTGATTGCAAAAGACCATAGATTACAGGATATTTTAGGAATTGAGCCTCACACCTACGAAGAAGCTATTGAAATGGCATTTGTGAAAATTGAGCAAAATCAAGTAATTTCAAGTTGGAAAGATTCTAAAGTGAGCAGCCGTTACTCACAGAAAGATTTAAATAAATACATCAAGGTTCCTAAGTATGGTTGCTTGCACGATCATCAATCTATGAAAGTAAATGATCCCCAAAAAGCACTGGAAAAAATTTGGGCCATAGGCGGGAAAAACGGTTGGTATTATGCAAATATACTTTGGAAAATAAGAGGTTATATAGATAAGCTTTCTGGAGGCGTTGGTTTAAGAAGAGGACGAACAAATAAAGACAAGATATTCCCAGGCGATTCACTTGATTTTTGGAGAGTTCTTATGGCTGATAAAGAAGAACGCAGATTATTATTATTTGCAGAAATGAGGGTACCAGGCGAAGCCTGGCTGGAATTCTTTATAGACGATAAGGGTGTGGTTCACCAGAATGCCACTTTTAGACCAAAAGGACTAAAAGGAAGATTATACTGGTATTCAATGTTACCTTTCCACTATTTTATTTTTAATGGAATGTTGACTCAAATTTGTAAAGCATCATAAATTAGTTTTCAGATTCAATTGATTCATTGGTGGTATTAATTTGAAAAATCCCGAAACCCTGTGAATTAAGGCGAATGGTTCTTTCAGAATCAACGTTTTCCAAAGTTATGTTGTTAAACACCACAGTGATATTGAATCGTCTTGATAAAACATTATTTCTGAAAAAATCGACGGTAAGGGACTCACTAGAAGTTGGATCTAAATAATTTGGTATTCCATTTCCATTAGTATCGTCGTCTCTAGGGTTTAAATCTGTTTGGGTTGGGGGAACTCCATTATCCAAAGCATTTAGATCTTCGTAGCGACTAATAACACCATCACCATCATCATCTGGATCCAAGTAATTTGGTACACCATTTTCATCTGAATCCAAGTCAATATCTAGCGCATTGCTTCCACCTATTTCCGTGATGGTAAGAATATTATCATTATCGTCATCTTTATCTATAAAATTTGGAATACCATCTTCATCGGTATCATAGTTGAAAATGTCATTATTAGGTCCGCTTTCATCAACATCAGGAATGCCATCTTCATCGGTATCGACATCCGGACCGGACACTTTAATAATTTCAAACTCAACGCTTCCTCCACTTGTGCTCACAAACTCCTCAAGAACATTGGGATTACTTGGTGGAATCTCTTGACAGAAGTAGTCACTGCTGTTTACAGTAGCGTCCAGTCGTCTATAATTAATGCGGTTGGAATTATTTATTGGAACTGAAAATGTACCTGGACGTATTACGCCTTCAATATTTTCCAATATATTTTGCTCAAATGTTAAAGAGATCGCTTCATTAGATTCAGTTACAATGTGAAGAACTTTACGATTGCCTTGAAATTCACAAAGATTTAAATTAGAACCCACATCAAAATTAAAGTCGCTTACTATGATATCTCCATCATCACAACCCATCAAAAAAACACTGCATGCGAACAGTAAAAAGATTCTTTTCATAATATTAAATTCGTCTTCAAATATAAAACAGTTAAGGGATTCCAATTAAATTTGATTTATTTTTGTGAAAGAATTTTTTTATGCAAACAGTTTATTTAGATAATGCAGCCACAACCCAAATAGATAAGGAAGTAATTTCATCTATGCACGAGAGTATGATTTCCAATTTTGGGAATCCTTCTTCAACCCATGCGTTTGGGCGTAAAGCTAAAGCTGTTGTAGAAACTGCCAGAAAATCGATAGCTTCTCTATTAAATGTTCAGTCTGCAAACATCGTATTTACCTCAGGTGGTACCGAAGCAGATAATATGGCTATATCCTGTGCTGTGAGGGATCTTGGGGTCAAACGAATTATTTCTTCGAGGATTGAACATCATGCAGTTTTAAATTGTGTTGAATTTTTAGATTCTGAAAATAAAATTGATTTGCAGTTTGTAAATCTGGATGAAGATGGTTCTGTAGATTTGAGTCATTTAGAAATCCTTTTGGCTGAAGATTCCCCCAAAACCCTTGTTTCTTTGATGCATATCAATAATGAAATTGGAAATATGCTTGACCTAAAGACGGTTGGAGAATTATGTCATAAGCATGGCGCTTTATTTCATAGTGATACTGTACAGTCGGTTGGTCATTATGAAATGAACCTTGCAGATTTACCCGTAGATTTTATTGCTGTCAGCGCACATAAGTTTCATGGTCCCAAGGGTGTTGGATTCTTATATGCAAAAAGCAGAAATTTTCTAAAGCCTTTAATCCATGGAGGGTCTCAAGAACGTGAATTGCGAGCGGGAACTGAAAGTGTGCATAATATTATTGGCTTACAAAAGGCGATGGAATTGGCTTATCATAATTTGAAAGAAGATTCAGATTACATTAAAGACTTAAAAATTTATTTTATTGATTCCCTCAAAAAAGAAATACCTGGCTTAAGATTCAATGGGCATTCTGGAGATTTAGATAAAAGCACATATACAATAGTCAATGTTAGCATTCCTTTATCGTCTTCAGAATCTGATATGATGCTATTTCAATTGGACCTTAAAGGTATTGCATGTTCCAAAGGAAGCGCTTGTCAAAGTGGAGCTCAGCTAGGATCTTTCGTCTTAAATGAGGTTTACGGTGAAAAGCTAGACTATCCAGGAATCCGATTTTCGTTTTCAAAATTTACTACCAAAGAAGAATTGGACTATGTTATATCTACCTTGAAGAGTTTAGCTGTATCAAAAGCCAGCCGAAAACTTTAGATTGAAAACTCTAGGGCTTAGAAAGTTTGGGATTGCAAATTGATTTCTTGAGGATGCATCTCTCACAAAAGTATTTGTAATTGAATTCAATCGGTCAAACATATTGAAGACTTCAAACCCTATATCCACATTTTCGAAGATATTCAACCAGTGTTCTTTCTTTATATTATCATTTGGTTCTTTTAAAGCATAGAAAAAACCAACGTCAAGTCGTTGATAATCTGGCAGTCTACTTTGGAAATCGTAGGGATCCTCAAATTGAGGAGAGCCTCCAGGCAAACCTGTATTGTATACAAGATTCAGGTATAATTTCAGTTTAGGAATGTTAGGTACATAATCCTGAAATAGGGCGGCAAACTTTAATCTTTGGTCTGTAGGCCTTGATATAAATTCGCGACCGCCCTGGCGTTCTTCAGTCTTTAAATAACCGAAACTAAACCAGCTTTCAGTTCCAGGCACAAACTCGCCATTTAGTCTCATATCGAGTCCGTAAGCATAAGCCTCTGCATCATTCCTTGCTCTGTACCGTATCCTCACATTTTCTATGGTGTAGGGATTAACATCATTCATTTTTTTATAATAACCTTCAGTTACAAGTTTGAATGGCCTATTCCATAATTTGAAACTGTAATCGTTAGCAGCTACAAAGTGTATGGATTCCTGAGCCTTAACGGTTGGAATAACTGTACCAGTGGAATCTCTAAGTTCTCTGTAGAAAGGTGGTTGATGATAAAACCCTCCTGAGAGTCTAAACAACATGTCTTTTTCCCAGTTGGGTTTTATAGAAATTTGCGCTCGTGGACTCCAGACTTGTTGTGTATTTGACTCAATTTCTTCTCCAGAAATCCGCCATGCCTGTGTTCTTAATCCAGCATTCATCCATAGTTTGGAACCACCAAGACTTGTTCTATAACTCCATTGAAGAAAAGCAGTGAGTCTATCAATTTTAGTTGAGTTTAAAGCTCTGATACTTTGAAAAGCTTCAATGGGTGAATCGAATGGGTTGTAAGGTTGGTCGTTTGCAAAATCGGGTAGAGGAGGTCGTATGCTGAAGCCAGCAGAATCAATAACTTCATACTCTTGTAGACGATCTCTTATGTCTTCATGTGTATATCTTGATCCATATTCTATAAGATGTTCATCAAGTTTATGACTTGCCAGGTGTTGAGCATTAAAGATTAAAGCGTCAAGATTATTTCTTGCATGCGTAAATTGTGAGCCTGCACCCTCTGTAAACTCAACTTCTCCAAGATTTCCATCGCCAAAATCAGTGCTGACACTTCCTAACCTATAGTTGGCAAGAATATCAAAATATTCCTGCTCTTTGGTATGGTATGCTGAAGCTATAAATTTTCCAGTATAATTTTCATTGGGTTTGTAGGTCGCTTTCAAAGCACCAAAGTAAGTTTCATATTTGTCTTCTTCCTCACCTTCATAAAACACTAAAAGAGCCTGAGGGTCATCTATAGTTCCAAAATTAGTCTGTCTGGTAAAAGGCTCATAGTTGTAGGTGTTTATGGCAATATTTCCTAGAAAACTCAGTTCAAATTTTGGGCTGAATTGATAGGTTAAAAAGGTTTGAACATCAGCGAACCTGGGTTTAAAGTTGGCTTCGGTTTCTTTAGAATTAACAAATAGAGAGTTGTCTCGATAACGCATACCAACAATGGCGGAAAGTTTTTTGTTTTTTGAAATCCCTTCTACAGAAGCACTTCCGCCTAGAAAACTCGCTTCAAAACTTCCTCCAAAACTCACAGGTCTTCTGTATTCAATATCCAAAACTGAAGACATTTTATCACCGTATCTAGCTTTAAACCCACCAGCAGAAAACTCTACATTTCTGACTAAATCAGTATTGACAAAGCTAAGACCTTCTTGTTGTCCGCTTCGGATTAAGAAAGGTCTATAGATTTCAATATCATTGACATACACCAGATTTTCATCAAAATTTCCTCCTCTTACAGAATATTGTGTGCTCAATTCATTGTTTGAATTTACACCAGGAAGGGTTTTAAGAAGGTTTTCGACACCAGCATTTGCACCCGGAATTTTCCTAACGGTTTCAGGAGTAAGCGTTGTAACTCCTTCAATTCTAGCTCGTCCTTCATTCTGTAAAATAACTTCTCCTATTTGTTCAATATTGGTTTTTAAAACAAAATTAAATTCCTCCACCTGATTAGGTTTCAGTTTAATTTTAAGAATGATGGGTTGAAAACCAATGTAGGATATTTTTAATTCAACGGTTTGATTTGAAGGAATTTCTAATTTATAAAATCCATTACTGTTGGATACTGTACCAGAGGAAGATGTACTTACGTTTGCAGATGCAACTGTGTTTTTATCTTCATCAAATATTATTCCTTGAACCAGTGCTGTTTGTGATTGAGCAGCAGCCAAACTAAAAAAGGTTAAAAGAAGGCAGAAGTATTTCAAGCTTATGGAGTTAGTTTTTTCTGGAGAATTCTGCTTCAAATATAGCAGTATTTCCAACTTTATCTGTGACAATCACCTTTAAATTATTTCTGGTTTCCCTTACTACGCCATCGTTGAAATCATGTGTAAGGGTTTTGGTTTTATAGTCATATTCCATCAATATAAATTCCCCATTAACAGTAGCTCTATAACTTTCAATACCTGTTTCCGCGTCATCAATTTCCAATTCTAGGTATCTGTAGTTAGACAACCATTGACCATCTTTAAAGTTTTTTGGTTTGATAGTCGGAGGTGTGTTATCTTCAAATAGCTTGTAAGCCCCAAACTGGTTTGTTTTGGTAGTTAGCCGGTCTTTTTTCTTGTAAGTGCTTACATAGTACTTACTGCCCCAGGGTGCAACTTTGGCAATATATAATTTTGCCTGATCTTCTTTTGAATATTGACTTACGTCAAATCCAATAGTGACTGACTTATGAAGAGGTGTGGTTTCTTTATGTAAATCAACGCTTAAACCTTCAATATTAATATCCAAAAACGTATCATCGTAAAGCGCATTTTTAGGAATAAAAATATCAATTTTTCCTTCTTCAAAAACAGTTGCTGCGTTTGCTTTTACAAAATATTCAGTTTCATTAATTTCTTTAGTGGGAAGATCCTCTTTGAAATCTGTTTCTAGCGGAATTGTAATGCTTTGAGAATTTCCTTTGAAGTCTGAAACTATAATTTCAAAATTTTGGTCCAGACTGTCTTTTTGAATACTAATAGTTCCGCTTTCAAAAACATCGTTGAATACACTCAGCGGATTATTTTCTTCAACAAAAAGTTTGTGAATTTTTCTCTTTTCTGTTGTATAGTAACTGAAATCAATCAAACGATTGATGTAGCGGGTTTCGTAAAACGAAAATTTGTCAAACGTATTTTCAAAAACAGGCTTACCGTTGAGTAAAGTTTTTACTGAATAAACACCATTCTTATTGTAAGTTAAATCTAAAACATCATAAGCATCAATCCCAAAGCCTATTTCACCAAAGGCTTTTATAGGTTCAGTTCTGTAACTTCCATCATTTCGTTGTATAAGTTTTAGCTGAACACGTTCAGTATGACCATTGATGTGTGAATTTGCGTTTAAAGGATATGCGTGCAAAGCAAATATTTGTGGTTTTCGAGAGTCTTTGATTTCTTCAAATCCAAAAATAAAAGGATTCATGGGCTTCGAATTGAAATCTCTTATTTCAAAATGTAAGTGAGGACCTCCGCTAGAGCCAGAATTTCCACTATACCCGATTATATCACCCTGAGAAACTACCAATTCTTTATCTGATGGGAATAGTTCTATTTCATAAGATTCTTTCCTGTACTGAGCTTTTTTGATCAGAGCTTCTATTTCTTTTGAAAAATTTTCCAAATGTGCGTAAACACTTTGATAGCCATTGGGATGATAAATGTAAAGGGCTTTTCCGTAACCTCCATGCTGAATTTTGATTCTACCTATATAGCCTTCTGCAGATGCAGCCACAGCAAGACCAGTCACCCCTTTTGTTTTGATATCCAAACCAGCGTGAAAGTGATTTGACCTTAACTCACCGAAGGTTCCAGACAGCAGTAGAGTTATGTCCAGTGGAGATTCAAAATAATCTTTCGGGATTTCATCCTGAGCATAGGTTAGACTAATGCACGATAGGAAAATTGAAATCAGAAATTTTTTAAACATTAGGAGGTATTTATTTAAATTTAAAATTATTTATTTAGACGTTGACGTTTTGCTTCAAAAATTAGGATAGAGGCAGAAACTGACACATTGAGAGAATCAACCTTTCCTTCCATTGGGATTTTAACTACTTTATAGGCTTGAGATCTCCAGTTTTCAGATAAACCGTCATGTTCTGTACCTACGACTACTGCAGTGGCTTCTGTAAAATCTTCTTGCAGATAAGAATTTGAATTTTGGAGTGCTGCTGCAAAAATATTTATGTTATTCTTTTTAAGATACTCAATTATTTCTAAAGTGGACCCTGTGGCAATTTTGTTTGTAAAAACTGTCCCAACGCTTGATCTAATGATATTAGGATTGTAAAGGTCTGTTTTGGGATTTGCAATAATTACAGCGTCTAGATTGGCAGCATCACACGTTCTAAGTAATGCCCCAATATTTCCAGGTTTTTCTGGCGCTTCAGCAACCAAAATAAGAGGGGTTTTAGTTTCAAAATGTAAATCATCCACACTTAAACTCTTGGCTGTAGCGATAGCTATAATGCCGCCTGTAGAGGAACGGTAAGCAATTTTTTCAAAAACCTCCTTAGAGATCTCAATCACCTCAAAGTCTAGGTCATTTAATTCAATAGTGTTTTCAAAAATATCATTACATACCAGGACTTGCTTTAGTTTATAGTTTGATTCAATGGCATAAGTTAATTCCTGAACACCTTCAATGACAAATTCATTTCCGCTACTTCTAAGTTTTGACTTTTTCTGAAGTAAAAGCAAATGTTTGATCAGTGAATTACTAAGACTTGTGATTTGTTTTCTCATCATATGGAAATAAAAAAAGCTTCTGAAATCTTGATTTCAGAAGCTTCAAATGTAATTAAATCTCAACTATTATAAGTGAATTACTTCGTCGTATGCATCTGCAGTGGCTTCCATTACAGCCTCACTCATGGTAGGGTGTGGGTGTATAGCTTTTAAGACTTCATGACCTGTAGTTTCAAGCTTTCTACCCAAAACGGCTTCAGCAATCATATCGGTTACACCAGCACCTATCATATGGCAACCTAACCATTCACCATATTTAGCGTCAAAAATAACTTTTACAAAACCATCTTTAGCTCCAGAGGCACTTGCTTTACCAGATGCTGAAAATGGAAACTTACCAACTTTGATCTCGTATCCAGCTTCTTTAGCTTGTTTTTCTGTCATACCAACACTTGCAATTTCAGGATTAGAATATGTACATCCAGGTACGTTGCCATAATCTAAAGGTTCAACTTTTTCACCCTTAATTTTTTCAACACAAAGAATACCTTCAGCTGAAGCTACGTGAGCTAAAGCTGGACCAGCAGTTACATCACCTATAGCGTAGTAGCCTGGAACATTCGTTTGGTAAAAGTCATTAACTGTGATTTTGTCTTTATCTGTTTTGATGCCAACATCTTCAAGTCCGATGTTTTCAATATGGGTTTTGATGCCCACAGCAGAAAGAACAATATCCGCTTCGATCACTTCTTCTCCCTTTTTGGTTTTAACAGTGGCTTTTGCTTTCTTTCCAGATGTATCAACACTTTCTACTGAAGAATTGGTCATTACTTTAATACCTTTCTTCTTATATATTCTTTCAAATTGCTTTGAAACCTCTTCATCTTCCAAAGGAACGATATTAGGTAGGAATTCTACCAAAGTAACTTTAGTCCCCATGTCGTTATAAAAACTAGCAAACTCACAACCAATGGCTCCGGATCCTACAATGATCATAGATTCTGGTTGTTTTTCCAGAGTCATAGCTTTTCTGTATTCTATCACTTTTTTACCATCCAAAGGTAAGTTTGGAAGTTCTCTGGCATGTGCACCAGTTGCAATAATTACGTGATCTGCTTCATATTCAGATGTTTTTCCTTTATCATCCTTTACAGAAACTTTCTTTCCTTTTTTAAGAGTTCCATGTCCCATGATAACGTCAATCTTATTTTTTTTCATCAGGAACTGAACACCTTTACTCATGCCTTCAGCAATACTTCTACTACGTTTGACGACTTTTGTAAAGTCTTTGTCTGGGTTTTCAACGCTTAGACCATAGTCTTCAGCGTGATTTAAATATTCAAAAACCTGTGCGCTTTTTAATAAAGCTTTTGTAGGAATACATCCCCAGTTAAGACAAATACCGCCTAAGCTTTCTTTTTCAATTACCGCTGTCTTAAAGCCTAGTTGTGAAGCTCGAATAGCTGCAACATAACCGCCTGGACCACTACCTAAAACTATAATATCGTATTTACTCATAACATTTTGTTTGCTAATATTTTTAAAAATGCTAAATTAAGAATAATCCACATATTTGCACTGAAAACGACAGTGTTATTTATAAGATCAAGGCCAATAGGATACCCAAAACTATAATTCCAAATTTATAGATATTGAATTTGTGGTCCTTGGAAGATTCAAATAAAATGGTGGTAGACACATGAAGGAAAATACCAATAACGATAGCGTTTAAATACAAACCAATATCGTCAAGTAAAACTGTGTTTGCCTGAACAAAACTACCCAGAGGAGTCATGATGCCAAAAACCAAAAGGAAGATAATAATTTTAAACTTTGATAAGTTGGTATTGAATAAAAACGAAGCGATGATGATAGCAATAGGTACTTTATGAATAATCACAGCATAAAGTAAATGATCGTTTTCATGTATTGGAATCCCTTCCAAAAAAGCGTGGATACACAAACTGATGAAAAGAACAAATGGGAAACTCGTTTTTTCTTTTGATAAATGCAAATGGCCGTGCTCTGCACCACCTGATAAATATTCTAGCATAATTTGAAGTAGTATGCCTCCTAAAATATAAACACCAATAGAATCAACTCCTGAATTGTAAATGTCTGGTAGAAATTCTAAAACTGTAACCGATAGTAAAAACGATCCACTAAAAGCGAGAAGTAGATTGATTGTAATTGATTTTTGATAAATGAAATATGAGATTCCAAATCCTATAAGTACGGCTATGATAGGTAAAAGTAAATTCATATTAAAGATGTAATTCTCTTTTGATTATTTTAAAAATCTCGATTCAAAAATTTAAGGGTGCAAAATTAGTGTATTTTTGCACTCCAAAATATCTTCTTCATGGAAAATAATTTCAAAATGATTGCCAAGTGTCTTTACGAATTTGAGGATGACCTTGCAAAAGAACTGAGACAACTCGGAGCTATGGACATCCAGAAAGGAGTGAGGCATGTCTCTTTTGTAGGAGACCTTGGTTTTATGTATAAGGCAAACCTAAGTTTAAGAACAGCAATAAGCATTTTGAAACCTATTTTTAGTTTTAAAATTTATAACGAAGAAGATTTTTATAAAAAGATAAATGCCTTTGCCTGGGAAAATTTAATTGATAAGAATGGAACTTTTGCAGTAGAGTCTACAGTGAATTCTGAAATCTTCACGCATTCCAGATATGTGGTTTTCAGAACTAAGGATGCTATCGTAGATAGATTCCGTGATAAATTTGAATCCAGACCAAATATTGATACTGATAGACCAGACCTCCAGGTAAGTGTTCACATTGATAGGGGGAATTGTGAAATCAGTTTGAATTCTTCCGGAGATCCTCTTTTTAAAAGAGGTTATAAAACAGCAACCAATATCGCACCAATTAATGAAGTTTTAGCTGCGGGTTTACTTTTGAAGTCTGGCTGGTCAGGACAATGCGATTTCCTCGATCCTATGTGTGGTAGTGGAACACTTCTTATTGAAGCAGCGATGATAGCTTGTAATATCCCGCCAAACATAAATCGTGAGCACTTTGCTTTTCAGAAGTGGGAAGATTTTGATGAAAACTTGTTTGAAATCATCAAAGACTCCGCTTTAAAAAAAGTAAGATCTTTTGATTTTGAAATTAAGGGTTATGATAAAGCTCCATCGGCAGTAGAAAAATCAATTCAAAACATAGAAAATGCTAATCTTTCAGAATTTATTGAGGTAAAGCGTCAAGATTTTTTCGAAACTTCTAAAACATCAGACCGTCACTTGCACATGGTTTTCAATCCTCCGTATGGGGTAAGATTGGATGTTGATATACCTAAATTTTATTCTAAAATTGGAGATACTTTAAAACAAAACTATCCGGGGACTTCAGCCTGGTTTATTATTGCTGACCTTGAAGCTATAAAACATGTTGGCTTAAGACCCTCTCGAAAAATTAAATTATACAACGCCAAATTGGAATCCAGATTATTGAATTACCAAATTTATGAGGGTTCTAAAAAAGCAGCAAAGCAATAATTAATTATTTGCAGCTTGTGTTTTCATTTTGGAGTAAATAGGGATCAAATAACTTATGGAGTAACCCCATCCAGCGCCTATACTTGAGTTATCGAAGGTTCTTCGGAACCCTGGAACGTAAAGATTATCGTAATTTGGAATTTCGGTAGTTGTTATCATATTTTTGAGTTGCACGTGAGCCCCCAGATAAAAATTATCGAAAATATTCACCCTTAGTCCAGCTTGAAATTCAATCCAACTGGCAGTAAGGTTTCCAAAACTCCTTCCATCATCCCTTATGTCTGGAGGAAAGTAATCGTCTGTAGTATAGATTCTATAGTTTTTTAAATCTTGAGAATAAGCTGCAAAACCGTATCGAAATCCAACATAAATTAAGTTTTGCATCCCAATCCAGTTGTCGTACACATTATAATTGACCCCAATTTTTATGTAACTCCCATCAGATTCATTAAGAATGTTTTGATTGTTAAACGTGGCTTGCTCGTTTCCCAATTCACCTGCTATATATAAGTTTTCAGAAAACCTATAGTCAGCACCAATTTCGAGTCCTTGATAATCTTCGTCCCAGAAACTTTGACCAATTCTACTTAAGTCCAGGCTCAACGTAAGTCCATATTTATCTTTATAAAAAATGGAATCACTGACTTGCTCATACTGCACTTCACTGTTCTCTTGCGCTATACCATAACTAGAAAAGAGTAAGCAGAATGAACTAGTAAAAGATAAAAAGGTGAGTTTCAGATTCATTTTCTATTGTATTTTCTATGACTTGGATATCTCTTATCCAGCCTTCTGAACTTGTTTCTTGGTCTTCTAGGCTTGCTCTAAAATCAAAGAAGTTCACTTTAAATCCGCAAGCCCTACTTACATAAAGTTCTTCTGTAGCATAAAAAAAGGTAAGCGTATCCCTAAGTCCGCCTGACTCTGCTAATGCATTCAAATTAAAAACATAACTAGTCTCAATAGAATCTGTTTTCAAAGGAATGGAAATAGTTGAGGTTGAATTAAAAAGTAAAGCTGTGTCTTTTTCAAACGTTCTAACGGCTAAATCTCTCACGTTTTTTGGGCTCTCTGTGTTATTGATGTCAAAAAACTCAATTACCAATTTTGGTGTGGTAGGTGTTGCTTCAGGACAAATATCATCCCTTTCGCAGGATAACAAAAGAAGTGTTACTGCTGTTACAAGAAAGAATTTAAGAATTATGTTTTTCATTCTTTTAAGCTTAAACAAACTACATTCTCCACATGATGTGTCTGTGGAAACATATCTACCGCTTGGCTTTTTTCAACTTTATAGAATGCATCCATGAGTTGCAAATCTCTTGCTTGAGTCGCCGAGTTACAGCTGACATAAACAATTCGCTTTGGTTTGACACTTAGGATTTGTTCCACAACTTCTTTGTGCATTCCCTCTCTTGGAGGATCTGTAATTATGACATCTGGTTGACCGTGTTCTGAAATAAAACCAGAAGTAAAAATCTTTTTCATATCACCAGCAAAGAAAGACGTATTTTCAATACCGTTCAATTTTGCATTTTCTTTTGCATCTTCTATGGCCTCTGGTACGGCTTCTATACCAACCACATGTTTAGCCTTTTTAGCTACAAATTGAGCAATAGTACCCGTTCCCGTATATAAATCGTAAACAAGCTCGTCACCACTTAAGTTGGCAAAGTCTCTTGCTATCTTATAAAGTTCATAAGCTTGCTGAGAATTGGTCTGGTAAAAGGATTTGGCGTTGATCTTAAACTTTAAGCCTTCCATTTCTTCATAAATAAAGTCTTGCCCAAAATATTTTATTACTTCCTGATCATAAATAGTGTCATTTCCCTTTTCGTTGATCACATATTGTAATGAAGTAACATCAGGAAACTCTTCAGTGATATAATCCAGAAGAAGTTCACGTTTAGCCTTATGTTCTTGATAGAATTGAATCAAAATCATGTATTCACCCGTGGAGCTTGTTCTTATCATTAACGTTCTAAGCAACCCAATTTGGTCTCTGGGGTTGAAGAATTCGATGTTATTTTCAGTAGCAAAATCTCGCACTTTATTTCTGATGTCATTGCTGGGATCCTCCTGTAAATGGCACTTTTCGAGATTTAAAATTTTATCCCACATTCCAGGAATATGAAATCCAAGTGCATTTTTATTTTGGATATCCTCACCACTTGCGATTTCCGATTCTGTGAGCCATCTACTATTACTGAAAGAAAACTCCATTTTATTTCTATAGAAATAAATTTTTTCACTTCCGAGAATTGGTTTGGTTTCAGCAATTTCAACTTTACCAATACGTTTAAGGTTCTCCAAAACCTCTTTCTCCTTATAAAAAAGCTGATGCTCGTAAGCCATATTTTGCCACTTACATCCACCACACACTCCAAAGTGTTGGCAGACAGGTTCTGTTCGTTTTGGAGAAAGCTCCACAAAGCGAAGAGGTTTTGCCTGGTAGTAAGATTTACGTTTTTTGTAAGTCGTAACGTCTACAACATCTCCAGGGACAACCTGGTCTATTATTAAAACCCTGCCATCAGTAGCTTTTCCTATTCCTTTTCCTTTTCCGCCTGCATCGAGGACTTTTATATTTTCAAAGGTTTTTCTTGTGTTTTTACGTCTTGCCATGCGACAAAAATAAAGCAATGTTTTAAATACAGCTTTGTTGAGTTAGATTTCTTTTGATCCGAAAATTATCTTAGAAAAAATACACTAAACTCACCCACAAGCTGACCAAAATAGGTCCTAGAAGTCCAATGATAATTCCACCATACCTAAAGTCTGCCTGATCTATTTTACCAGTACTGTAGGCAATTGCGTTTGGAGGTGTTGAAACGGGTAATAGTAAAGCACATGAAGCACTCAATGCGATGACCAACGGAATTATTTTTGGTGATTCTTCAGGAAGCATTAGAGTAAATGAAATTGCAAGCGGTACCATAATTGTTGTGGTCGCTGTATTACTCATGATATTTGAAAAAATTACACTTAGTATAGCAAACATCAAGGCTAGTAGATAAAAATTAAAGTCTTGAACATCTATGAAACTGATAAAATAATCAGTTAAACCTTGTTGTTGCACTGCAAGTCCAAGAGCAAGTCCGCCAGCAACAAGCATTAAAGTATCCCATGGGAGTTTTCGCATATCGTCCGCGTCCAAAATTCCAAACATAGTAAACCCAACTATAGGTATTCCAGATACAGCTGAAACAGGGATTCCAGTCCACTGTGAGGTCAACCAAAATAATAAACTTGTAAGGATGATAATCAAGGTTACACGAATTTGAGTTTTGGAAATACTTTCATCCATTTCCTGTTTGGTTTTTTGTAAAAAGCTCAAATCCAAAGATGTGCTCTTAATCTGATATTTTTTGAGTAGGGCACCCCAGAATATAAATATGAGAATGATTGCCACGGGAATGCCAATGAGCATCCATTCCAAAAAACTAATGCGAATACCAATTCCTTCAAGTGCTCCAACTGCAATGGCGTTTGGCGCAGAACCAATAATGGTTCCCATTCCACCAATAGCTGCAGCGGTAGGAATTCCAATCAGAAGCGCTTTGGTAAGTGTTGCCTCTTTACCGAGGCTATTGGTGATGGGCGCAATACTGGCAATCATCATGGCTGTTGTCGCCGTATTACTCATTAACATGGATAAGAAAGCGGTAATCAACATCAAACCCAGAAGTATAAATTTTGATTTTTCGCCGAGTTTACCTACAATGATTTTAAGCAGAGTTTGGTCCAACGTTGTTTTTTTCATGGCTTCAGCGATGAAAAAGCCTCCCAGGAACAACCAGATGACAGAATCTGACCAGGTTTGTAAATACTGGGTCACATTTTCTGTTTCCAAATTACTCATGGTGAACACCAGATAGCCAATAATGAGAATGCCAACTGCGAAAGGCGGTATAGCTTCAGTAACCCATAAGCCAATAGCGAAAAGTAAAATAAATAAAACGGAAGTTTGACCTTCAGTAAAGCTTTGATCTTTGAGCAGGTAAGTTAATCCTAAAGCTATGAGAAAACTTAATACAAATTGAAGAGAATGGCTTTGCCATCTGAATTTTTCAGATATTTTCTGATTTATCTTACCAATGATTTTTTTTGAGTAGCGTCTAGAATCTTGGTACATAACCTTAAATTGAATCGCTAATTTAAAGGATTAGTAGCATTCAAAATATGATAAATGTTATCTTTTGCTTACTATTTAAATCAAAAATAAATAAGCTTTAATCTGTAGTTTTGGATTTTCTTTACGAAAAATTGAAAAGTAGATTGTTAAATTTGACCTTTATTTAGAAATTAGAAAAAATACATTATGAAAGTAGTAGAAGAGGTAAAAAATCATATGACAGTAGAAGATGTAAAATCATCTCAACAAGCCATAGATTTAGAAGATCAACATGGAGCTCATAATTATCACCCACTACCTGCAGTTCTTACAAGAGGAGAAGGTGTATTTGTATGGGATGTAGAAGAAAAGAGATATTACGATTTTCTTTCAGCCTACTCAGCGGTAAATCAAGGACATAGTCATCCTAGAATTATTAATGCTTTATACGAACAATCCAAAAAAATATCACTAACCTCCAGAGCATTCCATAACAACGTTTTAGGAGTTTATGAAAAATATGCTACTGAATATTTTAAGTTCGACAAGCTTTTACCAATGAATAGTGGTGCGGAAGCCGTAGAAACTGCAATTAAAATTTGCAGAAAATGGGCTTACGAGAATAAAGGTATTCATGAGAAAGAAGCTCAAATCATTGTTTTTGAAAATAATTTCCACGGAAGAACGACAACTATTATTTCTTTTAGTAACGATGAAGGAGCGAGAAAGAATTTTGGACCTTACACGCCAGGATTCATCAAAGTACCTTATAACGATGCTGAAGCCTTAGAAAAAGTTCTGAAGGAAAATAAAAATATTGCAGGAGCACTTATTGAACCAATCCAAGGTGAAGCTGGTGTGTTTACACCAGCAGATGATTTTATTCCTAAAGTAAAATCATTGTGCAACGAGCATAATGTTTTATTTATGGCAGACGAAATCCAAACGGGTATCGCCAGAACAGGTGCATTGCTTGCTGTTTGTGGTAAATGTGATTGCCAGGGACATTGTGAACGTCAAGAAACCTATTCTCGACCAGATGTATTGATTCTTGGTAAAGCGCTTTCTGGAGGAGCATATCCAGTATCAGCAGTTTTAGCAGATGACCACATCATGAATGTGATACAGCCAGGACAACACGGATCTACTTTTGGAGGAAATCCAGTAGCTGCCGCTGTTGCGATGGAAGCATTGGAAGTCATTAAAGATGAAAAGCTGGCTCAAAACGCCAGACGTCTTGGAGATTTATTCAGAAGTGAATTGAATAAATTTATTGAAAGTCACAACATCGTGAAACTCGTAAGAGGTAGAGGGTTACTTAACGCAATTGTCATCAACGATTCTGAAGATAGTTCAACCGCTTGGGACATTTGTGTCGCCTTAAAGGAAAACGGTTTGCTAGCAAAACCAACTCATGGAAACATCATTCGTTTTGCACCGCCTTTGGTCATTACCGAAGAGCAGTTGATGGATTGTGTAAACATCATTACTAAGACGCTAGAGAAATTTGAAAAATAAATCTTTAGAAAGTTTGTAAATATAAGCCCTGATCAGTGTATCAGGGCTTTTTTTTTTGCAGAAAAGTTTATTACCCATCTTAACAATTAACTTTTTTTATTCTGAATTTGATACTGCTAGTTTAATGTTCTAAGACATCAAGTTTAATAGTTTTAGGTTTGTTTCAAATTCTGTCTGTTGAATGTAAATAATTAATAGAGGTCTTTTTTTAAAAAGTGGAATACGGCTGAAGTTCGGATTTTTAAAACTTACGGTTTTCCCACACCAAAAGTACGGTCGAACCGTAATTGTTTTATACCCTAAAGCTTTAGTATTGCTTTGTCAATAATTTATAAAGTGATTCTACACACACACACACACCGCCGAGAAACCCGCTTTTAAAGAATTTATTGCTGGTATATGACTTTCCTTAGTTATTATTTTTCGAACGATTTTTAAAAAAAATAATAACTAACACATATTTGAATGAAAACAATACCTATAAAACTACTATTGCTTTTTTCACTTTTAACTGTAATTTTTAGTTGTGAAAAAGATGATACAGTAATTAATCAGAGAAGTTATCTTAAAACCGTGGGCTTGACTGATGCTAAAAGCTTTGTAAGACAGAGCCTGGAAAAGAAAAATTCATCTTCAGGGGATACTTTCATTACCTCAATTTCTGACGAAATTAATTATGAAGATCTTACCAATACCGATGAGGAATTGGCCGTTATACCTATTAAAACCATTTATAAACATTTGTATAGTAGGATTACATTGCTAGAAATTGATGGTGAAGTCCGTAACGTTGTTGTAAGCTTAAATCCTTTCGAAAATGCTACGCCCAGCAGCTTCTCAGGAGAACTATTAATTACCGATACAGAAGGCAAATTTTTAAAAGGTTTTAAAATAGAAAATAATCTCTATGTGGCAGAGTATGTAAATGCTTATAAAGCAAGCAATATAGATGCAAATAAAAATCATTCCATAACAAAATCGACTGTTGACTGTGATACCTGTCCATATTCTGAATGTAGTTATTGCGATTTAGGTTCAGTTGATTTAGGCATAATTGAAAGAACACCACCACCTTCTCTTTATGTATCAATTTCACACATGTATCCCACAGGTGGTGGCGTTGCTGAAACTTCATCAAATGAGTGGGATTTAGGTGGAAGTGGTCCTGGTTATACCGACAATACCCCTGAGCCCGAAGTACAAGATGAAGATCCATGTGATGAGCTATTAAATCAATTAAGTGATGACGATTATATAAATCGTTTAAATGAACTAGTAGAAAACGCTGGTAGCTCCACTGAAAGTGGATTTGCTCAAAACAGTGGCGGTAGTTATACAACACTTACTGCAACAAATAATGGGCATAGTCTGAATGGTATGGGACCTAACAGTGTTGGTTTTAATCATGCGCATACTAACGGAACATTATTTTCCCCACAAGATATTAGGACGTTTATTACACTACTCGCAAATGCCCATTTTAATCGTCAAATTCCGCTTGATCAAATTTATGGCACTGTTATAAGCAATGGAGAAGTCTATACCATTCGGTATGACGGCACATGGGAAGATCTAGATCGAAATTTTGATGTTAGTGATAGAACATATGCAGAATATATATCACAATCTAACAGTTTTTTAGATGGATTTTTAGACCTATTACAAAATAATAATAGTAGTAATTTTAGGATATTTAATTTAAATACTAGTAATAATACTGTTAAGGAATTAACTTTAGATTCTAGTAATAATACAACCAGATCAAACCCATGCAACTAAAAATAAATATTATGAAAACATATAAACTATTAATTATAAGCTTGTTCTTTTCATTAACCTCTCAAGCCCAAATAAATGATACAAATGCTAATGTAAGGTCACTTGATATTAGAACGGCTGCATTCGATACGCAAAATGAAACCACCTTACAGAAAAATGTGTATTACAAGGATCTAAACAATAGATTGGACTATTATATTGGCGAATGGGAAGGTAGTTATGCTGATAAAAGCATTAAAATAGATAATATAAAATATAAAGATAAGATTGCAAATAATTATGTAGATGTAATAATTACTAGGTATAAGATTACAACAAATACAGGAGAAGTTCTGGTCAATACGCTAAACTCAGACATCAGGTCAGATTCTCACATCAAAGGCTCTCATTTTGTAGATTATGAGTATACGATCTATAGATCCTGGTATGAAGGCAGACAGGCAAAATGTAACCAAATGGGCTGGGTCATGATGGAAAAGATAAATGAGAATTCCTTTAAGCTTTGGGTAGAACCTTCAGTAGAAATTTTACCTTATGGTTGTCCGGAAGGAGATCTGCATATTTTACCCACCAGTGAAGAAGATGCTGTAGTAATGACAAAGCAAAACTAAAGCCATCAACCACCTCAAATTTTTAGTTTTGGGGTGGTTTTATTTTTATTCCAATTTTATGAAAACTAAATTTAAATATTTCACACATCTAATTATATTTTATCTGTAAGCTTAGTTTTAGCGTAGGAAGAATGTAAGTATAATTCTACAGATCTCACTATTACACTTAATGGATTGGGTTTTGATAGGACAGATTATACACACGAAAAGTTTATCGAAGTTGCTGGACTAGAAAACAGTAACGAATTAGATTATAGTGGAGAGAAGGACAAAGAAGAGTTTGGTTGTCCTTGGTATTATTACTATTTAGGTAATAATTACATTCATTTTGCAGGAGTTACAAAGAATTTCAACTACAATGGTTTAAAACGAATCAATTCGTTTGTGATAAAAGAAAAAGGAGTATTTAATGTTAATGGTATTCAAGTAGTTGATACCGAGAGTGACTTAAAACATGCTTTTAGTGAGGTGAATTTTTGTACAAAATCAATTTCTTCTAGAAAGAAAGCATTATTTTTTAGATACGAATATTTTACATTGGGATTTGTAATATCCACTTATGATAATACCATTTTAGAGATAGAGTTGTATGCTCCTATATAATATGATCCTTTAGTCAGACAGATTTTATTAAAGCATAAATATATATTCTCCTTATGCTATGAATCAAGGAGGATTTTTAAAATTTAAAAATGAAATCATTAATTCTAAGCTTATTTCTGATTTTTTCAAGCGCAGTTAAATGTCAAGTAAATTCAAATATTATTTCTAAAGAAGAATTTAATAACATTACAATTAATAATGTCAAACTTAAGGACATTAAAGCGACTAATGCAGATAAAAACCAGTTAGATATTTTATTTACATATGATCTTCAAAGATCTAGTAGTATTGATCCTGAAGGTGAATTATAAATTACGATTTTGATGGATTCTCAATAGGCTTTTCTGGAATTATGGGTTCACTGCAAAATCGAATAATAAGTAGTTTTGAAATTAGTAATACCAGCTGGGAATTAACAATTCAAGGAAATACTGTAACCATAGGAAGCCATAAAGATGAATTAGGGAATGTTGTGTTAAACACTAGAGTAGGAGGTGGAAAAAGTGTTGTATATCAATATTGTGATGGTTGTAATAACTTTCTATCTCTGTATTTGGATTCAAATAATTTGATTACAAAAATCATCTATATTGAGATAACATAGGAAAATACAATAATATTCTTTAGCGTTTTTGATATTTAAAAATAGAAAATCAGATTTAAAGATGAAACAAAACAAATATCTATACATCATTTTAGTTTGTATCCAATCCTGCTTCTCTCAAGAAGGCTATCATAGCTTAACTACTGCTGAATATGCCAACGTAAAATTTAAAGGCGTGTCTTTCGAAGCCATTAAAGCCACTGATGGAGATGTTCAGGCTATGAAAAACTTATTTCCTTTATCGACCAATACATCTCATCCCGATTCTTTTACCATAGATGAATTCGGAAGCGAAATAGGCGAGCCTCAGCGGATATTTAATTTTAATAGTGGATTAATAATATCTTTTGATCTAGGAGGGCCTAGTGAACCTATTGAAATAGACAGGTTAGAAGCTTCCGAAATTACTGTTTTGGGGCATCATTTAGAAATTGGTGATTCTATAGATGTTCTAGGAGATGATATTGAATTTAATATGAATAGGGATGGTTCCAAATCCATACTTTTTATCAAAAATGATGGCGCATGTTGTCCAATAGTGATTGATTTTGATAGCAATCATAAAATTACCAGTATCGTATATTTAATTTATACTTAATCAAAATATATAAGAATATGAATAAACATTAATTGATTACTTTAATCTTAAAGCCTTCATCGAGAGGTGAAGGCTTTTTTTGTGCCGAAAAGTTTATTACTCATCGTAATGATTACTTTTTATTCTGAATTTGATACTGTTAGTTTAATGTTCTAAGACATCAAGTTTAGTAGCTTTGGGTTTGTTTCAAATTCCGTCTGTTGGAGCCTGAAAGATTAATCTAAAATTGAATTTGGAAACGGTGCAAGAAGCTAATTTTTATTCTCTGAATAGCTTAATTTTAATCAAAACCTTCAGTAAAAACTTTTCACTCCGGACGTTACATTAATCTACCTTGAAACATAAAGCTAATTTTCTAATTCTATTAGACTACTTCGTGACAAAATCAGAAGAAAAATATTTTTTAATTATTGAAGAATATTCTAAAAATATAAATTATCCAAATTTATTGTTGTCTGCCATCGATTTGTTCACGTCTTCTCATGCGCTGTCTTTCCTTTTTGCGTATTTCCTGCTCTTCGAGAAATAGATCTCTTTCATTGTCATCTTCAAAAAGGTATTGATCAGTATCATGCATATCTATTCTATACGAAACACCGATGCCAGCTCTCCATCGCTCTGGAGAATCTTTAAAATTAACTAAGCCAGAAACATCCACCTGCAAATTTTCATTCACAAGAAAGGCAACACCACCTCTCACAATCTCATCACTGTAGTAGTCGCTTATATAGGTTTGGAATTCAGCAAAAATTCCAGTTCTGGCATAAATGGAATGCGTGAGTGTAAAAATTCCTGCGTAAGTGGGAAAGTCTGTTGTAGGTTTATCGACAATGAAGTTGGACACCAGCACCCATTTGCCACCGCCGAAATTATTTTGTGTGATAATGGCAGCTTTAGGAGAGACATTGGGTTCGCCAGAAAACTTGAATGGATTCTCGCCAAATAGTAAGTTGACTCCGGCATACACTGAAACGGCAGGAATTAAATCACTCCATTGGGGACGGTTATTTTTCTTCCAGCTGTAGAGGTTAGGGCCATCTTTTTCTCTTTTGATAAATGGGTCGTAAATCAGATACTTGGCACCTAGTGTATTTGAACGAAAATTGCTAAAATTACTTGTAGTTTGACTTCCACCTCTCAATAAGGTTTCTTCTGAGTTGACAAAGGTTCCGTCTAGAATCAGTTCTAGTTGTTCCATAAACAAACCGTATCTCACCTGGTACTGGTAATCGACTTGCGAGCGGTCTGGAATAAGTGAAAACACGTGATTGTCTTCTCCGTAAGCCAGTCCGGTTTCAAACTGCAAAACATTCGTGCCTACGCTGTAAGCTCCAAAAGATTCGCCAGGTCTGTTGGAATTGATCATATCTGTGTACTGGGCTTGTATAGTGTAGCTTGCTAATAAAAACAAGCCAATAAGTCTGAGTTTCATAACTAAGGTTTGAGATTCAAATATAAATTAAAATTCGATTTTTTTAGCCTGAATACTGCTTTGCTATAAAGTATTGGTATTTTTGA
>Ga0307982_1000124_pt1 | contig 56707 bp, 29 predicted proteins | sample OrgLakmetagen989_FD_201847 | JGI IMG/M metagenome (GOLD analysis project Ga0307982, IMG submission 201847) | Saline water microbial communities from Organic Lake, Antarctica - #989 | ecosystem: Environmental > Aquatic > Non-marine Saline and Alkaline > Saline | place: Antarctica: Organic Lake... | reverse complement strand
AAAGTGTCTGTGATGTGCCAGCTGGGATCACTCTTGTTGATCCTGCACCTTTTGAGCCTTTGCCAAGGAGCCCTGTGGTCTTCGCCTTGAGCGCCCTGCGTGGGCAATTTTCGACCCACAATAAATTGCCATTTCTTGCTTGCCTGTCTTCAGGCGCCTCCGATCCCGACTCCCTGCCAAGTGGACGAGGAGGGGGTCTCACTCGGAGCCAGGGGCCTCATCTACAGAGGGATACAGGGAGATAGGGGGGGTCAGCAGGGGACCTAGCTGGCTACGCTGTGTGACAAGACAGCAAGCCATGCTATGATGACCAGCATCAGATGTGTTTGTATTGCAAGGTGTCAAGGAAGACACTGCTCATAGCGAGCGTCCTGGTCAGCAGACCCAGCCCGCATCGCATTGGCTTGCAATGTCGTGCGCGAGCTGCTGGCGCTGGAGGACGACCGGCAGATTCTTGTGCGTGAAGAGTATGATGCTGCCTGCAAGCAGGCCTGTTTACGTGGCCGTCTGTGCATTGTACGTGAGCTGCTGGCGCTGGGCGGTGACCGCCGCAACGATGTGCACGCGGATGGTGAGTGGGCCATGCAGCGGGGACCGGCGCTTCGGCCTGGGCATGTTCATAGAGAGATTGCACATCTTCATGGTAAACATGCTGCACAATGGCGTCAGTGGTGCAGAGGGTGTGTTGGCTGCACTGCTGAGTGCTACCGCATCGCCGCTGCCGCTGCTGGGCGTGATTGCGGCCGCCTGCCAGTGTGACCTGGATGCCCCTGTGCAGCGCCTAGGGGAGTGCCAGAAGCATCACGCGGCTGTGTGTGAGGAGGTGACACATGCCGTACTGCTGTACTGCATAGTAGGTGAGGGACGGTCAGGACGGGGTGTTGACCCGGGGGCGTCTGCCTGCGTTGGATGCCCTGGCGCTGTGCTGTGTGCTACCTGGCGCGGGGTGTGGTGCGCTGGTGGGCGAGGTGGCTGGGTGCAGCAAGACGCTGGTGAGCTGCAGCGTGGGGAAGGCCTTCACGGTGTATTGTGGTTGCTGTGTGTGGAGTGGGATTTCTCTGCCGGCATTTGCGGGGGCTGGTGGGGTGCCGGATGTGGTGGAGGGCTTGCGCCGGGCGGGGCGTGGGCGCCTGGTGCTGCACCGATGCGCAGCTCAACGGGGGGTCTAGTGGCGATGTGGGCTGCAAGTGAACTAGGTGCGACCTCTGCTCGGACTCGTGCCCAGGGGGGCTGCTGCGTGCGAAGCGCTGATTCAACACGCAATGCAATCATTTATCTGAGCATGGAAATGCAAGACCACAGTAGGTTGGATGTCATCGTCGCTGGGGTGCAGCTTGAATCCGTGCACTGCAGCACTGATCCACCTTCTCCAGTTTACCCCCCCTGACCTTCAATCGGTCGATGTTTACTGCCAGAAATGAAATCTTCTGAAACCAAATAAACTTCAGATTGGTGCTTCATTGTCCTCCAGTGTCAACCTATGTACAAAGCTCGGACGAAGATTGATGAGAAGAAGAATTGTTTTCCAACATGGCAGCATCTGACATTGGCCTCGTTTCGCTACTGGACCACGATGCAAGTGGACCAAGCAAAGGTTCTGGTAGCAAGGTGGCAGTGATTGGCTCAGGGGCGGTTGGGATTGGTGTTGCGTATTCGATGATCAATCAGGTGCGTGTGGACATGCTTCTTGAGAAGGCAACCGGTTCACGGCCAGTTCAATTTGTGCAGGGTTTGGTATCATCATTAGCCCTTATCGATCTTGCTGAAGACAAGGTCAAAGGAGAAGTTATGGACTTGCAGCACGGAAGCGCATTCATGCATGAAGTGGAGGTTGTGTGAGTTTTCTTCGCTCCGCATGTGCACATCAACTCGACATCTCTCCGCTCCCTGCAGTGGAGGCTCCGACTATGCCCTTGCAGCAGATGCAAAGCTTGTGATTGTGACTGCGGGTGTCAGATCTCGTTCTGACGAGAGTCGACTGCAGCTGCTGGGCCGAAACGTGAAAGTTTTCGAACGTGCGTTAAACAGAAGCTTCACAATATTTCAGACGAATGCCACCACGCCAAGCAGTACTTGCTCTTGTTTCCAAATTTTCATTCGCGCAGAAATTATCCCCAGCATCACAAAGCATGCACCAGATGCAGTGATTCTGATTGTTACAAACCCTGTTGACATCATGACTCAGGTGGCAGCTCACCTGGCAGGGCTGGCTCCAGGGCGCGTGCTGGGCTCCGGCACTGCACTGGACTCGTCTCGCTTTCGATCCCTGATTTCCAAGAAGCTCAAAGTTGCCACTCGCAGCGTGCATGCTTACATTTTGGGTGAGCACGGGGACTCTTCGGTGCCTGTGTGGTCCCAGGCCTGTGTGGGCTGCACTCCCATTGAGCAGTGGGTGCCGGGTGTGGGCAAGCCAGATGGGCCTGCGGAGTGGAATGACATCCACAAGCAAGTCACAGGGGCAGCCTACGAGGTCATCAAGGCGAAGGGTTACACAAATCTGGCCATTGGTCTGTCCACGGCAGCCATTGCCAAGGCCATTCTGCGGGATGAGCGGTGTGTGCTGCCAGTGACGGTGCACGCAACCGGCAAGCACGGCATTGAGCAAGACGTCTTCCTGTCTCTGCCTGCGGTGATCGGGGCTGGCGGCGTGCATGGTATTGTGAACTGCAAGCTGGAGGCACACGAGGCAGAAGCGTTGCGGCACTCAGCTGCCACGCTGCACGCCACCGCCGAGACACTCAACCAGCTGTAGTGCGATTTGCTGCTGAATGAATTGAGACGAATACAGATTCAACGCAGGGTGCGCTGAAGGAATGCCCCCAGGGTTGTTTGCACGGGAGGGACGCTGCCTGTGCTAGAGCGGCGCATGCCCCCCCCTGCACCCCCATTGTCCCACGGCAGCCGCCGCCGCGTCTTGTTGGCTGGTGGTGCACTGCCCGCCCCCGCCCCCACTCCCGCCTGCAGGGTGGACGCGGCTGCCCCGCCGGCCGCTACACGGGTGGACAGCCATGCCCTGCGCCCCCCTGCGGTGTATATGGCTCCATGGGCGTTGGGACGGGAACGCTTGCGACCGGTCGGCGTCATAGGGGAGGGGGGGGCGACGAGGGGGCGGGCTGGGGACTCCTGTAGACTTCCAAGGGGAGGGCTATCTTGCTGATTTCGAGAGAGCGCCTGGGCATCCCCCCCCTCGTGGGCTTGTGTGCCCCACCCCCCTTGCGAGGCGTCGAATGCCACAGACATGAACTGGGTGTCTGCGTCAAACACTGAAGGCCGCATGGCTTCAGCTGACAGCGCATGTGGAATAACAGCACGGGCCGGTGCAGGGGCTGGTGCAGGGGCTGGTGCAGGGGCTGGTGCAGGGGCCGGTGCAGGGGCTGGTGCAGGGGCTGGTGCAGGGGCCGGTGCAGACTGTGCAACTTGGATATCTTCAGTGTCCCACGCCAGGGATGCGAAGCACATGCTGCCTTGCGCTGATTCCTGAGACAAGAGGAGGGGGGTTGTAGAGGGGGGAGGTGATGCCTCTCCCCACTGCTGCGTGTCCAAGGGCTGACTGCGCAGCGCTTCACCAAACAAGCCACCCCGCAGGGACTGGGTCTGGGGTGCCGTGTCCTGTGCAGATGGCTGGCGCTGCTGTGCCATGGGCCCATCGTCGCTGCTGCTGCAGGCGGCAGAGACGCTGACAGCAGTAGGAGTGGCAGCTGCGGTGGCAGTGGCGCCTCCCTCGCCCCCCAGCACCCCCTTGACACCCCCGCAAGCGCCCTCCTCCCCAGTGCGCAGCCCAATTGTTGCTGAGCTGCCGGGAGCACTGCTGGCGCCGCTGAGGGTAGCAGATACTGTTGCATCACTGCTTGCTGCGAGTAAGGCCGCCTGCAGTTGAGGTATTGTGAGCGAGGGGGGGGTGTTTGCCAGCTGCCCCCCCCCCTCCATTGCCACGATACAGTCAGCACCGCAGCTGGCAGGTATGACATCTGGGCAGCGGCATCCATACCCTCTGCTCCACCCCAGAGACGCCACCTCGAGAGGCGATCTGAGTGTAGTCTGCCCCCCCCCTAACTCCCTGAGGCCCCCCTTGAGTGCAGACGCACAGCAGGCCATACGCGGACAGCCAGTAGCGAGATGCAACGCGTGTGGAATGGGGTCTGAGTGTAAGGTGACAATTCTAAGCCCCCCTGATAGGGTTGAGCTCACCTTGCACTCGCTGAATGCGTTGGGGTGTGTGGGCAGTGCCCGCCCCGGCAGTGCGGAACGAGCAGCTGCTTGCCCCCCCAGAGCGCGCGCAGCTGCCTGGGATATCCATGCGATATTGGAGTGTCCAGCTTGTGTCCCATTCGAGTCCTGTCTGCAAGGCGGGCAGAACATAGTCTGCACACGGGCGCACAGTGTCAGGAATTGCAGCAGCTCCTCCGTGGGTGAGGGAGCCTCAGGGGGGGCACTGGCGCCTTCTGTCTGTGGTATATTGGCAGCACCAGTCTGCGATGTCCGTGTGGGTGTTTGAGTGCTGCTGAGCGGGCTCATGGCCGCTTGCGCAGCGCTGCGGGGGGGCGTCCACTGGTAGCTGCTGTGTTGGGATGCAGTGAGAGAGACAGGCTGTGAAAGCAGCTGAGCCGCAGCAGGGATGGAAGGAGACCCCAATGTGTCCCTGTTTGCATGCTTTGCATCCAGTGGTTCCGGTAGGGTCGGGGCAGCGGGCAAAACAATTTCCGCAGCATCGACGGTGCCTAGTGCCTGAGTTTGCTGATCCAGCGTAGCCTTACCACCCACCAAATCATCAAAATCATCGTCAATTGAGGATGCATCTGCCATATTCTTCCACCGCCACCAATGAGGCTGGGCTGGTCTTTGGGAGCCGCGGCAGTTCAAAAAACACGCGATAAAAGCAGCCTGCTGCTGGGATCAGTTGGGGCAACTTCCTCCCGATCAAACTGCACCCCTATTGACAGCATGTAATTGGTCAAATGTGTTTTCCCTCTTTGGTATTTATGAAATGAGTCTCAGGGTGCGTGCAGAACTTTCAGCTGTGGGCTCCCGACAAAAAGGGTGGCAGCGGGGGGGGATAGTGATTGCACACGTAGGCCTTAAAACCAACAGAGCACACCCTGATACCAATCGTTCAAACACAAAATCTATTGCTGAGGTCTTCTGTGTGCGCAATTGTGTCGTTTGCAGCCTGTACAATGTCCTGGCCACGCGTGCATCGCTTAGAGCTCGTTGGCCGTGCCCGGCGAACCGTCGTGTTTTCTGTCTTGGCGCTGGGTTTAGAACGCACGGCAGCATTGTTGGGCGACGACCCAACCAGTGGAAACAATTGGTTGCTGGCGTGTGGCGGGACCTTCAGCGTTTGGGGCGTGCTTGGTGAGCAAGGCATCCGGCAGCTCTCTGTCCATTGTCGCACCACACAACTGTCGCTTTGCAGCTCAACGTGCGTGGTCTGGGGCTGCTGCTGGGCTGCTCCTAGGATATACTGGTGCACCAGCTTACGAGCAGATTCGAAAGTGGCAACTTTCGGGTGCCTCTGTGACTGACACGCCCATACCTCAATGGCTGCAGCAGATATTGCCTCAAAAGTTGCTCACGTCAACGATAGCAGCCGAAGAGACCGCAAGCCCACCAAAAACAGCATCAGAAGTGACACGGTGATGTGTGTGCTGCACTTCAAATCCCTACAGCAACCTGTGCGCGAATTTATCTTTCGTGATGAGCAGGGGCTGGTGACATGCTTGAGGGACTTGAGTGATTCGTTCGGGCAATTTCACGCTGCGACAGGACAATTCAAGCGCAGCTTCCAGCACCCTTGCGGGCAGCTGTGCACACTGTACGAAAATGCTGAAAGTGCAGACGATAATGGGTCCCACATTTTGTGGGGGGGTGCGGCGGCAGCTGCGTTGCTGCTGTGCGGCTCATCAGCATTTGAGGAGAGTGTCCGAGAGGGGCACTGCGCCAGGCAGCACGCCCTCGCTGCGGTGCGAGCTGCCTTAGCAGCAGCAGCCACTCCCGGCGCTGGCTTCCTGGAGCTGGGTGCCGGGCATGGCTTGCCCACTGCCCTGGCAAGTCTCAGTGGCTGCACTGCTTTGGGCAGCGACCTCCCCGCCGCCGTGCCTGCCCTGGCCGGCAGCCTTGCCGGTATGTTGGGCCTGCAGCTGCCTGCTGACGCGGCAGGCATGGCTTGCAGCTTGCCGTGGGGCGATGCAGCAGCGGTGTTGTCTGCTGTAGACCAGCTCAAAGCTCGAGGAGCACCGCTGCGCTGCGTCCTGGCGTGTGATGTGCTGTACCGGGCAGCCCACGTGAAGCTGCTGGCGACCACTGTGGAGCAGCTGTGCGCAGCAAGCGCTGCACAGCAGGAGCACCCCCCAGATGTCGTGTTCATCATCGACCCTGACTGTGTTCCTGGCTGTGAGGCGCTGCTGCATGCGCTGCAGCTGGAGTTGCAGGGGGCGCTGGAGGCAAGCCATGCCGTGGCCCTGGGGGCGTGCAGCGACAACGCGGAGAAGCAAGGCTGTGCTGTGCTGCTCCTATGTGCCACAGCAATGGACCGGCCTACTTGAATGCAGCTGCGAGTTTTGCCCCCAGCTTCATGTCCTGCTGCTTGCACGCTGCCTGCACCTGCTGCAGCACAGAGGCCACAGCACGCATCTCAGAGCCCGTGGAGTTTTGCTTCGCTGCGTTCTTCAACACAGCCTCAGCACTACAAGGAAGAGATTGGGTGTGTCTATTGTTGCTGGTGTGCTGGGGGGTGCTACTCACTTGAATAGGTCCCCTTTCATGTAGTAAGCTTTGCCAAGCCGCAGAAGGAGCTTCGCTGGGACCGAAGCACCAGCTGCCTCTACGCCCAGCTTCGCATACTTGACAGCCTTATCGCCTTGTTCCAACTTGAGATAGGTTGCTGCCATATTTGAGTACAATACCGCGGAGAAAGACTCCTCCTGTGACAGATCAGATCAGCCCGTGCAGAAAAAGCGTGAAGCAGTTTACTCATCAACCACGCACCGCTACTTTCTCCTCAGGCGAGATGGGAGTGCTACTACCATACATGGCTGTGGTTTCATTCCTTGAGCGGATGCTGTGTGAAGCAAGGAAAGCTGCTTTGTAGTGTTTGATTGCGCCCTTCCAGTTTCCCTCCCTGAAGCATGCGTTGCCCAAGTTCTTTGCATCCAACGCTGCGTCCAGCGCGGACGGGTTCATGTCCTCAGCAGCCATAATATTGTGCTAACAGCTGAAATTTCGTGGGATCAGTGGCAGGTAGCTAGTCATTATATGTTGAGCAGTAGTGGGAAATCTGTCTGAGGCAGACCCCACGAGATACACCGATAATTTTTGCCCCCTGTTCAAGCTGGGCAGTCAAGTGTAGGCCCATGGCGCCCGCTACCCGCAAGGTATTTTTGTGCCAAGCCACTTGAAATACAGCAGGACTCTTTGGACAACGCTGGAGTGTTCAAAAGGGACATTTTACAGGGAAGGGACAGGGCAAGCATTGGAGCCTGCAGTGCCTTCAGTGAAGAAGCACCATGGACTATGGAGAGCCACCAAAATTTGAGACAGCAGCGCTAGATCTGTCTTTACTCCAACAAGATGCCCGGAAGCAATTGCTGGACGCCATTCGGGAGGTAGGCTGCAATACCAACCCACGATTGACGAGATTAGTGCACTGCACAACATTCGCAGATCCCGGGCAACAAGGTGCTTTACATCGACCCCAGCATCATGGATGGGCTGCGCATCTTGTTTGAAAAGGGATTCAATGAGTTCACTGTGCGTTGATGTGCTTTTGCTGCAATCTGCACTGCCGAGCACTTCGTCTCATGCTGCCTTTTCACAGACTGCGGACGTGAAGTTTGTGAAGCCGCTAGCTCTGCGGGTCGAAGAAACCGGGGCAAGCGATGCTGTGTTCATTGTGCAGCCCACCCTGCTTGCCACCCGCATGGTGGCGGGGGCCATCAAGCAGCTGCAGGCGTCCCCCGGTGCTGCCCGGGGCGCCCCCCCCGGCTTCCACTTGCTCTTCCTGCCCCGGCGCAGCTTCGTGGCAGACCAGGTACTGGAGGAGGAGGGGGTGTTGCAGGACTGCGACACCGTGGAGACGTGTGAGGTGGACCTGCTGCCAGTGGACGAAGACCTCCTCAGCATGGAGTGCCCTGCGGGGTTTGGGCAGGTGTTTCTGCACGGAGACAACAGCCTGGTGGCTGGCACCGCGCGGGCACTGCTGCGTCTGCAGCTGCTGTATGGCATGGCACGGCGGGTACACGCCAAGGGCACGCTGTCCTGCGCCTGCGCTGAGAGCCTGCTGCAGCACAAGAACGACGTGCTGCACAGCGGCAGTGCAGACGGCATTGCCTTCAACCCCTCGGCGCAGCTGCACTCCATCGTACTGCTGGATCGCTCTGTGGACCTGGTGTCCCCCCTGGTGTCCCCCCTCAGCTTCGAGGCGCTGCTGCACGAGGCCCTGGGGCTACACGCGGGGGTGGTCAGTGTCCCCCCAGAGGAAGTCGCCAAGGACCCTAACGCGCCAGAAGACGCACCCCGGGCCAAAGGAGAGCTGGCTCGGGTCGCCTTGAACTCCAGTGACGACGTGTATGTGGATGTGCGGGACATGCACATCAGCGTGGTGCCGGGGCACTTGAAGAAGCAGGCCCGGGACCTGCAGGACTGGTACGAGGGGCGTCTGGACCTCAGCCGCACAGACGAGATCGCGACGTATGTGAAGAACATTACAGGGCAGCAAAAGAATGTGCGGGCGACTGCGCAGATGATCAACTTGGTCACCCTGGTGCAGAAGCACAGCAGTAGTGACGCCTTCACTGCGCGCTGGCAAATGGAGCGAAGCATGCTGGACACAGACAACGAACGGGGCGTGCTGGCGTACCTCCTGGAGTTGATGGCACAGCAAGAAGACGTCACCACGGTGCTGCGCCTGCTGTGCCTGCACTCGCAGTGCATGGGGGGGCTTGGTCGCAGCGACATGGACTTGCTGCGCCAGTCGGTGCTGGATGCGTATGGATTTGAGCATATTCTCACACTTGAGCATCTGGAGCGCTGTGGGCTGTTGCGAAGTGGCGGCCAAGGGGTGTTGTCCTTCGCCGGGCTGGGGGGGGGCGGTAAAGCTTGGCCCTGGAGCAGCCTTCGGAATGACCTCGGGCTGGTGGCACAGGCAGTAGACGTGCAGCACCCCAGCAGCCCGCACTACCTGACATCCGGGTACGCGCCCCTGAGCAGCCACATTGCGCACCTGGCCGCTAAGGATGCATGGGGGGGGCAGGCGGCCATGAAGTCTGTCGAGGGGCCCTCGCTCAGCCTCCTGCAGCTACCTGGTCAGCAGACCACACAAGCAGCACAAGACGCGTATGTGCGTGCCACTACAAGCACCTCTGCTGGCGCCAGCAGCGCAGCAGACACTGATGTGCGGCGAACGGTCATCGTTGCATTTGTGGGCGGGGTGAGCTACCTTGAAGTTGCTGCGCTGCGCTTCATATCGGAACACGGTAAGCGCCACTGCTGCTGTTTCATTACCACCCCCTTGCACCCTCTTTACTTTCGCAGAGCCGTATGATTTTGTGATCGTGTCGGACAGCATCGTATCTGGGAACTCACTGGTGGCTTCTGTGTGTGCACCCCTGGTGTCCAGGAGAGGATTCCTGAAAACACTCGAGGCCAAAGCAGCGGGCGAAGAAATCATTGATGAGGCAGCTGCAGCTGCAGCTGCCTCAGATTCGGATTCGGACTCAATGTGATGCAAGGGGCAGCTGCTGGGTGCATTGCAAGGGGGTGACATGCATCTCAATAAAAAATCGTCAGATCGTGCTTGACAGCAAAAACCTTCCACGAGAGTATCTCAAGCATACATTGATGCCATTTCAAGTGCTTGATTGTGCTGCCTGAGCTTCACTTTTGAGTGCGACTGTGGCGCCAGCTACAACCGGCGCAATTTCCGCAGCGTAGCCACTAGCCCGCCTAAACAGCTCAAGATGGCAGATCTCTTTAACAACCCCAAACACAGCGATGTGATTATTGAAGTCCAAGGCGACAGCGAAGCTGACAAACAAGTTTTCCATCTGCACAAGTTCCCCTTGATTTCGAAGTCAGGATTCTTGGCCGAGCTGCTTCCTGAAGGCAACACTGGCAAAGAGCCAGTCAGACTTAAAATTGACGGCTTCCCAGGAGGGGCACCAGCATTTGAACAAATTGCTAGATGGCTGTATGGTATTGACATTGATCTCACTGTCGAGAACATTGCTTTTGCGTACTGCGCAGCACGCACTCTTCGAGTGAAAGGTGAGTGAAAAGTTCTCGTAGCACGCCCTGCGCTGGCGAGTGCCTTTTGCCACTCCGATTGCAAAGAAAACACCCGCCCTGATATTTTGGCCGCGTAGCCATCGCAGTGCCGCCCTGTTCATCGCGCTGAACCAGCTGTCAAGAGCTGCGGATTATGCATGATGCCCTGCAACCTCGCCTCACACTCCGCGCGTGCACAGAGCTGGAAAAGAGCACGGAAGTGTTCATGTCACAAGTAGTCCTGAAAGACCCTGTGCGAGCAACCCAGGTGCTGCGTGTGGCCACAAGCATCCAGCACATGAGCGACGAGATGCTGGAGGGCCTCATCGGTCACAGCATCAACGCAGTTGCAAGCATGTTTGAGCCCATCCCTGAATTGAACGCACTGCCGGGCGACTGCTTCTCCTGCATTGTCCGCACAGCCCGCGACCTCAGTGTGAACAAGAAGACACTGGAGACTGCCGTCATTCACTACGCTGAGGCTAAGATCTCAGAGGGCAGCGGCAAGCTGAGCGTTGATGAGTTCGTGGAGGTGGTGGCATCTGCAGGGCGCATCGACGACATGCAGTACTGCGAGGCCGTGTACCGCCTGCTGGAGGTGATGATGCAGCACCACACCTCTGACGAAGAGGCGGAGGTCATGTGCAAGGCGCTGCATGAGCTGGGCTTCTGGGTGTGCCTGCCGCACTCTGTCATTGAGCGGGCGTACTCCGACCGCAATGTTCCCGACAGGTACATCACAGTGGCCCTCATGGCCGAGAACAGGCACCTGCTGCAGGTGAATGAGCAGCTGTACGAGAAGGTGGAGCAGTTGACAGACCTCATCAACAAAGACGGCGGCGGCCTGGGCAGCACCATGGGCAGCGCAGCGGGCGCAGCAGCCATCGAAGGTACGCCATCGCAGTACTACTCTACGCCTGCTGGTCAATGATTTGTGTAAATGAATAAATGCTGCGCTGTGACTGCTTGCCTAGACACCACGCATGGCGACATTCAGTGCTTTGCCCAGCCCCGACTTGGACGGACAAGGCCCAATAGGCCACACACACAGCTCTTGATGCATACAAGCAGGGAGTGCGTGCCAATAGTGTGTGAAGTGTCAGCCACAGACAAATGCAATCCGATTGCCCCCCCACCAAAGCGCACTAGCGAGCCTGCCTCTAGCCTCACCCAGGCAGGCCTGCCTGGTGTTCAACAAAACACATTTCTGTTATTTGAATCGCATTTCTTTTCCAGCATGTGAACAGCCACAAAGGCTGTTACGTGTTTCTTTAGACGCCATTCCTTCTTCGCAAGGAATATCTCCACGAAAGCTCAGCAATGGCCGCAGAAGCAGAGAGTGGTGCCATTCCCGGCCTCGCAACAGATGCAGTTCTGGTGAAATCCGAAGAAATTGCAGAAGGCACCCCAGAAGTGCGAGGGTAAGTTCAACCAGGGCCTGACCCATCACTGAGCGCTGTGTTCACCGACTCTCAGACTCTCGTGCTTTCATCTTCCCTTGTCCTCAGTCCCGATTTTGAGAAGATCACCAGCATTGACGATCTCTTGGCTAAATACTTGTACACTGGGTTCCAAGCTAGCAATGTCGGGCTCGCAATTGACGAAATCAACCGCATGGTATGTTTTCACGCAATTTCCGCGTGTCTCTGCTGTACTTTCAAGCGGCCCTTTCTGCAGTTGACATGGCGCTTGAGCCATGACCCCATCAAGGAGTCCGATGATGACGATTTCAAAGACCCCGAGGTGCGCGCCAAGACCAAGTGCACCATTTGGCTTTCCTTCACCAGCAACATGATCTCGTCTGGAATCCGTGAGGTGATCAAGTTCATCGTGAAGCACAAGCTGGTAGATGCCATCGTCACTACCGGCGGTGGCGTGGAGGAGGACTTCATGAAGTGCATCAAGCCGCACTACATGGGCGACTTTGCCCTCAAGGGCGAGGAGCTGCGCCTCAAGGGCCACAACCGCATCGGGAACCTCCTCGTGCCCAACCTCAACTACTGCGGCTTCGAGGACTGGTTTGCGCCCCTGCTGCACAAAATGCACGACGAGCAGGAGCAGGAGGGCACAGTGTGGACCCCCAGCAAGGTCATCAAGCGCATGGGACTGGAGATTGACAACGAGGACAGCGTCTGGTACTGGGCAGCCAAGAACGATATCCCCGTGTTCTGCCCAGCCTTGACCGACGGCAGTGTGGGCGACATGATTTATTTCCACTCCTACAAGCGCGAGGGCTTCGTGCTGGACATTGCCGGGGACATCCGTGCCGTGAACGACGTGGCACTGCGCGCCAAGAAGAGCGGCATGATCATCCTGGGGGGGGGTCTGGTGAAGCACCACACCTGCAACGCCAACCTCATGCGGAATGGGGCGGACTTCTCCGTGTTCATCAACACTGGGCAGGAGTTCGACGGCTCTGACAGCGGCGCCAAGCCGGACGAGGCCATCAGCTGGGGGAAGATCCGCCTGGGGGCCCGCCCCGTCAAGGTTTACGCGGAGGCGACACTGGTCTTCCCCCTCATTGTCAGCCAGACGTTTGCCAAGCTGGTCAAGGGCGAGCTGCTGCCACGTGCCCTCAGTGGCAGTGGCTTGGTGCCCATGACCACAGAGGACGCCCTGGCCGCGGAGCGCAAGGCTGCCGTGGAGACCGCAGCACGCAAGGCCGCTGCTGCCGCTGCATCCACATAAGGCCCGTGGAGTGGTCACTCGGCACCCTCGTCATCGGACTCGTGCTCTCGAAGCTGTGCCTTGAGGCTGGCCAAGTTGTTGGTGATGTTCAGTTGGTACAGCTTGTCGGCGTTGCGGTGTTTCTCCAGCATGACCTTGTGGGCCACCCGCGCCTGCCGCCGCATGCCCTGCTGCTGCTGTGCCTGCCGCTGCTCCAGCTGCTGCATGGAGTGCTGCAGTTTTTCAGCCTGCCGCTGCCGCCTGAATGCATCCTGGCGCTTCTGCCTGTCCACTGCATCTTGCACCCCTGCCAGGCGCAAGCTGCGCAGGAGGGTCTTCACAGGGTCAACACTGTGCGCTGTGTCGATCAACTGCAGTGCCTTCTGTGCTTTCTCGTCGGCCTCCCGCTTCAATGCTTCAGCCCTGCGCTCAGCTTCAGCTGCTTCTGCAGCTTGACTTTGCGCAACTTTTTTCATTTTCTGCTCACGGGCTTTTGCCCTGCTTTGTAGTGCCGATAGCTGTGCTTGCTTCAAGGACAGGCGGCGCTCTCGTGCTGCGCCATGCACTGCATCTAACTTCGGCTGCATGTCTTCGGACACGGACTCCAGCAACTGTGCAGCCTGCTGTACCCTTGTTTGTGACGCTTCAAACTTCCTGCGTAGCTTTTTGGCAATCCGTCCTTGCTTCAAGTTTCGATACTGCTCTGCTTTATCCATTTTCGTCGCCAAATAAAGCGAAAACTCTGCATATTGCTGCCTCAGCTCCTGCTTTTGTTGTGCATGGCGTGCCCGAATTTGATCCATGGTTAGTTCAGGGCGTGGTAGCTTTGTCTCTGGGTCCTTCCATCGGCGCTCAAGTCGTTCCTCTTCACGCTTCTGCCGTTCTTTGACCGCCTGCAACTCGTATTTCAGCATTTCCTCCACTTGTTTTTCCATGAGTTTCTTTTGGTGTTGTTTCATGTCGTTTGCTTTGTTCACTTTTTGTTTGGCAACTGCAGCTTTGAAGGCTGCTTGAGCTTTCTCGACTCTGATGATTCTGTCCGCCTCGTCTTTCTCGGCTTTGTCTCGCCGATCGCGCTCAAGCTTTGCACGAATTTCAACAGCCTCATCACGCTCAATCTGAAAATGCAAATTCTTCTTCATTTTTGCTGAGACGGCCTTCATGGCAGCGCGCTCGACTTCAGCAGGGGGGCGCGTGGTCTTGGTAATGTTGCTCTTAGCTAATATTGCTGATCCAGCTTGGATCAACTGTCTTCGCTGTATCGTTTGGGCCTCTCTTTCAACAATTTTTCTGTATTCTGATTGACAGCGCCGTATGGCAGCTGTAAAAACCATAAGCGTGGATCACCTGTAATTTCTCACCCAAATTCCGCACTGACCTAAGCGTTGGGCCTCAATATACTTTTTCATTGCCTCCCATTCATGCTCATCCATGCCAGCCTCACTTTTGTCGCTTCGCGCGAAAGATTTCAGTGACCTGCGAAAGGCAAACCCATCTCATTGCTGTACTGGGCTGTATGTGTCGGTGTGAATGACTCACTCATCGAGGCTTCCAGCGGGCAGCAGCAGTTCCTCGGGGGTCCGACCACAAAGCCGAAGTGCCTCAAGGCTGCGAGGAGAGCTCGCTGGCACTGTCCAGTCAGTATTTAACAAATTATGTGGTGTTTGGCGGCGTGGAGTACCAGGCTGAGATCGTTGCTCCCCAATTACGTCCATCTCAGCATGTGCACGTTTATCAACGTAAACACCCTAATGCTGCAGCCCGTTTCGAACACTTCTCTCGCATGTTCAGCTTTCTAGTCGACCGATTTACTCAGGGTTCAATGCATTGATTGGTCCACGTCTACTGCAGTACGTTTGGCTGCATCGGCGCAAGTACGCTCGCAGCCCCCCTTCATTGGGGAAGCAGCAGCCAGAGGCAACGGCGTGGCACAACCACTCAAATTTTGAACCAAGCCACTTGATAATCATGCACTTGAGTCCTTCTGCACTTGAAGAAATGCAGTTGGGGCTGTGGAGCTCAACTCAAGGCTACCGCTGTCACAGAAGTCTTTGTCTACGTCCCAAGCCTCCTTGACTCCTTCAGCGAGAGTACCCTGCGCGCTCTGCACTTCTTCAGACTCCAAACTGGGGTCAGCGCGGACACCAGAGGGCGCGTCACACACTGCAGCAGCACGCGCTGTCGTATGCACCGAATTCACTTCCTGAGTGTCGTCGGCAGATTTGGCGACGACAGTCCTGAGCCGGGCGCTCTTCAAGCTACGCCCAGCAGAGTGCACAATAAAGCAAGCCACCAGCACCAGAAACGCACCGTTGGCAGACACAATGAACACCGTGGCCAGCTCCTTCATGCTCTCTGCAGTGTTGCTGTCAAGCAGCGTCGTGGCGGTGGACAGGGTGAGAGCGGCCAGGGCCACGGAGCCCGTCTCCAGCTTATTCAGCAAGGGCGAGCGGTATGGCTGCACGCTAGCGTGTGCGACAAGGGAGGTAACCAGCACCAGCACACCTACTGAGACCTGAAAGCCAAGGCCCGCGGGCGCCAGCCACACCGACACGACAGCCAAGAGCACCTTGCGCAGCTGCGCCACGCCGTGCCAGTAGTACTGCTCAGGGTGGTACGGCACATACAGAAAGCCGTACACCTCCCGCACATGAGGCGCCCACAGCTGCTTGCGCTTGGCGATGACCAGTGCCTGGGCGCCCAGGGGGATGCCCAGGCCGTACACCAGCAGGGCAGGCACACTGCTAGCGTACATCCACACTTGGTTCCCTGGGTCATCGCAGTCTACATTGAGATCTGCCACCAGCAGCCGCCGTCCCAACACCGTGGTGCACGTGACCAGGGACAGCCCCGCCTTGGTCAGGCCCAGGTGCAACACAAACAGCGCCACCACCGCCGACACCACCAAGGAGGCTGAGGGGGTCAAGCGTGCTTCAGCTTGCCGGCTGCGCAGCGCAGTAAGGGTCCGCGTCGTCAGCGCGTATTTGCCTGTGGGGCTGGGGTGGGCTTGCGGGCTGGTCTTTTTCACATCCACCCACGCTACTGCGGCGGCCTGTGGGGAAATTGGGGGGGGCTGCGCCAAGCCTGTAGCAGCGGCGCCCTCTTTGCTGTCCCCCCCCAGTGCCGACTGTGTCTGGCGGAGGGGGCTGCCGGAGCCATGCATGGGCGTGGCAGTCACAGTCAAGGGATTGTCGTCCTGACTGCCCAGGGACAGGTCGCGGCTGGCAGTGAAGCTGGCTGCGACACTGTCGTCCAGTTCAGGGACCTGCACGCTGGCAGCAGGCGCAGCCTTTGTATTGTGCCTAGGGCGCAAAGCACCCGCGGAGCATGGGCGGCTGCACTGGTTGCGGCAGCCCATGCAGCAGGCCAGGTCTCTGTACGCCGCTACTGCGCCCCAGAACAACGCGAACGCCAGCAACATGAACACAGGCATGGCCATCTGCAGCCCGACACCGTACAGGAAAGCCTGGCTACTGGGCACCACGCAGTCGATGGAGATGCGCTGGGCGCCCACGTCTGTGGTAGTGCTGAACAGGCCAAACATCGTCTCCATCAGCGGCGGCCACTGAAGGGGGAAGGATGATGCAAGCGCGATCTGCTGGGCGTGATTCATGAGCAGAGTGGCCATGGCCACGTGCGGCTTGCCTGGGCGTCCACGCGCTCGCAGGTTGGTCACCACCAGGGCCACGATCCACACACCGCCCACGGCTGTCCAACCAAACAGGCTGCCCCACACCACGGCATCAGCAGGGCACTGCTGGCACAGCCCAGTGTCTGCCATGGACCAGCCAGCTGCACACTGCGCACACAGCAAGCCCGTGTGCCCACGTGCACATGCGTCGTCCAAACTCACATCCCCAGATAGCTGCCCCAGTGTGGACCCCGCCAGGGAGACATTGCTGGCCTGTGCGCTCACGGGCTGCAGGGCAAGCGGCACGCGGGAGGTGGAGTTGTTAGCCAGGCCTGCAGGCGGTAGCAAGTATGCAAGGGTGCTTGTTGCTAGCAGTGGCGTGGGGCCTCTGGGGCACATGCTCGCTGTGCGACATGCCTGGAACTGCAGGCCATCTTGCCCCCAAGGCACGCGGGCAAAGCCTGGGGCATTCGTGACAGCCTCAGCAGGCAGGCCGTTGCACACTGCACCTGCGGGGCACGGCATACACACCGCCTTATCCCACTCTCCCCTGGCTGCATATTGGGTGGCCAGGTATTCACCCAGACTGCACTGGTCGAAGAGGGGCCCCGCCATGCTGGAGGGGGGGCCGTCTAGGGCCCGGGAGGAGGGGAGTGTGTTGGCCCGCACACGCACCCACACGGGCTGGGCAGGCACGTCCAGCACCTTCACGTCGTAGAACACAGTGGCAGTGTCCACCTGCAGCCGGCGTGCTGCCTGGTTGGCAATGGCAAACTCTGCTGAGCATTGCGCTGTGGGCTGGTTGTGCCGATTCAAGTCATCGCCAGTGGCGCCGTCCACAGACACCACACGGGTCTGGAGCAGCGACGAAGCACTACTGAAGGCCCCGACAAACCAGGGGCTGGTGGTGAACTCCACCACCCAGCCCGCCACAGGCGTCACCCGGGTGACGGCATCCGGCGTCCACGCGAACTGCACCCGTACCACTCCTGCTACTCGGTACACGCAGGGCAGCACGGGTGGCGTCAGTGGAGGGGCGGGGGGGATGTCGTACCCGATGTTCTCTGAGATGGGCAGCGTGGAGGTATAGCCCGTGCGCAGGGTCAGCGTCACGCCCAAGTTTGTCACGTCCTGCAGCTGGGGGCTGAGCGGTGCAGGCACGATGACGTCAGCACTGGTGTCGCTGGTGCGTGTGATGGCTGACGCAGGCACGGTGATGGTGCCAATGGTGGCGGACACCAGGTCACTGTCCGCCCACCCGAAGCCGTCCCCAATCAGACGTACCATCTCCCCCTGGCGCACCACAGAGGGATCCGTCAGCCGCAGCAGAGGCGGCCCCATCACACGCACCGTCGCCAAGCTGCTGTTGGCTTGCACACCCTCGTCGGTCACCACTGTGGCAAAGGCCAGTCGCTGGCTACCGGGGGCGGCGCCGCGCAGCGCTGCTACCCGGAAGCCGCTGCACGTCACGCGGCGGAAGTCAGCACTGAGGGAGACCTGCCCCCCCATGGATCGGCACGGCAGGCCGTCAATGATCAGCTGGGTGCTGTTCACGTCGCCCCTCGCCGACAGTGCTAGCCCCTGCACAAACAGGGTGCTCCGCAGTGGGCTGTCGTGCACCGCATTCAGCAGCTCCCCCCCCACCACTTGCAGGATCTCGGGGCGAGCCCAAGATATCCCCAGCACAAGCGCGATGTTGAAGCCACTGGCAAAGCGCACATTCACGTCGGCAGCGGCGTCCTCGTCGCCGTCTGGAGCGCCGGCTGCCGCGCTGGGTGCCACGCAGCGGATGCGGGCATTGCTCACAGCAAGCACAGGCTGACATAGTGCCCGACCAAAGCTCACAGACACGATGTCCTGCAGTCGCCCAGGCCCGAAGTCAGCTCCCACGATGTCCACTTCGCTGCCCCCCCCCGCAGTCAACACAGGGGGCCGCACCGCGGACAGGATGGGCTTCCCGTACAGCTGCACAGCCGCAGTGCGCGATACAACAGCGGATTCGTTGTTAACTTGCACTTGCACAATGTCACCTGCATCCAGCAACGGGTCAATGCGGGCAGTGTCCAGGCCTCGGCACTGCAGGGCACCCGGCTGCACATAATGCACTGTCGCACACGTTGCACCGGCAACCGTGACGCCCAAGCTGGTAGCAGACACGGCAGCAACGCCAAATCCGGAGCCGGTGATGTTCAGGTCTAAGAAGCCGTTCATCCCGGGGGGCGTCTGTTGAATGAAATCTGGCGCCACAGCCGTCACGGTGGGCAGCTCAAACCGCAGCCCCCCCCTTCGAACAGCTGAAGCCCCCCCTTGGCGGAACACAGTTAACGACACAACAGGGCCAATGCCAGGCGGCACTGTGCACGACACAGACCCCCCAGTATACACAAGCCCGCTGCACTCCACGGGCTGCGCTGAGAAGGCAGTCTCCAAGCGCACAGCTATCAAGGTTCCGCTGGCCGGCAGATCTGCCTGCTCAGACACATCAGGGCCAAACTCCACGCCTGTGACAGTAAGTGCCCCCCCTGCATTGGGCAGCACCGCTGGATTCAACCCCGTGACCTGCGGCACCCCATACACCCGCAGCAGCCCCGCAGTGCTGGAAGAGCTGGGCCCATTCTGCACAGCCACTGCTGCCTGCACTGGGGACAGCTGCAGCAAAGAGGTTCGCAGACCAATGCAGCGCAGGCGGTCGCTGGCGACAAAGACCGTTCTCCCGCACTGCACACCAGCCATCTGCACAGCCACCGGAAATGCCGGGTTGAAGGAGGAGCCGATCAGGGTGAAGTCAGCTGTGTGGCTGGCATTTGGACTCCACATCACAAAGCTCGGCAGCACTGAGTGCACTACAGGTGCTGCGTACTGCACAGAAATGGCGTCGGATTGCTGCCCTGCGGTGACGAGACGGAGGAACACAGTGCCAGCACCCGGCGGCATGCGGCAGTGTACTTCACTGGAGGAAATGTTGAACACCTCGCAGCGCCCCACAGCGGCAGCTTGCGACTGCACATTAGAGCTGTTGTATACGGCGACCTGGACGTCCTGCAGGTCCAGGAAGCGCCCCTGCCCCAGGACTTCGTTGTCACTCAGGTGCTGACCGCGCACGATGACCGTGCTGCCCCCTGTAACATTTAAGCCTGTTCCAGGTTGCACTGCGGCGATGATGGGTGCTGCGTAGGACACATTCACGCCAGTGAGTAGGGGTGACTGCACGAATTGCACGCTGTGCTCAATGGTGACTGGCACGCCCTGTGTAGCATCTCTGTAGCTCAGAGAGGGACTCAAACAGGTCACCGTGTCTCCGTACAGCAGCTGCGGCTGCACACATTCGCCCTGGCCAAAGTGGATGCTGAATCCCCCCTGCGAAAAATCCAGCAGCACCAGGGCCCACAGGGAGCCCTTGAGGGCCACAGACTGCCCGCCCAGCGAGGACAGCACAGCCGGGACCGTGGCAGCTACGGGGACATCTCGTGTGGAGAAAGTGACCGTGGACACAAAGATGAACTCTGTGCGGGCCCAGCCATCTGGCCAGGCACAGGACTCCACCCATGGCTCAGCTGACACGCCGAACTGCGGTGACTGGGAGGTCAGGTCGAAGGCGTTGGAAACATCGATGCCGCCCCTGGTGCAAGCAGCGTTAGTGGAAGCAGGGGTGTCCAACATGCCCTTCTGGGGTGCCAAGTGGGCCACATGCAGCAGCCAGGTGGGCACACTGGTCAGCAGGGATCCGTGACAGGAGGGACACAAGTCCACAGAAGACACGGAATCCAGGGCTGCGGTTGGGCCATACACCTTGGTACTCGGGTGAATGCCCTGGATTTCACCGCAGGCGTCAAGAACCAACGGCTGGCGAGTGAAGCGCACAGCTTCAGCGCTGGCATCGGCACGGCTTGAGCTGCCCACAACCAAGGAGGCACTGCCCACGCCCAGGCGACTGCCCGAGCCCCAGCAGCGCATCTCGCCGGCTTGCAGCAACACGCACGAGTGCTCCGCACCCACGGCCACTTGGGTCGCCGGAGAGCTCCACAGAAGGGGGGTCTGGCTGCTCACCAGCTCGTTGTCCCCAATTGTGTCTGAGTGCCCATACCCCAGCCGTGCGCCGCCGGTGCCCCAGCACTGCACCCGCCCCGACACAAGCACTGCACATGCATGCCCCGAGGCGACGGCCACTTGGATCGCAGCTTCAGACAGGCTGACCGTCGCCTCACCAATATGGGTGTACCTCACGCTGCTCCCCGCACCGTCGCCGTAGACAGATGACGCCCCTCCAAAACAACGCACAGAGCCATCTGCCCGCAAGTAGCAGAAGGTGTAACTTTGCCCCGAGACCTGCACTGCTCCGCCGCCGCCTAGGCTAGCAGCGCCGCACAATGCTCCGTCGCAGCCTGAGAGCGGCATGGACCCCGAGTGTGTGCATGCCATCGCCCCGGCGCTGTCCACTGCACACGTACGCCAGTAGGCTGCGGCAATGGATACGACCGTTCCCAGCACAGTCAAGTCCCTCGTGGCCAGCTGAGGGGTGGCCGGATTGCCAGGCACGGCCGCCTGCGCATTGTCGTTGCGCCCCCACCCCACCACGTCCCCATCCCAGGTGATGGACACTGCATACCTGGACCCCATTGCCACCTCCACGTAGTACTCCCCCGTCCCCCGCACGGTGATGTGCGGCGTGGCTGTCTCGCCAACGGTTTCTGTTGCGCCCACGGTGGCGTGCGCCATGCCAAGGCCCTCTGCCGTGTTGGTGCCCCAGCACATCATAGTGCCCCCAGTGGATATGATGCAAATGCCTGCATCACCGATGCTGACCCGGCGTACATGCCAGCCCCTGGGCAGAGGCACAGGGCCACTGTCCCCGATCACCTCGTTGTCGCCTGCCGCTTCAGGTAGCCCCGTGCCAGTCATGCCAGCCCCATTGGAGCCGAAGCAGTACACCTTTTCATTGCTGCCGATGGCACACGTGTGGATAAAGCCTGCAGCGATGTATGTGGGCACCACTGGCTCCTGCACCCGCAGGAATACGGTGTCAAGGGTCACCTTGTCGGCACAGGTGGAGGGCTGCGGCATGGGTGTCTTCTCCTGCCATCGTGCGAGGTTAGTGCTGGTGGTGGACGCCCTGCCCAGCCCCCGCCCCGTTGCCTCTGCCGCCCCCCAGCAGCGCACCTCCTGTGTGGCCAGCAGCGCACAGGCGACAGCCGAGGAGGCGCTGCTGTCAATGGCGGGCACTTCGAAGGCGATGGTGGGCAGAACACCCACCAAGCTGCTTTGCCGCAGGTTACTGAAGCCGACCCCCCCAACATGCCCCCCCCCAAAGCACATCACGTCCCCAGCCACCAGCGTGAAGCAGGCTGGCCCGGCGCCACCCACACGCACCACATCTTTCACGTGTGGGAAAGAGAGGATGTTCCAGTCGTAGTTCACTGCGTTGCCTACGCCCAACTCCCCCCCCCCGTTCCACCCAAGGGCCCGCACGCTGCCGTCGGACAGGATCATCCACGTCTGCTCCCCGGAGCTGCTGAGACTGACCACTTCCAGGTTGCTGGTTTGCCCATAGCCCCAGTCGCTAGTCTCAGCATACGAGTAAGGCGTCTCGTTATCGCCCACGTTATCGTCCCTGTGGTTGCCGGTATTCCTGAAGTGCATGAAGCGTGCCTGGCTCCCCCAGCAATTGAAGCGCGGCTGGCTCGTCCATGCACAGGCGTGGAAGCTGCCAGCGAAAAGCGTATGAGCCTTAACCCCGGGTCCCAGGTCCACAAAGCCCCATGTGGAGGGCAGCTCGCCGCTGTCATCGCCCAGAGCTGGCGTGGGCACCCCAAGGCCCAGCTGCCCATTGGAGTTGCTGCCCCAGCACTTCACGGCGCCGTCGTCCCACAGGGCGCACGCATGGAATGTGCCCACCTCTACAGACCGCACCTGGGCCCCTGGTGTGGATGGCGTGCCCACGTCGATCCCCGCGTAGGCGCTGGGCAGGTCCGCCGCCCCAATGCTGTCCGTATTGCCGCGGCCCAGCTGACCATGGCTGTTGGAGCCCCAGCATTTAACTGCTCTGGACACAGTCACCACACACACAGTGGAGGACTTGCTGCTGACGTGGATAACTGGCTCCCCCACACTGACCATGGGCGTCTCCGCCGGCGTGTCCAGCAGCCCAACGGCCTGTGTGTTGCCCAGGCCGAGTTGCCCAGCAGTGTTGTCGCCCCAGCAGCTCAACTCTCCGGCAACATACAGCACGCAGAAACCGTCTCCATGTGCAATCAGCTGCACAATGGCGTGGGGGGGCCTGGTACGAGCTGCAAAGGCGCTCAGCTGGTGGAGGGTTGGGGAGGGGAGGGCGCCTGCGCCCCGCACTGTGCTCAGCCCCCCCGCACTGCATCCACTGGCGATGCCCGAGGAAGGTACGAGCGTGAAGCCCCACGGGTGCAGGACTACCTCTTGTTGCATACGATGTGATTCATTGGCCGCTGGCGCCAGGGCAGCCTGCTGGGACAGCAGGCCGGGGGAGGGCTGCAGGTGCAGCACGAAGGAGTGGGAGGCAGCCCAGCGGTCCCACGCCACAGTACCATGACTGGGCCACGTTGCGTTGCGTGCTTGCGCGTGGCCTTGCGTCCACACGCCAGTGCAGCTGAGCCAAGAGGAGCGGCTGATCCACCGGTGCCCAGCCCAAATGGCAACACTGCCGCAGCCAATGTACGGTATAACTGCTGCAGCAGGCCAGGAGAACTTAACCTGTACCATCATAGAGACAGCTGTGTTGAATGTCGTCGTTGAGCTTATGCCGGTCTCCATTGGCAGAGCGAAGCCGCTGCTGCCGGCAGTTGCTGTGCCGCCACCCACAGCCCATGAACTTGATTGAGACAAGGAAGCATTCGTGGCCAGCCAAAATGAAGAGGAATACTTATGAAACGTCGAGTTTCCAATCTCCACCCCTTGAAATGTCATATCGCCATCGATTCGCAAGAATCCATCATCTATAGTAATCAACGATGAGTTCACAAACCCGCGGAGAGGGACAGCAGCACCCCCAGGGCTGATGACGCCCAAATCAACTGGGTCTGTTTGAATGCTCACCGCCCATAGACCCTCTTGCTGTGCCTTTGGAGCACTGTAACTCTGAAAGGTCAGGCCATCGTGTTTTTGCTCGATAGAGAGGGGAATGCTTGCCGCAGCAGTGACCAAAGCCAAGCAGGCTGCACAGAAAATCAACAACCACCAGCCCATTTCGCTACACTTGGTTGATTATTGAATTCAGGCTGCTTATGCCAGATACCACGCAGTTGCGTGCCAGTACTGTGGCTCGTACGCGACCAGCCGGCACGAAATTACGTTGTTTGTGCAGCAATGAGCCCTGCAGTTTCAGTGCACATGCGTCGTGATCGGTTGCTACTTGCCATAAAACAAAATTTTAGGTTTTGATGCCTTTGTGACTGTTATGAATTTTAGCGTCTCCTTGCAAGCAAGGTCCGCAGCCCATCGACACCCCAAACAAAGGGGGGATGCAGGACGGTGAAACTACCGCAGTGAGAGTTGCCGCCGCACTCAAAGCGTCAAGTGTGGTAAACTGTTCCTTTCGGATGCTGATGCCTTTGTGCGCAATGCAGCAAGGATAATCAGACACAGTAGCGGGGTGTTGAAGAGCAGCATTGCACGCTGAGGCCGCCAATGAATGAAAGGTCTGCATCAATTTGAAATCCACTCTTAGAACATTACACACATATACGGGATTTTCAACGACGCATGGCTGCTGCCGAATTAGGTGACCTTCTTGGAGTAATTCTTGTAGCCCACTCCCAAGCATGAAGCCAGAATGGTGCTGTTAGCCTCTTCATCCACTTTCAGTTTGAACACAATACCGAAGAACTCCTTGATCAGACGAAGGGTTTCGACTGAAAAGTGGCTCAAATGGGCTGGTAGACGCACGCGCGAGACATCCTCTGGACACAGGGCCATCAAGGTGAGCACCAACGGTGCACTGCACGTATCCACACAGCCGTCTCCAGCGATCGCTTCACAGAGAAGCTCACTTGCCAACGCGCCCAGTTCCTCCGGACGATTCGGCACATCACTGAGGCCCGTGGTGTTACCTTTGCTGTTGATGGAGCCAGCAGCGGCACCAGCAGCAGCCAGTGCTGTTGCTGATATTGCAGCGCCACCTGCAGACATGCTGGCTGGATTCGCCATGACCTGGCATCCAAGGTTCACACCACTGGTGCTCTGTGCACATAGAGTAATCCCAAACCCTGGACTCAAGCCGCCAGTTGCTCCTTTGTTTGAGTCGGTATGAATGTACACGTCCGGCAGAAACTTATTGAGAAGCGCCCTGCAAAGAAAAGTATTGAGGCTTCAGTTGATTGGCGAGACGAGCACAATCCGAAGGACAGTGGGTCAGAGAAATCTCATGTGTGGACGCTCATAAAAGTCACGAAACAGTGGTGAAAACCGGTTCATCATTCCCAAGTTGTGCAGTAGAGCTAGCAGCCATTTGTACGTACCTTGCACCGTCAACCATCCTGTTGGCCATTTGAGGGGATACTTTGGTGCAGTATGCAACGCCGCGCACACGCTTGATGAATCCAGCTTCGCACAGGTCAATGGGTTTCAGTTCCCTCACAACTGGGCAGGTCAGCATGACAGTCCCACCTCCCAAAGGCGGGGCACCGCGAGCCTTGATCTTCATCGCCAGGCCTGTCAGGCCGAAAGGCATCACCGACGGAAGCATGATATCCCTGAGGTAGTCAGCACTTGGGTCATGGTTGCAATCAGTAACACCCTTGAATGTAGCCATCACAGTTTTCTTCGCAAACGGAAGCATCGGCAAGACTCCTTCCACAAAATAACCGATGCCACGCTCGAGTCCGCAGTCGACGTGAACTGCGCCACCAGCAATGACACCAGGCTTGTACTTCACGATGGTGCCTGTTTCGTTAATGTCAACAGTTGCACCGTTTGACAAGTCAGTGATCAACTTCAGAAACGCAACTTCATAATCTGCAGAACTTGGCGTGTGCAAAGAGTTAGAACATGCAACCAATTTCCGCAACTAACCTGTCACGCCGGTGTTTTCGTCTTCGCTGCGAATATTCTCGATTCGAAGACGTTTTCCCGAAAGGGTTGAAAATACAACTCTTTGTCTAAAGCATGCAGCTCCCTGGTACACCTGAATGTCCGCCATGCTGCGCCTATATTTCTGGCAAGCGACAGCTCAGCTGCCGGCAGTGCACTCGTAGCTGGCCAGGAGCAGCAACGAGGCAAGCCAATGCAGGCAAGCAATTAAGGACGTGTTGTGGTTCTTATTTACCCACTTGCTGCGTCGTCAACAGCATGCCTGTGGGCAGCGCATCTTTGGAGCCCCCCGTCACGCAGGGGCCCGTAGGGGCCCAGCGTCGAGAGGCCCCAACACAACTGGAAGAGTGCCGAGAGCCCTGTGCTCAAGGCATTGTCATGAGGCAGTACTTTCCATTGGAAGTGCCTCGTGACCCACTCCTTCCTATCGCCATGTATTAGTTTAGCAATTACGGGGGCACCCGACGATTTATTGCCATTACTGTCCGAATGCGTGTCTCACACAGGTACGGAAGGGGGCTCTTGCTCAGAAGTCGGCAGTGCCTGTGCAGTGCCGAAACTAAAGCCGGCATCACGGTACTTCCCTGAGGCAAACCGGTCTGGTCAGATAAGATTTGACATAAGCAGCATCAGCGTGTCATATTGTCTTCTGGCACAGACACGCATGGCCCGACTTGCCGGCGTCATGCATCGGGGGCGGGTGCAAACTGTGCAGCCATGCTGCATGTGTGCAGGAGAACGTACACACGTTCTCCAAACGACAGCACATGGGAGCTCTTAGTGGTCTGTGGCACCTGGCTCAGCACCTTGTGCTTCGCTGTCTGCATGCTTAGGCTGCCCAGCCCACCAGCCACGCGCCACCAAGGGGCTGTGGCTGGTTTGATGGCAGCCAACTGCACGGCTGTCAAGCTGCTGTTCGGCAGGTGGGGGCTAGGTGGCGGTGCAGCGGTGCGTGCGGCAGCGCGTTGCGCTGGCCACGTAGCGATGCGGCAGGCAGCCAGGCTGCCCCCCTCGCTGCGGGCGGGCTGGCATTGTCACAGAGCATCACTGTTATACTGTACCGCATCAGCTGTGTGGTATGCCCAATGCACCCTCTATGGGATCTTATAACCGCGCTGATGTGCACGCAGACCGGCATTCGCCTGCAATGCCGGCACCCGCGCTTGCGGGCGAGTGCCCCCTCCCCTCCCCTCCGACGCATGTGGCCCTGCTTTATCAAACGGATGCCAGTTGCTTCAAGTTGACTGCTCCGCAATGCAGGCCTTCTGATTGGCCTCTGCTGCGCGTACATCGAGGCTGGTGACTGTGTCCACGGGTTTTAGGATCCAGTGGCACACACAGCAGCGAGGCTGACTTACAAATGCATATATCAAGGACGATGCTTTGCACTATATGCAGTCTTATTACTGTGTGCATCTGCCTACAAACTTGCGCATTGGTTTTGACACCCCATGCTAGGCAAGTCCAGGGGGTGACCACGCCGGTGGTTGGCGAACCTGCGAACTCCCTGGCGCACCCCGTTTCAATTCAAACAATCGCACAAACCTTCGAACAATATGTCTAAACTGCACATCGTTCATATATTTGTATCAAAGCACAAATCATGTGTTCGGTTCCGGTCTTGTGCATCTTGCATCGCAGTGTTTCATTGTGCTGACAAACTTCCTATTTCCGCAATATTATAGTTGGTGAGTTTTCTTCTTCTGCTCGAAGTTCGCCGATGATGATACCTATGACGACGGTCTTATGATACCCACTGATTATTGTCTTTCCCGAATCTGAGGCTAAAGCCGCCACCCTGCTTTTCCGTTTGTGCTGACCATTTCCTCACCATATTCCGCTTTTGCAGATGTTTCAACTACATTCTACACTCGAGTTTTGTTTTTTGTTACATTTTTGCGTGATATACCAAGAGTTCTGAGGATGACGATTCTATACAAGCGTATATCTGATTTACCGTGATCGACACTTCAGCCTTGTCCGACTCAATCTACTCTTGGGAATGATGTATTTATGCAATCATACGTTAGTCTACCGATTGGGCAGGCGCTTCGTGCGCCGCTCCTGAGCTGATATTTCATAACTGTCTGACCCAAATCCTTTGTGTGCTCTCCCCCCTTGTGTGCTCTCCCCTGTGATGACATTTTTTGGCAAAGCGTGAGGGCTTCCCAGGAAGCACCAACGGTGAGCGTTCCTAGATAGTATTTGAGGGGTCAACACCTATCGGACTTCGACGACTTCGACTGCTTTTGTCATCATGTGTTGTTTTCGTTTGCGTCACTGCAGCACCTGTGATTATACCCTGTTGTACCACCACACTTAGCACCTCGGTGCTGTGATGAGAGAACAACATCATCTGAATCATGAATCTTTATGAGGTGTGACCGAGGGCGTTTCTGGGCGATGATTATAATTTGTCTTGCACCACTCTGAACTAAATTTGAGGATAAGACTAACCTTACACCTTGGAGAAATGAGCCCTGAAACCCCTACTGTATGTATCTGTGAGTGATGTGTGTGCTAGTAGATTTAGTAGAGCAATTTATCAACTTTCAATTCATTCAAATATTGTTACCCATCCTGATAGTTCTATGAGATCACCAAGATGCTTTGCCACTCGCTCACCCCGTCCACTTCCTGGTCCACCGCATGCGACGCCTCGGCACCCAAGGGGGCGACAGACACAGAGGCGCTGATGGCCTGCAGCACGGGGTGCTCACTACCAGTGAAGTGGGCACTCCACCCCATCCACTGAGCATCCCTGCTGACCACCGTGCGCCAGTGCGCCCGCACCCGTGCCGCCTCCTCCTTGCTGTGGCTGCCCAGGGCACGCCCTAAGTGGCCCAGAACGTGCCTGGCAAACGCACGCACTTCTGTCACCTCGCTGTTCAGCAGGTGGAGCACATTCAGCATGCTCTCGCAGGACTGCAGGGGCCCCGGGACGCCCTCCAGCCCCCCCAGCACTGCAGTGCAAGGCATGAACTTCACCACCATGTCGCCCTTGGCCTGCTTCACGGCCGCCACCACTTCGGCGTCGCTGCTGCACATGAGGTTGGCCAGGGTAAGGGCACTGTACAGGCGGCTCTGGGCGTCTGTGAACTCCTTGAAGCCGTTCACAATCACGTCCATGCACTGGTGCTTCAGGTACTCCCGGTGCCCTGCATTGGCACGCAGGCTACTGCTGGTGCTACGAGTTGCTTTATCGTCCTGGAGGTACCCGAAAATGCCATCGCCTACGGTGGGGGGCAGCACTGCATCAGCACACGACAGGGTGAGCAGCTGGTACAGCGTGTGCACCTGCCTGGCCAGCTGCTCGCCGCCTGGGCAGCTGGCATGCCCAGTGAGCCCATAAAACGCTGCCTCCAACGCGCCTTGTTGCAGCAAGAGCTCTTTGTTTGCAGTGTAGCTGGCCATTTGGCTGAGCAGCAGCATGCCACGCACACGCAAGGCCAGCGTGTCGGAGGCAGACGCCCCACTTTGCACAGCCTCAGTCAGCAAACGAGAGACAGAGACAATGATACCCACTTGCGCAGCAAACACAGCTGGGTTCCAACCACTGTCGATGGCTGGTGTGTCCTCGTCAGCATGCCCAGCGGCCTGGGTGCTGGGCGAAGTGTCGCCTCCCGACGCCAGTCGGCCGTGCATTGCTGTCATAGGTCCCATGGTGAGTGCATAGATGACCTCACCAGATTTATGCAAACCTGCATCATCGCTCGCAGTCAAGCCCTTGAGCTCGTCGGCGAAATGAAGCACCTGAAGGGCCCACGGCTTCAGCGGAAATTGCCGCAGTGGCTTTTCATCTGTGCCTGACGCAGCTGCGGCAGCAACCGAGTCCTCATCAGCATCAGCAATGTGACCGCCTTTATTCACCGCCACTTCAATACCACTGTCTATGTCAAATATTTTCCCGCGCACTGGGTCGGACGAGTACTTTGCCTGCAGCTTCGCAGCTTGCTTCTTGCTCAAAGCCATCGTTTGTTCGACGAGGAAGCTACGAGCCCAACGCTGTTCGAGTAATACGCCAGCAAACCACGCAAGACCAATATATGACACGTCTGGTCGTGTGTTTGTAATGTATTCGGTCGTGTGACATGTGAGAAGCTGTGCAGGCGATGTTTCATCACTTTTTGTCTGTATTTTGAGGGGTGAACTACGCCTGCTACCATGCTCGTCTAGTGGATGGGGGGGGGTAAGGGGGGGGTTGTTTCTTGATGCACTATCGGTTCTGATCCGACCCCCCTTTTACGTGCTTTGGTTGCTGCTCTGGGTTCACTCCCTCAAACTGGGGTTCAGGGGACACCCCTCATCTCGCAGCATGCACACTACTGGTAGTCATGATACTCGTGAACCTGCGCCGCGCTGAAAGCCCCTCTTGCACCACCAGCCTGCTCATGGGGATATCCCTGGACGACTTGCCCAGCTGGTACATCCTTTCGATGAGGCGGTGCCGGCCGGCAAGCCTGCAGCGCCTCTCGGAGCTTTGTGCACATGACCACCATCACAGTAGCTCAGTGGCCACTACCCACGTGATCACTCGACCATCATCTCCTGTGCTGACCAGCAGACCCGCCTCCCGTGGGTGCCACCGCACACAGTTGACATCGCCCTGGTGGGCCCCCTCCTGCCGCATCACGGTGCTCCACGGAGCGGCAGCACCCCCCTCCGCGCTGCAGCCGGTACGGTGCAGGGCAATGCTGTCGTCAGCACCCGCAGTGGCCAGCACGCCGCTGCCGTGGGGACACCACGCCGCCGAGTACGCCGGCCCCTCATGCGCCGCGGGGATGCGGGACACCTCCTTGTACACGCCTGACTGCAGCAGCTGCCATATAATGACGCAGCCATCACCGTCCACCGACGCCAGCTGGTTCCCGTCGGGGCTGAAGGATGCCTCCCACACTGTGGTGCTGTGGCCCTCCAGCACCTGGGTCGTCACCCAGTCGTCCCCGTCATCCTTCCACACACGCATGCTGTTGTCGTAGGAGCAGCTCAGCAACACGTCTTCAGTGGGATGCCACTGCACGCTCTTGACGTCCCCGCCGTGCCCTGGCAGCACGCTGACGCACTCAAAGTCGGCCTCGGCATCGGCATCCCACAGCCACACAGTCTTGTCACGAGCACATGTGGCGATCAATGTGCCAGCAGCATTCCAAGCGATACTTTTCACTTCGTTCTCGTGCCCTTCCAGTGACGCCAGGGGCTCCATGGCGCCTGCTTCCAGCTCCCACACGAGCACCGAGGCGTCGAATGACACTGCAGCCAAGTAGCGCCCGCAGCGACTCCACTCGCAACAGCGCATACTTCGAGTTGCACAGCCATCCATTGTTTCCTTGCATTGCAGCTGTGCTGCTGCAGGCAGATCTGCACTGCCCTTGGCATCTTTGCCCCAAACCCGGACAGACTTGTCTGCGCCGCAAGTTGCAAGCAAGTCAGACGTGTGGCTCCAAGCAGCGTGCCACACACACGCCGTATGCTCCTGCAAGCTCTGTACTAACTTCATGGTGGGCTCCTCTTGCAAGGCTGCCATCGCAAAGCTTTGTCTGGAGGGGGCTTACTTGATGCGGAATTCGTCAAGGCACGCGCCCGACTATAACGTACTGCACCGAATGCCTCCTAGTCAAACTACAGAAACCAGCACAGCAACTCATGTTTTGCACCATCTGCTTGTTTCAGCGCAGTCAATGCCCACGAGCTTGGCAGTGTCCAGTAGCCCCCCTTCTGAACAATTCTTGAAACGTGAACGAAACGCGGCTCCAGAGTTTAGTCATGGCTGATCAAGCTGGAGTTTCACTATTCTCGTCGTCTGCCAAACCAGGTGGCAAGAAGCGGCCTCGCGCCGAGCAGCCTGCTAAGTCGGCTGCCACACCCGCTGCCTCAGCCACCGCTGAGGCAGAAGCTATTTCTCATGCCACGACGTTCCAAGAGACTGGAATTCAGGACTGGTTGATTCGCAGCTTGCGCACCATGGGGATCCGGTCTCCAACTGGTGTACAAAGTGCTTGCATCCCAGCTGCTTTATCTGGTCGCCATGTGTTGGCCTGTGCGCCGACAGGCAGTGGCAAAACTGCGGCTTTTGCTTTGCCCATCATCCATAAGCTGGCCGAGGATCCGTATGGAATTTTCGCAGTGGTGCTCACACCTGCCCGCGAGCTTGCATTTCAGGTAGCAGATCAATTCAAGGCCTTTGGTGCCCCAATGGGCCTGCGAGTGTGCACTGTCACAGGCGGGCAAGACCTCATCCAGCAGAGCACAGAGCTGGCCAACAAGCCGCACATTGTGGTGGCGACGCCTGGCCGTCTCGCCCATCTCATCATGAGCAGCCCCACCCCCCCCATGCTATCTGCGGTTCAGTTCCTGGTGCTGGACGAGGCAGACCGCCTGCTGGAGGTGTCCTTCGCGGCGCACATGGCGGCCATTCTGGACAAGCTGCCCACAAGCAGGCAGACCCTGGCCTTCAGCGCCACCATCACCAGCGCTGTAGCAGAGGCCAACGGGCTGTCCCTGAAGAACCCCTACACCTTCGACGCAACACCTGCCCCCACCACGGTGGGGGCGCTGCGGCAGTTCTACCTCTTCATGCCCCAGTCAGTGAAGGACGCACACCTGGTGGCGCTGCTGCAAAAGCACGGGCCCAAGGCCGTCACAGACGACAGCGATGAAGAGGAGGATGCTGAAGAGGATGCCCCTGCGCGGGGCAAGGGGCGGGGCAAGGGGGTGCTGTCTGGCGCCACCGCCTCCACCTTGGCCGGCAACGCACAGCACCGGGACGAGGGGGGGGCGGGGGCAGACCACTCGCAGGCGGCGGACATCCCCCGGGCAGACAGCGCCATCATCTTCGTGAGCACATGCAAGGCTGCGCAGGAAGTGGCGGAGATGCTGTCTGAGCTGGGCATGCTGGTGGTGGCGCTGCACTCAGTCATGAAGCAGAGCAAGCGACTGGCCAGCCTGGGCAAGTTCAAGGCAGGAGTGGCCTCTGTGCTGGTGGCCACAGACGTGGCTTCCCGAGGGCTAGACATCCCCAGCGTGGGCCTGGTGGTGAACTACAACATGCCCCGTGCAGCCGAGGACTACATCCATCGTGTGGGGCGCACGGCTCGTGCGGGGCGGGGAGGCACTGCTGTCTCCCTCATCACGCAGTACGACATCAGCCTGCTGAAGCACGTGGAAGAGACCATTGGCCGTGCCATGTCGGAGTTGCCGGGCTTCGACGAGACCAAGGATGTGCTGCCGCTGCTGAACAAGGTGGGCACTGCGCGGAAAATGGGCGAGCTGCGCCTGGAGGAGCGCGGCTTTGCAGATGACTTGGCGGAGGCATCCAAGCGCAAGAAACGCGCAAGAAAGCTCGGGGCAATGTTCATTGCTGCGAAGTAAGTGGAGCATATGGAGCATGGCTGCATGCAAGTAAGACCCGGCTCGGGTTTGAAGAGCCGACAGCGGGCGAGAGTGCGAGGGGGTTGTTTTCTTGAGTCGCTGCTGTGATGTGTCGGGCAGTTGGGGACACGATATTCATCAATTCATTTGCCCCCGTAAAATATAACAACAAACAGTCAGACCTCACTGTCCCAGTTGTTGGCTGTGTGCTCTGTGCGTGCACTAGAGGCATTTGCTTGCAATGGCCGCTCGTCGGCGTCAAGCAACCGAAGACGAGTTGGCAGTCGACTGGGTGAGCAGTGGAGAAGACAGCGACGGCGACGCCTTCGCTTCCAATGGTCAAGATGAGGCCGTTGATGACGAACCTACTGAAACAGCGGCTGAACAGCGCATTCGCCTGGCAAAGCAGTATCTTGGCAAGCTGCGGCAATTGGAGGATGAGCAGGTAGACGATGCAGCTGCCAGCAATGCACACAGTGGTGGCATACAACAATTTGTATCACACGGCGAAGTTGAGAACACAATTGAGGCACGCATTGCCGCACGACTGCAAGACGATGTGCGGGCCTTCTCCGGCAGCCTGCACGCCGATGCCGCTTCAGTAATTCGATCACACGCTGGCAGTATCCATATCGACAGTTGGAGAGGGCATCATGTAAGCTACCATATTCCATATCATCTCATATTTGTTTTGGGCACTTCCGGTGTGCATGTTGCGCTGCACACTGGCAGCAGCCCAGAGCTTTCTACAGCTCATGTGCATATCAAATTCCGCTCGGCGTGTTCAGACCTCTCATTTCGTTCGTTTGCAGGCAACTACAACATGCGTGGCTTTGTCACCTGATGACGCATCAGCATATAGTGGCTCAAAAGATAGTTCAGTGTGGTGGTGGGACGTTGAGACTGGCAAGCGCCAGCAGCTTGGTGGCCGCCGCGTCTCAAAGGCGGCCATGTCCAAAGCTCTGGGCAAGGCTGGGCGCCTGCAGCGACAGCTGAAGTCCGGTTCCGGTGTCATGGCTTCTCGAGCCCGTGACAAGCTGCGCACCGGTGACGGTGGACACACAGGAGACGTGTTGGCCACTGCTGTGAGCAGCGATGGGCGTCACCTGGTCACTGGCGGGCGGGACCGATTGATCCGGGTGTGGGACACACGCACCAGCAGCGTCGTGCGCAGTCTGCGAGCGCACGGAGGCGCAGTCACCAGCTTGGCCTTCCGCAAGGGCACCAACACCATGTTCAGCGGCAGCTTGGACCGCACCGTGAAAGTGTGGAACATGGACAACCTGAGCTACCTGGATACGCTGTACGGGCACCAGACGGGCGTGATGGACGTGGACGGTGGCAGCAAGGAGCGTGCAGTGTCCTGTGGTGCCGACAAGACCGTGCGTCTATGGAAGGTGCCCGAGGAGAGCCAGCTGATGTTCCGGGGGCGGACCCTGGATGTGTCCATTGACTCCGTGCGCATGCTGAATGATGCCTTCTACGTGTCTGGCTCCCAGTCCAGCTCCTTGGCACTGTGGAGCATGCACCGCAAGAAGCCTGTGGTCACTGTGCCCCATGCCCACAACGGCACACTGGAGCCGGGGGAGGCGGGCTTCCTGGCCAACGGCGTGGGAGGGGCCCCTGGTGTGCCTGCCACCGCTCCTGGCGCCGCAGACCACGCCCTGTGCACGTGGGTGTCGTCATTGGCAGTGCTGCGCAACTCCAACCTGGTTGCCTCCGGCTCTGGTGATGGCTATGTGCGATTTTGGCAGGCAGGCGTGTCGGATGCCCACAAGGAGCTGTCCCATGTAGCCAGTGTGCCCCTGCGCGGCTTCGTGAACGGCATGCAGTTCAACAGCAAGGGCAACCTGCTGGTGGCTGCTGTGGGCCCAGAGCATCGCATGGGGCGGTGGTGGAGCTACAAGGGCGTGCGGCACGGCCTGCGCATGGTGCGGCTGCCCATTGAGGACGTGCGGTCCCTGGCGGCCGCCACCACCGCCCAGTACAGCGATGAAGAAAGTGATGCTGACAGCCATAGTGATGAGGAGGATGTGGCACCGGTACGCAATACAGGCAGTGCAGCGGCGGCAGCATCGCCCCCCCCTGCAGACCTGGACGCTGGCAGTGACGGGGAGGGGGCCCATCAGGGCAATCAGGGGGGGGCATCTACAGATGGCGACAGTGGAAGTGAATCTGCAGGGGATGCTGCAGCCGCCGCTTCCCAGGGTAGTGCTTCCGAGCAGGAGGGGGAGGGGGGTACTGACGAGCAGGAGCATGACGAAGACGGCTCCCAGGGCGAGGAGGAGGACAGCGACCAAGAGGAGGGCAGCAACGAGCAGGAGGAGGAGGCTGCTGTGGGGGCTGCTGCAACTCCCGCTGGGGGCGTCAAGCGCACTCGGCGCTCCACAAGGTCTGCAGTGCCTGCCGGCACGCCCCCCGCCCCAGCTAGCGGCAGCAAGCGCCCCCGCCGCTCAGCCCGCAAGCGGTAGGGCCCCTGCACACACAACTCTATCTCACACACAGCACAATACACGTGATTTATTTCATCCACCCTCACGTTTGTGTGCTTGCAGCTTCGGGTGTGGAGGGGGGGTTCAGCATAGCCCCCAGCACAGCGGCGCTGTTCACATGCAGACCATCGTGCTGGTCGGCGGCGTTTTCCACCACAGTGCAGCAGCCAATCTGAGCTGCTGTTTCCTTACTCATCTCTTCTGGTACGAACACGTCCTTGGAGTACACGGTGGCGACCGTGGGCACCTTGTTGCCCTCCAGTGCCTGCGTGTCGTACAGGGCCGGCCAGTCGCACCGGGTGGCCAGCGCCTGCGCCAGCGGCTCCAGGGCCTGGAACTCCGGGTAATCCTGTGCCATCCACGGAAACACCATCTCACCGAAGAACTGGAAGTTCTGCGCAGTGACCTTGTGTTCCGCTTCGTGTTCTTGCACGACTGCCTGTGCAGCCCATTCTGTGGCGCTGCCCTGCGCGTAGATGCTCTCATGCATCAGCCAATACATCACATTGGACACCATGCCGGCAGTATCTCGAAAGACAGTTGCGAAGCGTTCGTTGTGGCGGAGATCTGGCACCTCCAGCTTGGCCTCGTCCTTGCCAGGGGCGGCGGCCGCGGCTGAGTCACCAAGCACGTCAAAGGCGTGCAGTGGGGAGTCACTGCCCTCTGCAGACGCTGCGGCTGCAGGGGCTGCTTTTGCAGCAGCCTTCCTGCAGGTGAATGCCGACTCGAGTACGGTGTGCAGGGTACCGTGGCCGCTGGATAGCCCCAGCACCAGGCCGTACGACGCCAGGCGGCGCATGGTGAAACGGCTCCCGTCACACAGCACAATGTACCGGGAGTCTTCGCTCAGGGGGGTGCTGTCGTGCCCTGTTCCGCCGTCAGCGCCCTCAGCCACGGCGGCTGCCAGTGCCGCCACGCGGGCGCGGTCCACGGGGTACAGCTGGAAGAAGCGGCAGCTGGCAGCTGTGACACGCTGCAGGCACGCACGGTACACATCCTTGGCATTATAGGGGGAAGGGGCAATGCGGGGCAGCCCGCCTGTGATGAACACCTGCTTGAGGGGGGTAGCGCCCGTGAGGGATGCGTTGGCCAGGCTGAGGTAGTGCACGGCACAGAAGCCACCGAAGCTTTGACCCAGCACGCTCCAGGACTGCTCACCCAGCAGACACTTGCGCACTATCTCTGCATCTCGTACAATTGAGTCAGCACGGAAGCAGCCCATGAAGTCAACTAGGAGAGCCGTGCCGTGTTGGCGCTGCCACTCCGCTAGGCGGCTGCAGGACAGCGGGGAACTGCGACCGGTGCCACGCTGGTCCATCAGCACAAGATTGTAGGTTTTCATGGCCTCTTGCATCCACGCAGTTTCCTTGCGGGGGCAGGGAATTCCTGGACCGCCTGTGCAGCAAAAGTGTATCAAGTTTTGCTCAAGAGAAATGTCGACCCTGCATGGGTGCCGTGATACCTTGCAGAAATAAAAGCCATGATCGGCCAGTGCCTGACTTCCACATCAGGCGACAAAACACGCCTAACTGCGTGACAGTCAGCTTTTCTGGCACGGAGTACGGTAGACCAGGGTGCAACAACGGCACCATCACTAGAATGTCCCTCGTCTGGGTGCCTGAGCTCCATTTCACGTCATTTGCATGCGAGTAAGTCTGGTCCATGACGCTGGGTTGAATCAGCCAGCAAAAAGTGAGTAGATCCACCAGTGACAGAGAGTGTCAGACAGATTTCGCGTGTGCAGCTCAAAGGCGAGCGCTGGTCGCTCAGCTTTTTCTGTTTGAAAGTCGCAGGTTTCGCCCCCCCTTCGCAAGCAAGAAGCTGCGAGTTCTGTGCCAGCTGCACCCTATCGGCAAACTAAGACCTCTTTCCAGTACGGTTCTGGGATGGAATGCAGCTGCAGCAGTTGCACCTTTCATCATGCAGGCTTCCAAGCTGGCTGCTGCCCGTCGGGCTGGCACGGCGGCTGGTGCTCGCCGCAATGCAGCTGGCACTGCCCAAGCTGGCACTGCCAATGGGCAGCACGCTCGAATGAGCACTAATCTGACCGCTCTGAGCTTAAAGCCCAGCGGTGGCACGAATCATTGGGGATACCGCCATCCCAGTGAGTTTGGTCCAAACTTCGACAAGCCTCCAGCAGATTACGTAGCTCCTGGAGCTCGTCTCGCTGACCCAGCACCACAAGTAGCTAGCCCAGCCGACAACTTTGCCTCGTACCATACTCATGGTGCTCGGGTGCTTGAGTTCACGCGAGCTAACACCTTGAATCAACTGGACACTGAGTTCATCGCAGCCCTGAACGACAGGCTTCGCCGGGTACGCCATGTCTTGATGCCTGTTTCGATTCAGGCAGTGAGCCCATGTACTTTGCAGTTGAGAAATAATGATGCAGTTGAAACCATTGTGCTGAAGAGTGCATCCAACAACGTAAGTAGCGCGGATTGCTGACACAGCAGCATCACCTCTTTGCAGCGGCATTACGTGTGCTTTTTTCATCGTCCTCTCAACACAGATTTTTTCAAGTGGTTTGGATTACCACTTCATCGCTAAAAGAATGCAAGATGGCGAAGATGGCAAGAAACAGGTGCGTGAATTTCACTTCTTCCCACATATTTGGCTGTGATTGCGGAAGTTGGTTTCGTGTTTCCTGACGCACCTCGAGATGCTGTGCAGGTCTTTGCTTTCATGCAAGCCATGTATGAGCTAACACACACCATTAACACATACCCCAAACCAGTTGTCACTGTTGCAAACGGTGTCGCTGTGGGTGCAGGCGCTTCTCTTGCTTTGTCCAGCAAGCACAAATATAGCACGGAGACTACCGCTCTTGCCTTTCCTGAGACTGGCATCGGCATGGTCCCCTCGGGAGGTGCCTCCTTCCACCTCAGCCGCATGGGTAAGGGTGTGGGCATGTACTTGGCTCTGACTGGTGGCCACCTGTCTGGCCCAGCAGCCTACTGGAGCTCCGCCGTGGGGTACATGACCAGTAACAGCCTGCTGGCTCAAGGGCTCACCGACGCCGGCCATCCCTTCAGCAACGCCCTGAAGCACCACCGCATGGAAGAAGACGGCAAGTACCTGAAGATTGTGCAGGAGCTGCAGCACGAGATGTCCGCCATGAAGCACAAGCTGCTGTTCGACCGGCGCCCAGAGGATGCCAACGAGGACGACCTGGAGCGCTTCTACGAGCTGAACACGTGGTACCGCCTGTACGCCGCGGGGCAGAAGCACATGGCAGACACCTTCTTGGCAGAGGGCTACCAGGGCATCGGGTTGCCTGACAACGCCGCCTCCCGCGGCAGCTTCCTGGACTTTGGCGAGAAGGACGCAGTGCGGGGCAGGGCGGCACTGGCTGGCTCTGCGCACCTGGAGGACGCCGCCCGCCACGAGCTGTCAGTGGCAGCCATGCACGACAAGGCCCGCATGACCGAGGCCGTGCCTTCTGCGCCCACGGAGGCCGAGCTGGCGCAGCTGGGCGCCATTGACCGTGTGTTCGGGGGGCACCTGGACAAGGGGGACCCCCTGCAGGCAGCTGTGCAGCAGGGCAGCGCCGCAGCACAGCAGAAGACCCAGCTTGAGTACCTAGAGTCCATTGCTGATTCAGCCGCCCTGGAGGCTGGCTGGGAGGCGCGTTTGTCTGCCCCCCTTGCCTCCCTCACCGAGAAGGCGTTTGCTGCGGCAGGCGGCTTCGAGGGCGCCGAGGGAGCGCCCCACCTGGAGGCCATGCACGGCGCTGTGGCGGCTGGTGTGGTGCTCAGCTGGCCCATGGGCATGCTGCCCCCAGTGGTGGTGGATGCCCTGGCCCGTGGCCACGGCGCTGGCAACTCCAAGCTCGCCCACGTGACGCTGGCTCGTGCCGTTGCTGAGGTGACAGCTGACCTGCACGGCATCCCAGCCGACCCCCTGCTGCTGCCTGCTTACCAGGGGGAGGTCACACGCGAGGGTGAGAGCAGCTGGCGCCACTCGTCCGACGTGGAGCTGCCCACTGGCTTGGCCGCCAACCTGCACATGGAGGACATTGCAAGCGACTGGCACTTGGAGGGCACAGCCCGGCATAAGGATGCCTTGGTGCCTGCCCTGGATGTCACTCAGGACGTGGGTGGCATCCGCGGCGTGACGGCTGACGTGCTGCCCAGCATGGCAAACGGCCCCAAGCCCGCCTGGTGGCCGAGCCAGCACATCCTGGCCCGCACCCCTGCTGCAGACAGCACCTCCGTGTTTGACTTCTCTGCGGAGGGCCCCGTGCACAACCCCGCCAAGGACGAGGCGTGGCGCCTGTGGCTGCGAAAGCGCATCTCCCAAAACAAGAAATCCGCCAGGGAGCACGTCAGCGTGCGCTCCGCCTTGAATTTGGAAGAGGAGGCCCTGGACGCCATGCAGGGGGCAGTGCAGCAGCTGGGCGCCGTGGCCACGCTAGCCAATGCGGAGACAGGGGCACAGCTGGCCAAGGGGGCACAGCGCGCCGCGGAGACTCAGGCCCGCACAGGCCGCGAGGGAGTGTCCACTGCTGCCTTCCCCAAGGGCCTGTCTGGGAATGTTAAAGCTGCCGATGCCGTGCGTACCCACCAGTCCACCACCGTTGCCCAGGCGGGGGCTTCAGACATGGAGGCCATGCTAGACGGCCGCAGCACTGTGGCCAAGGCTGCCGACGTGCACGTGAGCCCCATGGCAGAGAACAGCTTCATGCCTGCTGTGGACGGCACCACTGCGGGGGGGGTGACCAAGGAGGTGCTGCCTGACGGCACAGTGCGGTTTGTGCAGAGCAGCGCTGAGGCGCAGGGGGGCAACGTGTTCAAGCGGGGCAGCGGCGGCAAGTGGGCCCCTGTTCGGGATCTGGATGGCATGCTGGACGCCATCTTGCTCAAGTGGCAGGCTGCCGCCCGCCCCTTTGCTGACATCACAGTGCTGGGTGGCAAGCGTGAAGCTGCCCTGCGGCAGATGGGTCGCGCAGAGCTGCGGTACATCGGTGCCATGCTGCCCAGCAGCACAGACGGCACCATTGCCTTCCAGAGCAAAGCGCTGCTGGCACCTGAGTTGTCCCCAGAGCACGAGTCTGCCCTGGATGCCGTGCTGCAGGCCGTCGCGTCCAAGGGGGCGCTGCCGCAGGTGCTGGACTACGGCGTGTCTGGGGCTGCCCTGGACGCAGCCAAGGCCAGCAACCCAGCCCTGGCGTCCGACAAATCAGGCACTGAACTGCAGAAGTGGGTTGCCAAGATCCGCTCCCAGCCAGCAGACACGCTGGAGGCCAATGCGTGGGCGTCACTGTCTTGGCGGCTTGTTCACTTGGGCGCCAGCGGCGACGTGCCCGTCGCACCCAAGGGCACAGGCGATGCGGCTGCAGCTGCCAAGTTGGCCAGCACCGAGCAGCCACGCATGACTGCTGCGGAGGAAGCTGTGGGTCGCCAAGCCGTGGGCGCCGCCGTGGACGCCGCGGGCCCCCTGTCCCTGAGCACTAATGCCCTGGTGTCCCCCCTCATGGCCGGGGAGCACGTGGTAGGCCTGGGCGGAGTGGCAGATTCCGCCACTGCCCGTGCACTGGCTGCTGCTGCCCTGGATGAAGCTGTGCAAGGTGTGCGGTCAGGCGTTACCCAGGCTGCCCAGCCGACAACAGCGACTTCGGACCCCACCAGTTCCATGCACAGCTTGGCACACAGCAGCGTCGCCATCGAGAAGTACCGTGCTGCCAGCAAGAACTTGCAGAGTGCAACAGAGTTGCACCCCGCCATGACTGGCACTGTGGACCTTGCTGCATACGGCGCCGACAGCACAAATGTGGCGTCTCTGCACGCCGCTGTGGTGGATGCTGCCGTGCGGGGCAGCACCACCGGCCTCGGCGCCTTTATGCAGACTGTGGTGTCTCGCGCTGCCAGCATGTTTGAGGCTGGCGGCGATGCCATGACAGCTGCCGCTGCTCACAGTGCTCCTGGTGACCTCAAGGCTGGCATTCGTGCCTTGGCCGACCTGAGGGCCAGCGCACCCGCCACGCCCCCCAAGCTGGGCGCAGGCGGCACCGACTTGCCTCCTCTGCCCTGGAATGTGGCCAAGCCTGCACAGCACCTGCACACCAGCCTGCAGCCCTTCGCCTCCATGTTCCTCTTGCAAGCTGTGGACGCCGGCACCCTGGGCCTGCCCCTGGCTCAGTTGGCCCCCAGCGCAGCCAACAAGTTTGGAGACACGCCCTTGGGCCAGGCAGCAGCTGCCCCAGCCGAGATACGCCACGCTGCGCAAGAAGCTGGAGACGTACAGCGCCACGCCACCACTCCCGCCGACTGGCCTCGCGACTTTGCTGTGACGCACGCCAAGCAAGTGGAGGACCTGCCTCTTGTCCAGGGTGGCGAGGCTTTGACTGGCGAATCCGTCAAAGCGCTGTACGAAGCTGCACCTGCCGCCGATGGTGAGGCGGAGGAGGGTGCAGAAGCAGGTTCCGCGGCCATTTCCGACAAGTTTGCATACGCCCGCATGAGCGGCAAAGTGACTTCCCTGGGCTCTGCTGCAGATGCCCGGGCACATTATGTGGCACAAGCTGCACAGGCTGACAGCACCGCAGCTGAAGCCACTGCGACCGGCTCGAGCGCAGGCGCTGGTGTGGCTGCAAGCAATGTCTCTGCAGAAGCAGTAGAAGGCTTTGCAGCTGCCGCTGCTCAACAGGCCCTGCACCGTGAGGGCGTACCTTACTTCGTGGCCCGGGAGCTGCTCACCTCTGCTGGGGCGGAGGCACCGCAGTCCCCCATGCTGCAGCGCCTGGCGGCCTCCGCAGGCGTGACGCACCCCACCAATGCGGCAGTTCCCACCAGTGCCGAGGAGGTGGCCGCTCTGGCAAGCACTCTCACCCGCCTGGGGTACAAGCACGCCGAGCTGGCCAACCTGGCTGCTGCTCTGGGCACCAGTGGCGCCTCCGCCGGGCACCCTGGGCAGGTGGTGGACTCCATTGCCGCCTTGCAGCAGGACATTGAGGATACCCGCACACTGGGCGTGGCTGCTGCCATGGGCGGGGCCGTGCCCAAGCATCTGGAATTCCGACAGCCCCCCACACCCCTGCAGTATGCTCAGGCGCTGGGCCTGACAGACCTTCTTGAGAAGCGCTACACACTGACTGATGCAGCCGGCAACCAGCGTGCAGTGCCCCTGATCTCAGAGCACACCACTTGGGCGCCCACGGCTGGGCAGTCATTCGGCGTGGGCTCCACAGGCGTGGACCCTGCAGAGCACACTGGCCACGGCCCCCAGGAGACTGACATGAGTCTGCCTGGCGTGCACGCTGAGGGATTTTCAGGCCACCACCGCAGCGTGGGCGAAGTGGAGTTCGACAACATCAACGAGCTGGGCGAGGCGCCCCTGTCAGTGCAGCTGGCGTACGCCACCGGCGACGCGTCCCTGAAGCTTCGCAAGGCGCACGCGGCCCTGGATGAGCAAGACGCGGTGCAAGCTATGGGCAAGGCGGCCATGTCCAACCCCCGGGATGCCGGCATGACTATGGAGGAGGCCACTGAGCTTCTCATGGAGGCGGCAGGCAGCACCGCTGGCATGGCGCCCGCTGCAGCAATGAGCGCCAACTCGGCCGCATGGGGCAACCAGCACACCCTCAAGGCCAAGTACGCTGCCGAACTGGCTGCAGAGGGCGAGCGGGAGTCCCGCCGCCGCGGTATGGGCAGTGGCGCCACCATGAACGACACCCCTGCGCTGGGAGGCGATGCCGATGAAATGGAGGAGCAGCAGGCGGTGGGTGTGCTGGGAGAGCCCCTGGCTGGCTTCTCTGTGGGTGAGGACCACCTGGCACCCAGTGCTGGACGGGACGTGCTGCGCGGCGCCCTGGAGGTGCCAGAGGCTAAGTTGGGCTCCCACCTGCGCAACTTGGCCATGTCTGAGGCGCTGGACGCCCGCTTGCAGGAGAACCAGAGCAGCACCGCGCTGGAGGCCAGCGAGCTGCAAGACCACGACCTGCGCGGTGTGGGTGCTGCCTTCCCCAAGGGCGATGCTGAGGAGGGCCAGCGCGCCAAGGTGAGCGCTGGAGCAGGGGGGAAGGTGCTCACTGGTGGTGCCGACGCCCGAGCCATGGCTGGTGCCTTTGGCGAGTTGGTGCTGGAGGATGATGGAGCCCGCCTGTACGCACAGGGCGACCAGGATGTCATGGCGCAGGCAGTGCTTGAAGCTGCCCGGCGCAAGTATGTTGTCAGCGCTGACACCGCAGAGCGCGTCATGTCGGTGCTGCTGTCGGCATCTGGCATCCAGCGCGCCGGCAGCGAGCAGGAGCAGATGCCATTGGACGGCTCCAGCTTGTCCGATATGCAAGATGCTGGCATGGCAGGCACCGCACAGGATGACGAGTTCAGTGCACAGCTGACGCACGACCCCGAGTTCCTGGTGGCGGCTCTTGGCCTGCCCCGCACTGACTTCATGCTGGACACAGCCGGACAGGTGACTGCGCACTTTGCCGCAGCAGACGCGGCGCGCTTCGCCACAGTGCACCCCCGCAGTGTACAGACGGTGCTGAAGCGCCTGGAGAGCGACAACAGTGAGTGGGCACGCACCACACTGACCCGCATGCGCAGCGTCAGCCCCACTGCCGCCGTGCTCACACACTTGCTGCTGACAGAAGCTGCTCGTGTGGACTTCAATACCGCTGCTGCCATGGAGGCGCGTGCTGCCCAGTACATGGCAGGCCACCCAGACTTTGTGGCGGGCACCGCTGCAGTGGGCAGCAGCTCCAAGCCCCAGTGGAGCCCCGCCACCATCGAGGAGGTGGACGAGGGCGCACTGCGGGCTGTGCTGAAGCCCAGCGCTGGAGTCACTGAGCTGCAGCTGCAGGAGGATGTGTCTGCCCCACTGCTGGCCGCCCGTGAAGCTGCTGTGGAAAAGTGGGTGCAGCGATGGGGAGAGTACATGGAGGGTGGCACTGCTGCCTCCCAGCTGGGCGACGTGTTTGCCAAGCGCTTCCGGTGGGACTACGAGCTGGGCGAGCACATGGACTATGCCGTGCGCCAGCCTGCCCTGCCCAGCGTCATTTCCCCCGAGACACCCGAGGAAATGGCCGACATCCGCCGCGATCTGCATGAGTTCAAGATGCAGCAGGGCACGCGCACCGCAGATGCCCCCACATACTACGGCGACCAAGCTGCCTCCAAGTCCACAGGCCCTGCCAAGGTTGTGTCTGCCCCTGCAGACTCCCCCTACATCGTGAAGCTGACCTCTGGAGGCCTGCCACACGCCAGCAGCACCGCTGCCGTGGAGGCCAAGCAGGCCAGTGGCAGCTCCTGGGTGACTGCTTCTCTGCGCAGCATGGTGCAGCGCCTCACCGGCAGCGGCGCCTCCGAAGCGGAGGCTGCAGAGGCAGCCAAGCAGCTGCTGGCGCCCCACACTGCTACCGATGGCTTTGTGCGTGACAGCTTCTCCGGCGTCCTCGCCCGTGTGGAGAAGCACGACGGCGGCTCCGTGGCCCTGCTGAATAACGAGGGGGGGCAGGTGGGACAGGAGGAGTACATGCCTCCCGCCCATGGCACCCTGCGCACAGTGCAGCCCAGCAAGGTGCAGCCCGCAACTGCCTCCGGACAGCGCATGGCTGCTGCTGCGGCTGCAGATGCGGATGAGGGAATCCCCGCCATCACCACTGCAGAGCAGAGCGAGGCCCTGCAACGGGCAGTGCTGAACGGGGAGGCTCTGCGGGGCGACATGGCCACATTTGCGCTGCAGGCAGTGCCTGAGGACACTGCAGCCGTGCGCGGAGTGCCCGAACTGTTGGCTCGGGAGACGCTGGCGCTGCACGCTGACCTGCACGCCACTGCCGTGGCTGCGGGCATGGCGCCTGCAGACCTGGAGCAGTACGACATGTGGATGGCAGGCAAACAGCGCCGCCTGGCCAGCATCCTCGCCAAGGACGCCCGCGGGGTGGCCTTGACACGTGGGGAGGCGGAGGAACTCATCAAGGCCGACACGTACGGCCTGGTAGCGCTGTCCATGCCCAAGCGACAGCAGGGCGCTGCAGCAGGCAGCAAGGTGGCTGCTCAGGACAACAGCAGCAAGAGACGAACGTGCATTGCGCACGGCAAGTAGTGATGGAATGTACCTACGAACAATTGCATGCCCGGTTGTCCAGCGGAGGCCCCCCTGCGACCATTGCTGGGCGAGAAGTCTGGCACGTACCAAGGTCGCAGTACGCACCAGGTAGTTTATACTCAAGTGCCCCTAAGCGGAGAAATGTACCACTAATATTTTCAGTGCATGTACGTGTTGCACCTGTGCACAAGTCTGACTGGCGTGCGCTGTCCAGCTTAGTTGGTTGCTTTGCCGTCCACGTCATTGACGAAAACTTGTGGCAAAACCGTGTGGCATGGCAACGCGGATTGTAGACCGTCGTGTGAAAGCAGACGGCAGCCGATCTCCTTCGCCGACTCGCGATGTGTCCCTTGCGCTGGCTGCCACAGCCGAGGCAGCCGCTCGTGACGCGAGGCGCGCTTCACCCGGGAGTACTGGACGAGGCAGCCTCATCGAGACATTCGCTGACACCAGGACGCTGCATCCAAATATGACCGATGATATCAGTCATGATGAAAGTGGTGGACCTGTCTACTTTGGTAGCGGCCTGCAATATGTTCCAGGTTTGTTTGATGAGTTGTGTCGCAATGCGACCATCCCAAGTTTTGTATTTTGACTCCGCAGTTGATTCGCGGCGAATGGGGCGTCCGCATATCAAGGACAGTGCTTCTGGTGCATCACTTGATAGTCGCCTTTCACACGATGTGCGGAATGGCGGAAGTACAGCTGATTACCTGTACCCTCCATCAGCCACCATGTCCCGCGATGCAGCCTCTGGGAAGTGGATGTCAAAAACAGCACAAAGCCACGCCAAAGCATTTGATATGCACGTCCTGCAACCTTGGGGCGGAAAGGGGCAGTTCCGCGGCCGGCGCTCCGGTGAGGCCGCTGACCAGGGTGTGGGCACGGAGGCGGACACAGTGCTGGGGGCGTGGTCATGCTGCAGGAGCATCCACCCCAACGCCAAGGGCTGCGCAGTGGCCACGGGGTGCAATACTGCCAGTGTGAAGTGTGCACAGTGTGGTGTGTTCTTCAACCCCGTTGACAATTTGCGCAGCATGGCTGGCCAGAGCAGCAACTGCGCCTACCACGGTAAGGAGCCTAAAGCAGTGGGCCCATATGGGGAGCCGGAGTGGCCTTGCTGTGGGGCCATCGGCTTGTCGCACTCCAAGTACCATAGCCACAGCGGGGGCAAGGCTTCAGAGTACATCGATCACGGCTCTGCTCGCTTCGTGCCGTGGGGTTGCAAGCGGGGCTTCCACGTGGCCAGCAGTGCCCCAGCCACGGACATGCCCGCAGCCCTGCAACAGGGCAGCAATGCGCAAGTGCCGCTGGAAGAAAGCCAATGGAAGCTGCATGTACTGAATTCCCACGACTTTCCCGCGTCCAGTTTTGACAGTGACTGCAGCAAGGTGCCGCAGGCTTTGGGCAGGGCGCTTGCAAGACACAACTTGCTGACGGGGGGAAATATTGTGGCCAAGCACCCCAGTGTGGCTCTTATCAACCCCTGGAAGCGCCTCTTGGTGCTGTCAGGGGCACCTCTCAAGGCATCACGTGCAGATATCGTGGGCTGGCTGGCCGGTCGAGCTGGGGTGCGGGTGTCGGATTTGAGCAAGTCTGCACCAGTCGACGTCCGTGCTGCAGCCACAAAAGCCATAGGTGTAATTGCACTGTGGCCAGCTGTACATGACGACATGAGTCGCCAAATGGCGCTGGGTCATGTGGATGCCGGGGAGCTGGCTACATGCGACGCCCGCCTGGATGGCGCATATAGCCCCCCTGGACAAGCCAGGGGTGCGTCCATGAGTGCACACGGTAGCGTGCCATGGGGAACCGCGCTGCACGAACGTCACGATGTCATGTCTTCAGCCAGCAGGCGACAGGATAATGCGTGGGCAGTGCACCCAGCAGCAGCCGACGGAAGCTGGGTGCTGGAGGTCGCCGACCCCATCTGTGCACAGGCACTACTGGGGGGGAAGCAGGCTGGACCAAACAACGATCTATTTGGCAGAGTGCCCCAGCTGAGCGAGCTGACGTACGAGACACTGGTGCTCGCTGAGCACGCTGATGGGCGGCGGGTGCTGCTGGACACCCTTCTGCCCGCCAAGCACAACAGCGCGCATGCAGGTGCAGGGGGCTGCCACCTGGGGGACCTCATTTGCAAACTGTCTGCCCGCATCATGGATGGTGCTTGTACCTTCGCACCGTACGCCCCCACAGCTGAGGCCGGTGAGCACGCAAGTAGCGCACAAAGGCGAGAGGCAGATGCGTGTGTGCGGCGGCTGCTAGTCACCAGCCAAGCTATTTGCCAGCAAGGCGTGGCTACAACAGGACGCCAAATGCGGTATGGACACGGCGTAGCCAGCGCCTGCACCCGCTGCACCGGCGAGAGCTCCATCACACGGGAGGTGCACACGTCCGACGGCGCCTTGGTGAGGGTGGAGACGACGGGCTGCCGCTTCCACCCGGGCTTTTGGTGCGCATCCTTGCGTGTGCGGCAGATCTTGATCCACAAGCCTGCTCCCATTGTGTCTCCTGTGCGCTCTCAGAAGATGCAGTTGCAGGCCCGGGAGAGCGCCCTGCACGAGTACCTGGCGTCCGGCACGAAGGCTGGCCGCGCCGGCCATGCCCCTGGGCTGGAGCACCGTGACGTCGTTCTTGGTAAGACAAAACGGAAGCCCCTGTACACGCCTGGGGATGCACGAATTCGGCCTGGAGTGGAGGTGAATGATGATGAAGAAAGCCAGCCCCCCTGGCCATCTGAGCCCACTACAGGCAACAGCCCAGGTGTGCCGGGGCGGCCACCAAGGCCATCCCCCGTCTCCAGGCACCTGCCATATCGACGCCCAGCATCATCAAAGCTGGAGATGCCCTCCTCGGCGGTTTCCAGTCCAGGCTTCGAGTTCGACACCAAGCCCCCGCCGCGCATCCCCCCCCGCAACCCGCCCACCCGCATGAAGAAGGCCAAACCCCCACGAGCCACCACACCACCACCCCTTGCCACACAGGGGGTGTGGTACTCGGCGCCATCGGACGCTTTTGCACTCCCAGCAGCCCGGAGCACCCTGGAGCCGCTGCCTGCTGGGTGCTTGTTTGAAGAGCATGCAATCGTGGAGCATCCCACTGCCTCCCTGCCGGTGCCGCCGCCCTTTGACGTGCCCATCCCAGTGTACCCTCCTGAGCCCATTCCCACGCCATGGAAGTGGCTGCACGCGATTGTGGCCGCAGACACGGCGCGCCCCCCCCCGCCGCTGCTGCTGGCGCCGGTGCACACTAGCCGTAAGGCCCTAGAGGGAGCACAGACCAGGGCGCCAGCATCAGCGGCATCCACCACAAAGGGCGAATTATCAGCTGCAGTGACCCGTATAGTCATGCCTGCCCAGCTGCCCACTTTCCACACAGGGCCACAGGGGGCCGCACAGAGCAGGGAGTGGAACGCCCCAGGGGTAATATGGATCCAGCCAGCACCAATGCTGATGCCGCCGCTGCCGCCCAAGCTAAAGGGGGCTGTGAATGCTGTGGTCGGAGACGAACCAGTGTACCTGCCTGTGGATGATCACCACCGCATTCGCCGCATGTACCCTGTGATCCACCTGCCAGTGAAGAATCGCTCAGACCAACCTGTGACGGTCACAGTGTGGCAGCACTTCGCGGAGACCCACCCAGCATTGGACTTCCACCGCGAGCAGGCGTGGGGCTACCGACTGTTGCTCCCGGATGACGTTTCTCACACCTTCCGCCCGGGCAGTGTCACAACCGTCACGCTGGCTGCTGCTGACCCGAACTTCCTGTCCAAGACCATGATGGCGCCCGTGAGTCTGCACTGGCGGGCGCCCACACTACAAGAGCACGCCCTGCTGCACTCCGCACTGCCCCGCCGTAAGTGGCTGCATGACCGGAATCCCCCCGGCATGCCTACCCCCGGTAGCAGCCCTGGGAACCCCCTGCGTGTGCTCATGCCCCCCCCTGCCACACCCATGAACCAAAACACGGCAGCACTGCTCTCAGCAGCAGTGCACTCTGCTGCAGGCGATGTACGGGCTGCACGCAGCACCGCACGTGTCACGGTAGGCCGCGCCAGCCAGCACGCGCAGGCATTGTGGGATGACGAGGCGACCATGGCTGGAACTGGGGGCAGTCTGCTGGCTGGGAATATGACTGCCGCCGTGGAACACGACATGGCGTCTGCACTAGGGGCAAAGACTGGCGTATATCCCGTTGGTGTGTCTGACCTGGCACTGAGCCGTCACCCAGCCTTCCGCCCCAAGTACTTGCTGCCGCCGGGCGCCACGTCAGTGCACACGGCAGCTGCTGCACTGCACTGGGCCAAGCCGCGGGATCACACCATGAACGCCCATGTAACTATAACTGGTGACGCCACACTGAAGCAGCCCATCGTGGCGCGGCCCACTTCCGCTCCCCGCATGTCCCTGGCCCAGCGCTCCGCAGCGTACGGCAAGGAGCCAGTGATGCGACGCGGCAACACTGTGGGTTGGCGAGCCAAGACGCACAAGCGACTGCAAGAAGAACAAGATGCATTCTACGCGGGGCAACTACAGATGCAAGGGGGCGTTGGTGCTGCTACCCCCCCCCGTCGCCCCAGTGCACAGCGGCCGTCATCAGCAGCGTCTCGCAGCAGCCCTGTGCGCAAGTCCCGCAAGCTGCGCCCCAAGTCTGCCAAAGCTCGCAAGGCCCGGCACACCAATGCAGCACCCATGCAGGCGCAGGACGATGTTGCGGCGGAGATACACGGGCTTCCACCGGCAGGCCTCTTGCCGCGGCAGTGGGCAGCTGCGCCCCACGATGAGGCGCCTGTGTCCAGTTTGCAGGTGCCGTCATTGGCGGGGGCGCCCAGCTCGAAACGGCCAACCCCCCAGCAACAGAAGCAGCCCGATGCACTGCCCGCTGGGCAGGCGTTCTTTGACGATTTCTACGCGAAGCATGAGGCTAGTGAGAAACAGTGGGCAGTGCTGGAGTCCATGCAGCAGCAGCATGGGCAGCAGGGGCAGCTGCACTTCACGCCGCAGGGTGCCGACCCCCGGCAGCAAAGAACCCCCTACACTGGTGCAAGCGAGCCCAACATGGAGTGAAATTGCTTTGCACTCTCAATAATGTATGCTATTACTGGATGCCTTTGCCGCTGCGCGCCTCTTCCCGGAGCCTGCTGCGGGCCTCTGCCAGCTGCTCGTCGAAGCGCCGGAATTGTGCATCAGTGAAACTGCGACACAGGGCGTTGAGCGCATACATCCGCCTGCGCTGCTGCTCGTGCCTAGCTTCTGCTTGGATGGCTTCCAGCTCACGGCGGGAGAGCGCCTTGGGCGCCGCTGCTTCTGCCGCTGCTCGGGCGGCCACTCGAGCTGCTGCCGCACGGCGGGCAGCTACTGCCACCTCTGCTGCATTGCTTTGGTTCACTGTACTTGCAACACCTTCATAGGGGGCGTTGGGTGATTCAGGAGGGTCCTGCATGGCGTCCTGTCGCCGACGCTGCGCTACACGCCGAGCTGCCGCGAGTCGAGCTTTTGCAATGCTAGCCTCATCCACAGCTGCCACAGGAGAGGCGGGACGAATGGGGCTCATAGGACGGGGCCGGCGATGTGGATGCTTTCTATTTCGGCGAACACCCCTGGGGGACTCCGGCGGTGTGCGTTGGTCACCGTCACTGGATACTGGTGATAGGGGCTCCACGCGTGCCGCGCTGGGAGCTTGGGTGCGAATGGGAGATGTGAATGCACTACCATGCACAGACCAAGGTGCCACCATGGCACCTGGGGGCAGGTCTGGACCCAAGTCTGTCACACGAGGGGGGGTGGAGGCACCCTTGCCGGCGGCCGCTGTTGCATCTGACGCCAGCTCAGCCACTGCAGCGGGTGTCTCGTGGGGAACTGACGCCCGGGGGGCTATTACATGCATCGGATCTGGAGATGAAGGCGCAGGGGTGACTGCCCGAGCCTCGTGTGCGATTTGCTGCAGGCGTGCCTGCAGCTGCTGTGCCTGCAGCTCAGCAGCAGCTGCCGCCTTGGCTTGCGCTGCAAGCACGGCAGCTGCACGCAGGTGCAGGCGCTCTTCAGCTTCGCGCAATTCCTGTGTTGAATAGCGTGGGGAAGTGCTGGTATCGTGCTCGTCAGGGGCGTGGGGCTCCGTCTCCAACACAATGGCCTGCTGCCGAACTCGGCGGCGAGCCGCTTGCACAGCCTCCGCTATGTCTGCTTCAGATAGAGCTCGAGGAGAGCGAATTGTAGAGGGTGGCGCGCATGGTTTATTGGCACCCCTGGTCTTCCTGTGCACCTTGCGAGCGGGCGCCTGGGAGGGCACGCGGGGCTTCTTGGGGCGGAGGGCGCCTGCCCTGGCAGCCATGTGCAAGCGAGGGGTCCTGGAGTCGACAGAAGTATGGGAGCTAGGGCGTATGGGCGAGCTCTGGTGAGGCTGCTGCAAGGGCTGTCGTGGTTCCTGAGGTTGCAGTCCCAGACGCAGCTTGGGCACAGCAGCGGCAGCGGGCCTGGTCACATGAGCAGCACCAGGGCCAAGAGATGCTGGGGGCGCACCAGGAACCCCCTCTTGAGAGCACAGTGGATGAGAAGGGGTGAGTGTTGGTAGGCCTGGTTTTGTGGGTGCGGTGGATGGCAGGCTGGTGTGCTTTCCAGGGTCTGAATTAGGCCGAATCAACTTGGGCATAGTGTAGCGGGCATCGACACTGCGCCGAGAGAGAAGACGAGCAGGCATGCTACTAGAAATACTGCATGTGTCAGTATGGGCCCTTTGCTGCAGCCACCCCATGCTGGATAGCTGGGAGGGCTTTGACCGTTGCCGGGCGAGAAGCAACGGGCCATACCCAGCTCGGGCAAATCGTTGCTGCAGTTCACGAATACCAGCGACAGCCGAAGCCTGCTGAGAGTGTTGATCAAAGGTTGCCATGGGATGTCATTTGAATAGCTGGTAGCTGCGTGAATGAACTATCCAGGCAAGCCAACAACTGTCTGCCAGGAATTATCGCCAAGCCAAGAGCACTTCGGCCAAGATATGGGAACCTCGCTTGTCTTTTGAACGCAAACTGAAGACAGTATGCGGCACTTCCGGATGAGATGCAGGCGGATAGTGAATGCACTGTGAGTCAGAAAATTCTGTCTGACAAGGCGTCTCTTGCAATTCAATTGAGGTACCCATACACAGACCTGGCTTGGGGGGAAGGGGGTCTGCAAATTCCAGAGTAGGCACTTCCAGCATCAGGTGAATACATCCTGCTGTAAAGTGTGGCTCGCCCTGGTCATTTGCACGAAGATTTGGCATTCTGTCTCTTTGCCCCAGCACAAATTGTGTGCCAATTGTTCTCCTCAAAAAGCAGCAGACTTCCAAACCACTTCGATTTTCACGCGACCGTCTCTTCCTGAATCGGATATTGACCAGCTATCTAGCCGCCCTAACTTGCTGCTTGTTTTAGTCTTGTCATTATGGCCAGTACTGGTGAAGGACCACCTGCACCTACAGCAGTGGCATCCAAGCCAAAGAAGGCTCGCACTGAAAGCTCTTTTGTGTACGTGAGAAAGCCCATTAAACATGCAGCACATCCACAGAAATACACACCACAGATTGGGAAGGTTCACTGTGTTTGAAGAAAAAAGCATGCCTGCCAGCCAGTGGAAAAGTTGGACTGTCCGCAAGGCAGACACCGCCGGCCCAAAGCCGTCTACAAGTACTGCTACTAAACCGCCAGCTCAAGTTGTAGCTACTGGCACGACCCCTAAGGGTCAATCATCATCGAAATTTGGCCAGTCCCAAATGCCTACCCGTGACTGCTTCAAGCAGGCTCACTACGCTGTGAACGTGCTGCGGGGTTTCCTGAACCGCACTGCATCTGAGCTTGATATTGACCTGAAACAGGTCCTGGCCGGTGCAAGTGCACCTCAAGCAGCACGTGGACACGATGGCTCTGCAGTGGGCACTTCTTCGTCCAGCGCCCGCACGCCAACTGCTCATGCTGGGAAGGCCTCTGGGGCCACCCCAAATGAGCAGACTCTGGAGCATTTGAGACAGGAGGCTGCCATGCTGCGGCAGCAATTGAAAGAAGCCAACAACAAACTCAATGTAGCAGAAGCAAAGCTGAGTCGGCACGACCTGGCCACGAAGCTCAAACCACAACAGAAGCCGCCTGCAGGGCAATAGAGCTTGATGATTTATTTTGTGTCTCGGGGATTTCCCCTCACGGCGCAGAGTGGGCATACAGCGGAGGTGGATGATCCCATGCCCGGGGTGGCCACCATCCCGGCGGTGGCTGCTTACCTACCGCCTGCATGTCAGCATGCATGTTGGTGCTGTCGCCCCCGTGCAGAAAGATGAATGAGGACAGTGTCTCGTTCGCTTGCATCCAGTGCCACCCACGCTTGTCAGCCCCAGGCACCACAACAGGGCGAAATGCCTCCAAGAAGGCATCTGGGGGCAGCTGTGTTTGCCCCAGGCCAGCTCGCTTGTGCTGCCCGGCGGCTTGGCTCTTGCTGTTCTCCCAGTTCGCGAACTCCCTTTCAAACACCCGCTTGGTGCGTTGCATGTCAATGGGCTCCTTGAAGAAATCATTGGGCACCCACCGCCCCTCCCAGTTACCATGTGCCATGGCCCAGAACACCACCAGCTTGTTGTACAAGTCGAAGTTCTGGTGCCCGTGCAGGGAGTCCATCACGTCCACGGGGAAGTGCCGGATGCGGTCCAGGGTGACGTGTGTGTTAGCAAGGGACTTGACGGCACCCTGTGTTTGCTGCTCTTGCAGTGCCTGCCACAGGCCCTCGATCAGGTGCGGCGGCGCGACGCCATCCGGCATCGGTGGGGGCAGCGCAGCACCGTCAGGAATGCCAACACTCACTGGAAAAACATGCTGCTCCTTCCCACCAGCTTGGATTTGCAGCAGCTGCGCAGGTGTGGGCGGCGGTACCGGGTCCCGCTCAGCAATGTTCAGCCACAGGAGTGGGGTGCAGCCCACGCTGCAACGGCTGCCTGCTTCGGCGGCAGTCACACCCTGCACAGCACCTGCAGCATTTTCGATGTCAAGCGTGACAGGAGCGTACTGTCGAAGCTGGGTGGCCATTTCTTGCTGGGTGTAGTACAGGCCGAGGGGGGGGCAGCCCCCCTGAGCGGCTTGTCGAGGGTCCGGCACCACCACACGCCGGATGCCCACTTTGGACAGCCACGTGGACAGCCACACATCATCAGCCAAAGCAATGAGGCGCCGCGCTGTGTCGTCCAGCCAGTGTGTCCGCTGCCCCTGCAGACCCTCGGGCAGCACGTCACGGTAGTACTGCGGCAGCAGATCCAGGGCAGACTCATTAAAGAACCAGCGCCTGTACAAGACTCCCGTTACACCCATGAGGATGTCCGCTGAGTGGGCGCCGCATATCACAGCCAAGCCGCAGTGGTGCTCCCCATACAGGTCCTTCCACTCGCGCTCGCACACGTCGTCGTGGGCTGAGCGGATGTAGTGGTAGTTCCAGCCACCCCATTGCCAACACGACAAGCTGGCTGCACATGTGATGTTCCAGCCCGAGAAGCCCACAGCAGCACTGGGCAGCACCTGCGCCGCATCCACCAACTTGATGACGGTGTGCGGAGGCACGGAGGCGTCGTCATCCAGGGTCACAATGCACGTGTTGGGGTCAGCCTCGGCAAACAGAGCGCCAAACAGTTTGCTGGCAGGCCCATAATCAGCAGGTAGTGGGACGACCTTCACCAGGGGGTGCTCCATGACCCACTTGGGCAGCCAGTACGCCTGCCCCTTGCGCAGGGCAAAGGGGGGGATGGCCAGGTGGATGGCGTCCACCGGGTAGCTCTGGGAGCTGATAGACGCAATTGTTTGTGTCAGGTGCGCCACCCTGGAGGGCAGGGTGGTGAGGCCCACCACCACCCTGGAGCAGTGGGCGTGAGATGGGGGGGGGGTCACATCGTGCTTCAGGTGCTGCGGCAGGCTGGTATAAGGCGGAGGTGGCAGCTGTGCATCCAATAGTGCCGGCAGGAACTGTGTGGAGACTGCGCCCACCACCCTGGCCAGGGCCTGTGTGATGTCATCGTCGGAGGGCTGGGCGGAAAGCGACGCCTCCTCCTTCACCATGAGCTCGTCCAGCAGCAGGGGGGCGCGGCGCTTCATGGATACCATATCCCCTAGCACATACTTGGCAAGCTCAGCGCGGAGTGTGTCCTGACCGGGCTCTGGCGGTGGCGTATGTGGGCCAGGCTCACCAGGGCCGTCAGCTTGCAGTGGTGGCGGGAGTGCCTTGACTGGCGCGGCAGATTGCTTCGGCAACACACGATCTGGTGACATGCGCATTGAATGCATACTTGCAGATTTTTCTGGTGAGCTTTGTTGTGCGGCAGATCCCACCGGCAGCTGCACGGTGCGGTCGTGGGAAATTGCTCCGCCTTGGTTGCCGGGCTCCCCTTGCGGTGCGCTTACAATGTTTGTATGTTCAGCTGGAGCCAGCCGGTTCACACCATTTCTTTTGCTGGCAAGGTCGGCGGGCTGCTGTTTAGCGAGCAAAAGCACGTTCATGATCAAGCTCATTGCAAGCACAAACCCCACAGCAAATGTCACCCACCGGGTTCGGCTGCCACTGCTCATCGTGTACGAATCAACTGAACCCCGACCTACACAAACAACACTCAATAATCGAAGAATATAACTGTCGGCTCAGGTGGGGATGTTGCAGTGCGGTAAGCTTGCTGCAGGAGCTGCAACACCTATCCAGTCGTACGTCCAAACTCGGTTCTATCAGATTCCCGCGTTGCAATTATCGCGGCCAACAATTCCGAAATGTGCAGGACGGTGTGATGGTTCTAGTCGTACAATGGCTTTCGGTGGGTTGCCAGCTCGTCATTGCTCAATAGGACTAGAAAAGTATCAGCCTCAAAATGACGAGAGCATTTTTGGCAGAGCCCCCTGCTGCACAGGTGGGGTCGAAGTAATGGCAATCAAATTCGCATCTCTGAGACGCTGCCATGTCCGCACGCAATGCGGCAGCAAGTCAGCATTTCCTACAAATAGGCGCTTGGACTTTGCCAGGGTCGTGTCCGTCAACTGCATGGCCTCCATATTGTAGGCCATGACTTTCAGTGCACCCCGCAGCTGCTCACCCTCCGGCGAGTCAGCACCCAGCATGAGGAAACGAGGCTTGAACTGGCCAAGCGCTTCCAAGAGACGCTCCTCATCTTCAGCTTCGAGTGCTCCTTGCAC
>Ga0307982_1000122_pt1 | contig 57001 bp, 55 predicted proteins | sample OrgLakmetagen989_FD_201847 | JGI IMG/M metagenome (GOLD analysis project Ga0307982, IMG submission 201847) | Saline water microbial communities from Organic Lake, Antarctica - #989 | ecosystem: Environmental > Aquatic > Non-marine Saline and Alkaline > Saline | place: Antarctica: Organic Lake... | reverse complement strand
CCAATTAAGGCTCCAACTGGTGCCTTTCCTCCGGACAAGTCGGCGGGACTGAGTGCTCGTTCGTGTGTCACGTCCCAGGTCCACGAGGCAATTCTCTGGGCTATTTTTGCCCCAGAAGGGCATCGTCTCTAGTTAGCTCGTAGGAGATCCAATTATGGGAGCTCCTGTGTGGTGAAAGAGAAATTCTGGCAAAGGCGACTGCGTCATCGAACGCACAATGTGGATACATGTTCAATTTGAACCATTTATAGCGAAATTTCTGATGTTTAGGGCTTCCCAAGCAGTGATCGAGGGATCGAGGGCGGTGCCAAGACTTAATCAGCCCAATCAGCGACGCAAATATCAGTACCTAGTGAAAGCTGGTAGCCACAAAGGATAACGCGTCACTCAGCGCACAGGCCCTTTATTCAAATTCGGAACTAAAGGCGGCGGATTATTTGTGAGTCGTGAGTCGTGAGTCCTAATCCTCAAAGGCGCAAAACGTGAACTTAATACTTAATCCAAGAGCCAAGAGTATTTTCTATTTAACCATTTCGGAAAGCTTGCATTGAAACCAAATATCAAACCACACTCAGTGTGGCCACTGGCCACTTCGTTTCTTCGTTCACGAGGATGTATGGATTCCGTTATGAGTACGTTAATGACATCGGGAATACGGGAAAAAAAACCAAAATAAGTTTCAGGAGAACTATGATGAACTAAGCGAAGCGAAGCGCGGGGGAGGTGGCTACGTGCGATAAATAGATTGAGCTTTTCTACTGTCTTGAAGTGTCTTTGCTATCTTTCGCTTGCGGGCGCATGCGCTCCCAGACCGTGCCCATGAAATTTGAAGACGGCGCCGGCACCTGCTGCTGCTCCGAGCTGGAAGGACTCGTGCCTCCCTCATTGCCGTGGCCGCTGCCGCTCGTGCTGCTGTCGTCGTTCGCGCTGTTGCTTCGCGTGCTGCGCCCCAGGGCAGTGTTCACTGCGAACAGAGCAGCGGCAGCCGCGTCGGCTGCTCCAGACGCCATTTGCGCCACCGATCCCCCCGACGCGGTGCGGTCCCGAGGGTGGCGATGGCTGCTGCTGTTCAGCGACTCTTCGGACCCGACCGAGCTCGCGGACCCGTTGGACCAAAACCGGTCTCGCACGCTGCTGCCTCCCCCGGGCAAGGCACCTTTTTCGCTTCCGGGTGACGATCCAGGTGGCAACGGTGCAGCTCCTGCGGAAGCTGACGCTGCTGCTGCTGTAGTCGAAGCGTCGAGGTACGCAGCAACCTTTTGGTCACTCCGTAGCTCGGTCTCGCGCTGCTCAGCAGCTTGCACGCGGCGCATGATGGTTGCCACCTCACTTCGCGTTTCCTGCAGCTTGATAGCAGCTGACTTGGCCGCTTCGGCGTCTGCTTGCACCTGCGCGGCATGCCACGTCGCGCTTTTCAATGCATTCGATGCCTGGGCGGCCTTGAGCGCGGCCTGTGCGAGGCGGTAGCGCAAGTCCAGCACTCGATTCCATTCCAGCGCCAAGGGCATTGGCAGCGGCTCGATGCCAGGACTCAAAGTCGTCGACTCACTTTTGTCGAAGATGCCGCCACTCCTCTGCCCACTCGAACTCTCTCCTGCAGCCACGGCAGCCAGTGCTCTGGTAGGAGTGAGCATGTCAACGCCGTCGTCACTATCGTCGTCGCTGTCGTCCCCTTCCTCTTCAGCACCTGTGCTTGCAGTGGCCTCGTCGGCTGCTGACGCCAGTGCAGCGTCCGTCGCCGCCGCCAGAACTTCCGGGGCTCTGGGCGGTAAGCGCGCCAGCATGCACAGCCGGCTCCAGCGGCGGCACCGCAGCTGCCGGCTCGGGCGCGCGCCCACTAAACCCTGGCCTTCGCCGCAGTTCGAGCGCCCCCCGCGGCCTACCAGCAGCGCAATCCCGTCTTTGTTTTCGGGGGCGTACATCCACCCCTCGCTGTCCGTAGTGCCGTCGTCCAAATTCACGAGCCCACCAGCGTTGGCTCCACCTCCCGCTGCAGCACCGCTACCACCACCGCCACTAGCGCCACTAGATGCCGCAGCTACTGCAGCTGGCCTTTCTGGGGGGTTGTCGAGCAACGTCTCAATGTCCGGCCGCCAGTCGCCTAACCATGCCCAATGCACGCCCGCCACTCGCGGGGGCGCAGCCACTGGCGCCCACCCCAATAATCCTGACGCCGCTGCTGCTGCCACCGAGGACGCGGTGGCTACAGCAGCACCTGGTGATGAAGGCGTCGGTGCGGTAGCAGCTGAAGAAGGAGGAGTAATAGTACCCCACGACGGATGAAAGGAGACAGCGCGAGTGCCGTCTCTTGACGTAAAAAGGGCGCCTGCCCCACGCACTTTTCCGAATAGCTTGGGTGGAGGCGGCGGCCGTGCCTGGACTGCACCCGTACTGCTGCCGCTGTTGCTGCTTGCGACTGCGCTGGCAGAGAGAACCTGTTCGCTCTTAAGCAAGTTGCCATTGGGAGAAGCGCTACCTGGCCCCGAGGTCCCGGCGAGCGATACTGCCTCGCTCCACTGAAACTTGCCACCACTGCTGCCGGATGGGCTGCTGCTACTCGCGGCTGCGGCGGCAGCAGCGGCTTGCTTCTTCAACAACTTGGCCTCGCGAGCTGCTTGCTTCTTGGCTTCCCGCTGGGCTCGCCGTTGAGCGCCTAAGCGCTTCGCAGGGCTTGGCCCAAAGGACTCGTCGAGCTCCACGGCACTCTGAATAGCACCTGAACCTCCTCCAGGAAGCACCTTGAGCGATGAGGTCGACGAAGGAGAGGCCTCATTGCCAGCGTGGTGGCTGCTGTTCCCGTCGTCGTCGTTCTCCAGAGGCAAGGGCAGTGCACCAAGGGGCTGCGGCAAGTCTTCGCGAAGGCCCGACCACCGTCCCCCTTTGTTGAACAAGCCCCACGACTGCCACTCCAGCACGTGCACCACCACCACGCCGCCTTCCAAAGCAGCGTCGTACCCGCCCAGACCCCAGGGGTCGTCACCCACAGGGGCACTTGCGGACGACGATGATGATGATGACGACGAGGAACTCGCATTGGTTGCACTGCTGGTTGCAGGACCCTCGTTTCCTACGTCCTTGCCGGGCTGTGGCCAACGGGGTCCTGGTATAAACTCCGGTGAAGGTACCGCAGCAGAGGCTTCAGCAGGGTCGCCGTCTGCTGAAGAATTCACCGCTCCTTCAGCTGAGCCCGGCGAGTCTGCCGCACTCGTTTCACCTTCAAGCGCTGGGGTTTCGTTCACACCAGCAGCTGCGCCCACCGCAGCAGCAGCAGCAGCAGCAGCAGCTGCGCCCACCGCGGCAGCACCAAGCGTGTGCGGCCAACAGCCGCTGTCTCGCGCCAAGCGGCTGAGGCATGCGGCTTCTGCCGCGGCAAAGTTTTTGGAGTTGTCAAAGTCCACCGTTTTGAAGCCCACCTTGCGCCCTCGCCGCCGCTTGCCGACAGCGCGCAGCGCACTCCAGGTCAGCAACCTCGACAGCCACGCAGGTGGTGGAGATCGAAGGACATCACTGTTTGGTCTTTGTAGAGCTCCATCAGCGGCGGTTGAGTCAGCAGCGCCTTCCAAGTTGTCGTCAATAGAAGGGTGGCGGTAAGGTGCTGCCTCAACTTCACCACCAACACCACCGCTGTGCTGACGAGAGGCCTCAGCAGCAGTCGTGGCGTCTGCAGCTACATCAGCCGGACCTGGAAGCCCACACGCAAGCTCATGGGCCTCGCATACTTGCAGTGCCTCCTTGGCCAGCAATTGGTCATTCACACTGGTCGTAGCGATAGTATCTTTAGAAGTAGTAGCCACGCCCGCACCTGACGCAGCAGCAGCACCAGTGGCAGCAGCGGCTCGCGCCTCGAGCAGCGCAGCACTGCAGCGAGCCACTCGTAACAAAGCCCGTGCTTCGTTGCGGGCGGCTACCAAGCCCACTTCATGCTGCGCCGCGGAGGCTAGGGCTGCGTGCGTCTCCGCTCTCAGTGCCTGCAGCGACGGCACAGAGCCGGCAGTGGTTGTGCCATTTCCTTTGGCCTCCTCGCCATCAGCAAGCTCGAGTTGCATACTGCCATCGTCTCGGGATTTGTCCGCTGAAGTCTCAGCACTTTCGCCAACGTTTTCATCGTCTTCGTCTAGCTCGGCCATAAGTCGTTTGAGCCGCGCCTCTTCGGTCTCCTCTTCTTCCTCAGTGGGTGCGTGCTCGCGCTTGTCATCATCGGAGGCTATGGCCGCACCATCTTCAGCGTCGTTCTCTAGCTCGCGCGCAAGCGCCTTCAGTTCTGCAAGCCGCAATTGCGTGGCTTCCGTGGCTGATTTTTCTTTGACAGTTGCATTCTTAGCTTGGTCTAGATCCACCTGGATGAAGAGCACCGGCCAAACATATACAATCAATAAGTTCGGCGAGTGCAAAGATTACAAACATACATTTATCCATGGCAACCTTCAAGTTCAAACTTAGGGCATTGAGGTAAAGTAAGGTAACGAGTGTATCTTTTAAAATGGCTAGTCGCCTACCGCCATAGATATCTCGAGCTCGATGGTCGCCTGAAGCTTTTCCAGCAGCACTTCTTCGGCAGATTTTTCATGAGCCTGCTCGTTTTGAAGACGTGCCAGCTCTGCCCGCTGGAATTCATCTGATTCCAGCGTCGCTCCTCCGTCTGATTCCATCCAACAGCTTTCCCCTAGCCCCAAGACTTCTTGGTTTCAAAGGCTATTTTTTTTATTAACATCCAGCACTTCTGGTGATGGTGTGATGGTTGATGGATGGGTAAAAAGTGTAAAAAGTAAAAAGCTCCCACCACCAGCAGTGTTTGGGCATGAGTTTCCTTTTTTGTTGGTTGATTGGTGCACAGAATCGTACAGACGAGACTAACTGAGTGATGCGTGTACAGTACGTGTGCAAGAAGAAGTTAAGTGTACTTACTGTACTTAGCCCATAGCTTGCTGAGCGCGTAATCATTAGTAATAACACCAAGAGGTTACCCTTGCTTGCACCCTTGCTAAACCCGGCTGCTGCGTCTTCCTGCGAGATTTCGGAGCTGCTTTTAACCATCGTGCTCTTATTTTCGCTAACCTACAAAAGGAATAAGGAAGGTGCTAAAGCTACAGTAGTACTTGAACCAAATTGGTCCGCCATCTTGAACCTGCGCTTAGACCTACGTTGATTTGTGCCTCGCAAATAGTCGCTTTGCCGGAATCTTCACTTGGTTGGGCTATCGCACTGAGAGCGCTATTGAAGACCTCTCGATGAATCAACCATTGTGGGTGGACGTTATTGAGGCGCAGAAGACTAGGGTAGCATTTTGTAAAGGGCTTTTGACGCCTTCTGACTTCGCCGCGATTGAGGAGTGCACTCGTCGTATTTTAGAGCATGAAACGCTCCTTGAGAACAACCAAAACAACGCCTCTCACGAAGGCAAAGCAGCTATCATTTTGAATAAGACTGCGACTAACGATATGCTTCGCCAGGTTTGCCCACTTGTGCTCGCCAAAATTTTACGCTTCGCCAAGAACGCAGCCAAGGCCGAAGGTTGGACAGCGCCCGGAGGCGTTTTGGAAAGTGTTGGCGACATCGAGAAATTCAGGGTGCGCACTGCCGAGCGGTGGCGCTACGATATCGGGGGCGGTTTAACGAATCAAACGCATTTCGACCATGGGTCTTTACTCACGCTAGTTTCAACCCTCAACGACGGGTTCGAAGGTGGCATTTTCTGCACGGGCCAAGATGCCGACGGCACGAAGAAGGAGCACCGGATGCAGCCTGGCGACTGCGTCTGTTTCCTGTCTCATAAGTACCACAATGTCACCGAGGTGACCTCTGGATTTCGCCATTCCTTGGTGATTGAACTCTGGGAGGGAAGCACACCTCCAAAATGATTACCAAGACCATGCGCGTTGTTGACTGCGGTTGATATTAGAAAGGCCCAGTAGATTCCCATAGAGCTATAGAACGTTCTGGAACTTAACTCGCCTATATAGCCACCTAATCCTTTAGTCTCTTCTCCCTAGTCGTCCCCTAGGAGCTAGGAGCCCATAGTCCGTGGCCCGTAGCCCGTAGCCCGGGGCTGGGCTAGACGCTAGACGAGGCACGGGTGCACTTATCTCAAATATACATAGAAATAAGTACCAAACGACTAAGCGGCTTAAATGCGGGTTCTTTCGATACGTATCGCAGTTCGAACTGCAGATGAACCATGAACTCTCATTGAGGACCGCATCCGGAATTCGAGACAGGCCCCAAAGGGCCGGAATTAGAAGTCAAACAGGCAGAGAATAAAAGAAAGCAGCGCAAATTAATCCGGATTTCACACACAGCAAGCTAAGGGCACTCTAATATCAGCACATCAGATGTAAGTGAGATGTAAGCACAAACAGCACTGGCCTTTGGAAATAATCCTTTCTTTCTTGAAGATGCCATATCTATTCCCATTCATGTGTCTATGGCCAGTTGCAGCGCATTGGCTGACGGCAAGTTGCTGCGCGCGCCCTGGGCTTGCACTTTTTGGCCTGCTACAAAGGCCCCCGCCGCGAGGACCTTGGCGACTGGCGCGCCCTGCCGAAGTGCGTGCAGCGCTCCGCCAATGAATGCGTCGCCTGCCCCAGTTGTGTCCACGACTTGGTCTGGCGTTGTGGCCGCGCCCTCTTTACCCAGTGGCCAAGCGCTGACGTGCACAAAGGCGCACTCACCGTGCTCGTCACCAGTTGAAGACGGTGAAAACCAAGATGCGGTTACGAACCCGATAGCCGCCGCCTCAGCATCCAAATGGTCTCTCAAGGTACCCAGTTCCAACGAGAAGCTACAGGCGCTGCCATTGACCGCTAAACCAGCACTTGGCGGCTTTCTTATGGCGGCAACTGCACCTAGAGCGCCTAAAGTTGAGACTACTAGTTGGACGCGTGGGAAAGTCGCTAAAAGCCTCGCTTGACCTCGTGCCGTTGCTTGAATAATTGGGTTTACCACTGGCGACGTAATCGGTGAAGAATATTGACCGCTGCCTGACCCTAAGAGAGCTTTCCCTGATGAGTCACGTGCACATTCTGGCTCCGGGCACCGCTTCGTAGGAAACACCGAGTTGGTGAACAATACATCAGCGCATGTTAAAAGCTCTTCGAGAAACGGACGGTCTTTCTCGCAGTCCACTGACACTAGCACGCCTTTTGCATTGGCTCGGCGTGCGCAAGCTACTGACCCTTCTGTGTGCCGACTATCGCAATGAAGCAACCAACAATTTGCTAAACAGTCAGCTGCAGAGTAGTCCACTGCCGCATGACCTTGCTCACTCTCAGGATGATGCTTTTTGTGGCGTTTTGTATTGCTACTGCTGCCAACTGAGCTCTCCACATCCTTGTCGTCAATCCCATTGCCGTCCATCTCGCAGCCAGGCTCTCCGCAATCTAGGGCACCACCAGCTTCGCAGTCTGACGGCAAAAGTTCGCCACAGCCTCCCGGCGTGTGGATGCAAGTTCTCGTCGCGTTTGAAGTGTCGACAAGGACGTAAGTAAAAGGCGAATTGCCGGCCCGGCGCAGCACGGTTTTCACCCCTACGCCAGCACTGTGAAGACCATCTACAATGTCGGTACCTGCAGCATCGGTACCCACCACGGTCGCCACACTCACGGGTACGCCGAGAGCAGCGAGTGCGCAAGCTGTGTTGCCAGTGTTGCCACCGCCTGTGACTAGTGAAGCACTTGTTCGAACCTAAATAGCATAACGACCGAACCACAAGTCATAAACTAGCATTTTTGGTGACTAGATTCAGTGAGGGAATCGGCATGCAAGGCAACCTTGTCGTCTGGCTTTGGGAATGCGTTAACATAGGCCAAATAGTCTAGCCCAGCTGCACCAATGCACAGTACGGAAGCAGCCGGCATGGATAAATTCTAATGGTTCTGTTTTTACTGCCACTCCCTCAACTCCTTTTACTCGTCCAGCAGCGCTCTAAGTTAGCTCTAGCCAAAACCGATAGGCTTATAGTCGCTGCTACAAGTCTGTACAGTACTGTATAGAGAGTCCAGCTTCCAGAAGAAGGGGTGAAGGGGGTGAAGATTTGCTGTACACGTACACTAACGCTGCTACAGAGCGATGAACTTAGTATTTTGCAATAGAATAGAAGCACCGTGCGCGTTACGCACCACCAGCCACCAGCCACCAGTGCCACGTGCCGTCTGACATCGGACTTCTCCAATGCATAGTGCATAGGTAAATTCCAAACTTCATCGAGCACTTGTAGCATATGAAGCTCTGAATGCTGAGGGCCCGGGCTCTGGCTCTGAACTAGTTTCTGGAGGTTCGAAGGCACTAGCGCTAGCGCACTGGTACTATGGACCAAGCCTCCAACTCCTTACAAACAACCACACCTTCCCCAGTTCGTGTGCTTGATGATGATTTATCTCGAGTGTAGCAACGGTTCGACTACATATATTTACTTATACCTGGGACCTGGGACCCCATTTTAATTAAGCCATTTAGCATTTCGACCAACTAGCAGCTAAAGAGGGGTCACTTCTGAAATATCAACTTTATTGGCCATAGCAGACGCAAATCGAGGCGGGATTCCCCCTAACCGAGCTCGTACGGTCTTGCCACTGTGGCCCGATATTTTGGTAATATCGAGGGGAAATCCCGATACCAAGAAGCACGATATTCTATTGAATTTGGGGCCTAGAATGGGCCGAAATCGCTCGAAATCCGCAATGCAGCCGAGCTGCACTGGCTTTGCTAGATGAGCACCAAAAAAGAACTAATGGTACCCAACAGAATTTTTCCGTGGTTTTACGTCGCGGCCCTACCAGGTATACCAAATATGCCTTCTCTGTGCATTGGACGATAAACAATTCGCGTCTATGATGCGAAATGGCCAGTAATGCGAAGAATTTCCACTTTTTCGAAAAGTAACCCCCCCTTTAGCTGCCAGTTAGACTTTAGCGTCCAGCAACAAGCAACTGGCGTCTGGCGTTTTCTTATTAGCTGCGTGAGCGAATTTTGATTCAAAAAAAGAGAAACGAGATCTTCCCAGGGCACGGTCATTCAGAATTGGTACTAACTAAACTTGCGCACTTCATGAGAAGCGCCGGATTTCGGGTTTAATGAAAGTAATATGCGTCGCTGCCACCGCAAAGAGAAAAGTCTCCTGTGTTTGCACCTTTAGCTGCGTCTTTTGCCGACTCGTCTGGTTCTGTGCTCAAGCCAAGCGCTTTTAAAGGATTACTGAACCATGACTTCGATCCTTTCTCGTTGCCGGTGCCCCCTTTACTTCGTCCACTGCTACTGCTGCTCCTGCTCTTACTCCCGTTGTCTTTACTGCCGCTTCTGCTCCTATTCCCATTGTCCTTACTGCCACTTCTGCTCCGGTTCCCGCTGCTGCTCCCTTCCGCTCGTGCATGTAGCTCTAGCTTAGGGTCAAGACCTGGTGGAGGCACGTCGAACAAGACGCCAGCAGCATTCAGATGCAGCAACTTCTCTCGCAGCAAAAATTTCGAGTCGACTTGGAGCGTGAGCTCATAAGGTCTCTGGGCCAACGCAGGGTCTTTCAAAGGCGGCACACATTTTTGGACAAGGTCAACGTGCCGCTTGTACGCAATCGACCGGTTGATCGCCAACGACTGTTTGATTTGTCGGCCGGGCACCGAAGCGGCGTCTTCGTCGGCTAAGTCGCACTCTTCCAACTGCCGGGTGCGTTTGGCGACGTCAGCGAGCGCAAACAGCGCTGTTGGGTCGTAATCCACAGCGGGGTCTCTCGACAGCCCGAGGCCGCCACCGCCACTGCCACTGCCGCCGCCGCCGCTGTTGTCAGAAGCAGCGCCACTGGCCTTGTTGTTGGCAGCGGCTGCGCGGGACCCCCCGCCTTTCCGCTCGTGGGCGCGCGCTTCTACCATCTCCGGTGCCCACTGCAAGCGGCAGCCCGCAAGTCTCACAATCCGCAGCGATGGAGTGTTGGTGACTAGTTTCGCGACTGCAAGGGCCCCTTCGAGATAGACCGCATTGCCTGAGAGGTTCAAGGATTGGATTTTCTGGACCCTCGCCAGGGTCGAGCAGAGCGCAACGGCCGACTCAGGGCTCAAATTGCACTGGGCCAAATTTACGTGCGCCAAAGCGGTGCCTAAAGCTGGGGGCGGCGGCCTAGGCATCACGCCTGCTTCGCCCGGAAACGGCAAAGGAGTCTGTTCTTCAGCACCATGAGCTCCTAAGCCAGATGCACTCGTTGTTGGCCGCGACTTATCGACGGCTCCTGTTGCTCCTCCTCCTTCTGTCCCTGCTGTACTGCTAGTGCCATCTCGAGCAAGCACCCGCAAGCGCAAGTATTCCACTTCGGATATACCCAAAGGTTGGTTCGCCAAATTCAAAGTGTCGCCGAGGACGTTGGAGTCTAAACTTTCCAACTTTAAACCATTCACCACTTTCAAACTCGTGTGCACTGCGTCGCGCCACGAATGTAGTATTTTGCCAGCTTTGCGGGTCATGCGGCGGCAGCTCATGAAGTCAATCTGTTTAATTTATTTAGGAGGGGTACGAATGTGAACACAGGGTAAATCCACAATATGATGATGCGTATCTTAATGTGAATTTGAAAGAAGACATAAACACAATGCAAAGCCTTCGGCATACTTGCATCAATAGAATTGCACAAAATTGTGCCGCCATAAGAAAAAAAAGGGTCCCTGATTACATTGCCGGTCTACACGAACCTCAGTCAAGCGAAGACAAGTGCCTTGCGTTCGACTGTCTAACGCTGCGAGAAGAAGGTTAGCTCCTTTGTCGCTCAGCCTGCTCCGCGTGAGAGACGAAAGAGAACAGGCAATTGGTGCACAAAAAAATGGCTATAAATAAGAAACAATTGAAAAAAGTCTCACTGGGTTCAGCGCAATTAATTATATTTGGAAACAAACAAAAGACTAGCTTCTCACGAGGGCTAGAAGAGATATATATTTGCCCTATACACAAATGCATCATCATCCGAAGACTCCTACAGCAACTCTCATACATTTCATCTTACCGCGTTTGACGAAGGTTCAGTTTCTTGAGCACCGTGTTCAGCTTGAGGGCTTCTAATAGCTTGGACAGCTCCACGTCATCGATGGCGCAGCGACTCAAGTCCAAACTGACCATGCCCCAGTTGCGCTGCAAAATCCACGCTAAGGCGTCTAAATCATCCCGCTCTAAGGCCTGCAATTAAAAAACAATCATCGAGTAACTAAGTAGGTTAAAATGAGAAAGTGAGGATGAAAGGGACAATTTACAAATACACCTCCCCGACACACTGGCATGCTTTCAATCTTTCTATCCTGTCTTCTTCTTGAAACAAAAAGGAACATTGCATTTAATCCATTCGCGCACACCAACACCTGACGCCTAGTAACGACACGCACCTTGCCCGACAAGTTCAAGCTCGCGTTCTCGTCCAAGTCGTCAATTTGAGGGCCGAACCACTTGTTCTCGAGCTTGGACTTTGCTAGCTTCATGTCTGCATCTTCCTGCGCAACGAACTGCGCCGTGTACCCACTCACTTGCCGCGCGTCGTCGTCAAACACCGACATGGACTGCTCCGCGGTGCGCAACACGAAGTCGTGCTTTTCTTTCGCCCGCTTCTCCGCTGCTTTCCGCTTCTCCGTAGCTGCGTCGACTTCGGCGGTCATGCGCGCCTGGAAACGAAATTAAAATAGAAGACAAAAACAACTGAGCCTCTAGCTACTAGACTGATAGAAAGAGAGAGAGAGTACTCAAGAGGCCTCGCGTTTCATTCACGTTGTGTGTAAGCCTGTGTGCATCGGCAGACCTAAAATACGATCTCACAAACCAGCGTACCTGCCAGTCTGCGTCGCTCTCAAACTTGTTTCGCACTAAGCCCCCCGGGGACCCAGGCTGCCGCGACCTTGCCGACTTGTCAGTCCTCACGCTACCGTCCGCGTTCAAACTGCCTTGGCCGTCATCCTGATCGTCGTTGTCGTTGACGGTGCTCACATCCCCCACCGAGCTGTTGCTTCCACCGAGCCAGTCGATGCTCCCCCCAAGCTCCTGTTGCGCTTGCCGGGCAGCCGCTTTTTCCATGGCCTTTTCTTTGCGGGCCTTGGCGTCGGCTTCCCGCTGCTTGGCCTTCTTGGCTTTCTCCGCCGCCAGGCGTTCGGCTTTCGCAAAAGGGTCTTCGGCTGAGGTGGCATTGACGTCTGCGAACGGGTCGGGCGCATCGTCTTCACCGTCGCCTTGGTCGTAGCTGCCCAGTGACCCGCCTTCAGTGTCGTTCTCGTCCTCTGAATCGGCCGCCACCGACACCTCGTCCAAAAAAGGCTCAAAGTCTTCGCAGGCCACGCGCCACACCGTGCCTTTCACACTCACCCGCAGCAGAGTGCTGGCTTCGCATTCGCGCTCGGAAGGGCGGTGGTGCACCCGAAAACTGATGCGGTGCACGCAGCCCCGCGCTTGAAGCATGGAGCGAGGCACCACGAGCTGGGCCGCCGCGCCGTCGTTTGGAAACGTCTTGTCCACTTCGAGGGCGGCCGCTTCTCCAGCGGCTTCCACCAGGGCGTTGGCTTGTGCCTCGGCGGCTCGCTTTTGCCCAGCGAACAGACCCCCACCGGAGGAGGACGGGGGCGCCAATTGCGCCGCCGCTTCTAGGGCTTCGGCACGAGCGGCTTCTGCGGCGCTTTCCCTCGCGGCTTGCTTGGCTTCCTCTTGCTGAGCGCGCGTGAAGGCGACTAAATTGTCTTCATCCAACGGACCAGGAGTAGCCGCGCCATTTTCGTCGTCGTCTGATTCGCTGTCGCTGGGTGGATGGCCGTCCGGCTGCTCTTCCTTCTCCGATTCAATGATGTCTTCCAAGGTGCAAGTCCAATACGTGTCGCAGTCGTTGAGCACGTGCGGGATCACGAAGAAACGAGGCTGCCAGTGCACGGTGATCGTGACGTCACTGCCGCCGATTTGCTCAGCTTGCAGTCGCACCGCAAGCTTGGGGTAAATGTCGCGGTAAGACACCACATGTTTGTTCGGGAAACTGCTGCGGCGTTTGAGGACGCGGTGAAACAGCGTAGGAGTGGTCATGTTGTGCTGCACTGAGCGAGACTCGAGTAGCCTGAGAAAGCGAATCGCCAGCGGCACCTTTCCGCGCTTCCTTTGGCTGGCTGCGAGGGCCTCGGCTTCTGCAGCGCGAGACGCAAGCTGTGCCTTGGTGGGCTGAGGTGCCTTGAAGGTGTGCGGCCGCGTAGGCGGGAGTGCAGGAGGCAAGACCAGATCATACTTTACCTTCGCAGGATCGGTGAAAGCTAAAAGCTCCTGGGTACTCGGGGGCGGCGGCGGCATGGCATCCATTGTCCTATGTCTTAGCTACTGCGTACTAGCAGTACTAGCTACGTAAAACTATGCAAATAATCCAGTGCTTAGTGATTCTAGCTTACACAGCAGGGAAATCTGCCATAGAGTCACGGCCTGTAGGTTTAGCGCGCAAGACTTGAAGACGACTACTAGGGACTGAGACTCGATCACTCTCTAGTAGCTATCTGCAGCTCTAGCTAGCTAGCTAGAGCGGTTTCGTTAGAGCCATATTGTTTCTACGGTATATACAGGGTAGGGTTGTTCAAGTCGCTTGTTCGTTCAGACGGGACTTGACTTCAAGTGTCAAGTACACCCGAAATGGTACACATGCAAACACGCAACGCGCGCCTTGATTTCCCCTGTTTAAATCGCCTGTAATTCATCTTAAACCTGAGGGTTCAGTTCGTTTCAAAGAAATGGCCCTACTCAGACAGCGGCCTCATTGTAGGCATTTGAATTGTGCCAATCTTCGCTCATCGCCGGTTTCCTCTGACTTGAACTCCGGGCCGTCGGCACTGTCGAGTGAGGCAAGGAGGCTGATGGTGTTCCAAATGAATTTTCGCGCGTCAATGTTTCCCCTTCTTCTTCTTCTCGGGGCGGGGCTTCTCCCGGTGCCATTGCCGCTGCAGCGCTTGCTGCGTCAGCTGTCGCTCGTAGGGCTGTGTCAGCTGCGGCACCAACCACTGCCTGGGGATTGGCAGTGAAGCTGCTAGTAGATGTAATCGATGCCTGAGAGCCGTTTGAGAGCGAAGCGACGGCGCTATGAGCTCGTGTGAACGCATGGGATGCTGCGTGTGGGTCGAGAGCTAGACGGTGAGCGTCGAGCACGGGCGCGAGGGAGAGCCAAATCTTGATAGACATAAGCAACCAAACCATGAAGGGACACAAAGAGATAGACGAAGCAACAAAGAAAGATGGTAACGCAAGATCGGTGAAGACCAGAATGTACTACTAGAACCGGGGACATACACAGAAACAAAAACAATTGGGTGAATTATGAAACAAGCACAAACTCATGATGTACAAGCACACGACGATATTTTCCCGCATACGATGTTTTGTTTTCCTTTGAATGCACGCCAAAAGACCCTGCCTACTCGTGTAGAAAAGTGTTTCGTTTTATTTTTACCGATTGCGTGTCCGCAGCATGCGAGGCACGGCGCTGGCACAAACTTGCGAGGGCCTGACGCACTTGCACTTTCCTGGCACGCGCACTCCGGTCCAGCTCACGGCAGAGCCGCGCGTTGCAATTGTCCACTATTCGCGCGCACTGCACGGCGTGAGCGGCAGCGGCATCCACGGTCATTTTGGCTTCGCTGTACTTCTCCTCCGCTTCCATCAGTTGCTCGAGCAATATCCGCACCTATTTGTTGGTTAACAAGAACAACGACGACGTAAAGATGCAATGATGGCATTCATGCATGCTAAACAATGGTACTACAGCCATGCAAGTCGATTTTGGTTTGAGAACAAGAAATTAGAGCTAAGAAAGAAGAAAAAGGGGTGTGCACGAAATTAGAGCAGCGTTCAAACTATCTACCGTACCTCTGTGAAGTTCGCACTCGAGGCGTTGTCTAAGCTGCTCTCCGCCATCCCTACGCCAGCCGATACTAGGGCTAATTTGGCTTCCACCACTGCCTGTTTCGGTGCTGCCTTTTTGGCGGCCGCTGCGGCCCACACTGTGCGGCTCTGCTGCGCGCGGTGCCTCAACTTGCGCTGCTGCCCCAAGGCTTGTTGTGCTCGTTCTAAGAGGGCCGCCTGTTTTCAAATTGCCATAAGGGACATAACAAAAAAATGACCGGGGAGGAGCAGGAGAGGGCGCGTGCGCAAAAGAAGAGAAATGAAAGTAAAAAACGGAAGAGATGCAGAAAGGAACACGATGATAAAGTAAGCAGGTCGGCCCAGAGCAATATCAAATCTGTAGTTCGCACACATTTTATGGCATAGAACGCCAGCAAAAAGCCTCTACTAATCCCCTCATTACACACAACTTTTCACTGACCTCGTACTCCAGCGGTCGTCGGCTCCGTGCGTCATCGTCTGCAGCTGCAGCCACCACCAATTTCGCCAATGCACTGCACGCTTGACCCATCGCCTAATGAACCATCATAACAAAAATACGCAGGCACAGAAGCGCGCACGTGCACACATACACGCATCAATGGACCATTCAATTCAAGTAAGATTTTAAAAAGGTCTTATAGCACGTAAAACTACAGCAGTACGCTGGCGAAGTCAAACAGTCGGTCACAATCAACGACAGAGCACCGCTATACCCTGCCTTTTCTTTCAAATCTCACTAACTTTCATAGCCCCCTTAAAAAACGCCCCCAAAATCATCGCTCACCCGTAAAGCTTCTGCCGTAACGCCATTGGCCGGTTCCAATTTGTCTTCCTGCTCCGCCAGCTGCCCGTACGCAGCGCTAGATTGGTTCAGCGCTTCTGCCAAGGCGCCTTGCTTGGTCTCGCTAGCAGCCAACGCCTGGGCTGCAGCCGCCAGCTGTGCCTGCAGTGGCGCCAGGGCTTGCAACTCAGCGGCAAACTTGAGGTCTAGCGCACTGGGGTCCGGGGAAGCTCCACCCACGCCGGCTTCGAGAGCAACCAGCTCAGCCTCGGAGGGCTCTCCCTGCCAAATCGAGGCGTCGCTGCTGCTGCTGCCATCATGGTCATCTTCTCCAGCGTCTGGTGCATCGGGAGACAGTAGGGTAGGCCTCAGCAGTGAGTCCTTGGTGGTTAGCGAATCCTTTGAGGGCGACGATGACGATGGTGGAGCTAAGGACGATCTACTCGCACTAGTAGTTGTACTTTGATTCTTATTCTTGGAAGTCGGCTGGCTCCTCTGGTAAGCTAACCAAGCATCCGCTGCACTCAGAGTAGCAAACGCTCGGAGCTGCGGGCTAGCTTGCAACTCAGGGTGCGCTAAACATTCGCTAAGGAATTGCGCCAGCCGTCGTCGCCGATCTTCCACGAACGCCTATCGTGTATTGTTGTGTTTCAGTCCAGATACGAGGGGTTCGAGTGAAACGAAAAAAAGAAATGGCATGCTGTTGAAAAAGAAGCTGTTGTTTCTGCAACGCAAGCAATGAAGTAGAGATTCGCTTGGCACAACAAAGAAAGGAAGGAATCAGTAATAAATTTGATAGAGTGCATAATGAACGCAATGAATGCAACTTAAGAAATTGACTCAGCTTGAAACACGGACCTCGTCGTCGCCAAACAGCTTGCCCGAAAGGGTTGGCGGCAAAGGAGGCCGAATCGCGCCCGGGTAGCTGAACTTTAGAGCACCGTCAAGCCACTGAAAGTCACGAAAGCGGCGATGCACCACCGAGTCGCCTATTGGCCAGTCAGGTCGTGCTGCAGTGGTTCGCAAAGAATAGCGCACGTAGGAACCGCCGAAGCTGCCTTCATCTATGAGCTGTGGGTCAAAAACCTAGGATAGAAGACAACAAGATCTCAAAGACAAACAACTCGAAGAACTCACGAAACTCGACATCTTTCAATCAAATACTATATACTTTTAGGTATCAAAGCAATTATTATATAGAGCAGCTTAGAACTGCGGACCTCAATTGCAGTCATTACGAGGACCAAATGAGCGGTGATAGATGGAGATAGTGGACTCTAGAAAGCTAGGCTTCGACGCATTCCTGTGCTCCTCGACAATATTTAAATATTGTGTTTCGACATGAATACGCTTTACGCCAAGTCGACAAGTCGTAATTTGGGGCTGCACTGCTATGCTAGCCGTCCTCTCTAGCTAGCCTTCTTGTCGCCACCCACCGCTACCGGTCACCATCATCAAAATCATCACACATCATCATATTACTGAATTATTTTCAGGATTTCAAGCGAGCAAGTATATTTCTGATTTTTATGAATTAGGGCGTTGAGACGTTGTCGAGACAATCAACAATCAATCCGTTCAGAGTTTCACAAAAAATGCCAAATGCCGACCTAACTTATTACTGAACATTTGAACATGTCAGAGGGAGTCGAAGATGTGCAGAGAATGCTTATCAAGCAGGTGAAAGCCAAGAAATTGCTGGAATAGCCTACTTTATCAGCCATCGATGTCTAACTTTTGCATTTTTCATTGTTGTTGAAGGTAATAGAAATAGCGTGTGTAACGGAGCGTTGGGCCCGACTAGCGCTTGAATCATCGACGCCACGATGGGATCTTTCTGCAGCTGTGACCATGGTCGTAAGTTCAGATTTTGCCCGGCAGAATGGCCCTGGTGCTTCCTCTACTTCTGCCACTGCACCTCATCAAAGTAGCAATGGTGGCAGCGGGGACATTCACACCGGTGGTCACGGGAGCGACACCCATGGCGGCCCTCCGAGCGAATTCGAGATCAGAGATTCTAGAACTGGACATGATCGCAACTCGTCTAATAATCCTCCACAATCACCCTCTTTAGACAATGCTCTGAGCGCCATCGACCGAGCCATTGCTGCCTCCCTGGGATCAGGCCTCACGACAGCTGAGGAAGACCTTCGAGTGTGCGGTCTGGTGGAAGCCACTGGCCTCCCACCGGCAGTAGCTCGCGAAGCTCTACAAATGAACGAATGGTCCATAGCTAGAGCCGCCAACCATTACATTCCTGAAATGCTGTACATTAGTCCAGAGCAGCAGCGGCGGCAGGCAGCAGCGGCAGCAGCCGAAGCACGAGCTCGCATCGCAGCGGAGGAGAAGCAAGCTGTGGATGAGTTGAAGAGACAAACCGAGGTCCGAGCTGCAGAAAAAGGCGCAAGAGCGGAGGAGGCGCGCCGTACTCATGCCAACGAAGTAGCAGCTTTGCAGGAGGAATTAGCACGAGCGCGGCTGGCAGCAGAAGAAGAGAAGCGACAATGGGCTCTTGAGGAAGCTGCAGCAGAAGAGTTAGCGGCTTCGGAAAATGCTGCGCTGGAAGCTGCCGCAACCCAAGCTATTGCTGCAGTTGAGCTGGCTCAGAATCCATACAGCTCAAGCCACGCCCAGCAGCAGCGAGGTGCGCAGGAAAGAGACGAAGCAGTAGTCTCGTCAGAAGTCGTTGCAGCTGACGCAGCAGCACTCTCGATGGAGCGCCGGCAGCGTGAGATTGAAGCTCGTAGAGCACAACAAGAAGCAGCAGCGGCTGCAGCTGCTTTAAAAGATGAAGAAGCTAGAGCCTTACAAGCACAGCACCTAGCGCGCTTAAGAATAGCCGTGTGGATTAGAAAACGCTGGCTCAAGCGTCAATTTACGAAGGCTGCGGCGGCGGCTGCTGCAGAGGCAGCGCGTATTAGAGCACTAGAGGAAGAGGCAGCTGCTGAGGCAGCTCGTGTCAAAGCACTAGAGGAAGAGGCAGCTGCTGAGGCAGCTCGTTTCAAAGCACTAGAGAAAGAGGCAGCTATCGAGGCAGCTCGTATAAAAGCTTTAGAGGAAGAGGCAGCAGCTGAGGCAGCTCGTGTCAAAGCATTAGAGGAAGAGGCAGCCGCAGAGGCAGCCCGTGTCAAAGCACTAGAGGAAGAGGCAGCAGCAGAGGCAGCTCGTGTGAAAGAAATAGAGGAAGAGGCAGCTACAGAGGCAGCCCGTGTCAAAGCAGTGGCCGAAGAAGCCGTTGCAATTGCTGTGGCGGAAGCTGCTGCAGTCGAAGCTGCATGCACTTTACAGCGACTCGCAAAACGACGCCACGCATGTTCATTGGTGGCCCAACGGCGGCTGGCGTCTCACGCGGTGGGCGCTGCTGCTCGAAGAGCGTTAGCGAGGCGCCAGTGTGCAGCACTGCGTTGGGCTAAAGAACAGGAACGAGCTGATGAAGAGAGCGCGCAGTCTCATGAAGGAGTTTCAACAGCAGAGGCAGCAGCTGAGGCCTCGAATCGAGACGAAAAAGAAAGAGAGCCTGAGCCTGACCTTGTTGGTTGCGGCGGTGCATTGCGCACTTCAAGTGCGGGGAATGATGCGCACATGAGTGCGAGTGCTGTGGAGGAAGCGATTGGTGCAGCCCCGAGTGGTGGTGGCACGTCTACCACGGAAGAAGACGAACGATTGCGTGAAGAATCTAAGTGTGCGATGGAAGCTGAACGAAAGCGAAATTATGACATGCCTTGCATCAATGCAACGACTATGCTTCACGAGTTTATACGGTACCAAACAAACACATCGACAGAAATAGCAGCGCCAGCGCCGCCCAGGTCGATGCCACCTGCTGAGTCGCAAGAAGAAGCACGGTTGTTGCTCGAAGCTGCAGCTGCTCACCGAGCGCGCGCAGACGCACAAGCCGCTGCTAGGAAGCAACAAGAATCCTCTGCACAGGGTAGCAGCAGTAGCAGCAGCAAGTGGTCTCGCGCTCAGGTGCTGGCCAAGGCAGAACTAGAGCGCCAGCGTACTCAGCACTCGGGTTTTGGTGCAGCTGGCGAACGAAAGAAGCCTGCCGCGGCGCGCAAAGTGGTCAACGGCGTGGAGTACGAGCGCGTGGGCGGTGGCTGGGCGCCCCTGCACGCGAGCAGCGGGCTCTGGCAGCCGCGGGATGCTCTGCGCATGGAAAAGCGGCGGCAGCAGGAAGAAGTAGAAGCACTGAAATTGTCGGGGCATAAGGATCCGCTGCAGTTGCTGCCTCTACCGATATCACAATCGCATTCAAAGGGCAACAATAGCACATGTGGTCCTCCTAGGATCCAGGGACACGGTGGGTCAGTGAAGAACATGATCAGCGGCAGTCAATCTTTACGTCGGCATAGTGATACAAAGCCAAATCATTCTGGGGAAGGTGCTTCCACTACAAGTGTGTATCGTTCAGTTACGCCGCCGGTGAACGCTGCATGTGCGGCTTCAGCAACAGCGAGAAGTGCAGCAGCCGATAGTGGCTACAGTGCTTCAGTCACGCAAGGGTTTCTGCCGCCGCTTGGCCTGCCGCCAGGTCGAGTTCCAATCAAAGCGAAGACAAGAGAGTGCACTTAGAGGACAGCAACACCGTTCTTGACAAAGGCCCTCAAGGGCTTGAATTAGATGGCTAATAAGTAGAAATAAAAAGCAATGCTGCTTAATTACGCAATCGTTCCGAACATTTCCCTTCCTATTGGGAGCTAGGCGAATAGGCCGATAGAAAATATATATGGGCCCTATACGTGAAAATAAGAGTCGCATAATACAATGACAAAGACGTGAGAGTTGCGATTCGCTTACGACTTCCTCCAAATTGACATCCGATGAACTGGGGCTAGCCCCCCTTTGCCCCTTGGTGCTCTATGTTTTATGCAGGCAAGCGAAATGGGTACTTCGATAGCACTCTCGAAGCAACCTAGCATTCAAAATATAAAAACTCAGTAAAGTTCTATCGCAGCAAAGCAGGTGGTTGCGCCGAGTGCGGACAGTGCGGCTATTTCGGTGAAATGGGAAGCAAAAAACAAGGGAAATGATGTCTGTACTTACGTACTGTTACAATAAGCTATGTATGATGCATGTGATTCGTGATTTAACATCTAGATTACTCTTACGTGCGAATGTGAATGTATACTTCTTTTGCTGTCTCTACCCTAGTCTATTAGTTACTAGAAATCCAGTGTCCCCCAAGTGAGGAGGAGAAGGGGGCTGGAAATGGCTCAGAAAGAGCTAAGTTCTCGTGGTGAATTGATTGGAGATTAATACCAGATATACAAAAACAAGGGTTCAGACTCGGGCTAACCTCCTATCCGAGTTCGTGGGGGGTTTCACCCTCATTCCGATCCTGAAATAAATCAGAAGCCAAAAAATAGAAATGTAAGATACCTATACATCGTGGTCGTTGCAACAGTCAGCAGGTTGTCAGTAAATGACGCCCTCAAGAAGTGTAATCATTGAGTCAACCTTGCATACACCGGCTTACCTCTTCTTCTGAGTGCTTCTCAAACAGCCAGTTAATCACTGGTTGCGTTAGAGATGTGTTGCGCCGCGTTGGCACAGGCTGTTCTTGATTCAGCCTTGATCCGTGTAATATGTCACTTATCTTGAATAAGGTATCCTGCCATTGTGTAAACGAACGCAAAGCAGGATGTATGTTTAACATCATGCAACCACACTGTAACTGGCGTATCAAACATGAAGGCAGATAACGAGTAGTACAGCACACGCAATCACAATAGAATGATATTTGCGACAGTCATCGGGTGCACTTCAGAGCGAATATACCGCCCGTTGCAGCATGAACATTGACTATCCCTCGAGAAAGTACTTACATATTATTCCGGCATTATTTGTGATTTTCTTCTACTTAAACGGCCAATAAAGCACCGTTTGCGTTAGAGATGTGTTGCGCCGCGTTGGCACAGGCTGTTCTTGTTTCAGCCTCAGCCCGTGAAATATGTCACTTATCCTTGATAAGGTATCCTGCAATAGCCCAAATGAGCGCAAAACCAAAAACAAAAGCAAGTTGGAGCGTCAAGTTCAGGTCGCAACCAACTTCACAACAGATGTTTCGAAGATAATGCGCGCATAATTATTACAACATTTATCAGGTGCGCAATAGAACAAGATACACTGCCAGGTGCTACATTGAGATTGACTCGACTTTCGAGAAAGTACTTACATATTATTTCGGCTTTCTTTTTAATTAATTTTATACTGCTTCTCCAACGGCCAATAAAGCGCCGGTTGCGCAATCGGAGCATTGCGCCATGTCAGCACAGCCTGTATCCGTTTCAGCCTCGGTCAATTTTATTTTAAATTGTAACTTAAGAGATTTATCCTGCAAATGCCCAAACGAGCGCATGATCGAGAAGCAAAGCATGTTAAGCATCATCAAGTTCACATCGCAACTAAATTCTTTACAAGTATTTTAAAAGATGAAGGCAGAAAGACAAGTCGAAGAGCTCACGCAATGCTCAAACGTATGATAGTTGACACCGTCACCAGGAGCATGTTACTGCACTGCTCAGCACAGCCCTTGACCCAACCCGTTTTAAAAAACAACAACAAATACTACTACTAGCAGTACATACTACGTCGGCGTACCTTTTAAATATATTTTTCTTCATTTCGTCGAGTTGAGTTGGTCGTGCACCCTTTCTCCTCGTCCTTGACGGCCTTATGTGCCCTGCTCTGCGAGCCAGCACCGCCGTGAAGGGCAGATTCGAGCCATGAATCTACCCAGTTTGGTCCGGCAATCGTTGGTTCAAGTTCAGATTGGCCTAAAGCTTGCGCGCTTTGCGCGGACGGGGGCTTTCAATTTCCTCTTCGCCAACAGTTATAGGAGTAAGAGTTGAAACTGGGCTGCTACTTCCATCTGCGCGCCCAAGTCCAGCATTGCCAATTGGAACGAAGCTCCCGCCTCCCTCTGCGCCTTCGCTTTTGCGGATTCGGTAGTAACAGCGCGCTTGAATGCGCTTATCCGTTCTGTCCTTAGAGCTTCCTTTGTAAACGACGTTCGAGTTCTTGAACTGGATCGGTCTGCCACCAAAGTGCATCGTCAAGGGGCGAGCTGCTTCTTCAATGGAAATTACGGCGCCAGTTGGCGCGACGACAGCGAGGCCCAGAGTGAAATCTGAATCCCATTCAGCCTTGGTACCATCCTTGTAGAACACCTCATACAGCGTCGTTTTAATTTCCCTTTCAAATAGAAATATCCCAAGGGTTGAAGCGAGTTGATAGTCGTTGAGCCCATCTGGAAGCGCATCACGGAATGATTGACATCAAACGTGAGATAAGGACACGGGGATAAAGGGCCATAACAAGGGCGCACGACTCACCATTGTATTTTTGTGAGATCCACAAGTCCTCGCTCGCTACCGCGTCCATAAGTTTGGTATGATTCAGAATGCGCTTACAGATATTGTTAATTTCCTTAGTAAATTTAGTGTGGCTTTGGACTGTTTCGATCAAAACTTTAAGTTCCTCCAGAGAATTCTCTGCCGGTTCACTGTGGTCGACCGTAGCCACTCCCACGCCCACTGCCACCGAAGCAGCAGCGGCAGCAGCGTCCGTCTCAACAAATCTCTCGTCCCCATGCGGAATGCCAAGAAGCCTTGGATTTTTAATAATACTTGCTTTCAAGTTTTCTGCCAGTATAGTGTCTACTGTGGCCTCTTTCACGCACATTTCCATCGCAGCGTGAGCGTCTGTCTCGCAAGTGGCGTAGCCATAACCAGGGAAACCAAAAGGAGAGCCATTCAAAATCCAAGAACTCCCATATAAGTCCATGCTATCCCCTAACTGAGGCCAGCTGCTCGACATGAGATTGCAGTGATCTACAACGAATGATGCCTCAAAGCGAGGCCCAATACAATCGCCCATTCCAGCTACACAGCACAGAGCAGAGAACAGAGAACCGGAGTGTCTAAACACCGCCAACTTCACACTTCACACCTGCTGGAGAGTGTTCATCACTCCACGCCGTTCGTAAAACTACGCATTAATGCACGTGCCACTTTGGACTTTAGACCACTCCCCATCGTTCGTAAATCTACGCACGTAACAAGGCGATTAGTCTACCTGGTGCTGCACTTGTAATAAACTATCACTAAGCACACTAAATCAGGCAAGTATGGATATTTGGGGGGAATGTATGCATGTTGGAAGCTTGCTCCCTGCCTCGAGACTCGAGGCTGGGGCGTGAACCCCCCTCCCGAAGGGCACACAAAAGATTTTAAAATTTGAAGGGAAGTGAGCCAGCGGAGCAACCGAAGTAGGGCACCTCCTTGCTCAGGAGCAAGAGCTTCAGGACTCGCGAAACAGGTTATGAGATCATGAGATAGCTCGGTGGCTGTGGCGCTGTGGCAGAACTCCCTACGATTTCTGGCAGTCCCAATTCCTGAAATTCTCTCCCATTGCAGTTGGGAGTGGAAGTATATGTAGTAAGTTTTCTTTCACTTTCCGTCTTTCTCACTTCGCCACGTCTTGGCTCGGCGCCTAACTCGGATCCCAGCTCCTCGCTGGCACAGCTGCCTTACGCGGCCCGCGCCACTTCTTCAGCTGTGCGGTTGAGGTTGTCGCTCCGCACCTCGCCGCTTGTTGGCATAGTGCACTTTGGCGCGCTCAGTAACAAAATCAGGTACATGCCCGAGTGAGGGTTTTGGAAAGATGAGTTATTATCTCTTCTCATGTAATTCATTTTATGAGACAGGCCCTGAATGGCCAGAATTAGAAGGCTAACACGAAGAGATGAAAAGCAAAGCAGCGCGAACTAAATCTAAGGATCTAATCAGGCGCACGTGCCCGAGTGGCCATGGAAGTGATAGTTCGCTTATACTTCCTCTAATTCCGTTTTTGCATTCTATTTTTTAATTCAGCCCCTCGGGGCCGCTGTCAGAAGATTCAGGGATACCACACGCTTTGTCCTGCATTTATGGGTCTTTATAATTTATAACAAGAAGCTGTTTTGCTTTGCAAATAAACCCGGAGGTCCGGAGGTAAGACTAAGGGCCTGGTCTAATTTCCGGTCACTTGGTGCCTGTGTCTAACAATCAGACCCGAGGGTTAGACTAAGGGCCTGGCAGTAACAGAGAAAGGCAGCTATCCTTAAGGCCAAGGACGGATTATTTCGCATTTCAAGAACCCACTGACAATAACATGCAGAAGGGAAAGTAAAAGCGAAAATTATGACATAGGCCTGAAGACTAACGGTTGAAATTCTAGAACTAAAATGAATCAACTAATGAAGAAATAAGTGTGCTAATGCGCTTAAGGCCGAGTGATCATTCCCCCCCTCTCAAGTGGGAGCTGTTCATGAAATAGTTTCGAAACTAGACTCAAGTTATTTCTGCGTCTGTTTCTGTATTGAAGAGAGCACGCCGTTGTTTAGTCTCATGGGCACGCTCCGCTAAGAACCCCTGCTTCTCCTTTTCATACCATATCTGTCACTTCAATTTCAATTTTTCAATGGTCAATGGCTACATTAATCACGTTTTTTCGGACACCGGTGTGTGATAATCGCCAAGAGAACAAAAAGACACCAGATCAAAAAGAAAACCTCAAAAACTTATTTCTCAAGGACACCCCAATAAATTTACTAAAATTTCAATTGGATTTGTGTTGTTCCTTGTCCAAGTTCGACTTTATACTTTATTCATTAGTCCCCACCGAATCCTTTTCTCGCTTTCTTCATGCCAGTGCGTTCTCGATCCAACTATGTCAGCGCCCGAATTATCACAGCCAAATAATTGAACATTTGCGAAATATGATCAAGTGAATAACCTATTATGCGGGGAAAAACGAATCGGCGAGTAGCAATATCTCTTAAGTCTGTACCATTTTGGAATGAAGTTACCGGCTTGCCATATCACCGCTTTCCGAGCTTATTCTTAGTGCAAATAACCTCAGCTGAGTAAATTACTTGGAAGACTTGATGACTTTCAACATGTTTTTGTGCGTTGAAAGAAGCGCTGAAAAGAATGCACACCCAATGAAGACACCTTCGTGGGCAAAGTACAGCTCGCAGTCGAAGAGAGCTTTACCGATATCAGACACAAACTTAATCAGTTCCAACCTCACTAGAGCGAGTTTGCGCCGCTGCGCGACAAGTCCGGATTTGGAAGCGCTAGCATTCTTTGCTAAGTGGTAAACTTGGCTCTCTTTTCGGGCTCGAACAGCGGTGACAGCGATCTCGACTAGTGCTAACACAAGTTGGCAGTACTCCGCGAAGAGGAGAAATTCCGTACTTAGAGTGCCACTCTTCAAGAAGCCCATACGCTCGAGTGAACAAATATCTTCGGCCCAGTCGGCACCAAAGTTGGCAACAATGCGCAGGTACAAGGCTAGCGTCAGGACTGCGCTCTTTTGTTCTCTGGCTTCCGACAGGTCTTCAAAATGCTTGATCCAGCGGCAAAATTTGAAGAATCGACGGGCAATGCTTGTAGTCTTAGAAAGCGACTTGAGAGTTGAGCTAGTTTCTTTCGGTAAATATCCGGTGTATGAAGCTCCACGCAAAACATACTGCAAAATTTTCAGCCCTTTTTCACGCACCTGAGCACTGTTCGCAAATTTATTCATCGTGGAGAGGTCCAGTGAAGTGTCGGTTAATGGAATGCGCAGACCCGACGACGGCCGCTCATATAACTCCTTCAACACTTCTTTAACATTGTCTATACCAAGGAGGATTAAAGCTGTGGTAGCAAGGCCAGTCACTAACAGAAGCCAGGTTGGAATTGATAAAGCGATTTCTGCAGAGGGTGGTATGAGAACCGAGCGCACGATTAGACCAAGAAGTAATACGAGCGCAGCTCCAGTGAAATCAGTGGCAGGCAAGCTCTGCTTCTCTTTCACCTTATGGTCTGCACAGGATGGAACTGCACTAGATGATGGAAAGGGAGGCGGTGTGCCGGGCGGTGAAGAGGGCTCATCTTCGCTTCGATTGATGTCCACGAGTTCTTGCTGAATGTTTTCTAACTCGTTGAGGCCAGCTCCAACGGTTAAGTTCGATCGCATCATTACTTCGTCAACTGACCTTCCCTCGGATGAAAGCCTTTGAGATACTCGAAGCGTGCCACCTGTGGAGCACCTATCATCAATGGGCGGACCTGGGGCTTGCACTGCCGCGGTATTTGTAGATGGTGGCTCCGCAAGAGGTGTGTGCTGCTGCGACATCGTATTTGCGCCGCCCAGGATATTCGCTAGCTACTATGAAGTTAAGATGATGTTCGTGTTGGTTGTCTGCCTTTGCGCTAGAGAGTGTATCACGGTATCACGCCTCGAGAGCCAAGTGCATTTTCTTACAAAAAATTATGACGTCAAATTATTTCTTTCCCCTAATATAAAATATGGGAAAACCAAAGAAATTCGAAGAGCACCTCACTACGTGTGCTCTAAGAAATAATTACTATTATGCACTACTGTATGCACTGTTTGCTATTTGTAACACAATCACAATCACACAAACACAAACACGAACACAGACGATTTGTTCTCCGTGTTCAACAAACATCGCACTCGAGAATTGGACTACTGGCATGTGGCATCATGTCATCGCTTTGCATTGGCAATTCCCCCTTTTTGTATATGAATCAGCGCTAGTAGGGAGACCGAGCTAGCTTAAGAGCCAAGCTCTTTATCGCGCCACGGGCCTCAAAGGGCCGAAATCATGGGGATAAATACAATTGAGGGCAAAAACAAACGCCTGCGATTAAGACCAGTCGACATTTCCCTGAGCGCCACCGGCGGAAAAAGTGGACTCTACCCCTTCTTCCGGGGACCAAGGCTTGTCCAAGCCCATTTCTTTCAGCCTTCGCTCCTGGTAAAACTCCTTCTGCTTCACCAACTCCGCGTCGCGTGCCCACCAGCCTAAGGTCGCCAACAAAGCTTCGCGCTCGCCGCTGGCTACCGCTTCTGCCAACAGAGCTGGTGTTGTTGCAGCCTGGGAGCTATCTGCTTGAGAAGCAGCAGCAGCAGCAGCAGCAGCAGCTTCTTTGCGCTTCGGTGCAGAGGCCTCAATACTTTCCAAGGCTTGTTTGGCCCGGCTTGAGACCAGAGCCCCCACTGCGAGTTCGTTGGTTTCCGAGACGGGCAAAGCCACGAAGTCCATGAGCTCGTTGCGGAACACCGGCTCGAGCAAGAACAAGTCCGCGCCGTCCAACACCATCAGCCGCAAGAACTGCACCTGTACGAGGTGGTTTGTGCACAGAGAGAGAAAGAGAGACGGACAGCAAGATACGCAGGGCAATGTATTGGGGTGAAAGGGTCGCAGATCCATAAGAACTCATCAACATGCACTTTTTTAAAAAAAGCCTCCAGTCTCTGGCAAATTCGGAAAGCATGTGACGCTCACACGAACAAACCAAAGTCTACACTCTGCCCCGACAATGAGTGCACGAGGACAATAGAGCAATAGGATTTTCAAGGCTTCTTGTGCCAGGCAGAGAGAATGTCGCGCGTACCATGGCAGGATCAGGCAAGCCGCCGCCGCTGGAAGCCACGGTGAAAGAGGCAGTAGAGTCGAGGCCAGACTGCTCTAAGACGTCAATCTAAGCCCACCACGAGTTTTCAAAATGAAGAGGAAGCAACAGAGACATGCAAGCGTTGATTCGAAAGGAGGAAACGTTCATATAAGATTAGCAAAGCGGCACTGGTGTAAGCATAGGCCCATGTTGTAACGAAAAGTAACTCCGTCGAAACGATTTGACCGTTCACATTACTCTCCCATTCCATTCTCTCATTTGAAGCATTCGCATCTGATTATTGCCCTATTTTTCATTTGTTGTCCTAACATGTGAACACTCAAACCTTGTCGTCGGCACACTTGACGCTGCTCAATTTGCCACCCCCACTGCTCAAGTCACCTTCTAAGCTGAACACCAATTCGGCGAGCGCCCCCGAGGATGCAATATTGCCCTGCGGCACAAAGCCATGCTCTTCCAAGTATTCAGCGGCGGGACGCACCTTCGTGTGTATTTCAAAGCAGAACACGCATCAACAGAACAATTCAGATTGAAGCACAGAATACGTTCAAAGCGTACTCCAAAAAAAGCAACAACGCGGGAGGATTGTGCAAAGGCAAAATTAAAATAGTTTATAATGCTGTTTCAGTGATTAAACTCGGGTGCTTTCAGAAGAATAGTGATGGTCAGCATAACCTTCGAACCACAAATTAAGAGTTCTATCAGCATTGAGCGAGCATGCCAAGACACACTCTTACCCCGTACGAGCAGCACACCTCTTCCCCGGCGGCGTAGGACTGGTCCACCGTTAAAGTCACAGCTCTTCCGTCTCTGCCGCCTGCAGCGATCGACGCGATGGACCCGGCCACCAATCCGGAAAATCCCCCTGTAGCAGCGCTGTTGGACCCGGGCTCGGCCTTTGCAAGCGAGAGCGTGAGGGAAACGAGAGAGGGGAGACGAGCAAGAGAAGTGAGACAGGAGCAAAACAAGAGGAGCAAGAGCAGAGAGATCCTTTGGAAAGAATTCGTGGAGGACCACAGAGAGGAAGCCAAAGAGACCTTGAAGACTACACGATCATTATCTACATTCTACGATGGCGAAAATTGAGCACCTTCGTGCCCGCATCGTGGTTGCAAAAATCCAGCAAGGGGACTAGTCGAGTGGCTCCTGCGATGAAAAACGAACGGCTCAGAGCTACTCCAAGCGCCCACCTGGAGAATTAAGAGTCGTAAACAAGCAGCTAGAGTGAATTCGTCGTTTAACAATCTGCAAAGTTTGAATCCACTCATTTAGTTCAGTATAAAGACAGTTAACGCACCGCCATGTGTCCGCATTGAAATGTTCTTCAGGAAATTTGGTTCGGTCTTTGGACCAAAAGTTGTCGTTGAGCTCTTCGAAGTCTTCGTCCGCCTACAAGTGAAAGAACCGATGTCACCAGGTTATAATGCACTGATCAACATCTAGATTTCATTTCCTCGGGGATACTTAATCCAGTCTTATCGCAAATCAGTGAGGAAAACGCATCCGTATCTCTTTGCGTTCAACCAAAAACAAATCCTTCCCCTTTCGCACCCCCACCTCAAGGTTGAGTTCCGCTATGGGACGAGTCGAGCAGCCTTCTAGTACCGCTAAATCTTCTTTGCGCCAATAAAGCGGCAACGCGAGGGCGCCGGGGCTGCCTGCTTCGGGCAACAAAGCAATCCAAGGAGCCCATTGGCTCTCGTCGCCGCGAGAGCGCTCCGCCTGAGCGGACGCAGAGACAGAAGTTACAAACTAGACCGGCAGGCAGAGGCGTAGACTCCGGATATGTTGATGATACTCCGAAATCTCGCTTGTTGCATAAATAGACATTCAAGTGAAATTAGCTCCTAAGTATGGGTTGTGCAGTCAGTTTAAAGCCGGTCGTATGCGAATGATAACAAAAAGTAACAAAGCTATTGACGATACGGCTAAAAACTGCGAGACAGTGAAACAAACGAGCATAAACTGAAAATTGACTAGCTTACGAGAAGCTGGAGCGCTATCAAGCCTGCCGCGCCGGTGTAGCCATCAAAGGCTTTCGCCGAAGCACCTACGAGGGCGTCATTACGAGCCCCGTCTGCAGAGAAGCACAGCGAAAAGGGCACCAAGCACACTACATCCCCGTTTTCAATAGCTGACACTGCGCGTAATCCAAGACCACCGCCATGAACTGAATCAGCGACGCTCAACGCCACGTCCTTGGCTTTAACACCGCTTTTCGAGAGCCAGGCATTGAAGGCAGCCTCTTTGTCAGCAGTTAAGCGCTCGTCGGCCGATAAAGAGGAAGCACTAGCCTGAGCTCTAATTGAGCAACCAATTTATAACAAGGCACCATAATTAAACAAACTACAGAAAAAAGTGGACGGGCCATGGTGTCAAGTAGAAAGTGAATCTAGAAACTCTTGACGATGAATCCTAGCTAGAAGACCCTAATTTGGATGTCCTTCAACAAACTTTCTCATGAGAGCTATAGACAATCTCCGAACCTACCTAAAATGCCTGGATCTACCCAGAACTCGTCCATGCGAATGATGTATGTTGAAAGCGGCTGAAGGTGCGAAGCATAAAAGCCCTAGGATCCCACGAAAATGCGCGGGCGCCATTGTTTCGTGTGCTGCGCACGGCGTACTTACTGATCAACATTGATCATTGAAGGTACACCCCCACAACCCCCTGTAAGCCAAATTGTGCGTGCGTTTTTTTTTATTCTGTAGTAGTGGATGGATGATGAAGGAACCAACGAAGGAAAGGGGCAGATGTAACGGTCGAAGTATTAGACTTCTAGCTACTAGTCTCCGGCAAAACCTGTTGACGATTCACACATAAAAGTGGGTCAAGATTGCAGTAGTTTTCAGCTCGCAAGTTTGATCTAGTATTCGTTGGGTCAATTGTTGTCCCAGTCCTGCTTTGCGATGTCCTTGAAAGAGGCTTACCCGCAGTTCGCGCAACAGTGGCATCCGAAGCTTAACCAAGGGCGCAGCTCAAAGGATGTTTTGGCGTCATCAAAGCTGATGTACTTTTGGAAGTGCAGAAAAGGCCCTGATCATGAGGTAAATACCCTAGCTCCTAGGCTAGTTCAATCAATTTGCATCCCGCAACCTGCGATGGATTCTTGTTCCTTTTTTAAAATAAGATCCCGAGGGGATTCGAACCTGACCGCCAATGCTACGAATGATGTTTGTCGTTGGTTCCCAGTGGTCCTCCACGATCGCCGAACGCGTCGAGCGTGGCGTTGCGTGGTGTCCGTGCTGTGCCGGTTTGAAAGCTTCGATCACCAATTCACTTTCCACCATCTGCCCAGAGCTAGCAGCCCAATGGTGCCCGAACCTCAACGCAGGTACATAGGTCTCTTTCTGCTCGATAATTCAATTTGACACCACCTTCCTATCACTAGAATTAGCGTGCCTTCATCGGTGTGCGCGTATGCTTTTTTGTGTTTTACTGTTACCCCATCCCTTCCGTTCAACGAAAAAGGCAAATTTGCGGGGCCAGAACACGTGCTAGCATCATCGAGCGCAGTAGTGTGGTGGCGCTGCCCTGTCGCACCAGACCACGTGTGGGCCTCCTCAGTTGCGAGCCGCGTGGAAGCATATCAACTGCACAAGAAGAAGCGCGCGCATGGCGAGAGAGGTGCCATCACAACAGGTGAGCCGCGCACCACTCGGGCCATTAAAGGTCGGCTTGAAGGGCTCCTCAGATCGCCACCAGCGAAAGGCTCCTGCCAAAGCTCAGATCCAGGCGCACATCTCCCCGGGGCAACATCAGTGATAATGAGCCCTCTGGCGAAAGGCAAGGAAAACAATCAAACGGTGGTTGTAGTGCCAATATCACCACTGCCCCCAACTACGGAGTCGGCCATGGTGGATTCAAATTGCGCAGCATCTATCTGGGGCTGCCCGTGCTGCGCAGGAAAGCAAGTGAGTGTTACCAACAGTCTGGTAGCTTTAGCACCTAGAGTAGCTCGCCTCTGGCACCCCACTGCTAACCGTGCATGCGTTGGAAGTGGTAGCAGTCGCGGCAGCACTACGAGTGGCAGTGATACTTCAGGCAGCAGTATGACACGAGGCCAAGGAGCAAAGGCAGCAACGCCTCCAGCAGTGCGGGCGCGGGAGGTCATGGCGGAATCACTTGCATCGTGCGTGCTGCGGTGCTGCCCAAACTCCAAAGGCCACGCTCGATCGTTTCCGTCCGTGCGACAAGCATGCGCTGAAGCTGCCACTGCCGAGGCTGCTGCTAATAGGTATGGCTCCGAGGCTAAGTCTATGTGTTGGTGGCAGTGCCAACCATGCGCCGAAGAAGCAGCCTCCTTTGTGATGGATCTCGTAGTGAATGCCGCAACGCGCGACCCAGACGAGGACGCAAATCATTCAGACGAAGAGGAAGAGTCAGAGACCGAAGTAGAAAGCTCCGAGGAGGAAAGTGAAAAAGCAGACAACGATGATGCAGACGATAGAGAAGTCGAGCAAACGACGGCAGTGCTTTCCGAGGCAACTACTTCTTCAAGTTCTCTAGTTGCCTCAGCTAAGCCAATAGCAGTAGCCGGAGCGCGTACAGGGCCAGGCTGGTGGGTGACCGACATGCGTGGGCGCGTGCACCAGCAGCTCAAGAAAACCTTCACGCCCGCTTCTCAAGTGGAGGCAGACGCCACACCAGTGACGAATGGGCCAGTGGATCTACCTGCAGCAGTAGCACCTACTCAAGACGAGACTAGCAGTAAGGCAACGAAGTCACAGGCGTGTGTGTTGTCTTGATTTTTGTTTGCACTTAAGCGTTTTCTTCATCTTCTTTAGCTAACGGGATGTTCCCTAGAGGAGAGCGTAGACCGCCCTGTGCTCACGCCCCATTTCCCATTTGCCATTCCCCACACGGTCCACACGCCGCTATTATACAGCAAATTTCAAGTAGGCGAGAAGCACGAATCGCGAATCCCGTACTTGGTAAGTTTTAATACTACATACTACATACTGCTACCTGTTAACTGTTAATTCGCCGATTTCGCCACAAAGAAATCCGGTGTGCATGTGATAGATCTAGACACAAAGAGGTCTGAAAGAGCAATAATGCCAAATCGCGGGAAGGTCAATGCCCCCATTGAAGGCGTTGCTTCTCAGAAAGGGAAACAGGACTTGGATGGCTCTACGAAACCAGGCGGCGGCACCGGATCTACGCCCTTCATCCGCTCGATGAGCACCGTCTTCCACAAGCTAATCACCGGCAACATTTCGCTGCGGTCAATTGAGCCGTCGCTCACCGCGTGCACAGGGCCTTTGTCGGGGGTCTCGGCTTCCTTTGCGTCAAAGCTCTTGGTTCGGGTTTTCAGGTTGTGCGTGCCCACGCCCACGTCGCACTTCTTCAACACGAAGTCGATGTCGTTGTCCGACGGCGTTTGACCGCTCGTCGCGCTCGCCATGCGCGTCATGAGCACTGAAAGCTCTGCTCGCCCGATATGCCTGCCAATAAGCAGAGTATGGGCTGTGAAGTCAGTGGATTGACACAAAGAAAAATGGTGCTCAGGACTGCAATTAGTATTGCCCATGAAGACTACGAACAATTGATTATCAAAAAGATTACGAACTACGAAGAAGTATTCAACCACATACCCGCTACCGTCTGCGTCAAATTCTGCAAAAGTTTTGTCGATGTAAATTTGCTGGTCGAGGTAACCACGAATTTTGACGAAGGCCTCTGGTAGGTCATCGTGTTTGATGCCATCCTAAGGTACGCAAATAGATGGTTAAACACCAAACGCGAGATATACACATCCAACAAGATTTTTTAGAATCACTAGAGATGACCGCATAATGTATTCCTGTCTTGTTTGTATCGCTGCAGGCCTTACCTTTGGAACTTTCGCGACAGCCTCTGACAAAGCCGTCTCCGATGGTGGAGTCTTTGAAGTTCGTCGAAGCAACTCTTTGATTTCGCTCGGATCCAAGTCACCATCATTATCTTTGTCGAATTCCTTACAGAATTTATTGATGATCTCGACGGCTTCAACCTGCTTCTCTTTAAGCTGTTGATCCATTTTCATCCTTTGCATTGTGCGCCTCTTCTCAAGTTCTTTTACGGCAGCTTTGGCAGCCTTAGCAGTTGCTGCGCTAGAGCTGGGCATTGGAAGTGTGGGGATTGAATGTCCTCAGAAATTACAATATGTTTGCGTTCAAAAACCGTAGGACTGGTCGATTAACACAAAGCTAATAAATTAGAAGCGAAGCAGCTAACGCGCTTGGGACTCGGCTCGGGCGTAACGTCGTGAGTGAAAAAATGAATCAACCAAAAAGTACAGGGGGAGGATCTGATAGCACAGTTCAGGTACCAAAATTTCGGAGACCTCGCACCGACGCATGACGAATATATATGAGAGCCGGTAAAAGTGGGGAATGTGGGGATACGAATTGATGAATTGATTGGGGTTGAGGAACCGATGAACCGATGAACGGCTAGCGGCTAGCGGCTTTAAGTAATGCTACAGTAATCCTGACTCGTCCTTATCGACCATCGCACCCTCGTCGCAGCCCTCTTCGCTTGGCGATTTGAAAGCATAGAGAATATTACTGCTCGCCGCCGCTTCGAACTTCGACAGAGGAGCCCATAAAGGCCGTTGCTATCAACGCCGCTACCATGCCCATTAATGTAGCTACAAATTCTAAGACTGCCCGAGCAGCCCTTCGGGATCTGGAGAAGAGACGCACAATGCAAAAGATCAAACTGGATCAGCAGCTTAAGGAGAAACAGGTTGAAGCAGTTGACATTATCAACAAATTTTGTGACGAGTTCGATAGAGATAATGATGGTGACCTCGACCCCGATGAGCTGAAGGAGTTGCTCCGACGAACTTCAAAGACGCCGCCATCAGAGACGGCTTTGACAGAGGCTGTCGCGAAAGTTCCAAAGGTAGAATATCCGCCAATTTGTGCGATTGATGCGATGTAGTGAAATGTCCGTGCTTCCATGTTATCATCAAATGTGTTATCTCAAATAATTTGTTTGAGCTTGTTTAAAGATGCCACATGCCTTGTTTTCTGTAATATTTGTCATCGTCCCGATGCCTGAACCTTAGGATGGCATCAAGCGTGATGTTCTGCCGGAGACATTTGCCAAAATTCGAGGTTACCTAGACCAGCAAATTTACATCGACAAAACGTTCGCAGAGTTTGACGCAGACGGCAGCGGGTACGTGGTTTGGTTACTTTTCTTGGTTTGGATGTTATGCAATGTTTTAACTTGATCGGTAGAAAATCGCTATGTATACACCATTTTTACTCTTGAATTCTTTTTGTGTTTAGGTACATTGGAAGAGCGGAGCTGTTAGTGCTCATGACTCGCATGGCGAGCGCAATAACCAATGAAACGCCTTCGGAGAACGACATCGACTTCGTCTTGAAAAAGTGCGACATGGGCGCTGCTGTGAATAACTTCAAAGGCCAGCCCAAAGGCCCCAACCAAATTGACGAAGCTGCAGTGAGCGACGGCTCGATTGATCGCAGCGAAATGTTGCCAGTGATTAGCTTGTGGAAGACGGTGCTCATTGAGCGGGCCAAAGGTCATGACCCCGTGCCCCCGCCTGAAGTTTTAAAGCCCTCAAAGGCCTGTGTGATCTCATGAGCATTTAGGCAGTCAAGCCGACACATGCCCCAGCTGTGCTGAGTGCCAGCAGTTCTTTGTTTATTTTACAACTGCGTTTCGTTTCGCGTGGCATAGCAATCCATTTCCATTATCATAACGCGCAACGGCGAAGCCGCAAAGGAACGACCTGGGCCTGGACCTGAATCAGAACTATAGTCCCTCCAAACTCAAGCTCCTATCTCCAAAATCTCTTCCAATTACATTTGGGATATAAGGGATATGGAAAATAACTAAATTCCGGCCCAACTCGAGATTCCCAACTCACTTATATCTTACATAACTTATAACTTATAACTTACCTCTCGCATTAGCATTTACGTACGTGGATTTGCGATTTGCGATTTGGATTTATCCTGCATTGTGTATTATATCCTATCGCTCTCGCTTTATACCTAGATCCTGGCACTGCCGATGGAATTAAAACCATAAGTCGGCAGCTGCCTGTGTATTTCTGGCTTTTTTGGCATTCGGCTCTATATTGAGCTTTATAAGCCACCTACACCCACCTTTAGGCAAATCGAGAAACCATCAAGGAGGTCGGTCCATGCTATTCTTGGTTTGCCGTTTCGTCGGTGGCGGCCTATCGTTGTGGTGCTTCAGTGAGGGCGGCGGCGGCATCTTCTTCGATGATGGGGGCCGAGCACGCGGCGACGCCCTTACTGTATGAGTAGCTGCGTGAGCAGGCACGTTGCTGAGGCTCGACTCGGCGCTGGTCGGTGGGGAGCCATCCACGCTCACCACCCGGCCGGCTTCGAGGGGGTTGCGGGGAATGGTGGACTTTTTACGGGTCGCCAGGGGGGAGTCGTGGTCGGCAAAACCGGGCCGGGGCCGAGACCCGCTCGGTGACGACGAACGACGCGACGACGACGCAGAGCCTCCTCGGCCTCCTCCTCCACCTCGCCCACCACCACCAGCAGAAGTGCTGCGCGGCGACCGCGTGTTGGTGGTGGTGGTTTTCCGAGACAGCTGCGGCGCGCTGTTGGGCACGCCTTTCGGCAGCAACACGTCACCTTCCGAGTTGTTGGACGCTCGGCTCCGGCGTTCAGCTACCCGTTGTTCGTTGGCCGACGGGCCCGGACCGCCTCCGGTCAGGAGCGAGACCTCTTCGCGGCTCGCGCGGGCAGGAAGTTTGCTGCCGCGACCAACAGGAGATCCCTTCACGTGAACACGAATGAGACCGAGGTCTTGGGTGGCATCGAAGTTGCTCGACGTGGCGCCAAAGTTCGCGACTTTCGATTCGTTGTTGGTTTCGTGGGACACTGCTTTCTTGTTCTTTTTCTTTTTGCCAGGTGGAGAATCGCCGACGCTGTTGTCGTTGTTGCTGGTGTTTTTCGCCGCCCAGTTTCGAACGTTGGCTTTCATGGCTACCAACTCGTTTCTCGATATGCTTGCTTTGGACATGGCTAAAGCGTCGCTCCAAGCCGACGTGGCGTAAGCCAAGCTGTCTTTCGGCACTACGTGGGCTTTTTGAGAGGTGGGGCACCCGAACGGCTCCATTTTTGGCATGTCTTCCGCGGTCAAGACCCCGGAATTGTCTTCATCCATGGACTGGAACCGCTTGTGTAAGCTGTCCAAAATGGCCGCTTCGCCCATGCCCGACTTAACCAACATGTACTTGAGAAACTCAAACTCGGTAATTGTGCCGTCGCCATCAGTGTCCATGTCCAAAAGGCCCTGTGTCGAGGACACAAATGAGAAAACGACGATGAAAAAAGAACAGATGAACATTGGATGAACAGAGTTAGAAACATGCATTGAACGACTTGACCAGAACACATATGTTTCAAGGGGCAAGTTCACACGGGATATTTTTCTGAGAGTTGCTTGAGACATGGTGACATATGCGCATGCTCTTGTATTCTTACCTCCGCGCTCAGATCCAGCTTCAACATTTTTTCCATCGCGCCTTCGGCATTTGACCCGCTGAACAAATCCCCGATGGCATTCATTTGGCTCCCCACAAAGACCACGGCAAAGGGCAAGAAAAACACGGTCAGCCAGCGGCCTGCTACCGTCTGCGGGCTGACGTCACCGTAACCCACCTGAGAGCGGGGAAGGTGGCGAGCGCAAACATACGTGTAAGCAATTAGAAAGCGGGCAAGAAAACAAAGGAACAGGTCTGGCAGTTACAAGGAAGGAAGAAAGTACTAAAGATGAAGCAAGTAAAACGTAGGCACGAAAGGCTAAATAATTCATCAAGTCAAATTATCATTCAATTCTCACCGTGGTGCCCGTCACCATTGCGAAGTACATGGCGTCAATGAACGTCATGTCTTCTTCGATTGACGAGTACAGCCAGGCCCAAAAGATGCAGTAAGTGCCCAGGTACAGCACAATGTCAATCACGGGAAATTGCTTCCTGGCCAAGGACGGAAGATTCCACAGAAATGACAGTTGCGCGCGCCAGCCTGTTACGCCCTTGCTCGCGAGTTCCGTTTCAAAGGACTTGAACGAGGACATTCGCGCAGCGCTCCGGCGCAACAGCCGCTCCGCGGCGGCGTCTTCGACGCTGAGCCGGGCAGTGTCCTCCAAGCTGCGACGTGCACTCGAAGGGTCGTCCGGGTCTTCGACGTAGGTCGTCTGTGTTTTGTTGCCTTGGTTCAGCACAGCCGCTCGCATCGACTCCACGATTCGCTCGCGCATTTCGAGGATGTAGCCAGCGAGCTCGTTGAGCCCAGCCATGGTTACAATGAGCCCCCATACGACGAAAAATATGGTCCAGAGCCGCGCTGCAGGGTCACTCGGAGGCACAATGTCGCCATAGCCAACCGTAGTCATGGTGGTGACCAAAAAGTACACGGTGTCCGCAAAAGTAAGGCTATCGCGGTAAGGGCTCGAGAAAAAGTAGTACGCCAAGCCGACGATGACATAAAAGAAAAAGAGCCAAAAGACTCGCTCGGTCTCGCTAATTTCGTTTGGAATAGGTTGATCTGAGGTAACACAAAACCACCCAAATACGGTCCAGATACTGAAAGGTTGCGCCTTCTTGCCCTTTCGCTTCTTTGCCTTGAACTTCCCGGGCAAAGCCATTGTCGATGGGTACGTGTAGTGGACTCAAGCGCTCTTAAAAAGTAAACGGTGTTCTAAACAAGGCTTTGGCCACAACAGTAAATAATTATCAGCTTCGAATCACTAACACCGCCGCTCGATGCACCCTGACGACGAACTAGCCTACAGGCCCATCAACGGCAGCCGGGGCAAAAAAATTTGGCTTAAACTGCGTGAAAATAATGCGAAAATGCCGAGAGCTCTGCACTCCGCTCTGACATTTCGGTAACAAACACAACATTTCCCCCCCTGCGGAGCGAGTGCTGGCAGCTGGCATGTAAGTCAAGTATGAATGTAAAAAATGTTGCATATTTCGGAGCCGTGAAGCTAGGAAAAGTAAGGGAGTTCAGGAGACTGCAATAGAGGCTGCCAGGCCTACAGGCAATCGTGCGCTCCAGAAAGTTTTGCGTACATCGACTTCATACTCCTCCTCAAAGACTAGTTAATAGCACGAGCATTAAGAAGCAGTAGATAGAGTATGCGTTGACCTTCATTACGTATCCAAGTAATCAGGTCTACTATAATTAGCAATCAGGCAGCATCCTCCAACAAGCTGCTGTCCACGCTAATTTCTTCTTCACCAGCTTAGTGAAGAAGGCGCACCTGGATGCTTTGAACCGTAGTTTAGAAAAAAACCGAAGAGTGAACTTCAAGGAAGAAGCACTGCCAATGCATTCGCAGCCCAGGCGCTCAGCATTCTTTTCTTTTCTCGCACTTACTATCTTTTTCCGACAAGTGGCGCCATTGCATGTCACTTCGCGGGCGGTGTTGGGGAAGGGCTATGTTGCTAGACGAGCAGTCTTCGACGGAAGGTATACAGAAGTTTTTACGACACTCCAAGCTCTTGTAGTCCCACCGGACAACACTAATTCTACTCGGTCGCATAATATCGCTCGGTCAATCAGACACAATGATTTATTACACATATCTGGCTTGATTCTATAATTTTTGATGTTTTCCTTTTCTTTTCTTTCTCCGCTGCCGTCGTAGCCTAGCTGGCACAAAAGCAGATCCAGCAGTCATTTGGGACGACGCAACAATGAGTGGGCCACTGGGAAAGGCTACGGACGAAGTTTTGATGGCACGGTTTCGAGCGAAACTAGCACAGGAATTGAATGAGGATATAAGGTCGTCAGTATCCTCAAACTACACGCAACCCGTAGACGACTATCCGGCGGGCTATTCGGGCTTGATAGCGATGGTTAGGCAGCTGCACCACCAGGCGCCTAGTGTGATGGCCGCGGCTGCCAGCAGCCGCCGGACGTTGCAGTCTCTCTTTCCTGATTGGCCACCGGGGTCGCCCAAAGGCACCATTGGGCTGCTATGGTGGTTCGGAGTGCTGTTTGCAAAGCCGTTCCCGTCTTTCAGTGCCAAGCTGAACGCAAGAGTGACGTGGGCAGCAGCACAATGGTAAAGACGTGCGTACATGGGGCTGGGGGGATGGGGCACTACATGAGCTATGTTCCGAACCATTCTTGCACCACTGTCTCTTGATCTTTCCCTTTCCCTTAACCTCTTTGTGCTGCAGGCTCATGGGCCCTTGCGTGCTTGAGCCACTGCTGCCCTCTGACTTGGGCCCGGGCGGCGAGAATCAGCGTCTTGTCGTGAAACGATGCCGGTATCTGTGCGCCACTCTACTCAACCTGCTGGCTAAATTATATGAAAGAATAGTCTTTATGCCCACATTCTAGGAAATCCTGCCTGATTTGAAGTATTTTTGAACCTTGTACAATCTTTCTATTCTACAAAGTTGCCTTCCTACTTATTTTAGTGCTGGTACCCAAAGCTTAACCTTCTCTCTCGCACACGCCAGCTTTTAGATTGCATGCTTATGTACGTCTATGCAATAATCTAAATCAAGGTACCTCGAAGAAGCGGCATGCGCGAGCGTATGTGTGGCAACCTGTAAATTACCCACCCAACAGTTTTTCAACGAAGACATGAGTGTGCCCATGCGTATGCTCCCAAATTACGAGACTTTCGAGGTAAACAGAAAGATGTACTTTTAAGGAAAACATTGTACGTTCATTTGGAGAACTTGAGGTCCTTTGTAATTATTCTAGTGCGGACATCTTACGTAGAAGTCTTGCAATGATCCTACTCCCTATTCTAGTTTGAAGCTTTTGCCATGCATTTCTTTGTGTCCGCTGACATGAATGCATGCACATGTGATTGTGCTGAAACTTATGCTAGTCATCGCTTTGACTTCGGCTTCTTGCGTGCGCTTTCCAACAGTGTGTGTTTGAATTTGGCAACGCGCCCACTGCAGCAGACCAAGCAGAAGCAGCTGATGTGACTTGCTTTGCGACGTGTCCTTCGAAAGGGGCTGACCGTAAGCGATCGCAGTGTATTGAATCGTCAGAATTGGTAGGGTGACGTCTATTCCTATGAAGATAAAACAGCGAGAAAATCACTTGGGTCTTGATTTGTCGTTGCCATACCTCACTTCTCTCATTACCGAGAAGAGCCACTCTTTTACCTTTCATATCCGTCAGCCGGACCTTCGCGAGTTACACAGTTCTGAAGCTGAAGCCAGTGCGCGATATCGGGGTTTGTGGGATTTATCTCCTTATATTTGAGAGTGGATTGCACTTACCAATTTCAAAGAAACCGAAACACCAATTATCATCGAATTGCACATAGCACGGCAGCTGACGACAGCGCAAAGCTGCGTATGGTTGAAACCTCATGATTGTGCCTGGCTGGTGGCTGGGCTGAGTAGCCGGTAGTTGAGGCCCAATTCCTCATCCATCCGCGTCCACATATTTAGATACCATGTCGTAAATTCGGAAATGGTTGCCAACTGAATACTAGGACTTTATTATAAATTTCCTTTCTAGCTCACGACGTATGACGTATACATACACATTTTAGGCTGGGAAATATCAAATCGGCTCTCTGATTGTACATTATGGTTGATAGTTGATAGCACAGCAGCAAAGCAAATGATTTTCCATGACAACAAATTGTTCCAAACAAATTCATCATCTAGCAGCTAGCAGCTCGTCGCAGTAATTTATGCCCGGCCTGCTTTTTCCAGGCTTAAGCGGGCATTGATGTGGGCCTGGTTCCCCTGTTCTTCGCCCAATGTGAGTTTGCGGTTGGGGGCGGCTTTGATGAGCCGCAAGTCGTTCACCAGGCCGTCCAAGTACGCGCCTTCGACCGCGCACCCCAGTGCAATGGCCTCGTCGGGATTTACCTAAAATCAAATGTTGAAGAAGTGCAGGGAAAGAAGAGGCTGCGAAATAACGAAAGCAAAAATGGCGCACGTATTTGTTCGTTGTCCCCAAGGAGCTGTTCCTTGAAAAAAAAAGAAGTGCTAATACCATGATACGAAGCAAAGCTAACCCTAAGTGCTATCTTTACCGTGCGGCGCGGCGTGACTCCGGTGCAAGCTTTCACTACGCGGCCAATGAACGGCATGCGAACTGCGCCGCCCACGAGCACGGCATTGTTGAGGGCTTGGTTCTGGCGGCAGATGGAGGGCAGAAGAAGCACCAAAACCAAGGGCAAAGGCGAGGGAAACAAATAATGGAAAGTGAACGATGGGCGCAAAAATATTGGCAACATATTAAAAGGAGATTATACAAGGAAGGCCAGTGAAGCTTTAAAGAAGAAAGCCGGACTATTTCCGACAAAACTTTCACAAGGCACAAGCTTCGGAATGACTTCGCGCACCTCAAGAGGCGTTTCGCGGTCTTTGTCAAACTGCGCAGCGTTCGTGAGGGTCGACACGATCCCCTGCTCGATGCGCGCCACCAGCGGCGCCACCGCCGCTTCCTCGAACTCCCGTCGGGTAATTTCGAAGGGCCCCATGTTCATCCCGTCGATCAAATCCGGCAAGTACACGCTGGCTTTGGTGGAGGTGCTCAGGTCGATGCGGCATTTCTCGGCCGCGGCCACCAGGCGGTTCCAGGACACAGTGTGCAGCGTCTCAAAGGGGCCCACTTTCAAGCCGCCGCTTTCTTGCTCGAAACTGTATTTTTTTTTGGAAGAGACGCAGGCAGGCACATATCCGAGGCACATGAGTGTACAATTGACTCGGTACATGCGTGTTTCTTTCTTTCTTTCTTGGTACACTTGTGCCCGTTGCTAAAGGCGACGAAGAAAGAGAAAAAGAAAGCGCGCCCCTCTCATATGTCCTCAAGCTCACATGTCCGCCAAGTAATGCGCCAATGCTTGGTCGAAGTCTACCCCGCCCAAGAGGGGGTCTCCGCCAATGGCCACCGTCTCCACGCGGTCAGCTTTCACGTCAACCACCTGTTTGGGGGGGGGGATACATACAATCACAATCGCAATCACATCACACGATGATCAAAATCCATTCGCATCACTTGAAGGGCCATATGAAAAGTTACACGCCAATAGAATAGAAGAGACGATGAGACGAGTCGAATTAGTTCTTTAGGCACCTATGAGTGAAAAAGTTTGCAAACACAGAAGATCACTATTCAATGCACAGCCTTTCTATCACATTGCACGCACCGACACGTCGAAAGTGCCGCCGCCCAAATCCACCACCAGAGTGCGCTCCACTTTGTTGCGGTCGGCCCGCGCCGCCGCCATGGCCTCCTTGCTCTTGCCTGTGTTGCGCCGCCCGAGCCCAAACGCCAAGGCCGCGGCTTCGGGCTCGGTGATAAGGTGCACTTCCTGGAGGCCCGCTTGCTTGCACGCCAGAATCTACACAGATTAGCACGGGGGGACAAACATTGAAAGATAAGAGATGGAGCACTGAGTTGAATACGGTCGTCTGCCACTAGCGTCACTCTACTTCTGGAATGTTCTCCAGATCAATTGAAGATCTCAATTTCTACCCTCTTCCTGTCTTTCTCTCCACGTACCGTGGCCTCTCGCTGGTATTTGTTGAAGCGCGCCGGGACTCCCACCACGGCGCGCGGCGGGGTTTGCCACTCGCCGCCAAACAAGTGAGCTGCGTGCGCGACGAGGGACTTGACTACTTGCGAGGACACGTCCACTGGCGAAATCATGGAGTCTGTTTTTCAAGAGGCGACAACGTAATTCAAGAGAATATGAAATCTGAAGCCAAATACTTTTTCAAACAAGGCCGAGTAAACAGCCAATTCAAGCGTTTACAGGAGCAAAACTTTAGCTAGTCATTGCCATGGCACAAAAGTGACACGTGGAAGCAGATGCATCACAACGGCCCTTTCTTTCCCATTTCTTCGGCGCGTGCACACACGTGGCGAGCAACGCTTTGCGCAAGACTATTCAATTGATTATCTCGTTGTGCGGGTGTCAACTCGCCCACACCCACCGGGTGAGATGGCGGGCACTCGGAGCATGAATTCGCCGTTGGGCTGCATCGCCGCTTGCACGTGGTCGCCCAGGCCCGTCAGCTCGAACGGCTTTTCCTCGGCGCCGGGCCGCCCGATGATGCGCTTCACCGACGCGAAAGTGTTCTGAGGGTTGGTGAAGGCCTGGCCTTTCGCCTTGCGCCCCACCGTAATGTCGTAGCCTTCGCGCTTGCGGCCGTCCTCCGTGTACGCCACGACCGAGGGGGTCAAGTGCTCGTACTCGTCGTTGGGCACCAGAGTAGGTCGGCCCTTCAGCCATACGGCACATAAGCTGTTGGTGGTGCCCTGTAGCCCCAAACAATGCATATACAATGAGAGAAATAGGAGGAGAATGTGATTGTCTTATACTCAACACCACGACACCCGTGATAGTCACTTTGTGTCCTCCTTTGTTCTCGTTTCGCATGTCCTCTAATCTTTACCAAGTCGATGCCTACTGTAGGGAGCCGTAAGCCTCGTCCATCGGTGGCTTGGCCTGCCCACATTGCATTGGCTTCAGCGCCCCACACAGCACTGTCCGCGGCGTCCACGTGGTTCGCGCCCATCATACGCGCGTATTCGTCGTCGGACACCTCCCCGCCACCTGTGCGCTGCGCCGCCTCCGCTGCCTGCCTCTCCGCGGCCGCGGCTGCGGCGGCTGCCACTTCGAAAGGGTCGGCGTCTGCGCCTCCGAGCGCCATGTCAAACCAGTCGTCGGCAGAACGCGCGGGGCCATCGTCGTCGAAGCCCCCTTGAGGTTCGTCGAAGAAGTTGGCTGCAAAGGCGTTGTCTCCGTCGCCCGCGGCTGCGAGAGCCTGATCGAACCAATCATCAGGATTCATGTCTCCACCAAAACCATTGTTGCCAGGCTCGGAGCTGAGCCCCGGGTGCCACCCTTTGGACTGGTGTGCTTTCGCCCACCGGGCGCGGCCAGGGTGAAGCCCTGAGGTTGAATCAACTTGAAAAGCCGAGGTGGTGCTCGCAACGACGAGGACTAGACCCGCCAACTTACTCGCATCCTTGCTAGACCGGCAAACAGACATAACTACTTCTTCTAAATGTGGTGTGATTCGGATAGGATGAAGAGCAAGCAAGGTTACTTCCTACGTTGAGGGCAGGGGATATGATTGATGAGCTTGATTCAACCGATGATCTGATAGTCGTTGATTGTTCTGTCCATCAAGATGAACGTTGGGTTTTCTTGAATCAGTGACGTCAACATCCCGTCGGGGGTCTCAATTTGCAATTTCGGGGGGCCCTACTGTAGAGTTGGCAGGTTGGCAGGTTGTCAGGTTGGCTCCAACTCTTATCTGATTCGGCGGTTGGCTTTGCAACGGATTTAGCTATTCACACACCACTCCTATGCCACTAACTTTATATGAATTCTATAGCTAACCGATTCTTACCATAAATCCGGTTTGCGATTTAAGCAGACGCCAAACCACCTGAGCCAAGTGCCTTGAGTGCGAATTGCGAAGAATTACGGACCGCAAAAATGTTTACCTCTACAGAACGCAACGACGGACTTTATGGTGAATGGGGAATGCGCCTTCGGACTGCATATAGAACTGTGTCCGCATTTATGGATCGCATTTATAGGAGTTACGAATGTTCCGGGTGACTTCGTTTGACCCACCACCTACCACCCACAAAGAAGCCAAGCGCTGCGCTGTTTTAATCACAAGAAATAAAAATTATTGCAAATAGTAGGTAGCGCTTTCCTGCGTGCTTATATTCTTTTTACCCCGGGAGTGTTAATCAATATGAATAAATCAGATTGAGTGTCTAGTGTCTTCTCTTACTCACCACCTCCCGCCTGTCTCTTCCGTCTTCCGGACTTCCGGATTATTTTTATCCGAGAGTAGCGAAAGACAAAGACATAAGACATACATAAAAAATAGGAGCACAACGGCCACTCCAATGCCGCATGTACACCTTAGTACGTAACTTACAAGAGCCATGCAACCAGTATCTTTAAACTCAGACACCCTCAGCCTCTTTCAAAGCCCGCTTAATGAGCGTCTCACGGTTCGAAGTGGCGGTCGGCAATTTCGCAGCCTTAGGTCCAGGAGGTGACACGGGCCTGCCCCGAGAGGCCTTCAAGGGCTTTTCTTCAGTTGGATTCATGGCAGCATTCCCACCTGCCGTTGTCGGAGAAGAGGGAGATGGTGGCACGCGGCGACTAGGTGCTGCCGCGACGAGCCTCAAATCTCCCACGAGGCCATCCAGGGAAGCTGCCTGGACGGCACACCCAAGGGCGATGGCCTCGTCGGGATTTACGGTTCGCCGCGGGGTAACTCCGGTAGACGCCTTCACGAGCCGACCAATGAACGGCATGCGGACCGCACCGCCGACGAGCACAACGTTGTTCAACCGCTGGGCCTACAGAAGGGGAGAGTGAGAGACATGGCTCAGGCGTGGTAAGAGGCGACATAGGTGGCACAAAAGTAGAACACGAGAGGCTAAGAGCTTGGACATTGCAGTGAAAGGCATTGTGAGATGGCATCGTATCTAAAGCATTTCGAATCTTCTCTTCATCATCATTGCACCTTAGTTCATACCTCCAGCGCGGTGCCTCTCTTAGCATCTTGCCGTACCGCTTCCTCCAGTGTCCCCACAATCGCCTGCTCCATGCGCTCAATCAAAGGCAGCATCGCCTTCTCGAATTCCCGGCGCGTGATTACCACTATTGCGCAGAGCATTGAACCAAGAATCAAGGGCACAGGCAACAAATAATCTTTGTAAAGAAGGCGAATGATCATATCAGCAAGGGCAATAATAATTTCACGAATGCAGCATCACAATGCATACAACCAATCCCTTTTCCTGAACATGTTCAGAGTCTAATTAATACTAAGTACACACCTGGCCCCAAAGGGCAGTAGTCCACGAGTTCCGGCAAATAAACCGTAGCATTTAAGTTATCGCTCAAGGCCAGGCGGCACTCTTCGGCCGCATCGAGCAAACGCCACCACGCAGACACTTCGTCGCCTTGGCCACTGCTACTACCGCTAGCGCCGTTGCGACCATTGGGACCGCTACTGCTGCGACTCCTCGCGCTACTACTGCTGCCTCTGTAACCGCCGAATCCACCGTAATCGTGGTTGTTGCTTGGCATGAGGGAGTTCATGTTGCCGGTGCCTGGCCCTACGAGCAAGCCTGTAGTGTCGTAAAATATCTCGGCGAGGTACGCGGCGAGCCTGGCGATCAAAGAGGAAGAAGATATCGCCCCCCCAGCCCCAAGGATATACACACATGTATTACGTTTTTGGGTGCCAAGATGGGCGTGCGTGTATCGAATCACGTTTACGCTGTTTTCTACCATAGCAGGAGCACGAACACACAAACTCAGGCCGAGCAAAACCTTCCCGTCTTACCGATCATCAAAATCGCCACCTCCTAGCCGAGGATCACCGCCAATGGCCACCGTTTCGACTTGAGCAGCTGAGACGTCGACCACCGAAACGTCAAAGGTGCCACCTCCCAAGTCCACCTTCATGGCATTGGAAGAGACGAAGAGAGCGACAAGGAGGCAACACGAAGACAAAAAGTAAAACAAAGGAACACATGTAAGGAAGCAAAAAAAAGGCACACAAACTGATATCATCCATTTCATTGAGGTAAGGATATCATACCACGAGGGTTCTCTCGACTTTGCTTTGGTCCGCTTCGGCCGCCGCCATGGCCTCCTTGCTCTTGCCTGTGTTGCGCCGCCCGAGCCCAAACGCCAAGGCCGCGGCTTCGGGCTCGGTGATGAGGTGCACTTCCTGGAGGCCCGCTAACATGCAGGCGGTGATCTGAGCAAAGAGAAGAGGGAGAAGAAACAGCAAGGAAAAAGAAGGAGAGGATTTTTAATCATTGAGAAACACGCATGAATGATTGTTTAAGAAAGAAAGTATTTGTTTCAAAAGTATGTGTCTTTAGAAGCGAAAGTTTTCGTTTTTTTTAATTTCCGCATTTTCTTAATCTTCCCACTACCGTGGCTTCTCGCTGGTATTTGTTGAATCGTGCCGGCACTCCCACGACCGCTCGCGGTGGAGTGTGGCCTCCAAAGAGCTGAGAAAGAAAGGAAAAGAAAAGTCAGAATCAAGAGAGGTCAGGTGAAAGGTGACGCGGATGCGGGCAAAACGCAAGATTATAGATTCGTGCTAGGAGGTGCGTACGGAGTCGGTAAGATCGTCATCGTACCTGCGCCGAATCTCCCAGTAATTGCCGAACCACTTCGGCAGAAATGTCCACCGGGGACAACTTGGCGTCTGAAAAAGAGAAACACACGCAGTTTTGAATGCAGATTCTAAAAGGACTTTGCAGTAGATGTAGGTGATGAGAGAGACAGCGAGCTCAAAAAGGAGACGAAGGTTATGTAACGTTACCGAAAAGGGCGGGCACGGTGAGTAAAAATTCGCCTGAAGGCAGCACTTCGGCCATAACCTAAAATTGTTTCAGTTAAAAAAAGGACAAGATCCAATAGAGATGGAAGAGAGAAGAGACGGTTCATTATTTGATAGCAGTTATTGAGGAGCAGTGATTACGCACGCCGTTTGCATTTTGCGGCACGAAAAAAAGAACTCAACCTCTTCTTCCAATTCTCCAAAATGTTGTCTAGCCAGCGACGTCTCTTCTCTACCCTCTCAAACTCATAACCTGCTTCTCCAATCGTGCTCTACTGCTACTGTAGTAGGTGCGCATACAATCGCGGAGTCTCCTTTACCTGGTTTCCGAGCCTCCTCAGTTCCGCTGCGTTACCGCCTGCCCCAAACTCCACGAGCTCATTGTCCACGTATCTCGAGGCCACTTCTTGCAGCTCCGCGGCTTGATGAGACGAAGCAGACGAGGAGGTTGAAGTAGTGGGGCGCCCCAAGATACGCTTGGCACACGCAAACGTGTTGGCGGGGTTGCTCAACGCATGCCGCTTCGCCTGTGAGGGAAGGGCATGCAACATAAGAAACACCACGCCATTTAAAAAAAGCATCGAAATGAATGCGCACATGAAGATCGAGAAGAGAGATCACTAGCTAGACATGTCGTGATAGCAGTCTTGTACTCGTGTACAACCGCAGCAGCAGAGAGTAGCCGCACCTTTTCGCCCACGACCACCCAAGCCCCACGGTTGTCCGAGCGCAGTGCGTCCATCGCGATGGCGCCGTCCCCGTAGTCGCCGTCGCTCAGGAAGGACACTACAGAGGGGGTCAAATGGCTTCCCTCTTCATTGGGCACAAGAGTTGGCCTCCCTTTCAGCCACACCGCGCACAGACTGTTGGTGGTGCCCTGTGCAGATCAAAAGCACGCCAACAAAACGAGGGAAATCAAAAGGACGCAGAAAATCAAACAACACGACGCAATCTCTAAAGTTCCGCTCACATTAGGACGGATCAAGGACAAGAAGTGTGTTCCAGCACGTCGTAAGTGAGAGCAGCATAATTTTACTTGCAAAAATGCCAGTTAAAGCATGGCACATAAGCCAGGTGCATATTTACCAGATCAATGCCCACAGTGGGGAGTTTTTGCTCTCGTGCTGCGTCCATCCACTGCGCTGACTCCGCTGCGTCTTCGCCGCCTGCCCCCATGGCCACCGCATACGCATCGTCCACCGAGGCAGCTGAGCGCTTGCTACTAGGGCTGGTGCCCTTGCCACCACTGCTGCTCTTCCTCTGGCTGCTTCGGCTGCGAGGATCTGTTTCTGTTGACAATGGTGTAGCGGGGGTAGCTGCACCTATTGAGTCTAGCTGATCGATATTGATTGGATTCGAATTAACGCCTTCGGCAGCAGCAGCAGCAGCGGCACTAACTGCAGCAGCTTCCGCGGCCTTCGCAGCTAGATCCTTAGCTTTCGCACCAGCGGTAGCCGCAGCTGAGCGCGCCGCAGTAGCCGCGGCTTCTTTCTCCAGTGCAACGGTGACTTTCGCACTGGGTTTGGCCATGTCAAGCGCTTCGAGAAGCTCTTGCTGTTGTTGCTCAAGCTCCTCCGGAGCCAGTGGCTGCCCGTCGTCCGCAGTACTGATGCTGGAGGCTAGCCAGTCGCGCACCTTTTATCCCAACCGAAAAAAAAACAATTAACCACAACACACACAAAAAGAAGTGAGCGATAGTAATTTACTTGCGACAGTAGAAGTACCATATCTAGCTTCAGTGTCTTTGCACCAACTTGTGTGCAAACTATCTAGATGCCTGACATCTTGAGAGATCTGAGGCCACGATTTCTGTGCACATGTCCTAGACTACGCACTACGTCGACACAAACTAATTTACCAACGCACCAGGGTATCTAGCTTGCCGTCGTCGAGTTCAGAAGTCCAGGCTTCTAGCTCTTCGAGATCGTCAACCTCGTCGTCCAACATATCCATGAAGTCCGCGCCGTTGTCGGACCTGGCAATAGATCAGTCGTGTAAGTAATGTGTGATATTTTTAAACTATCAGCCACCGCTTTATGCTTTGTCATACTACTGAGGAAAAACAGATAGAAAGATCTTTCCTAGTTCTTATGATCTTTCACCATGAGAAGTCTGCGCCGCTGTCTATGTTCCCAGATCTATCCAGCTTTGCATTCCGGGGTAACACCGTGGCTCTAAACGAGAGCTGATTATAGAAACTCGAAACTGCACTCGGAATGATGATGCACATTAATGTTTTCAAGGGTGGCCGAGACGGAGTCATGATTGATGATCGCATGGAAACCGCGCGCCTTCTCTACACTCGACAGAAAATGCAAGAAGTTCAAAATCTTTTTAAAATGAGTCACCTGGGTAAGAATACGGGATTTATCGTATTTTGACTTTCTTCTTCTTTCCCTGTTCTCCTTCTCCTTCTCCTTCTTCTGTGCCTCTGCCTTCCGTGCCATTTCTAGCGGCGTTATCACAGTTCCTATTTGAGAGAAGCACCTACATTAGAGCCAAATATCATACTGTTGCTCGTCATGGCTTAAAGCCCCTGTGCGTGTGCGGTGTGCGGTCTGTGCGGTTGCGGTTGAGTTCGACATACTCGCCCTTTGCCCTCAATACCCAAATCGGAATTCGTTATTCGGCGTGTGTATTTATATACAACCACTTCAAAGAAAAAATTATCGATCATCATCGAGCCTGTCCGTAGCTTTAATTTGAGCCAATTACTGGGTGCGGCGCGAGCTATCGAGCTCCCCCAATTTCGCCATCGCTTCCGTGTGGTCTCTTCGGATTTCTTCAAACATTTGTTTTGCCACTTTACCGACAGCCGGTGGGACTGCTTTGGCCATAGCGGCGCGTTGCCCAGTCTCCGCAAAGAGCTCTGAAATGATTAGCTTCGAGACGCTTCGGATATCGTCATTCTCAACACCGCTGAAGTATAGCACGGGTACATCCCACACTTCTTCCTCGCCGCTTGTGACAATGAACTGGTTTTGGCTGCTCGCACTGCTTCTACCAGAAGTACCAGCAGTTGCAGCAAGATCAAGCAGCTCGCCCACGGAAAGGTCGAGGCCTTGACTAGTGACCCGGTGCACTTTGAGGCCGCGCTGCCAGGCTTTCGGTGCTGCGTCAGCGACCATGTCAGCAAACTCGTCGGTGGCCATACTCGACGGAAATCCGCCCAGAAGAACCACGGGCGGACCAAAGGCACCAGCATCTTCTTTTCCGCCCATTTTAACGAACTCGCCGCCACGCCCTTGGAGGAAATCAGCTAAGCCACTCAGAACGCCAGAGCTGCGCCGCGGTTTGGTCGAAAGAGAACGAGGCGCGAGTTGAAATGCGTCGATAGTACGATTAAAAGTAACGACAAATATAGCGCTAAAGAATTTTAACTTCATAGTATAAATTCTTTTCTTTAGGTTGAGCGCAAGGTGAACTCCGACCTTTCAAGTTTCTCTCAAGTTGACGATGACTCTAAGAGCCTCAAATAAGTGCTCGTGAAATACTGTTCTTTGATTGGCTGTCTCTTCGAGCCCGCCTAGGAGTAGCACACTTTTTGCGACCTTTCCCCCTTATCTATAGTTTAGCCTGGGGCTAGACTCGCACACTACACACCAATACTTGGCTATCTTGCTCTACGCATACGGACTCTTCGCATTCTGAAACCTGCGTGATGATAACGAGGTTTGTTCTGAAGTTCTGAAGCGGAAGATGACACATGAAATCCACCACGGTGATTGCAGGTATTGATTGAAAAGGAAACAAGAATCTTGTTCTGCGCGTTCTGATTTGTCATGTTATCACCACCTTCTGCTCTGTCATCATTTTTTGAGCAACGTGGCGTGGTGACTCCCTGCAAAAGCCTACTGTAATAATCTTCCAAGCTTCTCGTAGTGCAGATGGGGGCAGGCGCATCTTCAGCCCAAAACTATCGTCCTGTTCATCATGGAGTCATGTGCGACGGCTGCTATCAAGCTCCCCTGCGCGGTATCAGGCACAAATGCACAAACTGTCAAGGTATGGCCAACTTAGAGTGAAGGTCAATGTGCTGAGTGTTTATAAAGAAAAGACCATGAACACTCCTAGCCAGGAGCTATTGGATCAAATTAAAAAGCTCCGAAGATTGATTTACATCAGCCTAATCCACACTCTCTCATGTGTCTGTTTCTAGCAGACTTTGACCTGTGCGATGGTTGCTTTCGCCGAGGCCGAATAGATCATCCGTCGTCACACCGCTTCGAACACCATCTTCCCCACAATGCGAGTGCCCATGGGACACCCTCAACTCACCAGGTTTGATGCGCTTGTAAAAGAAGCGTGTGTGATCTTACTTGTATATAACTTGCGACGCTATTCTGCGTTCATTTCTATTTTCACAATGCTGATGCTGTAGGTTCTTCTGAACTAGGAATATAATTTTCTTAACCGTCTCAATGCACCGTTTTCGAGGCTGCTACATTCCTCTTGCTTCCAACGAGTTTTGTCTTTCTCGCCTAATTTTCATTCGATTCTATTCTGATTCGATTGTAGACCGTGCGGGAGGTGTACACGTTTGGCGGGGCTTCGGAAGGATCACTCATGCCGCGTAATTCCCGATACCGCCGGAACCCTCCCTCCCACCGCTGGCATCTTTACCGGGCAGGAATGGCCCGCGAAGGTGGCGACGCCGCGCGCTATCGGGTGGGAACTACGCGGGCCGCCATGCAGCTTTACGAACTGCAGCGCTTGACTCATGAGCTCCAAATGCTGCGTATGGTGGTGGCCGAGTCCAATGGCCGTGACGAAGCGGCAGCCATCCTCAACCGCGCTCTGTTGGCTTCGGACTTGGACTGGCTCGAGGCGCTACGAGCAACGCCAAAAGAAATTGCGCTGAATGCCGCGATTGAAGCATTGCCAGTGCTGCCTTACCCTCAGATCCCTGAGCGCCAGTTACTGATCTCAGCTGAGTCATGCGTCGGTACCTGTGCTGAGCCGCAAAACAATTTCGTGTCAGTGCCTGTAACAGCAGAGACAAGAGAAAATTTGCCTTCTGCTAGTGCTGATTTAGTTGTCCAAGGTCTAGAGAAAACTCCGTCGGAATCAATTGTTCAGAGCGAAAGTGTGCCGTCGTTAATATCGATCCGAAACGAGGAGATAAGAGGCTGTCAGTGCGGTGACGAATACGATGCGGAAGCCAAGAACGTTGCCGAGAAGCTCGACAAGGTGGCGCTTGGGTGGCGGACTGCGAGCGAATGCTGCATTTGTTTGGACGCCTTTCAGGAGGCCGAGCCCGTGCTGCACATGCCGTGCTTCCACAGCTACCACCCGGGCTGCATCAAAGAATGGCTTCAGCACCAGCACAGCTGCCCCGTGTGCCGCCACGACCTTCTCAAGTTGGCCCCTGCTGCTGGTTGCGGTGCCGACCACGACGACGCCACCGTGCCGACAGTGGACAACAACAGCTTCAGTGACGGTAGCACAGAAGAAGAAGAAGAAGAAGGAGATGCCGGAACAGGAAGAGGTGATGGACGTATGGGCAGTTTCAGTAGTGAAGCCGCAGTGGTGGGCTTGCATGGGCGCGTGAACACGTCAGACCGCCGAGCGGGGGACCGCCGTGCGGGGGACCGCCGAAGACACCGAAGCGGTAACAACTTGTCCCGCGAAGCCACGAGCCATGAAGAAACTGGCAGCAACGAAAGCAGCAGCAGCAGCAGCAGCAGCAGCAGTGGATACCCCGATACGCTCACAACGCTTCTTTTGGGAATGAACAGGCCAGGACGTGAATCCACACTGCAGCAGGGAGGGGGTACGGCAATAAGTACGAACCTTCAGTCAGAATCAATCGAATTGCCAATGTCAAGTTCAACTGCTCGTCAGCGCCCTCTCAACCGCACCCTTAGCCGTGCTGCTGCTACATCGATGGCTACGCCACGACCTGATTCTGAAAGGCCACCTTATCATGCGAATGGACCAGTCAGTTTTTTGCCGCTACGAAGCCTGTATGCTAGCCGCGCACGCTGATCTCTAGACGTGCACTGGCCTCTGCAAGCGAAGAATTATGATATATAGCCGTAGGTCAGTCGGCTTAGCAGCTCTTAGCAGTCTCATTGGATTTAAAAGCTCTTTTGATATATAACTGAAAATACCACGGCGGACCATATAAATCGTTGTTGCGAATATTGTGAATAAAAGCAAGGACAACGCCGATGGCTGGAAGCTAAAAGCAAAAGCAGGAAGTACCAGAAGTTCCCTTGTTTGAGCCCGTGGCTTGGTCTGTTCGCACCCAGCTCGCCGTGCGAGCGTGTTGCTCAGTGGTTGGTTGACGATGTCGGCCGCAATTAGGAATCGCATTCCGACACCAGGTGCAACACATGAACGAGGCTCTTCTTCTCATTTTCATACAAATATATGCGGGTAGCTGTATATGCCTTATACCTATAAGCAAACCCGCCGTAGCTCTACTTATTATTAATAGCGCCATCAAGAATTGAGCACAGCAAGTTCCCGCGAAAATATAATTTCACAGCGGAAAGGGACATCTGTAGTGCAAGCCCAAGCACCAGTCATACAACAAGACAGCAAGCCCACATGCCTCATACATGACCGCCAAGCGATGGTTCTCACGTAGAAGCGGCCTCTAAATTTCAACTCGGTTCTGGGGACTTCGATTTGGGGCTTTTGGATGCCTTACTGCCATTGCAGCGATTGCGGCACTTCAAGGAGCAGAACCGCCCTGTTCCGCAGCTGCCATCATGCGAAGTCTTGCATACTTCGCATTTGCCAGGTTTGCCTGCGGACCGCGGCGAACGGCTCAATTCTCGCTTCAGTTTTGGTGTAGACGGAGAAGGAGAGGTCTTTGGTGTTGCTTTCTTCAAACAGGCAGTTTGTGATTTGTCACCAGCAATTTCTCCGAAGTCAAAGCTCTGGATTGTGGCAGGATCAATATCATTTAGAGTCTCAAAAAATTGTTGAGCGTTTGATCCCCATGCTAACGAATGGCCGCCGTGGTCATGATGTGCCGCATCTCCAAGTTCTTCTCCAAGAAGTTCACCTGCTTCTTCCTCCACAGTTAGCTCAAGAACGTCTGACGACTCCACTACATTATCCCACGCACCAAGGCCAGTAAAGTTCATGCACGCTTGACTGCAAAAAGTTTCACCCAAAGTGCTGAGTGCGCCGGAGCTAAGCTTGACGCCGCAGCAATGACAAGTTCCCAATGAATAACCATCGATGCGGGCGCGCTTTAAGTTCGATTTTTCACCACCACTACTGGCTTCAACAAGTGTACTATTTGAAGCAGACCGACTGCGCTTCAATGGTGCACGAAGTCGCGTCGCAATGGTTATGGTCAAATCCGCTTCTGAGGTAGCGGGCTTATTTGGACGACTGGGACTGTAGGATCCAAGTTCAGATACTTGTGGTTGCTGCTGAACATTGAATTCGCATAAGCTACTCTCGTCATCGACGTGTGCAGGAGATGTACGGGCAACTTGCTCAGTAATGTCCGAAGGGGTTGAGCTCTGATTCAAGCTTTCGGGAGCCTCCAAGATTTGGTCCACGGTTTTGTCGTCGATTGTACTAGGCCCTTGGAATAAGTCTTCCATCTTAAAGGAGCAATCTACCGGCAAAGCATGTGCCTCTTTCGCTTGGTTGCACGAAGTAAGATCTTCGTTCGCCACTGCCTCAACCGTATCGTCTGCAAGAATTGATGAAGACGAAGTTTCTCGGGAAAACTCACGAACAAACATCTGTATGTGAGCTCGTGATTTCGCCAGGTAAGGAGTTGCAATATCAATGTCGCTGGGAGTCACCACTGCGGCGCGTGATAGTCCTGATGCGCCTGTTTTGCTATCCTTTGCCTGCTTCGGCTCAAGTGGCACTTCGTAGTTTTCACAGTCTAGGCATTTGCAATGCTCAGCACAGCGAATACCGGCCTCAAAGCATTCGCAGTACTTTTTCAAGCACTTAATTTTTTTACAACGGCATCCTGATAAATGCTCGTCATGCGATATTTTATGAGTGAAGGCGTTTGGCTTCCTTTCTAGCGCAGCTTTGATTGCTGCCTGCCTCTCGGTCTCGTGCGATTCAACGTTAAAGCAGCTCCGGCAATTGCAATCGAAGCAGTATTGGGACGCAGCAAAGCAGTCACAGTAGAGCTTCAGACACTTCGACTTTTTGCAATGGCAGCCCATAATGCCGTCGGCATTGCTCTTGTCCTCCGAAGGCCTACCTGGATACTCGTCCTGTTTTGTCAAGGAAACCCTCAAAGCATCCTCCTTTAGAGACAGGGACGTAGACTGGCGTCTACGAGCTCTTCTGAGAATGGGTGAAGAAAATTCAGGCGAAGAAATATTTGCTTCATTCATAGCGGCATTATCGAGGGATGCATCGATTTCGGTTGTTGCTCCTTCTTTCTGAGCTTCCGCTAAGACTGCAGAACTAGTCGTAGGACTAGGCATGGCGAGGTTGTCTCGGCCTGAAACGAAAAAAACACGGGCATGAATAAGTCATGAGGACATCAATTGATCCTATTCAATGCTGAATGCGATTAGATTACGACCCTGCTGTTGA